>Ga0247763_1001470_pt1 | contig 13367 bp, 5 predicted proteins | sample UWRJL141409B4_FD_179926 | JGI IMG/M metagenome (GOLD analysis project Ga0247763, IMG submission 179926) | Plant litter microbial communities from Arlington Agricultural Research Station in Wisconsin, United States - UWRJ-L141-409B-4 | ecosystem: Environmental > Terrestrial > Plant litter >...
TGGGAACGCGCCGGTCGTCGTGACGACCGCCGGCGGCACTGTGACCGTCCCCGGCGGATTCACCTACACGGCGGTGGCGTTGCCGACGGCGGTCTCCATCACTCCGGCCGTCGGTTCTGTGACCGGTGGCACGCCGATCACGATCACCGGTACCAACCTCACCGGGGCGACCGTGACGGTGGGCGGTGTCCCGGTGACCGGTGTGGTCGTCGACGGGACCGGCACGGTGCTGACCGGTGTCACTCCGGCCGGAGTGGCCGGGAACGCGCCGGTCGTCGTGACGACCGCCGGCGGTACCGTGACCGTCCTCGGCGGATTCACCTACGCCTGACCGATGCGGGTGCGGGCCTGGACGGCAATCCGCGTCCAGGCCCACACCCGCACGCTCCGACCGCCGCGGACAGCGGCGGTCGGAGCGTGCGGCGAACCGCACCTGACGGCCCGCCGGACGGCCGAGGACCACCGGGAATCAGCCCCTGCGGTGGGCGAGGGCCGCGGTGAGATGCTCGGCGATGACGTCGGCACAGGGCGGATCGATCAGCGACAGATGGTCGCCCTGGACGGGGACGATCTCGAGCGAGGGACACAGCGGCGCCCATCCCAGGTCCGCCTCCGACCGCAGATAGCGCGGGTCCAGAGCCGTCGTCAGCGGCTGGGCCTCCTGCGCCCGGTACAGCACGACATGCCCTCCGTACGGCCTCGGCCGGTAGCGCTCTCCCACCCGGGCGTCGATGTAGGAGGTCCGCTGATGTTCGAGGACACCACGGCTCATGCCGAGACCGGCCCCGGCCACCAGCCGCATGACAACGTCGATCTGCTCCTCGTCGGGAGTGCCGGCCAGCTCCTCGTACGGGAGCTCCAGACGGTGCCCGTAGGTCTTCTCGATGTATTCGACGAACCGGCCGAAGCGCTCCAGCAGCATTTGCCGCGAGTCCGGTCCGGGCAGCGCTGCGGGCAGGATGGTGTCGATCAGCCCCAGGAAACTCACGTCCTGGCCCTGCTCGCGGAGCTGACAGGCTGCTTCGTAGGCCAGACAGCCCCCGAAGGACCAGCCCAGCAACTGGTACGGGCCCTTCGGCCGGAGCTCCTTGATGATGCCCAGGTACCGAGTTGCCTTCTCCTCCAGGGAGGCGGCCTCGTCGATGCGCTCCAGCCCGTGGACGGGCAGATCCGCAGGAAGCAGTTGGACGAGAGGGCGGTAGACCGACGTGGGGCCGCCCGCCGGGTGGAAGGTGAACAGGGGCGGGCGGCGGGTCCCCGGCGGGGCCTCTCGCAGCGTACGCAGGACCAGGCCGCCGGTGCCGTTGACCGCGGGCCGGATGAGGTCCGCGATGGCGGCGACGGTACGGCCGCCGATGACCTGCTCCTCGGCCAGGGCGACGTCGGTGTCGCCCAGACGCTGCCGGATGCCGTCGGCGAGAGCCCGCGCCGCGTGCGTGCCGCCGCACACAGCGACGAAGTCGTCGTTGACACTCACGGGGCGGGCACCGAGGACCTGGCTCCAGACGTTCGCCACGAGGCGTTCGGCGGCGTCCCGGGGGCCGATCTCCGTGGGCAGGGCGGGACGTGTGTCCCCGGTGGCGGTATCCGGCACGCCCTGGGCCCGCGGACCGGAAAGGGCGCGCGCCGACGGGCCGGGATGCTCAAGGCCCCGTTCACTCAGCACCGCGGCACCGAGGCCGCGGAGACTGACCCCCCGCAGCAGAAGCTCGGAGGACAGCTCCACCGCGAAGTCGTGCCGGGCCGCGTTCTGGATCCGCACCGTCATGAGGGAGTCGAGGCCCAGGTCCGTGAGCGCGACACTCTCGTCCAGATCCTGTACCGCGAACCCCATGACCGCCGCCGTGCGTCCGGCCAGCCGTTCGAGGATCCTTCCGGCGGCCGCGTCACCGAGTCCGGCGATGCCGTCGGGCCCGACCCACCCCTCGGAGACGTCGGCTCCGCCCGAGAGCACACCGGCGAAGAACGGCACCGCCTCCAGGCCCGGGAAGGCCTGCAGAGCCTGTGGGGCGTCAAGGTGAATCACACCCGTATAGGGCCGCCCGCGGGTGACAAGTGCCTGCAGGGCGTCCAGCCCCTCGGACAGCCCGATGGGTTCCAGCGCCACCGCCTGGCTGTCCGGTGCGGCACCGGCCTGCGCCCACGGGCCCCAGGCGAGGGAGGTCGCGGGACGCCCGGCGGCCCGTCGCCGGTGCGCCATGGCATCCAGCCATGCGTTGGCCGCGGCGTAGGCCGCCTGCCCGGGGGAACCGAACAGCGCCGCGGCGGAACTGTAGGAGAGCCACCAGTCGAGACCGAGGCCGTGGCCGGCCGCGGCGGCCTCGAGCCGCAGCGCGCCGATGACCTTGGGTCTGAAGACCGCATCGATGTCGGAGGGCCGCAGGTCGGTCACGACACGGTCGTGCAGGACACCGGCGGCGTGCGCGACCCCCCGCAGCACGTGGCCTTCGGCCTCGGCCGCCTCCACCAGGCGCCGCGCCACGCCGGAGTCGGCGATATCGCCCTGGACGACGCTCACGGAGGTGCCCAGGGCGCCGAGTTCCCTCAGCGCCGTTCGGGCCTGCGGCCCGGGGGCCCGGCGGCCGTTGAGCACGATGCGGCCCGCTCCCTGTCCGGCCAGCCGCCGTGCGGTGGCCAGGCCCAGGCCGGTGAGTCCGCCGGTGAGGATGTAGGCACCGCCGGGACGGGCGAAGGGCACGTTGCCGCCCGGTCCGCTCAGGTCCGCCGGTGACAGCCGGGCCACGAGGCGGGTTCCGGCACGCCAGGCGACCTCGTCGGCGGCTCCGTCGGCGAGAAGCTCCTGGACGAGGCCGTCGACCGCACCGGGCCGCGCGGTGACGTCCACCAGCGAGGCCCGAAGTCCGGGGCGCTCAAGGGCCATGGTCCGGACGAGGCCACGCAGGCAGGCCTGGTCGGGGTGCGGTACCTCGCCCGGAGCCGCGGACACGGCGTTCCTCGTCACCAGCCACAGGCGGGGAACCGGTGGACCGGGAAGTCCCGAGACGAGAAGACGCGCCACCTGCACGGCCGCTCGGATCTCGGCCAGGGAGCCGGCCGCCGCCGGATCGGGGCCCTTGAAGAGCATGGCAACGGCGGCCCGGTCCTCGCCGGCCCGTTTCCGCCAGCCGTCCAGGAGAACGCCGACGGAGTCCTCGCGGTACTCGCCGACGGTGACGTCCATCCCCCTGTCTTCGAGGGCTGCCGCGAGGGGACCGGCGAACTGGCCGTGCTCGCTGTCGCGGGCGTCGGTCAACAGCAGGACGGAGTACGGCGGGCGCGGGACGCCGACGCCGGCCCTGTGCCACTGGACGTCATAGGCGACGTCGTCCAGGGACGGCGGCACGTCATCCCGTTCGACCGCCCGCATCTCCACACCGCGGGCCTCGGCATCCGCCCGGCCGGAAACGCTCGCGGCCCGGATGTCCCAGCGGCCCCCCTGACCGTGCCGGTTGTCAGGTGTGCCGTTGCCGCAGACCGAGGGCGCGCATCGGATGTCGTACTCATCGTCCACCGCGGTCCGCTGCAGCCGGAGCGAGCGCAGTGAGGCCGGAGCGCTCTCGGCGGCCACTGCCCGCCCGCTCCCGTCCCGGTCCGCTCCGCTGCGCTCCGGGCCCTTCGGGGCCACGCCGGCCGGTGCGTACAACAGGGCGTCGAGCAGCTCCGCCAGCGGGCGCCGGCCCGGTACCGGCTGCGGGTCGGCGGCCTTCCAGCGGAGCCCTTCGACGGCTGGGCCGCCGTCACGGTGCCGGTCGTCCCCGAGAGGGCGCGGCGCGCTCAGGACGCGAGCCGAAGCGTGACACAGCCAGGTTCCCGCGGCGGACCGGGAGTGGACGGTGACGGCGGCCTCGTGCGGGCCGGACGGCTGCCAGACGGTCGTGACGGGGGTGCCGGCGGACAGCGGCAGCCACCGGTGCACGACCAGGTCCTCGATGCGGACGTCCGCCGGATCTGTACGGCAGACGTCCGCCGCGGCGGCGAACAGCAGCTCCGCGCAGTCGGGCAGGCCCAGCACAGGCCGTCCGTACAGCGTCCGGGGCCGCCGGCCCTGCCCGGCGGTGCCGACGTCCCCGTGCCACAGGATCCGGCCGGTCCCCGGGTCCTCCACCGGCAGGCCCAGCAGCGCATGGCCGCCGTGAAGGGGTGTCCCTCCGTACGCTCTGCCCGCCGGGAACCAGTGCCGGACATGACGCCACGGCGGACTGGGCAGCGGGGTGCGTGTGCCCCTCGGCCACAGAGCCTCCCCGGGCCCCGCGACACCGGCGAGGTGGAGCCGGGCCAGCGCGGTGAACAGATCGACCGTGTCGTCGCCGTTCCTGCGCAGGGTGGACACCACGAGGGCCTCGTCGGCGGAAACGGCGGCGAGGGTCTCGGTGAGGGGGACGGCCGCGACGGGGTGCGGTGAGATCTCGACGAAGAGATCGTGGCCGTCCGCCGCCGCGGCCGTCACTGCCTGCTGGAAACGTACGGGCCGGCGGGCGTTGGCGCACCAGTAGTCCGCGTCCGCGCGGACGGCCGCACGCGGGTCGTCGAGCACCGTGCTGTACCAGGGGACGGCGGGCGTACGCGCCCGCAGGGGACGCAGGACCTCGCGCAGCGCCGGCAGGACGGGGTCGACCGCGGACGAGTGGCCGGCTCCCCCCGTGGCCAGCAGACGGGCCAGGCGGCCCCGCGCCGTGAGGTCTTCGGTCAGCTGCCGAACAGGCACGGCCGGCCCCGCCACCGTGCACCGGTACGGTGAGGCGTGCACCGCGATGCCGACACCTCGGTAGCCGCCGAGGACATCGGCGCGCTCCTCCTCCGGCAGCTGGACGGCTGCCATGGCCCCGGCGTGTTCCTCGTCGATGCCGGCAAGCTTCACCGAGCGGTGGCGGATCACCCGCAGGCCGTCACGCAGGTCCAGTGCGCCGGCGGCCACTGCCGCACCGACCTCTCCCATCGAGTGGCCGATCACCGCGGCGGGCCTGACGCCGTATGCACGCAGGGTGTCGGCGAGCGCGACCTGCAGGCCGAACAGGAGCGGCTGGACACGGTCCACGCCCGTGCCCGGCTCCGCCCTCATGAGGTCGCTCAGAGAGATGCCCAGCTCCGCCGCGAAGGCGGGGTCCATTCGGGTGACGGATTCGGCGAAGACCGGGCTTTCGTCCAGCAGACGACGCCCCATGCCCGGCCACTGGGAGCCGTAGCCGGAGAAGACGAGGACCGGCTGCCGAGAGCCGGGCCGGCCGGCCCGGACGCTCGGCTCGATGACGCCGGGCCCGGCCTCCTCACGCACCAGGGCGGCCAGCCCGCCGGCCAGATCACCGGGTGTCCTGGCCACGACGGCCGCGCACACCGGCCCGCGGCTGTGGTGCGCGAGGGTGTGGGAGAGGTCGGCGAGCGGCGGAAGGGCGTCGCCCGACGCCAGCCGGTGCGCGAGGCCCGCTGCGGCGTCGCCGAGCCGGTCCTTCGAGCGCGCGGTCACGAGCAGGACCTGCGGGACGCCGCCGCCGGCGGTCTCCCCGGCGTCCGCGGCCGCCCTCCCGTCCTGCGGTGTGCCGGCGGGCGGCGGAGCCTGCTCCACGACGACGTGTGCGTTGGTGCCTCCGAACCCGAAGGCGGACACCCCGGCCAGGGCCGGCCGGTCGGGCCGGTCCGGCCACGGGCCCGGCTCGGTGACGACGCGCAGCCCCAGGGCGGTGAAATCGATGTGCGGGTTGGGGTTCTGGAAGTGGAGGGTCGGGGCCAGCTCTCCGTGGTGGAGCGACAGCACGGTCTTGATCAGGCCGACGATGCCTGCGGCGCCTTCGAGGTGTCCCAGATTGCTCTTGACGGATCCGATCAGCAGCGGACGATCGGCCGTGCGCCCGTGTCCGAGGACCGTGCCGAGAGCGCCCGCCTCGATGGGGTCGCCCAGCAGGGTGCCTGTGCCGTGTGCCTCGACGTAGTCGACATCGGCCGCGTCCACACGGGCGTCACGCAGAGCGCTGCGCAGCAGGGCCCGCTGGGCGACGGGGTTGGGCGCCATGAGTCCGGCCGAACGGCCGTCGGAGTTGACGGCGCTGCCGCGGATGACGGCGAGGATCCTGTCACCGTCGCGCTGGGCGTCGGAAAGTCTCCTGAGGACCACGACGCCGCAGCCCTCGCCCCGGGTGATGCCGTCAGCGCTCGCGTCGAAGGGTTTGCACCTGCCGTCGGCCGCCAGCGCGTCGGCCTGGTCGAAGGTCGCGGTGACGGCAGGGGACAGCAGGACATTGACCCCCGCTGCCAGCGCGGTCCCGCTCTCACCACTGCGCAGACTGCGGACCGCCTGGTGAACGGCGACCAGGGACGACGAGCACGCGGAATCGATGGTCATGCTCGGCCCGCGCAGGTCCAGCAGATAGGACACGCGGTTCGCGGCGATGCTGCCTGCCGCCCCGGTACTGGTCCAGGCGGTGACACGTGACACGTCCGCGGTCGTCAGATGCCCGTACTCGAGAGCGCTGATGCCGACGAACACGCCGGTGGCGGTGGCTCGCAGGGACCCGGCGGCGATTCCCGCGTGGTCGAGAGCCTCACACCCCACCTCGAGGAGGAGGCGCTGCTGCGGATCCATGACTTCGGCCTCGCGTGGGGTGATGCCGAAGAAGTCGGCGTCGAAGCCCTCGATGTCGTCCAGGAATCCACCCCATCGCGACGTGCGTCCCAGGACGGCGGCCGTCTCGGCTCTGCCGTCGTCGAAGTCCCGCCAGCGTGTGTCCGGCACACGGCCCACGGCGTCGGTGCCGGCGAGCAGCTGTTTCCAGAACGCCTCGGGACCGCTGATGCCGCCGGGGAGACGGCATCCGATCCCCACCACCGCGATCGGCGCCGCCTCGCCGGCCGGCCTGCCCCCGTCGGCCGCGGTCTGCGGACCCAGGCCCGGCTGTTCGGGACGGACGAGGTGGCCGAGGAGGGCCTCGACGGTCGGGTTCTCCCAGAGCAGCGTGGCGGGAAGCGGCCTGTCGAGGAACTCTTCGAGGCGGCCGCTGAGATCGACCGCGTCGCGTGACGTCAGACCGTACTCGGGCAGCGGGCGCGTGTCGTCGAGCTCGTCCACCGGCATGCCGCACATGCTTGCGACGAGTTCCCGCAGCATGACGCGCAGCTCCGTCGGACCGGGCGTCCCGCCGGGCGTCCCGCCGGGCGGGGCGTCGCCGGACGGGAGCCCGGAGCCCGGTGCCGGCCTGTCGTCCTGCCCGCCTGCTGCCGTCATGCGCCGCCAGCCCCTTCCCGCGCCGTGTGCTTCGTCCGCCACTCTCCTGCGAGGTACCGTTCGCGGCAGGCGGGGCGGGCGACCTTCCCGCTGGTCGTGTGCGGCACGGTGTTGGGTGCCGCGAAGACGAAGTCGTGGACGGCGATCGCGTGGCTGCCGGCGACGGCTGCGCGGACGGCGCGGGCGACCTCGTCGCGCACAGACCCGGGATCGGTGAGGTCGCGGACGTACTCGGCGACGATGACGAGCCGCTCCGCCTCTTCGGTGCTCACGGCGAAGGCCGCGCAATGGTGACGCCGGATGGCGGAGTGCGCGTTCTGCACGGTTTCCTCGATGTCATGCGGGTAGTGGTTGGTGCCGTCGACGATCACCAGGTCCTTGATGCGGCCGGTGACGTAGAGCTGCTTGTCGTGCCACAGTCCCAGGTCGCCCGTGCGGAGCCAGTGTCGGGCCGGCTCGTCCGGTTCGTCCCCGGCGAGGAGCGCGTGGAAGATCTCCCGGCTCTCCTGGGGGCGGCCCCAGTACCCGCGTCCGACGTTGGGCCCCTTGATCCAGATCTCGCCGACCGTGCCTTCTTCCTGCCGGCGGCGGGTCACGGCGTCGACGACGGCGATCTCCTGGTTGACCGGCCGGCCGCAGGCGACCAGTTCACTGACGGGGCAGCCCTCGGCGGACTCGGCCACACGGGCTGCGCCCTGCGCCAGCATGTCCCGGTCGAAGGCGGTGACCGTCGGCTCCTCCTCCTGGGGGGAGGTGGTGACGAACACCGTCGCCTCCGCCAGGCCGTAGGAGGGACGCATGGCCGTGGCGCGCATGCCGCACGAGCCGAAAGCCTCCTGGAACCGCGTCAGCGTCCGGGCGCGGATCGGTTCGCTGCCGTTGACCATGGCGGCCACGGACCCCAGGGAGAGCGCGGCGCGCTCTCCCTCCTTGACCCGCTGCACGCAGTAGTCGTAGGCGAAGTTCGGCGCCGCGGTGAGGGCTCCGCCGTGCCGGGTGAGGAGGCGCAGCCACCGGGAGGGCTGCTGGACGAACGCCAACGGATCCATGAGGACCGACGAAACGCCGCTGACCACGGGCAGTACGACCATCAGCACCAGACCCATGTCGTGGTAGAGCGGCAGCCATCCGACGGTGCGGTTGCGGTCGCGGCGGATGCCGTACGCCTCCAGTGCCTGGCGGGCGTTGGCGCAGACGTTGGCGTGCGTGATCTCCACCCCCGACGGGGCCCTCGTCGATCCTGACGTGTACTGCAGATACGCGCAGTCCTCGGGCAGGACACGCCACTGCGGATCCCGCTCCGCACCGGTGTACTCCCGGATCTCCTCCAGCGTGGTGACACGCATCCCCAAGGCGACGCCGCGTTCGACGCAGAAGGCCCGCACCGACGCCCGTTGCTCCGCGGTGCACAGGGCCAGCATGGGAGCGGCGTCGGCCAGGGAGGAGGCCAGCTTCTCACCGTGCGCGGGCAGGGACGGCGGGAACAGGGGGACCGCGACCGCTCCGGCGCAGGCAACCGCGAGGAAGCCGACGACGTAGTCCAGACCCTGCGGCGCGACGAGGGCCACCCGCTCACCGGCCGCTCCCGCGTGACGCAGGCCTTTCGCGGCCGCCCGGACCCTGTCCTCGAGCTGTCTCCAGGTCAGCTCGTAGGCGGTGCCGTCCTTGTCGGCGCTGAAGTCCACGAACGTGAAGGCCGTTTCGTCGGGCGTCCGCGATGCGGACCGAGCCAGACAGCGGCTGAGCGTGTCTCCCACGGATGACGGCACTGATTCACCGGGCCTTCGTTGCGTCGGGCAGGATCGAAGCGGTTCCCGTCGGCCCCTTGGAGACGGCAATGGCGGCTGTGCCGTGCAACAGTCGGCTGTACGAATCGCGGTCCACATCTCCTGAACACAGGCGGGGTAAAGATCAGAGAAACACGAGCCCGAGCCGGGACCGGGGTGACACGCCACAGGCGTCCGGCATCCCGCCGTTCTCGCACATAGGGCGCCGTGCCCGTCCTGTACGGACGGGCCCGTGCGGGGCGACGCCGAGGCACCGGTCGGGGCGCCCGCTGCGGTGGCCGGGGTCCTGGTCGCACTCCACGGGATCTCACCCTTCCCGGACCCGGTCACGACCGTTCCCGGAAACTGAGGACGGGTCCTGTGGCCGGCGCTGTCCCAGGAGCGGGTGCCGAAGACCGTGACCAGGGTCGCGGCGACGAGCGTTGCCGCGGCGACGCCGAGTACCGTACGCGCGGCCGTGACCCGCAGACGGGTGCGGGCTGCGGGGACCGGCCACAGCGCCTTCCTCCCGGACGCGGACGGACGCCGGTCGTCCACCGGCGGATCACCGGACTCGGGCACCGGCCGCCCGCACCCGCCACGTGCAGGTGTCCTCCCCGCGTCCGGTACGCCGGGCGCCGGAACCCGCGCCGGGAGAACCACTGGAGGTTTCCCTGGCTCTCGACGGCCCATGGGGCCGAACGGCCGGAGTGTCACCCGTGCGCACCGGCAGCACTGTTCGGACGCGGGACGCTGACGGCCGAGCCGGCGGCCGGGGACCGGACTCGGCCGGCGCACCACGGTGGCGATACGCGGCTGGGAGCGCGGCCCCGGCTGCCGCGGCCGGGAACCGGACGTCCACGGCCGGGCTGCCTCGGGACGGCTCAGCCCGATCGAGGCCGGGGGAGAACACGCCCAACGGGCGGCGGCCCGACAGACGGACCGGACGCCTGTTCACCCCTTCCCTCCGGCTGACCAACGCCTCCCGCACACCGGGGGACACCGGCGGCGGGCAGCCGGCCGGCGTGCCCGCTACCAGGGGCGGGTGACGGTGTCGGTGTCGAGAGTGACCGATCCGTTGATGGCCAGGGCCTGCCCGGAGAGGAGGACGCCGGCGGTCACGGTGATGGATGTCAGGGCCAGGATCCTGCCCGCGAAGGCGGTGTCGGTGCCGAGAGTGGCTGAGCTTCCGATCTGCCAGATCACGTTCCTGGCCGCGGCACCGTTGACGAGGAGCACCCGGCTGGCCGTTGCCGTGGTCAGGGTGGAGCCGATCTGGAGAACCCATTCGGCGTTGCCGTCGCCCTGAGCGTCCAGGGTGAGCGTGCCGGTGAGGTCGAGGGACGAGAGGCTGTTGTAGACACCGGGATTCAGCGTCAGGCCGCCGAGGTCTCCGGGCAGGCCGGAGTCCGGGATCCGGGCGACGGCGGCGTCGTAGGTGGCGATGAGATCGGTGTGAGCCTCAAGGGCATCGGCGTCTGCGATGTGGATGGTGCCCTGCACCTGGCCGGGCGGGAATCCGGTGACGGACACTCCCGGGCTCACCCCGAGATCTCCGGTGATCTGGGAGGGGCCGGTATTGGTGACCGACGCGCCGCCCAGCACCGCGAAGCGTCCCAGATAGGTGTACGCGTCCGAAGCGGTCGCGGTACCGCCGAGGGTGGTGACGGAGACGTCCACCGGGCCGAGTTCTCCCGCCGGGAGCAGGGCATGGATCTCCGTGTCGGAGGCGATCCGCCAGGACGGGGAGGGTGCGCCGCCGAAGCTGACGCCGGTGGTGTAGGAAAACCCCGTTCCGGTGATGACGACGAGATTGCCCCCGTCCACCGGTCCCTTGTCCGGAGTCACCACAGTGAGGGACGGCGGGTCGAGATAGGTGTAGACGACCCCGTCGGCGGTTCCGCCCCGGGTCCGTACGCTGATGGAAACCGGACCTGCGAAGGCGGCTGCGGGGACGATGACAGTGAGCCGACCATCGGAGTCGACGGTGAAGGAGGCCGCCTGCGTGCCGAAGCGGACCTCGTAGGTGGTGTAGAGACCGAGCCCTGTGAGGATCGCCGTGTTGCCGCCGGCCACCGGACCGGCCGGTGGCGGAGCGAGGCGGAAGGAGGGGGGCGGCAGGTAGTAGAAACTGCCGACGACGCCTGTTCCGCCGGGGGTGGTGACCGAGACGGGGACGGGGCCGTGTCCGGAGGGCGTGACGGTGGCGGTGGCGGAGTCGGTGAGCACCGTGAAACTCGCAGCCCGGCGGATGCCGTAGAGCACACTCGTGGTGCCGGTGAAGCGTCTGCCGGTGAGCGTCACGGCATCGCCCCCGCCCGTGGATCCCTGATTCGGTATGACCGCCATGCGGGTGCTCCCTGAGTCCGCCCGCCGGCCGGCGGGGCTGCGTCGTAGGCGGTGTCCTGCATCGATGACCGCGGCGGTTCTTCTCCCCGGAGTAACCCACTGGCCCACGACACGGGGCAAGGGTGAGAGGCATATGGCACCCGAAAGAGGTACGTTTTTGCAGACACGTATCCAGCCGGTGTCCCGTGCCGCGCGGCGACCGCTGTGATGCCGGAGAACGGGCATTCACCAGGGCCACAGCTCCACCACCACATCAGTCCTGAATGTGGCAACTGATCAGCGTATGAACAGGTAGTCGTCAATACGCTGCCGGCGTGCCCCGTTTGCGCGCCGTGGCGCTCACCTGGACTGCTGATTCTGCGGCGAAAGCCTTGTCGGCCGGTCAGCCAGCTGCGTTGATTCTCATGTCCGTATCAGCGGCATTCGAGTCCGCAAGCAGATACGAGCAAGCCCCCTGATCAGGCAGCAACTGACGCCTGACGGGCTGTGATTCCCGACAGACCCTGCGCACGGTGCCGACGGCTGCAGACCGTCGACCGGGCATCGGCGCAAGGCCGTCGGGATGCCACCTGGCCAGTGGACACGAGAGCCGGCTAGCCCTCATTCGGGACGTAAGCGGACCGAACGCCCCATCACTGCTCGGCAATGTACCGCATGCCGAGCGAGGAGGAATACTCATGCCCATCAGCCCGAACCAAGGCTCCAGCGGCGGCGGCACACTCGTCACCATCACAGGCACCAACCTCAGCGGCACCAGCGCTGTGCGTTTCGGTACGCGGTCCGCCACCTCCGTCACCAACGTCTCGCCCACCACGGTCACCGCGGTCTCTCCCTCGGGTACCGGAGCGGTCGGCGTCACGGTGACCACCCCGGGAGGAACGAGCAACCCGCTCCCGTACTACTACGTGGGGGCTCCCTTCAAGCAGTCCCTCAGCCCGACCTTCGGGTCGACCGCGGGCGGCGAGACCATCACCATCACCGGCGCCGGATTCTCCAGTGCCTCCAGCGTCTCCTTCGGCGCCAACGCCGCGGTGCCGACGGTGGTGTCCGACAGCCAGCTCACGGTCGTCGCACCGGCCGGCGCGGCCGGCTCGGTCGGCGTCAGCGTCACCACGGCCGGCGGCACCAACAACGGGCTCTCGTACACCTACCTCGCTGCTCCGACACTGGCGTCGGTCGTCCCGACACAGGGACCGGAGTCCGGCGGCACCGCGGTGACCCTGACCGGCACCGGCCTCACCAGTACCAACCAGGTCACCTTCGACGGCACCCCGGCGCCGTTCACCGTCATCTCCGACACCACGGTGTCGGCCGTCACACCTCCCGGCACCGCTGGTCTCGTCGACGTCGTCCTGACGAACGACGCGGGCAGTGCCACCCTCACGGACGCGTTCACCTACCTCAGCGGCCCCGGCATCTGAGCATCCCTCAGCGGCCACCCCCCAGCGGCTGGCCCGTCCGGAGCGGACGCGACAGTCCGCCAGGGCCCGCCCGTCTCCAAGCCGCCCCCGGCCCGGAACCCCACTCGGGCCGGGGGCCCCGGTCGCTCCCGGCCGGCAGAGACAGGGCAACCCGCCAGCTCCTTCTCCGGCCCTTCCCTGCCTGTTCGACACCCTACGGAGACAACATGACAGACAGCACACCCGCAGCGGGCGCAGTCCGGCCCACCGCCGTCATCGCCGCCGTTCCCGCTCTCTCCTCGGTCGTACCCGGCACGGGGCCCGCGGCAGGCAACAACACCGTCATCCTGAACGGCAGCGGTTTGACCGGAACCACCTCCGTCATGTTCGGCACCAGGGCGGCCCTCGGCTACACGGTCAACTCCGCGGCGAAGATCACCGCGATTGCCCCCTCCGGAACCGGCACCGTTGCCGTAACCGTCAAGACGCCCGGCGGAACCAGCAACTCGGTCCCCTATACCTATACCTACACGACCCAGCCCGTCCTGACGGGTGTGTCGCCGAGTCAGGGGCCGGCTTCGGGGGGTACGTCTGTCGTTTTGACGGGGACTGGTCTCAGTGGGGCTACGGCGGTGAGTT
>Ga0247763_1001471_pt1 | contig 13360 bp, 13 predicted proteins | sample UWRJL141409B4_FD_179926 | JGI IMG/M metagenome (GOLD analysis project Ga0247763, IMG submission 179926) | Plant litter microbial communities from Arlington Agricultural Research Station in Wisconsin, United States - UWRJ-L141-409B-4 | ecosystem: Environmental > Terrestrial > Plant litter >...
TCCACCAACAACACCACCCCTCGAATTGACTTCAGTTTTCTCCACCACCCAACATGCCCTCTACTTCAAAAGAAGATATGATAGTTTTGGCCCTCAAAGCTCTTGAAAGAGATGCAATACTTAAGGTTAATATTACTGTAAAGATCTACGGAGTTGACCGTATGATTTTGACGCGACGATGCGACGGTAAACCTGCACGATGCGATACACCAGCCAATTCGCGCAAACTTATAGATTTGGAGGAGAGAACGATTATTCAATATATAATTAAGCTATATACATATGCATTCCATCCCCGGCTTTGTTACGTGGAAGATATGGCCAACCGATTGTTACGCGAACGCGACGCGCCCCCTGTTGGCATATGATAGGCTCACAACTTCGTTAAGCGCTAACCAGAATTTCGGACGCGTTTTATACGTAAATATGACTACCAAAGAGCCAAATACGAAGATCCAAAGGTTATTCGCGAGTAATTTGCCCTTGTATATAACGTTAAGGTTAAGTACGGTATCCTTGATAATGATTTATATAACTTTGATAAGACCGGCTTTATAATAGGCATTATCATCGCTACTATAATAGTTACTACTTTGGATAGCCGTAGCAGTAGGGCTAAACAGGCCCAACCTGGCAATCGAGAGTAGGTAATAATTATCCAAAGGGTGAACGCCTTAGGTTGGGCCATCCCACCATTTATCATCTTAGCTGGGCAATACCATCTCGCCAATTGGTATAAAGAGTACGACCTCCCGGAGACCTGGCGTATTACACTAACCAATAATGGCTGGACTACCAATAAAAAAGGCATGGATTGGATTCGGCACTTCAATTTCCACACAGTATCTCGTACAAAGGGCAAATACCGGCTATTAGTTCTTAACGGCTATAATAGCCACCACTCTGAAGAATTCGAGACCTACTGCCAGAAGCACAATATCATTACACTCTATATGCCTCCCCACTCCTCGCACTTACTTTAGCCATTAGATATTAATTATTTTGCGCCTTTGAAAAAGGTGTATAACCGCTAAATTGAGCAGTTAATGCGGATAAACATTACATATATTAGCAAGTTGGAATTTCTCTATACGTTTAGGGAGGCGTTTTTTGCTTCCATCACAAAAAATAATATCCAAGGGGGGTTTGCCGGAGCCGGCTTTATACCGTACGATCCAGAGAGGGTAATATCCAAGCTGAATATATATATTCGGACTCCAATACCCCCAATTTTAAAGCCAGGTATAGCATTACCTTAGCTCTCCCAAACACCCCATAATCCTCGAGAAGCTACCTTACAATTAGAGCTTATCAAAACTCGGATATCCAACTACTAAGGTAGCTCTCCAACCTTAATATTAACTACTGTAGACCAATTAGCGAAAGGTATGATGGTTATAATACATAAGGTGGCTTTTTTACGCGCGGAGGTCTTAGCATTACGTAAGGCTAATAAGGGATTTAGCAAGCGACGGAGAGCTAAAAAAATACGTATACGGCTTGGAGGGTTACTTACTATATAAGATGCACGGGCTCTACTAAATGGTAAGGCTATGGGTGAGCAGCTGGTTTAGGAAGAACGTCAAAATCGTGGTGGTGTAGAGGGGTTTCGTACGAAGATTTAGTATTGTGGCGTATACGGCAAGCCTGGTCATAATGTACGTATATGTAAGGAGGCTGCAAAATCATCTGATTCATCTATTTCCAATTCAGTTATTGCTATTTCCTAGTGTTGTGGTTATATAATTAAGGATAGATGTGATAGAGCAGTGGAAAAGTGCTCACTCGCTTAGAATGCTCACTCGCTTATCATGCACGTTAGGGTCTTGGCGAATTTTGCGAATTTCCGAACCCACAATCCTACCAGACAGGTCTCCACAGCCCACCTCATCACTCACCTCTCACACATTGACACCTCCATGCAAGCCATAAAAAGTCAAAGTTTCGCAAGCGGCGTTCTTTTAGGCGTCGCTTTAACCATTGGGATCTTCATCTTTGCTGCACTGGTTTTTCTGACATGGACAGACCAATATAGCCTCGACCACTGGAAATTGAACGTGCGCGTCCCACATGCCGTCGGTTCGCTATGGATGAATCTCGGGTTCTGGTAGGCACCTACCTTAGTTACCTTACCTTACCCACCACCTATCAATCGATTAACCTTTTAACCATGTCAACGTTCTCTCTCTAATAATGCGGGTCAGGAAATCGCCCTCCGGCGAACCGATTCAACACTTTGACGAAGCATGCGCATCCCTCTTGCGCGAAGTCCTTACTACCGCTAAAGTCATCAATCCCGCTTCATCTAACACACCCAAGGCGAAATCACATGCAAAGTCAAAGTCCCTTGCGGTGATTGACGTGGGATTCGGCTGCGGAGACCAGACCTGGGAGCTGTCCCGACTCATCAAGCTCCACGGGTGGAGCGACTTAGCTTATGTTGGCCTGACGCTGAACCAGTCCCAGCTGCAAGCAGCGTCGCGGCGACTGGACCGCGAGATCGGAGAAATTGCGTCAACTGACAAGAGGAGCCTATCGTCTTTCCGTCTGTTTGGCACCAACGCCGCAAACCCCGCATCGTGGTCTCCAGGGGTGCGACAAGCCATCCATGGTCTGGCCGATCAAGAGTTCACCGAGAAGTGGCTGTTGGGGTTGGACTGTCTTTATCACTTCGCTCCATCTCGTAGACCGCTTCTTAAGCATGCTGCCCAGACGATGGGTACCAACTTTATGGCTTTTGACTTACTCCTCAACAAGTCTGCATCGCTGCGCAGGAAGATTGTTGCTAGGTTGATTGGTACGCTCATGGGATGTCCCTGGCGGGCATTCCTAACTGAGGAGGAATACGTTCGACAGTTGGTTGCCTGCGGCTATGACAGGAAATCGATCGTCATCCGGGACGTTTCTGAAGATGTGTTTGTTGGACTCGTGAAGTATTTGGATCGCCAAGAGATGGCTTTGGCTCATTATGGCATCTCGTTGGGTGGTGGATTCAAACTGGCGAGAGGGTTGTTTAGGTGGTTTACGAGAACGGGCGTCATAAAGGGGGCTATTGTTGTCGCTCGCTTGTGTGGGGAGGATTCAGCAAAAAGGTAAGAGACATATATATATGAACCGGGGTTCTACGATGTCGATTGATTGTATGGATCGGTTTAGATTACAAGACGGTTGAAGATGTGGCTTGGATCTGTCTTGGGTGCCATCACGGATTCCAAAAGTGGGGACCGGACATGTGCGGTTTTCCTCAGAGGTACCTCAGCGGGATGCGCGCTTGCATTAATCAGTGCGTGGATGGGATGGACTACATAAACGATGGAGGTTTCAGGGTTGGACGGACGGCGCTGCTCTGACTCGGATAGTCAGTCTAGGTTAGGTACCTTGCCTTAGGTAAGGGATCTTCGTAGGTATCCAGTTATGTATGGTGGACTTGTGGTGTCGGAACGTCACAAATTTGATGTAACCTCTCTTGGGCCACTTATGAACTGAAAAGATTCCCGGGAAGCCGCCTCGGTTATCCTCTCATCAGTCACCAGACGTGTATTGCCGATATTACTTGTTGTAAGAGGGCTTGGATGGATTGAACTCTCTGCTAGCTAGCTACCTACCTACCTAGGTACCCACCCACTTTAAGAGTAGGTAGGTAGGTAGGTAGGTAGATGGGTACTAAATATGAACTGCAATGATTCAGTGCAGGTTTCCCTCACAAAAAATCCAGACCCCCAACCAACCATTCAAGCTGTCATGACATCGATGATTCTTAACCGTTGGTGCAAGAGCGGTACGGGAGGCCGCCAATAATAGTAGCAATAGGACCAAGTGATCCAGGCAGCGAAGCCGGTCCGCCCGTGCAAGTGTAGCCCGCACAGCAAGTGAGGGCCCCAGTGGTGCCGCTGAGGGAAAACCCAGGAACGAGTGCAATGGCAGGTCCCAGGGGGTTGAGAAGGCCGATGGTGCTTGAATCAAGGCAGGCCTCTGTGGTTTTTTTTTAAAAGTTCATGTTAGAGAACATACTGGACCGGACTGGATTGCATCAATTTGATGTGAACAAGAGTAGGTTCTTACCGTTGACGGCCGCACAGCCGCTCTGGCGCGCAAAGATCTCAGCGGGACCGGGAGCGGGAGCCGCGTGAACCATGGTGGCTACGGCGACGAGGAGTGCGATGGACAGCTTCATGCTGTGGGTTTTTGGTGTATAGAATGAGTTGATGGTCTTGCTGTTGTTGTGCTAGATTTCGAATGTCGATGATCTGAATATTCCGTTTGAGCTCGAGGAAGATGGCTCCAGTCTAGTCTTTATATACACGTTTCTGCCATCGGCAATCTCCCGAGGCAGCACGTATTTGATCCCCGTGCCGTGCAATACACTGACAATTTTGGGAATATAGTCCGACGTAACTGCGTACCTACCTACCTAGCTACCCACCTAGGTACCTATTGAAGGTAGGTAAATTATCACGGTATGTGTTGTGGATGGCTGCGAAGCATCTCTTCACAAGGACGACACATCCATCCCAACCCGCTCCTAACCAATAAAACTTGGCCGGCTGAGCCCCCTTTTCCGGCTGCCCCGCTGCAGTCTTGCCCCGATGCAGCGGACTGCGGAATGCGGGATTGATGCAATGCAACCCCCGGAAGCAGTACCGATTTCGGTAAAGATATGCGTTGGCCATATCGAGAGGGATTTATCAATGGTTTTGAGCTTCAAATTTTCCAGTTCTTGATAGACCTCGGCACGACTGGATGGGGGCACCGTTATGAATACACCCATTTCCAACAGTTGAGGATGGTCAACACCACTGAAGAGTTTATCGTCAAACGGAAATGCTGCTTTGTCGAGGTTCGGTTTATTGATTCATCCTATTGTAATTGATTGCAGCGTGGGGTAACTGCTCCATTGTCTTACCGACAGAAGAGAAAAAAGAAAGAAAATCTGCGGGGGAGCACAACATCAATAGCCTGAGTCAACTCTGAGTAAGACTAACTAAACTACTCAACACGTGCAGACGTAGACCCGGGCAATGCTTTAATCCCATTGGTGTTGAGTACATGTACTTCGGAGGTCGTCGATTCTAATCCCCACGCTATGCCCTCATCTGGCACACCACACCACCAATCTCTGAATATTGGATGTCCCGGTCCAGCTGAACAAAAGAAACCCACTTTCAGTTCAAATTGGCATAATTGGTGAGATCGACATCTTGTAGTGTTGTCCTAGTGCATGCATGCCTATTCTCAGTGGCGATTCTATGTAGGTTGCCTCCCACGTGGAGTCAGAAATCACTGTCAGTTTTTACAGTGCAAATCGCAGTCAAAATACAGGCAGTGATTTCCGACGCCACGTGCCTCCGTGCTGGCATTGCCCGACAACTTGAATGTCTGGATTCATGTTCCCATTTTGGCTTGGTGCGTGCCAGTGAGCCTTGACCGCCTCACGAACTAAATAGCGGATGACGAATGGGGGTATTCTCTGACTCTGCTGCAACAGAAACTTGTTGCGCGTAGTCGATATGTGACGTCTTGTTTCAAATGAGAAACAGCTAAGCGTGGGGATGGTTCAGTGTGAGATCTAGGAACATGGGCCGCTTTGTGTGTCCCTCGCGCTGGGGTGGTAGATAATGAGTGACAAGGCGCCACGTAATGACCGAGTTGACGAATGCCTGGAACCTCATCGGTACTTCGTTACCTACATACGTGTAACTCATGTCAGGAGATTGAAACCAGAGACTACGCCTTTTTCTCGAATTATGTCAATTCCCTGTTTCTTGGACGAACTCTCGACAAAATGGCTGCCATCTTCTGTCCAACAGGACACTGCAGCGAGCCAGACAACCCTCACGAATTATCGGCGGGGGACTTCCAACTGGTCACCGGCTTATCTAGGTCATCCAGCACTAGCTTTGACCACCACGTCCGCCTAACTGACGTCACCCCTCTGAACAAATTCGCATCAATAACTGTTCAAGGCTTAGGCTGACTCAGAACACTGGTCGTAGTAGTTCTTTGACACCTGGCGATAGACCGTAAGCGATGGCTGTCCGAGGCTGGTGACCACAAATATCTCCTGCCTCCCTTGGAGTATCTGCAGTGACCACGCGCGATTGCAGAAGGCTGCCCACAATCATCAGTCAGCGCCCTTAGCCTCCTGATACCCACTCTTGCCCACGGTCCCAAAGCTCAGACGGAATGCCTGTTCTGTGCTCTGGCCACTGCAAGCGGGCATTTTCCTTGGCAATTTCGTATTCTTGACAGCCGCACTGCTTCGGAAGTCACCATTCACGTGCAGGAACTTTCCTTCTCCCGGAAAGGTGATGGCTTCGGGGATCATTTGGCTTGATCATGCAATTGCTTCACGAGCTGCCGTGCTGGGCTGATATCGCCGACGGGGGGCTGCGATTGATTGTTTTCAGGGAGGCTTGCGTTGTCAGGCCCGAGTGCTCGGGCGCTCTTCGCCATTGCAAGAATAGGTACGTCATACACTAGATTTGACGCGGAGCAACGGAAAGCAGCTGCAGTTCTCATCTCGGTACGGCGAAGAGGCGTCATGTAGAAGGAAGGCACATCCCACGGCCGGCAAACATCTGCCGCTGCATTGTCACCCCCGCGATGCAGTTGGCTCACTTTGGTTTCGCAACCTTCTGGAAACATCCGCCTCGGCGCATAACCGTCACACACGCGCTAAGCTGGAATTTCCTGCATGTCTTGGACCTGCACCCTAACAGCTGCTAATAACTGTAGTGTGCTTCGGGACTTTATCGGATATAACCTTCACCGACAAGAACGCCCAGGAGACCGCTGACTCGGTATGTTAGGGGGCAATTGGAGCGTGCGTTAGCCCCTCGTGGGACTTTCACCGACATCCAATCAATCGGGCAAACCCAGATTTCTGGGTGGGTGGCGTAAAATACGGAGCACGATGCCTGAGAACATCAATGCGGCGCATACGGGTTTGGTCACGAACCACAGCACCGGAGCTGGTGCCGCAACTGTCATGCAACTGTCACGCACGGCGCGGGCTATGGAGTCCGGGCATCGACACCCTTGCCCCGCGTTCGCGCGAACAACAAAGCTAGCAAGCTCTGAAAAATTCTGAGCGTCCGTCTAACTTGCGAGTCTGCGCCGGATGGTGTGGGGCACCATACCCAATCCGCCGGCGATGCACTGCTGCAACGACCAGGGGGTTGCAATTGTGCGCGGGCTTGATTGGCACGATTGGTCGACTCCCTGGTCCTCCTGCTCACCGACCCTGCCTATCCGCCACTAGCTCCGAGTCAACTTCCGGGGATGTGGATTGACACCAGACCTTTCTGATCTCCCCCGCGCTTTGGGATTTCCCTTTCATCTTCCTCTAAAGCATCGTCTGCCGTTGGGTCTGCAACGACGTTGCGGAATGTCTTGATGGAGTTGCCACGGTGCGAACGCCATCACGAGATCTAGTGACTAGAATAACGGCGGAACTTCAACGACGCGCAATGAACTCGACGACCAACCCAGCGGCTTCGACGGAACCCGAACCCTTCTTCGGACAACCGGTCCTTGTCGTCGCCATCCTCACCATTATCCTCTCAACCTTCGCTACCGGGGCACGGTGCTGGTCAAGGGCCGTTATTCTGGGCCTCTTTGCCCTCGAAGACGGTTTCCTTCTCGTCGGTTGGGTTTGCGCAGTGACTGTCTCGGCAGCCAACATCGTTCGTAAGTCTTGTCTTGGTCATTCTCTTGGGTGCTTGCTGTAGCGTGCTAACGCTGGTGCCCAGAGCTGCGAACTGGCCTTGGCCGCGTATTTGATACGCTTAGCCGAGACGCAAAGGTCGAGTTTCTCAAGGTCAGTATCAACTCTGCGAGCCACATTTGTAGCACAAATTCCTGAACCTCGGCAGATTGCTTTTAGTGTCAACATTGTGTACACGGTCGCCTTGTTTTCGGTCAAGATCTCGATCTTATGTCTATATCTCCGAGCGCTCAAATACGGATATGTTCCACTCGCGACCAAGATCATGTTGGGGGTCGTCGCCGTTACCCACACGTACATTCTCCTATCTGTCTTCACCGTCTGTGTCCCCCTGGATGCCTTCTGGGACACTTCGAAACGGGGAACCGCGTATTGCCACCCATTCAGTATTTTCTGGAGCCACGCCGGCCTTAACATTGGAACAGAATTTCTTATCTTCGCTCTACCTCTGACCGTGCTGCACAAGCTGCGAGTTCCGCCCAAGCAAAAGGCAGCACTGCACCTGCTCTTTGTACTTGCATTCGGGTACGTACCACCCCCCCCTGTCGGTTTTTGGTTTTCGGCTAAGTTGTTACTCTAGTACCTGCGTTGTCTCTCTTGTACGAACACTCCAATTCGTCAAGGGTTTTGGAATCGCCGATCGACGGTCAATATCGATGGCTTGCTGGACCATGGCCGAAGTGAACATGGCTGTTCTCTGCGCGTGCCTTATCACGATGAAACCGCTCATCTCCAAACTCTTCCCTCGAATGCTGAGTTCGGGCGGCGAAGAAGGATATGTCGGTGAAGGAATCGAGACCATAGGTCATGCGCGGCAGAACAGACGCAACCCGCTCGAAACTGATGTAAGCGCCGTCTTGGGCAACATTTCAACATCAACAGCGACTGCCGCTACAGAGATGGCAGACCTCGAGAGACAGAAGAGCCGAGGGTCAAGCGGGGTTGAATCGGATATTGTGAGTCCAGGGAGAGAAGTGACGGCATCCAATACCACGCTCGTGGAGAGAGTCCATTCAAGTCGTGGTGGATGAGAACCCATGGATAGTTCAGGGATCGGATTTGTTACTTTCGTATTTGCAACACTTACCCACAAATCTCATTTTTAGTCCGTCAAATCACACTTCCAAACATGACAGTTCGGGTAAGCAAAACTTTCAGGGGCGGGTTTGAGGCTGGCCCGTCATCCCCAGATTCGGCCAAGAGTTGTCCGGCCCCAAACCATCGGAATGCACTAATGCGCGGCCCACCGACAAGAGGTCACAGCGCACACACATCCTCTAGCGGAAACCAGTGCGGATCGTTCCTAGCTCGGCTTACAGCGGAGTTTTCGCCGGCGATCAGTGCATCAATACGTCAGATTCTGTCTATGTACCGCGGTATGCAATGCTCAGCCCGTTTACTTTACGAGGCCCGTCATATCCAAGGCAGTATCGGACCTCTATCCATCGGCCCTTTAGATGCCTTCCAGGTGAGATTCGTAACCGGAATCTTGAGCTCGCCCACTTCAGCAGGCAATGTGCACAGCTCCCGCTTCGCCGCTCCCATCGCCTTTTCGCACTTTTCAGCAGGGAGAGTCGTCGTTGCCGTTGCATCAAATAACACACTGCTCCACAGGTTAGCATGGTTCACATCGCACCAAGACCAAGCAAGACCTACGCGTGGCTCGGATCCCGATCATCACAATACCACTGCACGCGAAATCCGATATGCCGCGCCTTCCTGTCAACCATATATTGGCAACCAACCAACTGCCATGGCAGATTCCCAACCCCGGCTACGCATTCGTGCCACGCTCCGTCGTCGACCACAACAAGCTTGTTCAGTTGATATGTATCACCTGAACCGGGATTGGCGATGGCAAATGTGCCCACGGTGGACGAGTCGGTCGTCTCGAGCTGGTATTCCTTCAGGGAAAGATTCGTTGCGTTGATGAAGGACCCAATGGTGCAGCTGCGGCTATACAAGGTGTGAGGCATGTTGGGCGCGTCGGGCATGTATCCGGAGAAGCGGATCGGCGTGTCAGGCGTGGCTGTGCCGAGGCTACAAGTGTAGTCTGTTGTGGAACCCACCACGGTTCCCTTACCGTCGTCTTGGTTCGTGGTGTGGGGGGCGGTGCAGGTCAGTGAAGACGACAGGTATCCTGTCCCGGTGTATTTCCCCCTGCTAACGTCAGTTATGTCCTTTCTCGCAGGGGTGGTTGAGCTCACAGGTCAATCCCGGCGATGCCATCCGTGCAGTTCCAGGTCTGCCGCACGCCCAACACGCCATAAACGGGGTCGAGCATCACTTCAGTTTGCGAGATCAACGATGTCGCGTTCGTCGGTGCGGCGCACTTTACCCAGGGCCAAGTTCCCCGAGCTGTGGCGCTGGTCTGCTCGTCAACCGTTACCGAACAGGGGACCCTCTCTCCGTTGGAGGCGTTGGTCAGGTTCAACGAAAGCTCGTAGTGCTTTTTGCCCACTGCACCATCCACGCCTTGGGATGCGTAGTGTCGCAAGGAAAACTGCTCCACCACCCATTCGGGATCCCAGGATCGGTCGACGCATCGGTGATACGGCTCAGCTGGCACGTATGGAATCAACGGTAGTTGCGGGGAAATGGCGATGGGTGTTGATAGGCTGCCCGAAACTTGTGAGTTGCCCATGATGCAGAGGATCTCCTCCCCTCGGGGGGCCTCGTCGTCGTCGAGGCAACCTTGGATGAGGGGTTCTTCCCAGGTTCCGTTAGCGGAGAAGACGAGTCTGTCTTTCATCAGCGTTGAGCCACGCGCCTCCCCGCGGGCATAGACAAGGCAATGCAGGGTACTCACGGCGAGTCCTTCTCACAAACCCAACTTCCGCGCAACCGCATCTCAAAGCTTGTCAGATTGAACTGAAACCCCAAGTCGGTCACATTGCACCCATGCCACTTTGTCAGCGCATCAGGTCCCCGCGGATCCAGCTCAATATTACGCTGGTTACACCGCGCCGTCACGCCCGTCGCCATGTTGATAGCCAGAAACTGCAGGTCGCCCGTCGTGCCGCCCCGTGATCCGTTCACCGTCACCAACATCGGGCTGATGACGTGCCAGTTGGGATTCGAGAAGGACCGGTCAATGCACGCTGCTACCGAAGGGGGTGGCGCTTCGGGATCGGCGTATTGGCGCGGCCATACTGTCTGTAGTTCTGACGGAATCGCCGTTGCGGTCGTGAGGGCCTGGCTACCGAGCAGCAGGAGGCTCACGAACCGGGCGCCAAGCAACGCCATGGTGGTTGTGGTGTTGCTCGTTTTCCGGATTGACGGAGGGAGAGGTGACGGAGAGCGACGAGACAAGACGTGGAAGACAAAAATCCCCGATGATACCAAGAAATTTCCCCACAAGTCAAGTCACGTCTAAGGGTGCATACACCATGTTAAGAGGATTTCTCGCTGGGAACTTTTTTTTTGTAGGTTTTTTTCTTGGCTACCTAGATTTTTCTCCGCAATACCGGGGGGGGACTTTTTTGTTCTCTGCGTTTACCATTCTAGGAAATATGGAATGGGGGAAAATATACTGCCAAAGCAAAAGTAGGCTGCGAGTCCCCAAACCAATCAATCAAATGTACTCTGGATAAAAAAATGTCACGAGGCCACCTCAGCCTAAAAGGGGCCACTGACCTACCATGTTTAGGTGTTAGTAGTGCTGGGGCGGTTGCTTCCGACCGGGACCCGGGACATGGAGGGCGCGGGAGTTATTTATCCATGGCTTCTGCTTTTTGAAGAGAGGTATTTTGTATTTTGTGGTGGTTTGGGGCCGAAGTTCCGTGGTCACCTACCTATGATCTGGTCTTGGGTTTGCGGAATGCATTAAAGGGCGATATATAACCTGGAGCTTGGGTATTTAGGTACCTAGGGAGCCCAAGAGCTAAACTGATGGTTCATGCGCAAAGGGCGATGGTAAGCTTTGGTGGCAAGCCAGGATGGGTGTCGAAGTACATGCCTGGGAAGGTACTTCATCACGCTGTTTTTTTTGTTTTTTTTTCCTCCTCCTTGCTTCTTGCTTTTGTTCAATGTTCAGAGAAGGTCGGGCTCACTGGATGCATGACGGGCCCCCAAAAGACTAGTTCCTGCCAAGTTCTGGGTAAGGTAGTAACTTGAGACCGTTGAATCTGCCATGGCGCCTATGTGGTAAAGAAAACACCAGTCCCCTGAGCCCGGGCTTCAAAGTAGAATTGTCAGCCGCCTGGGGGAGTTGGTTGATAGGTGGTAGGTATGTCAGAAACCAGGTCTAGCCTGGTCTGGTCTGGTCTGATCTGGTCTGGTCTGATCTGGTCTGGTCTGATCTGGTCTGGTCTGATCTGGTCTGATCTGGTCTGATCTGATCTATCAACTCCAAGACGGCTTTTTGCGTGGAATCAATATCACGCATCTCTTGCCTTTCTCTTTCCTAGTAGTATATTCTCTCTCACGTGTGTGGGGGTGGGTGGGCATGCATTTGATTGACCCCTGGTACGTAAATCGTGGGTACACAAGTCACCATCAGCAGAGTGAATCCGGTCTTGCCACATCAGCAGCTTTTTGGAATAACGAATCGGCTTCATCGGATCGGTCCTCAGAACGGGGGTCAAGGATTGAGTAGAGTAGAGTGGGCATGAGTTAGACTCGAGTTTAGTCGCCATTGTCCAAGGTAGGTAGTGAGCTGCCTCGGTCAAGCGGTCATTGGGCCGCACAAAGTCAGTCGGGCGTGGTGATCAGGTTCCGGAGAGAACTCGAGCTTTCTTGTGTGTCAGCATCAAGCCTGAGGAGATAACAAGCCCGGTCTAAATTGAGTCGACCAGCTGTGATGTGATGCATGCCAGTGCAGGTACACACACGCTGCGCAGAGTAAGGAAGTTTGGAGCTGGGCCGGGCTGATAGGCTTCAAGTAACTGTACCGGTCCTGTTTACAACTCTGTCCGGGTATGGGATATCTGAAGGCGCACTTCAATGTTGTTGTCGTTGCCGTGCCGATTCCTACGTGAAGGCAACCAGAGTTGGAGACTGGACTTGGACTTACAATTGACGTGGACTAACTTAATATTGCTGAGGAAGACTACATGTTTACCGTACGAGAGAACTTCTCAACTGGTTGCCACAAAATCCTATAGTTACCCCTAATAGAATGTGTCAAAGGCGCAGCTCAACCTGTCTTTAGGAAGTTTTTCTCGCCTTCCTTCTCGCCTCAAAATAGAATACTAGGAGGTATTGTTTCTCACCAACATTCGAAGATGTATCCCATCGCAATGCATTGAATACAACCTAGGTTCCCTACCCACCTACCCATCCATCCACCTCCCTCATCCTAGCTGCATGTGCAGATTGAGAGTAACCGCCTGCGCTACATGTAGATTAAGCTTACCCTTTTCCTTTGGTAAGGTAGAGTTAGAATACAAGTCATCGTCATCGTCATCATATCCACACCACCACGGGGACAACACGCATACTCTCTAGTTTAGTCCAATCTAGTCTAGTCCACTCCGCTCCACCCCGCTCTAGTCTAGCAGAGGTCTAGAATTGAATAGAATATGCTTGATGGCTAGTGTCTGGGTACCTAATTTCTTACATACAAAGAATTTTTTTTTTTTTTTTTTTTTGTACAAAAAACATTTTTTTTTAAACACATTGTTTGCATTTCTT
>Ga0247763_1001473_pt1 | contig 13349 bp, 7 predicted proteins | sample UWRJL141409B4_FD_179926 | JGI IMG/M metagenome (GOLD analysis project Ga0247763, IMG submission 179926) | Plant litter microbial communities from Arlington Agricultural Research Station in Wisconsin, United States - UWRJ-L141-409B-4 | ecosystem: Environmental > Terrestrial > Plant litter >...
TCTTTTTGTGCCATTGGCAAGGAGGGTGAGGGCCCCCCCCCCCCCCCCCCCTTTTTTTTTTACACCTATCCTGCCTGCCTACTTGCCTGCCTTGCCATTTACTGTCTTGGCAAATTCAATGGCAATACCACTTGAAGTTACCTTACCTAGGTGAGTTAGGTAACACCAGACTAACGGCACCGCCCACTGGGCAACCAAAACACCAGCAGGAACACTCTACTCGGCAGCCTATGGTTCGCGGGATCTAGCACGGACCCAGCCCGTGACGGTAGACTCCGTCTATTGGCTCGCCTCGCTCAGCAAGCTTTCCACGGCAGTGGCCGGGCTGATTGCGGTCGACCAGGGTCTCGTCAGCCTGGACGCTAATGTTCGAGACATTGTTCCGGAGCTGGCGGATCTCGAGGTGCTCGAGGGGTTTGATGACGACGACGAGGGTAAACCGCGTCTGAGAAAATGCACCGCCCCCATTACTCTCCGGTAAGAAAAAAAAGCCATCCGAAATAATCGCCCCCATTTGTCAACTTGAACTGCAACATGAACCATAGGAGCAGGATGATTTTTTTGGGTTTTTTTGCTCGTAAAAAACAAATGCTGACATTGAGATTGTCGATTGTCACCACATAGCCAACTCCTGTCGCACAGCAGTGGGTTTTGTTACGACAAGATGGACGAGGGACTGCAACGCTGGGCTGCGTACGTCGGAAAGAAAGAAGGGACATTTACGGGGTCTTACGTAAGTTATTTTTCTTCCCCCCCTTTTTTTTTCTTCCCTTCCCTTCTCATGTTGTGAACCGCTGTTGAAACCCGATACCCTCCGGGGGGTTTTTCTTTTTTCGGTGGCTAAAAACTTCCAGGAAGGGTATCGTTACCCCTTGATTTTTGAACCCGGAAATGGTTGGGCATACGGCCCCGGCATGGACTGGGCCGGCAGAGTGGTATTGAAAGCTCCTTCTCTTCCTCTTCCTATTCCTTCTCTTCCTCCCTACTACTACCCTAAAAAATTCCCGTCCAAAGTCTAGTTTCTAATGTAATGTGTGCGTGCGTGTGTGTTTGCCCATGTAGGTTGAAATTGTCGCGAAACAAGACCTCGAGTCTTTTATGCAGACCAACATCTGGACCCCACTGCAAATGCACTCGACCACCTTTCGACCCTGGACACGGCCTGATCTCGAAGCCAAGCTAGTGCAAGCCGCCATCCGCACGCCTGCCGTTACTGCCGGCGGCAGCGGCAACCTCATCAAGGGAAAAGTCCCTTTTGGGTATCCGGCACCAGACTGTTGTGGCGGAGCCGGTCTGTACAGCACTCCGGCCGACCAAGCCAAGCTTCTCTCCGCCTTATTGGAGGGAGGAAACAACAACAAAATCCTCAGCGCAGCTTCCCTGGACGAGCTACTGCGGCCGCAGCTTACTGCTATTGGTACCATGTCGCACAGCCATTTTCTCACCGAGGTGAATGGTCCTCCCAAAACCCATGTCGGAAATATTATGTGGCCGCAGGGGTCCAAGGGTGCAGGGTTTGGTCTTGGCGCTTCGATCAATGCCGAGAGGTTTTCCGGGAGGAGAGCGGCCGGCAGCGCCAACTGGCAAGGCATGCCTGGGATCAATGCGGTAAGCTTTCGTGTTCCTGTGTTCCTATGTTTCCCGTGTTTCCCGTATTTCCCGTGTTCCAGTGCCGTTTTCCCGTTTGAATGCGAGCTTTCGTTTTAGTCTGTTGGCGTTGGTTTGTTCTCTGTTGGCCGCCGAGTTTTCTTTCCCGTCTGTCAAAGTTGGTATCTCTAGAGTACATGCAACTAACAAAGGGTGGTGGGGGCTATCTATCTAGTTCCTTGATCGCACCTCTGGATTGGCAGGGGTTTTCTTCACGCAAGTGCTGCCGCCGGGAGACCAGGCGGTTGTTGATTGTTTTGTCGCATTGGAGGAAGAGCTCTATCGACTTTACGGGTCCGAGTCCGAGGAGAATGGAGTGTTTCTTGTGTAAGGATTCACTTCGGAGCGGTTTGTTGGCTTTGGGAAAGGTGGGGGAAGGGTGGGGGTTGAATGTTGATAAAGGAACTTTTAGAGAATGACGCACTGCACAGAAAACAGAATCAAAGTTCTTCATGTTGCCACTCAACTGTTTCAATGTTCACACAGTGCACCATATTTCTCTCCCGAGATTATGGTAGAACAGCCCTTGCAGACTTGACTTGTCAGATGCCCAGAAATCAAATGTCCGAATAAGACCAACCGCCAAGCTGCTGCTTGAGCTTGAAGCGAACAAGCTTTTTAGGGATCGCGTCGTGGCGTTGTGTAGAACAAACTGGTACAGTAAACCCCAGGAAAACAGGTGCCGGGGACCTTTGTATAGTCGAGATAGATATATATAATTGTATCATTTGTAATTCATCATTCATTGTCAGTCTGTCTTATATCAGGTACCTAATTTGTTCAAGAAACACTATGATTTACCATTTCCAACCATGTTTATATGAAATAATTCCGTTCCCGTACCATTCCGAGTCAATGCCAAAATCAAACGCACCTGTCCCAGTTGTTACACCCCCAAATCAAAGATTCAGTCTAGGTATTTTACTTTCATCGCTCCGCCGTATTTCGCAACTCACAGGCATTCTTTATTCTCGTATACCGCTGCGTGATAAATTGTCCCAGGGCCGAATAAATCGTCATATCCTCTTCTCCGAATCTTTCATTCTCTAGTGCAGTTGTTCCGGGCCCGGATTGGCAGTACTTTTCAGAAAAGAGTTGGACGACACGTTCTAGCTTGGATAGCTCGTAGAGAACTAGTTGCGATCGCAATAGACCTTCTAGTTTCGAGTCTACATTGTATGCGCCCAGTCGAAGTGGCACGGCGAGGAATGTGTCTTGTTGTTGTTGTTGCTGCTGCGGCTGCGATTGCAGTGGTGGTTGTTGCTGTTGTTGTTGTTGTTGCTGATGTTGCGGAATGTGCTGATTTTGATTCAGATGCTCGTGTTGTTCTGCCTCCCTTTCCATTCCCATCTCCTTTTCTTTCTCCTGGTCCCTTGGATTCCCCGGGTTGGACACGGAACCAAAACTGAACGGAGTAGAGTCGTCAACCTTGGCAATCGCACCATATGTTGCGAGTACCTTGGAAATGATGACGGCAATGAGAAAAGGAAGGTACGCATCCGCTTCGCATCGACACTGTAGTATCTCCGCTAGCTGCTGACTGATGCTCGAACACATGAGCATGGCCTGATCGGTCGTTATTAGGGGCGATGACGTATTATTATTATTATTGCTGTTGTTGTTGTTACCCGCCAGACCCCGGTCGTGTTGTTGCTGCTGCTGCTGCTGCTGCTGTTTCATGGGCGTCTCTCCCTTAGAGGCCAAAATGATGACAGACTGCTGAATGGCCTTGGCAACCTTTAGACAATCATGTTCGGGTTTTTGTTGTGGTTGCGGTGGAGTCTGATGAAGGGCTGGGTCTACCAGAACGACACCACCACTGCTGCTGCTGCTGCTTCCTTGGCCGCCGCTGCTGCTTGTTGGGGTGGGAATCTGGTTGAGACGTGCCGGGTCGGGATCAGCGAGATCAAATTGCGTCATGTAATCAAAGTCCATCATCCCGGGCGGGATGGACAGGGAGAAAGTGGGCGAGTAAGGGTGGTCGATTCCGTGGAGTGCTGGCTCATCGGTGGTCGTGGAGTAAAAGTAATCCTTGAAATCTGTGACATGCATGGGGTTGTTGTTGTTGTGTGCTGATGAGGAGGTTGTACTCATTCCAGCCGAAGGGGGTTCCACCGGGACGAATGCATCCGAGCATGTCCCCGAGTCGAGATCCAGATTCATGTTCATATCGTCATCTTGAAACGGCTCCAGCTGCCCAGGCGATGGTATAGCGTCCGAGGAAGGCGGTGTAGATGACTTTGTCGTGCTAGATGACGACTGGCTCTGTCGGCTCGAGCCGGCCTGAAAGAGAGCCTGGAGCGATTGTTCCGAGTCGACAGAGCGGAGGAGATCAGCCACCGAAACGGCGGTAATACCCGTGCCATTCGATGCTGTCGATGTATTCTGGGAAGGCCGACTTGGTGGCAACATGCCGGCGTTGAAAGCTTTGACAAAGTCCATGGCTGGCTTCCCCGTCCTCATCGAGACGCTATATCGGCAAGTGGTGCCCGTGCGATTGCAACGGCCACATCGAGGGCGCTGTTTGTCACAGCGAACCTTGGCTTCAGCACATGAATCGCAGCATCTGGGGTGATAAACAAACATGGAATCAGTCAGTTCGTTTCCAGTCTCGTCGGATATGCGGTGGACTTTGTTTGTCCTCAGTAACTCACGATCGAAACTTGATGACAGGCATGTCGGATTGCCGAGACTCGCGGGCTTGGCGTCCAACGTTCCCCGATGGAGCCATGTCATTCATTCGGCTTTCTCTCTCTCTCTCTCTAGGGATTTGTGCTAATAGGGCGACGCCGAGAATGCAATCGGTGATGAACAGGTCTTGGTTTTTTGAATGCCAATGTCTTAAGGCGATGGCCCAGCCCCCACGCACCGGGAAGAGTCGACGTGAAAGGGCAAAGGGGGCAACCGAGTGGAATGATTAGAGGGACGAAGGAAGATGCGACGTTTGTGGGTCAGAATGGGCGGCTGTGCCATCTTAGAGCAGCAGCCTTTGTAGGTGTAGTGTAGGGGGGAGTAGGTACATAGTAAGAGAGCCCTGTGCCCCGCCACCGTACAAACAGGGGGTAAAGAGGAGACCTCACCGAGGAAACTGTTACATTGCAGTGCTAGCGTGCTAGCGAGCGTGCCGTGTTTTGGCTGGGATTTTTTTTATCTTCCGTGGGTTGTCATGACCCCACTTCTTGATACTACAGCGGCCCGTCTGTTTTTCAATGTTTAACCCTCAGACTCACAGTCACTCCCCTCAGCCCTGACAACCAAACCCCCACTTTCTGTGGAACCGATGGAACCACCCGCAGATGCACACCAGCGTCCAAGGCCTTGTGTCTGTCGGGGCGCTGATGAACGCTGCCGCATGCTTCCAACCCTGATTATTTTTTTTTTTTTGGTGGGTGCCTAGGCTGACGGAATCGAAACTGGGACAGAGCTGCTGCACCCGCTCAATTCGGTAGGATAAGCGGGCCTTGATCCGCGGGGAAAGGTGAACGGACAGCCCATACTTTCAAACTGCGGCTGCACATTTGAGTCCACTCCAAGTCTGGTACTTTCGCCTGTATTTGCCACATTTGTCTGTACATATATGCCACTGACCCGCCCGAGCGCCATCCGGAGAATGCCGTTCTGAGCTTCAAGTCCTGCTGGGCAAGGGAGTAATAGAGAGAGAGAGCTGGATGTTAAACGGAGGACGTGATTATTATTTTTCTTTTCCTGGTTGATACCAATCCTTCTATTTTACAGTACAACTCTTACAGAGGACAGAAACAATCCACAGCCCCCAGTGCTGGGTAGTTGGAAACAAAAGCGGTTGATCCAAAAAAGGAAAAGAAAACGAAAAAAAAACATGGGTTGGGCCAGCCACAAGGGCCGTTCCTTTGCTTCCTGGGGATGAATCCCACGAGCCTACACTAACGTAGTATGTTGTCGCTCCCCTGAGATATGAAACAAAAATATCAAATGTTAGGGGGTGGGTGGCCCTTGCTCAGAGAGGTATACTAGTTTTCGTTTGCAATGTTTTGCTCTGCGTATATCTGCGGCCTCTGCAGTTTTGGTCACAACGTGAATCCCACGCTCGCAACGCAGCAAGGATCCGAGATTGGAGTCGCGGGTCGTGTTGATCTGGCGGTGGGTATTGGGCTGCGGCGAGTTCCGCACAAGTACAGATGCAACAGGGAACGGACCCCATTGTGATTGGACACCCAAGCTCAGCCCCCAAGATAATCTCATGCGAGGGAATTTGGTAGGATGGATCCTGTCGTATCATTCCATTCCCGAGCTGCCACGAACACGGGACGAAAGATAATTGAAGGGCACTTTCCCCCACCCCTTGCAGCTCCCGTCTGGCCCGTGCCATTGACTGCCTAAAAAAAAAAGGGAAAATTCAATGAGCTCTGTCGGTTAGTTTGTAACACGAGGTTACAATCGGGGTTCGTTAGAATTATACACATATGCACTCTGAAGGCGTTTTGTTCTGGGTACCTACCTACTACTCTCCGTTCCCTGTCAGCTGAATAACTAACGACAGGGCTCTACCATGCCCCCCACCCATCGCTAATCTAGGTACCTACGTATGTAGTAATGACGTTAACTACCTTTTGGTAGATACGTAGTAGGTAGGCTTGGCCGCTCACAAGCTTTCTGTCCCGAGCCGTTGGATTGTGAGTGGATACACTACACTGTGCTACCATTGATTACCTCTTGGCAACGACCACCCCCGAAAGGCAATGTTGCCACGTTATGTCGAGAACGCAAAACTTTTGACCCCCTGTAAGCTATAAGCTGAGGGCGTCAGAATGCGTCTGATCCATTCTACGCTAGTAAACGTGAGCGAGCGCCGCTTGTCGTGCCATGATGTAAACACTAGCTAGAACCGATTACGTGGTGTAAGCATTGGGTCCGAGTGGCTCTCCCCCGGTCTTATTTCCATCCATGTCGACATGGGAGGAGCGGCAAAAATCCCGTTCCGTTTTTGTTATCCGGCTCCGGCGGGGCAGTCAAGTCAGTCCCGAACTGTAGCGGCAACTAAATCCGTTCCCAACTGGAGTTGCCGTATTCTCTCGAAACAATCAGAAATAGCCTAACGTTTCTCAGTTAGTATGATCTAGAGGTTTTGTAGGCGCTGTTGGCTTGTGGGTTGATAACGGTGGGCGTCACGTGGGATAGCAATCAATTAGAATGAACGCGAAAATTGCCTGGGGCACCTGTCCGAACACAGTTAGGCTACGTGATTGTTCTAAGAGAATTCGGCAGTCGGCATCCTCATACACGCAGGCGCCGAAGAAGCGCCTATCTGTCCAATGAATATACGGCGCAGCGGGGGCACGAATTTATCGCATCTGCACAGGTGCTCGGGGAGAGGTTACGATCTGAGCCTAGATTGAGTTACTAGGTAGGTAGGTAGGTACCCAGCTTAGGTGCGTACCTACCCAAGTGAGCGCCTAAAGATAATGGGGGAGAATGATGGTGTTATCAGAATCTTGCTGCCTGTTTGAGGGGCATCAGTACTGGGCCGGTGGGGTTGTGGTCGCGTCATGGTTTTTTCACTGCTTGGTTCCACAAGCCCAACAAGGTAGGTAACTTACCTCAATTGGGTAAGGTACCTAGATATCTAAAGTGCCTGCACACTAACGAAGGTACCGCCGCACACTATTGAAGCTTGACCTCACACAATAACATTCAACATGAACAAGGCCGAAAAAAAAAAATTAAAAAGAAAAAAAATCATATGCGTCAACTAATATCTAACCTCAATAATCCTCGCCTCTCCGTCGTGTTGCCCGTCTACCTGTAAGATGCATCTGCCTCATCAGCTGACTCTTGTCCTGACCAAACCCAAAAGCGTGGCCCGAAAAGTAAGTCGTGAGAGCAATCTGACCGTCCGGCTGGAACATGATGCTGATAAACTCCTGCAGGCCATGGCATTCCTGGAGCACCATGTCCTTTTCCGCCGCCAGTTTCTGCAGCAGTGCCATGTACTGTTTACTGTAGTGGGTTCCGCGGCCTTGCTTCTCCATCCAGGTCGTCAGGGCCTTGGCAACAGTGAGGTCATCGCGGTTGAAGTGGCGCACGGGTAGGTTCCACTTCACGCTGGGCAGCGACTGGCCAGGGGCTATGTCAAAGTAATACGGGTAGCTGGGCGGGATGGTTGGAGGTGGTGAAGGGGTTGTGGTTCGAGAAGAGGTAGAAGAAGAAGAAGAAGAAGAGGCCGAATGGGAGGATCTGGGTGGAGATGGAGGTAGGAAGTTGTTGGACGATGTGGCGCCCAGGAACTGTGTGGCGTGTTGATCGTCGGGAAAGTCCTCAGGAAGGCCGAGCACGGCTTTGACCAGCGCATCCAGAGATGCCAGCTGCTGTTTAATGTGGGGCGTGCTGATGCGGCCGTCCAGCGTCATGATGCTGCGGACCGATGCAAAGCTGGTGTGAGGTGTGGTAAAGTACCACTTCAACCGCGAGTTGGAGTTGTTGTCAACACCGACACTGAACGGTCGCATCATGTTGCCCTCGGCGCTGTTACCGAGGAAATCAAGGACGGCAGCACGTGCTAGTGACTCGGTTCCCGGTTCAATGCTTGCCATTGCCTTCTCGTAGACTTCTACCGGGGTTCCGGTAGGGTACGCTAGGAATCGTGGTTGCACATAGGTCTTGAAGCCGACGACGCCTTTCGGGTCAAACTCGGCTGCCATCAACACGGAGCTCATGATGCGCTCGCCCCGTGCTGCTGCTGCCGCCAGCTTGGAGTTATCGTGATCGAACATGGCCGACATGAGGTGATGAGACCACGAATTGTCCATGTGAACATCAGGCATGGCCGCAGCGAGGCGGCTCATCAGCTCCTTGGCGGCCAATTGGCAAAGCGGATCGAGTTCGGTACCCGCATGCGTTCCGATAGCCTCGTAATTGTAACGCACCTCGGGCATTGCGTCGCCATTCCCGTCTCCGGCTTCTGGCCATTTCCACGAGAACTTGATCGGGGTTCCATCAGTCTGTACCATGGACTTCCACCTTGGCATCTTTCCATCAGCCCGAGGGGCAGGACCCAAGTAGGGTGCCTACACGATCAATAAACCACAAATAAGCAAATGTCATCATGATTATTGGCAAGGTACTTACCGTCCAATGATAAAAGAACACTAGCGCCTCGAGTTGTTTCTCCGCGGAGTAACCTGCATGCTCCAACATCAAAGCTAAGCGAGGTCCTGAGAATTTCCACCAGAAATCACTGTCGGGATCTCTATCCGGAAGGTATTGCGAGAGCGTCCTCCATGCTTGAGTTGTGTTGTAGTTGCTACCACCCGCCGCTATGGCTTTGGCCGCACAACCGTTGTTGATTCCGTTAATACCGTGAGCGAGACGCATTTTGAAAAAGGCTAGGCACCTAAGTAAGTGATGAAAAAAAAAATGAAAAAATCTGACACCTGTCAAAATTCTTTTTTTTCATGAACTTTAATGAATGTCTTTTATAAAGTTGCAAAATTGATTCTTAGCCGGATTAGGTCATAACTAGAGTCTGGTCCAGACGGTGTTGGGGATCTTGGTTCGGATCTGGCATCTCCGAAACCCGAGCCCCGCGCAAACATACGTGTAACACCAGACCACGCAGAGAGATTCTCCCGGCGCCCGACCGACATGGGAAGCGACGGGTAATCAGCTGAGCTAAACCGGCGTGTCGGTTCACACACTGGACGCCGATCCCGAGGGGCTGGGTCCGGAGACCTAGTAAGGGTCGGTTTTCGCCTGCAGTTTTGATCACGAGACATCTTACCCGGACTGGATGGCCTGGTTAACATTGATGACATGCCCGGTCGTTGTGGGGGGGGAGGACAGGCTTTGTGTTACCACGTGTACATGTATGGAGCATGCAACGGGATTGCGTTCACGGATATGTAATTCCATGTCACTGTGGGGTTGGCTGCGTTGTCGGGATTGGTCATCACAACATTGACTTTGGTGCCCGATGTTGTGTCTGTCTCATGTCTGGTAACCACTGTTGAATGTGGGTTGGGAGGTCGCTGATTCTACGTGATTTACGTGGACATTATTACATTAAAACTGAAATTGAGGCCAGAGGATGATGGACGCAAAAAAGTGTTGAGTTGTGTAGATACTAGTAGATGGGGACCGTGGAGTTGGGATTGAGTCATGGTTTGTCCACTGTCCCTTCCATGGAATGCTACAAGCTTCGTATCTGAAAAAGTGATTGTGTTTGGCCTTCATGTAGGAAGAAAAAGTATCGCCGAGACCATGCGATACATGTAGCAATCAACGGTACCGGGGAGGTCTTTACTTTGAATAATTCGCATTTTGTCAGTCTGTTGAGTTCACGTTTCACAATGTGTTGGTAATATGTTTTACTGCTCGCAGGGTTTACCACTCTTTAAATATAAGGATACATCTATAAACAAAACTTGAACAAATAGCTAAAGATAAGGTACCCATGTCATGTCATCACACCGGAATCAACACCTCCCCTAAAAGGTCATGGAAGCCCGCGCATCCTCCAACAGCAGAGCCAGCTTCTCCGGTGGGGCCGACCTGTTGTTCTGCACCATGTCATACAACTCTCCCGTGTAGCTGGCCTCGCCCTTCATGTACTTGCTGTCGCCATTTCCATAAGACCAGGCAACGTTGCGGGTTTGGCGCTTATCGTAGGTGGGTGCCTCGGCAAAGAACTGGCGCAGACGGTCGTTGGCTGTGGCAGGCAAGTCACCCTCGGGGATGTTGATGGCGTAGAAAGCCACGCGCTTGATCTTGCCGGTCTTGTAGTCGAGCGTGGTGGCAAAGACGAAGCGATCCCGGGGCAGATAGGTGTGGAGGTCCTTGAACTCCTCCGCGGTCGGGGGCTTGCAGCCAGCCAAGTTCGTGTAGGCGGCTGCCTGCGCCTCGGTGATGGGACCGGGAACCGTAAAGTACAGGTTCATGGTGTTGCTGTGATGATCGACCGCCACAAAGTGGACGAGCTTGAGACCCAGACCGTGGAAGGTGGAGCGGTGAGCCCGGATTGACTCGGGCATCTCGGGCACATCCAGGATGGGGTCGATGGACCGGAATCCCTTGAGGAAAATCCACGTCTTGGCAATGCCCTCCTCGGGATCCATGTCGCACCACTGCACGGGCTCGCGGTCGAAAAGATCGCTCCAGGACCTGGCCACGCGGGCCATGGGGCTGTCCTCGGTAATGAAGCCGGCCTTGGCGGCAAGGGCAACGGTATCGACGCGGCGACGGAGGTAGAAGCGGTAGTTCAGCTTGTCGTTGGGGCGGCTAGTAGAGCGCCAGATGACCATGCCCTCGTCGAAGCAGCCATCGAAGCTGTTCAGCGTCTCCTGGACAATCGACTCCGAGTATGGCGCCCCCAAGGTAGCCGCCGTCTTTCTGTAATCATCGAGGAATCGAGCCGAGTCAAAGGCACTCGGGGTAGCGATAGCCGCGGCAGCCATGATATGTGATTATTTGAGAAGATGTGAAGTAGAAGTAGCAGTAGTTATTTGTTGTTATTGCGGTAGTTGGAGAATGCTTTCGATGAAGAAACAGGATGGAGACAGGAAGCTGTGGTATTATACTACCTCATGGACTCGTACACGCGCCTGTCAACCAAGCCTCAATGTTTCTTCCCGTGCCTCCTCGGGCATCTCATTCCCTGCCCAGCATCGAGTGGTCCAGGCCCGGCCCCGGATGTCGTCACCGAAAATCCCAGTCGCTAACACGTATCCAATTTTCAGGTGCAACGCATCTAACTCAGAACTGAGTTTCCTTCGGCACTCGGAAACTACAGCCAACGGTGAAACGCAAGTGAGTGCGTTTAGGAATCGGAGATCGGCCGTTGCGGGGTTGAAGCAGGGTCCGGCCCCCAACACCCAACACCCATGTCTCCCCGCATCTGGTGAGACTGTAGCGAGAGCGAATGCCGAGACCCGATGACTGGAGTGTGCCTGAAACCCGAAGATAAGGGCGCAGCACGTTAAACCGATCAAAGCGGATCCCAGGCAACTCTACTATCAGTACCAGTTGAGGTTGAGGTAGGAGTAAGATTTGCAGTAACTCGGAAGAAACTCGCCGGGTGCCTTTGACAATCCCGAGTCGTGTTGTGTGCACGACGATCAGAGAGGGGGAGGGGAGGCCCCGGGCCGTGCCGCGTTGGGCGCGACTTGGCGATCCGATTCCCGGATCCACAAAGCTTGTCTACAACCAAGGTGGAAGGGAATTTGCAAACGGAAAGAGCAGTGCGGAGGCAGTGACCGCTTATTAGACAAGAACAATAGTTGAACAGACCACTGGGCAGGGGCGTAGTCGTCAATACCTAAGCGAATACCTTCCCGGTATCAAAAACTGGTGAACAAACACACGGAATCTATCACGCGTGTGTCAAGTCTTGCATCATATCATGGGTAACTTGAACTTGGACAATGTGTACGTGACTGCAAGTGACAATGTAGCAACAAGTTTGAATTCTATCACTCAATCAACTCTAGATATGCTGCCTGTGCACTAACTCCCGAGTCCCGACCCAGTATTACAACCAGTCCGCTCAAGCACCAAACATCATCATCCGATCCTCGGCCGGCTCATACTCCTTGGGCATGATCCGCGGCCCCGCTGGCTTGCCAAACACCATCTGAGCCTTCAAGCTCCAGTCAGCCGGGATATTCCACTCCTTGGCGGCAGCGGCATCCGGCATGGGGTCGTAATGCTGCAGGTTGACTCCGTAGCCCTCGGCAGTCAGCATCGTCCAGACAGCATACTGCAACATGCCGTTTGAGTTCTCCGACCCTAGATTTTGTTGTTAGACTCAATACCTCCCAATCAAACATGACCGCGCGCAACTACTAGCATGTAGGGGGGTGGCTTACATTGAGGAATCTTGTCCTTGATGATGGGGTGCTTCTCCTCCATCGCCTTCAGGGCATTACCACTCTCATAGAAGAGGATCTGGAAACACGTGAAAAATGTCAATAACTTTTGTTGCGTTGCCGGACAGATTAAAAGGGAAGGGACTCACAGTTCCGTAAGCGGCCCGGAACATCTTGATGCGCGGGCCAAAAGCCTTTTCAAATACCGGCGGGGGAATGGCGACCTTGGCAATCTCGTTGGTGAGATCCCAGAACTTTTTGTGCTGCTCCTTCAAGAGTATGACGGCACGTCCAGACTGGCAATTGAAGGGGGTGGGCGAATGAAGGATGGCATCGCGGACAACCTCCTTGACGACCTCATCCGGAATCTCAACATTGTCAGAGAGCAGATGGAGCGATCCGCGGCCCTTGATGGCATCGCCGACGGGAAGAGTAGATCGCGTCATTTTTGGGGGGGGAGGTCTGTAAAAAATGTAGATGAAAATGGGTTTTCAAGTATATGTTGGTAGGAGCAGGGGATCCTGTCGACGATGCAAGAGTTTCGCAGTGGATGTCAGGCGAAAAGTGTTGAGGATGGTGTTGGAAAGCTGATGGAGGAGATAGTAGAGAACGACAAGAAAAGCGGAAAGGCCAAGAAATAGTAAGTTCATGAGGTCTGAGAACCAGAGCGACAGGGCAGCTGCTGACTCAATGTTGGGTTTCAAAGCGGCTGGCGATTGCGACGCTGCAGGAGCAAACTCCGCGCTTAAAATTGTGGCGCCTGCATATTCCTTCCCCAGGGCCAACAGGCAACCTACCGGCACTCGGGGCTCGGGGAACCAACGCGCCGATATCAATTGGCTGGGAAAAAAAAACGGGGCTGCG
>Ga0247763_1001476_pt1 | contig 13344 bp, 8 predicted proteins | sample UWRJL141409B4_FD_179926 | JGI IMG/M metagenome (GOLD analysis project Ga0247763, IMG submission 179926) | Plant litter microbial communities from Arlington Agricultural Research Station in Wisconsin, United States - UWRJ-L141-409B-4 | ecosystem: Environmental > Terrestrial > Plant litter >...
CGCATAAAGGTCTTAATACTACTGTTAATTTGTGTGGCCTGACTGGTCTCAGTGAGGTCCAGTACAGGAGGTTACAGGGGGTGAGTCCCCTGTAACGGGCGCAGCGGAAGGCTTTGAGGGTACGATGACTGCCCGAGACGGGGTTAAAGGAAACTAAGATCAGCAGACCAACCTGCTGTAATAAGCAGAGATATAGGGGTCTATGCCCTGTAACAGGGTGACTACAGTGGGCTTTGTACAGAGATCACGAAGGTCAAAAGGTTGCCCTAAGGCTATATATAAACTATTTTGCTTAAGGTAGAAGAAAGGAAAAGAATCAGATACCAGAAATATAGGAGGGGAGATGGTTCTTTATAGGGCCCTTAGTAGGTGTGGGTTAACTTTACAGGGGGTGAGGGCCCTAAAATACAAAAGGAAAGCCTATACTATAGAGGGAAAGGTACTTACGTTGGCGTTGGAATCCAAAGGATTTTAGGGCAACTAGTTGGTTGTACTGACGTAACAGTAGTGGTAAGTCTACCCCTGTAGGCTAAGCCTACAGGTAGTAGGTCCTCGGAACTTCCCGTCGGTTTTAGTGGGTTCCAGTAGGTCCAGGGGGCTTGGCAGCCCCCCTAAACTACAATACCAACTCCCGTAGTTGTAGTAACTGTACTTTACCATAGTGTAGTCGGCAGTACTTCTAGGGTAGTAAATTAACTAGGCTATAGTACCCAAGGGTACTGTAGCTACAGGGTAATTGGGCTGTAATTTTAATACCCCCTTTACAGCCCTAAGCCCTGGTACGCCTTTTAGTTCCAGACAAACCCCTTTTGGAATCTACAGGGCCTAGAAAGGTTTAATAACTTAAGGAATTGCTTATATTTGGCTGGAGTTAGGGCTTTTATTAACTTATCTATCGGTATTTCCCCTATAGGTACGTACGTTATAGTAATATTGCCTTTTGTAACACTTTCTTTTACCTTTTGGTATTTTAGAAGGGTATATTTCGTACAGTTATAGTATTTCGGGTTGTATACCGTATTTATAACGCCTTTATTATCTCCTATTAGTAGAACGGATCCCTATATAGGGCGCTTTAATTTAGAGAATAGCCCCTAAAGCTAGATTACCTTTTTATTACCCTTTATAAGCCCCGTAAACTTAGCCTCTAAGGTCGAGTAGGTTATTATAAACAACTTTTTTAACTTTTAGCTAACTAATCTTCTACCTACTATAAATAGGTAACTGTAAGTAGATTTTGCAGTAATTTTGTACCCCGCGAAATTGCTATTAGTATATCCTATAGGGGTAAAATTAGTAAAGGTGCCAAAACAAATACCTTAGTTTGCGCTAGAGAATAGGTAGTTAAGGAGCTTCTTTACTACTTTAAGGTAAGTAATAGTAGGTTGCTGTAACTAATAGGAAAGCTACTGTACTGTAAATATTATATTTGGTCTAATTTAAACTATGGTGTATATAGTAGTGCCGACGAGTTGCTAAAATAGCTGGATCTTAGTAATATTTAGGGGCTTGGAAAAGGAGTTATACCCTATAAGTCCTGGAGAAAAAGGGATAGCCGGTCTGTTATAGTTAAGTTTAAAGTACTAAATAACCTGTTCGATATAGGCCTTTTAGTTAACCTATAAGAGGCGGCGTACCCTATTGTAGTAGATCTCGACCCCTAGGAAGTAGCGGGTAGGGCCTAGGTCTTTTATATCGTATACCTAACCGAGTTGGACCTTTAGTACCTTAATTTTAATTGTAAAAGGCCCGATGAGGAGATAATCGTTAACGTAGGTAATTATTATAATTTTGTGAACTGTATTGTAATAAGTGGCTACGTTACTGGTAAAAGGGCTGTAATCTAGCGTTTTTAATAACTTTGCGACCTTTTATTATTAGAGGTAGGAGGCCTGTTTTAGGCTGTAAAGTCCCTTGCTTAATAGTATAACTTAGTTTTTAAAGGGGTCCCAACCGTACCGCTTCAGAAGGTTTAGTACCTTAGAACTGCTAAGACTAAACTTGTATAGGCCTTTAGGGACCTCGATATAGAATTCTACATTTAACTTATTATTTAAAAAGGCTTTTATAAAATCTACTTATTTAATTTCCCAGTTTTTAATAGTAGCTAGTATTAGTATAATTCGCTAGGTTAACGGTATTGTAGTAGCTGTAAAGGTCTCCCTAAAGTCGATTCCAGGGGCTTATTGGAACCCTTTAGCTACTAATCGGATCTTAAACTTAGTAACCTTACCCTGGGTATCCTTTTTTAGTTTAGTAACTAGCTTAGTAGTAATAGGTAGCTTTTTGGTTTTAAACCGTTTGATAAAATAGAAGGTTTTAGTAATTAATAGTTATTATATCTCCTTAAAGTATACTACTAACTACTGGTCCTTTAGGGGGTGTTTTAGGATTTGCTTAAAGGATTTAGGCTCCGAGTTTTTAGTAAGTTTAAAGGGGTTATAGTAGCTACTAGGTTTGGCTTATTTAGTGGTTCTATTGACGAGGTGGTTAATTAGGTCCGCTATAGTATTTATAGGTTTAATTTTTACTCGTTTAAATTCCTCTTGTTAGGTTTTAGTAACCTGTAAGATTGGGATTTCTACTATAATAAGCCTGAGTTTATTTCCTATAGGGGATTTAGAGGGTTTAGGGGTCGTTACGGGTAACTAAACCAGTTTGCGTAGTAGTGTTACTAGTAGGGCGAATTTAGTAGGCGTCTTGGGGGGAGAGTTATTGTAATTAGGGTACTGGTTTTTCGTATTTTTAGTAATATCCGGGAGGTTTAGGGCGTTGGTTGGGCCCCGGGGCCCCTATAAGTAGGTAAAAGGGTTTTTGTATAATTTAATAAAGCTGGTTTAAATAACCTTTTATTAGCTAAGCCAAATTAGGTAGGTTTAGGTACCTAATATAATTAGTAACCTGCCTTAAACGCCTTTAGGGGTAAGCTTTTAGGATTGGATACGTTTCTTAGGGGGAACTAATACTATATAATCGGCGTTTATAGCTTTGTAATTGGAAAGATCCGGGATATAAGGAGCCTATAGGGGTATTAACTTATCGAGGAAAAGCTAGTATAAGGTAAGCTTTTTAGTAGTATTTGCTATTTTGTTAATTAGTTTAATTATAGGGTTTATAACGTATTTTTATAGGGAAGATAAAAGCCTTAAAGCAACTATTATAGCCCTAAGGCGTTTTAAAACCACTTGTATAGTATATTTAGTTAGGTTGTTTTAATTATACGTATAGGGGCTAGATTCCGAGAAAATAATACCCTTTTTACGTAAGTAAGGCTTAAACTTACTAATTTTTTTACTTTTATCGTAGTATAAGTATATTGGGTACCGCTTAAAGGTATTATTAATCTCCTTTATAGTAGCTTTTGCTTCTATAATAATTTTATTTTTAGATTTTAAAAGCTTAATAATTTTGAAACGGGTTTTTTAATTTATTAAAATAAGCCTATAGGGTTTATTATTTAGGGGTATAAGGCGGATTACGAATATATTCCCCTTTATCTACCTTAACGCGTTAGGAGGGTTAATAATAGCTTTAAAGGAGGGTCGGTATAGTAATTTAGCGGTATTATAGCTTTTGCAGGTTATATATTTAAGGCGTATACTGTTAAGATTGGGTATTCTTTTAGTAATTAGGGCGGTTTTCCTTAGAAGGTCCAGCCTTATATAGCCTAAACGAACGTACTAGAGTCTAACCGCCTTAATTATTACCGCTAAAGGACCCCTTTAGACCCTGTTGTAGTATACTAAGAAGGGGGTTACCCCCTTTATAGTAGGTAGTATTATAATAGGGGCTTTAAATTAGTTTCCGGATAGGTGGTAATATTAGGTGCTTTTATAGTCCTGTTAAGTATAGTTGGTTTTAGGGGGTTGTAACCCCCGTAACCGGATATAGAAGTCTAAACCTTTAAAGTCCAATAGGGTAATAAGCTTCCTAAAGGCGCTGTAAAGTTTGTTTTTAATAAGTATACCCCCTAAATTATAAAGGCGGTAGTTACTAACGATATTAACGGGGAAGGTTGGAATATAGAGGTACTTTTTTAATACGATGGTACTGTATTAAAGCCTACCCCTAATAGTACTAGTATAGGGCTTAAATTTAATTATTCCGATACCCTGAGGCTGTACTAGGCTACTTTTAGTGCGTATTATAGCCAGTTTTCCAGTACGTAGCTTTGCAAATAGGGCCTTATTAGTACAGATATATACTGTAGAACCGGTGTTAAAAAGCCACTGTTTAGTAGGACTACCTCCTGTAGAAAGGTTAACCGTAGGGGGCTTAGGGGGGTTACTAATAAGGGGTTTAGGGTTTATTAGGGTATCCGGTTTACTAAAGGTATCGTTAAGGTTGGTAGGTTTAACGTTAAGTATAGTATCTTAGTTAAGGTTGTAGTAAATGGGGAAGGCCTTTTTTACAATAACTGGCTCCCCCTAATTACTAGAAATAGTACTGGTCTTGTAGGTTTTATTAATACCTTTAGAGGTATCTTCCGTACTAAAGGTATTACTATTATACGCCCTCCTATTACTGGAATTACTCTATTTTTTCGAATTCCTGACTTCCCTAGGCCTGGAGTTGCCTTGCGAGGCTCCTAACTTGCCCTATTATTGGCCTTTACCTCTTTCGGAACCTTGTTTAGGCTCCCTAGACCTTTTTTAATTAACCTATAGTATAGCCAAGGTACGTATTAAAGAGGTGCCAGGGTTCCGGGTTTTAGTAAGTAGGTTTTCCTAAAAATATAGGAGGGTAAGGGTATTAGGTAGCCTTTAAAACCTAGTATTAGCATTTGCAATCTACTAATCTCGTCGCAGTAATACCCTGGAACGCTTAGTCTATTATAGAAACTAGGGTTTTAGAACGTTAAGATAGTAGTTAATTTAATTTTATTCCGCAATTACGACTCCTTAAGTACTAAAACGGCCTACTAAGGTGTTAAAGATAGCGTTGAAGTTTATTATAGTAGTATTGCTATTGAAGGTTAAGGAGTGGTATTAGTAGTAGAGTTTATTGCGGAAACTGGTTTAGGTTGGGGCGTATTATTAGCGGAGCTGATTAAAGGTAGATCCAGGGTCCTTTTCGTAAGCTATGGTGGTAAGGGGGCCTTCCTTTAGTATATTTCGAAGAGTTAATAAAAGGGCGGCTTTCTAAGGGTTACTAAGGCGTTTTATAACCGCCTATAGGTTGTAGAGGAAATTAGGGATCTGGAGGGCCCTGAACTGAATTAATAGTGCCTGAAACTACTATTAATAGTTTTTAGGTCCTAATAGGCACTGTTTTTTAGGTAAGGAGAGAGATTGTTTAGTAAGCTTTTTAATTATAAGGGCGTTGAACTTGTTCCTAACGGCTGGAATTACTAAAGGATAGGTAGTTTTAGGGGCTTTAGTAGTTGCCGTTAAGTTATTACCCCCCTTTTGGGAGGCCCCGGAAATACTTATATCTAGTATATTCCGGGCCTGTTACTATTATTCCAGTACTACTAGCAGCCTGTTAAAGCGCTAAGTAAGTTCGGAAATTTGCTGTACCAGGCCCTGAATAGGCGGGATTTCTTCGGGCTGCTGGCCTTGGCCTATAAAGGCTATATTTAAGTCGTTATTAGCTATTGTATTGTACCTGATTTCCGATCGGAATTCTGATTACGTAACGGAATTGCCTCTCCCGTACGTACTATTATAACTGGGTTGGTGAGTTCTTAAGGGAGCCGGGGGATTGTAAGTAAGTAATTGGAGGTATGCTACTGTACAGATGGTATATTTAGTAGCAACGACTATTATAGGGGGTCGAATTTTAGTAGGTATAGGTGTTTTTTAGGGGTGGTTTTCCTGAATACATTTATAATTAGGGGGTAGTAATCGCGCGCGGGAGGTTGAAATACGGTGGTGTATGGTAGTAGTACTATCCATAGTGGTTTAGGGGGTAATGCTCCTGTTAGTAATGGAAATTAGGGGGTATTATTCCCTTAAAGGATCGAGGTATAGTGGTCTTACGGGGACCTAATCTACTAATTACGGTGGGTAGTACTGGTAGCGTAAATAGAGGGTTGGTAATTAATACGAGGATTATAATATTACTTATAGGGGTAATTTTAGCCGGTGTAAGGGCTTTTTAGAAGGGTAGGTAATTAATATAAGGGTTACTATACTACTTACGGGGGTAATTATGGCTGGTGTAAGGGTTTTTTAGGAGGGTTGGTGGCTATACTAAGGGCAACTTTAGCCGGCGTATAGGCTTTTCCGGAGGATAGACGATGTAGTCTGCGGAGGGCGTAGAAGCGTTGTAGGGGTAGTTACTAACTATGGGCAACGAGGCGAGGTCGGCCGAGGGTTGTAAAGTCCGGGCTTATAACCTATTAATTTGTATAGCCTGACTGGTTTTAGTAAGGTTTAGTATAGGAGGTTATAGGGGGTGAGTTCCCTGTAATAGGCGTAGCGGAAGGCTTTGAGGGTATGATAACTGCCCAAGACGGGGTTAAAGGAAGCTAAGATCAGCAGATTAACCTACTGTAATAAGCAAAGATATAGGGGTCTATACCCTGTAATAAGGTGATTATAGTAGGTTTTGTATAGAGATTACGAAGGTTAAAAGGTTGCCTTAAGGCTATATATAAACTATTTTGCTTAAGGTAGAAGAAAGGAAAAGAATTAGATACTAGAAATATAGGAGGGGAGATGGTTCTTTATAGGGCCCTTAGTGGGTGTGGGTTAACCTTACAGGGGGTGAGGGTCTTAAAATATAAAAGGAAAGCCTATATTACAGAGGGAAAGGTGCTTACGTTGGCGCTGGAATTTAAAGGATTCCAGGGCAACTAGTTGGCTGTGCTGACGTAATAGTGGTGGTGGGTTTACCCCTGTAGGCCAAGCCTATAGGTAGTGGGTCCTCGGAACTCCCCGTCGGTTTTAGTGGGTTCCAGTGGGTCCAGGGGGCTTGGCAGCCCCCCTGAACCACAATACCAACTCCCGTAGTTGTGGTGACTGCACTTTGCCATAGTGCAGTCGGTAGCACTCCCAGGGTAGTAGATCAACTAGGCTACAGCACCCAAGGGTGCTGTAGCTACAGGGCAACTGGGCTGTAATTTCAACAACTACGCAAGGCTAATAAGGGTTTTAATAAGCAACGAAAAGCTAAAAAAATACGTATACAGCTTAGGGAGTCACTTACTATACAAAAGGCACAGGGTTTACTAAATCAGAAGGCTATAGGTAAGCAGCTGGCTCAAGAAGGGCGTTAAAATAATAATAGTACAGGGGGGTCTCGTATAAAAATTCAGTATTATAGCGTATACGGCAAGCCTGACTATAATATACATACGTATAAAAAGGCTGTAAAATCGTCTAATTCATCTGTTTCTAATTTAATTATTATGGTTTCCTAGTATTGTAATTATATAATTAAGGATGGCTGAAGTAGGGTAGTGGAAAGTGCGCCGCTCGCTTATCTGCGTCGCTCGCTTATCACGCACGTTAAGTATCTATTATTATATCATTTCTTTCCTTTCCAATCCTCAACCCTAAATGAAGGACCTTTCCTAATCTAATCCATATATAATTATACTAGCAGACGCTATTTCACTCACTTACTTATAACCGCTACTATACTACTATACAATTAGCAATATATTCTACAGGTGCTCGCAATTATAATTCAATTAAAAGCCGGAGATGTATTAATTATATACCATGCACCACCCCCCTTTTGAGCATACCCCCCTTTCGAACAGCAAAATAAAAAGTTCTCCGCCAAAACTCAAAGATTTGAAACTTGTATCCCCCAACTAAGCTACAAATATAAGAAATATATCGTTTTAAAGATAATTGAAGGAATTACATCTAGGTCTTTTAACTAGATGACCAGATCTTGTAGCGACTGGAAGAGGTTTAAATTCCGCATTAACTTCAGCTACTTCTAGGTCTGAGACCACTACTTCTTCTTCGTTAGAAGTTACTATAGGAAGCTCTATTTGGCTCCTAACTGTAGGAACAGATTCACTAGCTACCACAAGCTTACTTAAAGCTATAAAACGTCTGTTTAGGTTAGGAATAGCCTTTCTTTTCTTCCCTCTCTTCAAACAAGCAACTTCTTCTTTCAAGCTAGCAATTCTAATAGTATATACTACTAATACCTACTTTTGAGCTTCAAAGCCTTTGGCTATAATACTATAACGCCTTCTTATTATAGGGGTTTTATTTTTGCTAAGATTACATATTTAACGGCTGGTTTTTAGTATATTATCGGAGCCTAGATAAGGCAAAGAAGGGTTTGGTGGTGTATTTGGTCTCTTATCTTGGATCTCTGGGTACCGTAAAGCCTTAATACGTAAGATTGGCCAATTTCCAGTTATTCTTTAGTTAAAGAGAATATTCTTCTTAGTTATTTTATTTCAACGAGCTTGAGAATAGGTTTGGATAAAGTTGATTTTATTTACTAAAGCTGAATCAGTTAAGGAAGCTAATAACCCAAGCTCTTTTCGATAAGCTACTTTTACAGTATTAAAAATACTATTATCTAATAGCTGAAGATTATACGAGTAATGAGCTGGAAGATAACAATAGTAAATATTATTCAGAAAACAAATTACTATCTATTTAAAATAATTAATCTTGCATTAAATTCGTTTGCAGGCTTTATTTAAGGCAAATAAACCTCTTCAAGCCACTTAATAGTAATATAGTTATCTGTCCATTTATTTAGCGATGTAATATAATGCCAATTGGCAATTTTGCGAAACTCATCCAGAAACTACTACTTTTAAAGCTCTTTACCTTTAAAGATAATCCCCGGTATTAAAACGCGGCCATTAGTTGTAATAGCTTTAATAAATAAAATCCAGCTTTAAATCTATAGGCTTTTTAGGAGAGCTTTATCTTTAGGGTTTGAACTTTTAACTACTAAACTATAAAGACCTAAAAAATTATTAGTAGTTGGATAATATATAATATAGTTAAACTTTTACTAAAATTAGCTATAATACCTCCTTCGGCAACATTAATAGTATTTTTAAATTTAATCCATCTATATTCCTTCTCTCTGATATCAAAGTACCAATGTACTGCTTTTGGTATAAATAAATTAAACCTAACAGCTTCTTAACGTCGTTCAATTTTAATTTTAATCTCTAGATAGCGTTTGATAAATTTAGATACCTAACTACGGCTAATAACTAGCTCGCTGCCTTATTGTTGTAACAAAGCTAATATATAACCACGGATCTAGCCGTGAGATGGAGCATATTTTATAAACTTTTAACAAAGAATCCATCTTACTAATATAACTTCCTAATTCTTGCTTAAAATTTAATTGGGCTGGATCTAATCTACTGAGGCTGTTTGGCCGTGAAGTCTATTTGAAAGCGTTATTATTAGAACTCCCCACTTCTCGGCTGTTTTATGCAGCGAAAAGCCGTTATTAGTAAAATCTAATATTACCTCTGCTACTGAATCTTCCGTATAGACCTATCGAGGCTTTTTTCGGGGCATAATAATAGTGTTGCTAATGGCTGGAAGAGAAGAGAGTAGTAAAAGATAGAAACAAATTAGCTTGTAAAATTTGCAAAATTTGCAAGCTAGTTATATCACGGGCCATATAATCACGTAACTATAAATCATTCAATTAATAATCTTTGATCATTTTTATATATATAGTAGTAATGGCTTATTAGTATCCTTAAAATTAAATAAAGAATGTAAGTTTCAAATCTTTAAGTTTTGGTGGGGAACTTTTTATTTTGCTGTTCGAAAGGGGGGTGTGTTCAAAAGGGGGTGATGCATGGTAGCTAAGTTCCCATAACACTAAATATCTTACATACCTTTTGCTAATCATTCATAGTATATTTCATCGACTCCCTATTAGGCAATAGCGACTTTACTATACTACTTATTATAACTACAATTTAGTCCCAACTCAAGCTACCAACTAACCTTCTCTTAATATTGGAAGCTAGTTGATCAACTCCATCCTAAGCTAAAAGGTCGCCAGCAAAAGTATTATTAAAGCTAAAGGATCTTCAGAACAAAACCAAATCTAGAATCTTTAGCTAAGAACTCAGCAACCCGCTTTTCAAGCCTTTGGGTCCCAAGTTAATTATATCTTGTCACGGTAGGTGATGCTGCCTGCCTGTGGCTACGCAGCTAGATGTAGAAGGACTACGGTGCAGTGCACTGACTGCACAACGTTCCACTTTTTGTGGTGTTTACGCATTGCGTCCTTTGGTGCCGTGACATAGCTCTTATCACACCAAATTCCACAAGAGAAAATTAACCACGCTATAGCAGCGTACAAACTCAACTTTTGCCCTCGACTACATTAAAAGGGAGAACCTAATACGGCTGGTATTAGAGAAGGGCCAGGCCATCCCCTTTAAGTTTTTTTAGGTATTAACCTTATATATCCAGGTTATGGTGGCGGCGTACACCCAGAGCGGGATCATAGGTCTCCATGACGTTTTCTTCATCATTGAATATGTCACATCCAACCCTCGCCGCAACTCTGGGCCCAAGGCGCGTGAGTCGGTTCGCAATGGGGTTGTCGATTCCGTCATTAAAGTCCGAGAAAAGCACTTGGGGAGAGGAAGAAAGTCTATTTGCGTTATGAAATGGAGAAAACGGACGATTCTATGATCATGGCGCGTTGGCACCTCGTGTTGTACCCTCCGTCGGCCTGCTGCACGTGGGATCATTGGGAGTTAGAGGTTGTGGGTTAGATAGTCTGAGTCTGGCGGATACACTCGTACCAAGATGGTTCCTTTTGTTCCGGGTGCGCTGATTGCGGTTAGACCGCCAGGGCACGTAATTCAGGTACGACACCTCACTACGACGCTCCAATTGTCCATGGTGGAAACATGCTAATGCATGCCAATATGTTGCAGCCGGCCATGGTAATTAACGCGGATGTACGCAATTTGCCTATGGGGGCGAAGCGCGCCAACCACTCGCCAGCGTCTCTTGCGTAACAAACAGCGACCCTCTTGTTTGGTGGGAATCATTCGGTTAAACCGGGAATCTGGAGATGCTCGCCCGATGAGATCTCCGTGTTGTGCATCCCCACCGATGGTGAGGGACCGTTCCTGGATTCAACTTAAAAAAGTCATGGGTACCGGCCATGTCGCAAGCTGGAAGTTGTGGTCCTCCAGTTGTCTGGTGTCCTCCGACGCTCGTGCATGATGAAGTTCTCATCATTCCGCCTGGCCATTGCGCTGCTCGCCCAGCTCGTGGCGCCCGTAGTATCGCAAAACTCGACCTACTACAACCCCGTCCTATCCGGCTGGTACTCAGACCCGTCGTGCATCCAGCACAATGGAACCTTTTACTGCGTCATCTCGACCTTCATCACCTTTCCGGGCTTGCCCATCTACGCCTCCAAGGACCTGCTCCAATGGAAGATGATCGGCCATGTCTGGACTCGCGAGTCTCAGCTTCCGAACTACAGCTGGAGCACCAAAGGCCAGCAAGAGGGCATGTTCGCCGCAACGATCCGCGAAAACAAGGGCACCTTCTATGTCATCTGCGAGTACCTCGGCTCCGGCAAGAAGCCCGGTGTTCTCTTCAAGACCACCAACCCCTATGACGAGACCACATGGAGCAACCCCGTCTTCTTCGACGCCCCCAAGATTGACCCCGACCTCTTCTGGGACGACGATGGAAAGGTCTACGTCGCCACCCACAGCGTGGTGATCCAAGAGTTCGACCTCAACACCGGCAGGACAGGCCCCGCCATCAACATCTGGAACGGCACCGGCGGCGTCTGGCCCGAGGGTCCCCACGTCTACAAGAAAGATGGATGGTACTACCTCATGATCGCCGAGGGCGGCACCGCACTGGACCACGCCGTCACCATGGCCCGCGCCAAAAAGGTCACCGGCCCGTACACCGGATACGAACGCAACCCGCTCCTCACGAACCGCAAAACCCAAGAGTACTTCCAGACCGTCGGCCACGCCGATCTCTTCCAAGACACAAACGGCAACTGGTGGGGCATGTGTCTCACCACGCGCTCCGGCCCCCAGTACAAGTCCTACCCCATGGGCCGCGAGACCGCCCTCTTCCCTGTGACATGGAAGAAAGACCAATGGCCCGTCCTCCAGCCCGTCCGCGGCCAGATGAGCGGGTGGCAGCTCCCCGCACCATCCCGTGACGTCCCCGGCGCCGGCCCCTGGAACGTCGACCCCGACGTCTACGACTTCAAGTCCGGCCAGCCCATCCCCCGCAACCTCATCTACTGGCGCGTCCCCCGCGACGGCACCATCACCGCCACCGACAACGGGCTCCAACTCGTCCCCGTCCGCAACGACCTCGCCGGCTCCCCCAACGGCAGCCAAAACGGCGCCACCACCGCCATCACCTTTATCGGGCGGCGCCAGACCAACAGCCTCTTCACCTACAGCGTGGACCTCACCTTCTCCCCCAAGGCCAACAACCAGGAAGCTGGCGTCACTGCTTTCCTGACGCAGGAAGCCAACTACCGACTTGGGCTTGTCCAGCTCAACGGCCAGGTCTCCTTCCGCTTTGCGGCCTCCAAACAACAGGCCAAGACCACCGCGGTACCTGCCGCCTGGGTAGGCCAGCCTATCCCTCTGCAGATCCAGATGGCCAGTTCGAATACCTACACCTTTGCCGCGATGCTCGCGTCGGATACCAAGACCAAGACCGTGCTGGGGACTGGATCGGCGGAGCTGCTTAGCGGCGGGAGCGGTTCCTTCGTGGGGACCCTACTGGGTGTGTATGCGACATGCAATGGGGCTGGCTCGGGGCTGGATTGCCCGAGTGGAACGCCGAACGCGTATTTTCAGCGGTGGAGGTATACCGGGGCGGCGCAGTATATTTCTGCCACGCAGACGGTCCCGACTACGGTGGATATGGCCAAGTCGGAGGTTTGAGTACCTAACCCAGTACGAGCGGGGAGAAGAACACAGGACGCAGGAAAAATGGAGCTTGTTGTATTTTCCCCACCAACCGAGACTCCCCAGATCTTGGGGAAACAGATGTTGGTCTTAAACTATGGTAATTTCTCGACATTGGGTTTCTCGTTCGTTGACCAGTATCGCTCTTGCATGTACTTACTCCTGGCTCTGAACAGAGATTCTGCCCACGCGGCGGAAGGGAGTCTGGAGCAGCGAGTATCCCGTCTGTGACCTCTTGTAGGAGGATACCTTTCGTCTTTGACGTCGTCCCCTGTTCCTGACTGACAGGGCCGAGTAGACCTCCATACTCTCCACAAGACAAACCTCCTCGTTCACCGGCCATACCGCATGGACATTAATGCCGATCGTGAGCCGGGGGGTCCATCCCCCCCCCCCCCCCCCCCCCCCCCCCCCCCCCGCCCCCCGCCCCCCCCCCCCCCCCTCACCCCCCCCCCCCC
>Ga0247763_1001478_pt1 | contig 13339 bp, 12 predicted proteins | sample UWRJL141409B4_FD_179926 | JGI IMG/M metagenome (GOLD analysis project Ga0247763, IMG submission 179926) | Plant litter microbial communities from Arlington Agricultural Research Station in Wisconsin, United States - UWRJ-L141-409B-4 | ecosystem: Environmental > Terrestrial > Plant litter >...
CATGAACCCGGAGAGCAGCATCGACGGCAGCATCGTGGTCATGATGCCGGCCTGCGTGGCGAGCATCTGGCTCTTGGTGACGATCGACAGGAGCAGGCCCTGGCCGAGCATGCCGATCAAGAACAGGAGCGAGAGCAAGCCCATCAGCGCCGGGCTGCCGCGCATCGGGACGTGGAACACGAAGCGCGCCGCCAGCACCACCAGCGAGAGCTGCAGGATGCCGATGCCGAGGTAGGGCAAGAGCTTGCCCAGGATGATCTCCAGGCGGCCCACGGGCGTCGACAGCAGCTGCTCCATCGAGCCGCGCTCCCACTCGCGCGCGATGGTGAGCGAGGTGAGCATCACCGTCACCATCGACAGGATGAGCGCGATCAGGCCCGGCACCAGAAACCAGGCGGAGAGGTTCGTCGGGTTGAAGCGCGTCCACACGCGCGCCTCGATCGGCGGGGCCGCCCGCGCGTGCGGCTCGAGCGTCGCGCCCGCGGCGCGCACCAGCGCGTCGGCTCGGCCCAGCGCGGTCTGCGCGCCGCTCGGGTCGGAGCCGTCGCTGAGCAGCTGCGCGCTCGCCCCGTCACCGCGCCCGAGCCTCTGGGCGAAGCCAGCGGGTATCACCAGCGCCGCTTCGGCCTCGCCCTTGCGGAACATGGCCTCCGCGTCGGAGGCGGCGTCGAGGCGAGCGACCACCTCGAACTCGCGGGCCGCCGTCAACACCTCGGTCAGGCGGCGCGACGCGACCGATCGGTCTCGATCGACCACGGCCAGCGGCACCGCCTCGCGATCGAAGCTCACGCCGAAGCCGAACAGCAGGATCATCACCAGCGGCATGCCGAGCGCCATGTACAGGCTGCGCGGGTCGCGCCGGACGTGCGTGGCCTCCTTGGAGGCCAGCGCGAAGACGCGGCGGAGAAAGCGCGTGGGGAACATGGTCATCCTTTCCGAGGGCTGGCCACGGCGGCCAGGAATACGTCTTCGAGGTTGGCGTCGATGGCGGCGGCCTCGTCAGCGGCGCGGAACAGGGTCTCGGGCGCGACGCCGGCGTCGAGCCGCACGTGGGCGCCTTGCCCGAACAGCTCGGCGCCGAGCACGCCCGGTGTTTGCCGCAGGCGCTCGACGTCGGCCGTCGTCACGCGGCGCAGCGCGAACATGCGCCCGGGCACGAACGACTGCTTCAGCGCGGCGGGCGTGTCGAGCGCGATCAGGCGGCCGCCCACCATCAAGCCGATGCGCGCGCAGTACTCGGCCTCGTCCATGTAGTGCGTCGTCACGAAGATGGTGGTGCCCGCGCGCGCCAGCTCGCGGATGAGCCGCCAGAACGCGCGGCGCGAGCTCGGGTCGACCCCGGCGGTGGGCTCGTCGAGGAACACGATCTGCGGCCGGTGCAGCACCGCGCAGCCGAGCGCGAGGCGCTGGCGCACGCCTCCGGGTAGCGCGCCTGTCACGCGCCCCGCGTCGGCGACGAGATCGGTCTGCTCCAGCGTCTCCGCGATGCGCGCGTCGAGCGCGCGCCCCGACAGGCCGTAGGCGCCGCCGAAGAAGCGCAGGTTGTCGCGCACGGTGAGCTCGAGGTAGAGCGAGAACTTCTGTGACATGTACCCGATCGAGGCCTTGACGCCCTCGGGGTCGCGGCTGATGGGGTGGCCCGCGACCACGGCGTCGCCGCTCGAGGGGGCGAGCAGCCCGCACAGCATGCGGATGGTCGTCGACTTGCCGGCGCCGTTGGCGCCGAGGTAACCGAAGATCTCTCCGCGCTCGACGTGAAAGCACACGTCGCTGACGGCCTTGAAGGCTCCGAAGTGACGGGACAGGTTCTGGACGGTGATGGCGTTCATAGCGAGGTCTCCCGAGCGCCGGGCCAGGCCGAGCGGGCAGCGGCTCCGGGGGAGCGCGTCGCGCGTGCGCTGGCCGAGGCCTCCTCTGCGGCGACCTTGGCGAGGAACAGATCTTCGAAGTCGGGCACCACGGAGCGGTGGCGGGCGCCGTGTGCGGCGAGCACGCGGCTCACCGCGTCGTCGCCGCCCGGACGGATGACGAGGCGCAGGCGCGCGCCGGCAGGCGAGGCGGCGACCACCTCGGGCAGCGACGCGAGCGCGGCGTCGAGCCGGGAGCGCGCGTCGGGGTCGGGGTCGGCGCTCACCTCGAGGCAGCGGTGATCGAAGCCGTCGACCAGCTCCGTCGGCGAGCCCTCCGCGAGCAGGCGGCCCGCGTGCATCAGCCCCACGCGGTGGCAGCGCGCCGCCTCTTCCATGTAGGGCGTCGACAGCAGCACCGTCATGCCCTCGGCCACGAACTCGTAGAGCAGCGCCCACAGCTCGCGCCGGCTCACCGGGTCGACGCCGTTGGTCGGCTCGTCGAGCACGAGCACCTCGGGCTGATGGAGCAGCGCGCACGCCAGCGCGAGCTTCTTGTACATGCCGCCCGAGAGCGCGTCTGCCCGCCGATCGACGAACGGCTCGAGCCGCGTGATGCCGAGCAGGCGCTGGCGGCGCGCCTCGAACAGCGGGCGCGGCAGGCAGAAGAGCTGCCCGAAGAAGCGCAGGTTCTCGTCGATGGTCAGGTCGCCGTACAGGCTGTATTGCTGCGGCAGGAGCCCGAGCGACTCGCGCGCCCGATCGGAGCGCAGCGGGTCGAGCCCCTTCACCCGCACCGTGCCCGAGTCGGGCGCGATGAGCCCGGCCACCATGCGGATGGTGCTCGTCTTGCCGGCGGCGTCGGGGCCGACCAAGCCATACAGCTCGCCGCGAGCGACCTCGAACGACACGCCTCGCACCGCCTGTGTCGCGCCGAAGCGCCGCGACAGATCCCGGGCGAGGATGACCCCGCTCGGCGTCACACGCTGGATGCTCGTCATGTCAGCGCCCCGTCCCGGGCAGCGTCACCTGAACCGGCATGCCGGGTCGCAGCTGGTGCTCGGGGTTGTCGATGCGCACCTCGACCGCAAACACCAACCGATCGCGATCGGTGCGCGTCTGGATGTTGCGCGGCGTGAACTCGGCGCTGGTCGACACGGTCTCGACCCGCGCTGGGAACTCGTGATCGGGCCAGGCATCGGCCACCACGAGCGCCGGCGCCGCGATGCGCGCCGAGCCGAGCTCCGCGTTCGGCAGGTAGAACGTCGCCTTCACCGTGTCCAGATCGACCAGGCGCGCCAGCAGCGTGTTCGGGGGGTTCTGCTCGCCCGGCTCCACGAACACGTCGTCGACCACGGCGGCGCGCGGCGCGCGGATCTCGCATTCGCCCACCAGGAGCTTCGCGCGCTGCACACCCGCCTGCGCGGCGAGCAGGCTCTTGCGCGTGGCCTCCGCCTGCGCCTGGGCGGCGCGCACGCTCGCGCTTGCCGCCTGCACCTGCTCGCCGAGCGAGCGGCGCTGCGCGTCGGCGGCTTGCGCCTGGTGCGTCAGCCCGACCGCGCGCGAGCGCATCTCGTCGCGGCTGGCGGCGGTCGCGTCGTCGCCGAGCCGGTCGAGCCGGTCGGCGTTGCGCGAGGTGACCGCCTGCTCCGTGAGCAGCGACGACACCTGCGCGCGCGCCGCGTCGGTCGAGGCGCTGAGCACCCCGCGCGTGCGCTGGCTGGCATCGGCCTGGGCATCGGCGGCGGCCACCTGAGCCTGTACCGCCTCGGCGCGTGCCTCGGCTTCGATCAGCGCGGCGCGCGCGTCGTCGCAGTCGAGCGAGACGAGCAGAGCACCCGCCGCGACGCTGTCGCCGCGCTTCACGGCGACGTCGATCACGCGCGCGTTCAGGCGCGAAGAGAGGCGGATCTCCGTGCCCTCGATCGTGCCGGAGCCGCTCGCGGGGGCGTGCCGGCTCTCGGCCTCGGCCTGCAGCGCGAGCACGATGGGGATGGCGGTGAGCACTGGGATCAGACAGGCGAGGACGATCTTCCGGTTCATGGTCGGCTCCGTGAGTTCTCGGCGTTGCACGGCGAGTGGTTGCCGGCGGGGTTTGCAACCGCCGTGCCGCGTTCGCGAATGGGGCGCCGCCGGGTGGCACTGCGCTTGCTGAGCGCCCCCATCGAAGGCCCAGACCTTCAGGAGAACCGACATGCAACGCACAGCGCACTCGATCATCGCCGCTCTTTTCCTGTCTGCCGCCGCCGTGTCTGCCGGGGCTTCGGCTGCCGCGGCCGCATCTGCCGCGGCCGCATCTGCCGCGGTCCCGGCAGGGGGCGCCGGCAGGGTGCCGGAATCCCGGCGGCTCACGCTCGCGCAGGCGCTCGAGCTCGTCGATCGACAGAACCCCGACCTCAGCCAGCGCCGCGCGCGCATCGACCAGGCCGACGCCGCCGCCCGCCAGGCGCTCGCCGCCGTGCTGCCGCTCGTCAAGGCCACCGGCGCCTACACGCTCAACAACGAAGACGCTCGCGTCACGCCTCCCGGCGGCCGCGAGCTCGTGTTGCAGCCGCGAGACGCCTTTACCGCCAGCGGCAGCGTGCAGGTGCCGCTCTTCGCGCAGAACGCCTACTCCGACATCGGCCGAGCGCGCGAGCTCGCCCGCGCCGAGCGCGCCGGCTACGAAGCAGATCGGCATCGCCTGCGCGGCGCCGTGGCGCGTGCCTGCTGGCTCGTCGAGTCGGCGCACGCCATCCTGCGCGTGGCCGAGCGGGGCGTCAGCTCGGCGGCGGAGCATCATGAGAGCACCCGCCGCGCCCTCGCCGCGGGCACCGCCACGCAGCTCGCGGTGCTGCAGGCCGAGAGCGATCTCGCGCGCCGGCGGGGCGAGCTCGCGGCGGCTCAGGCCTCGGTCGGTCACGCCGAGCTCGCGCTCGGATCGCTGCTCGGTCGCGCCGAGCCGATGCGCGTCGAGGTGCAGGTGCTGGAGCAGGCTGCCGGAGATGCCGGTGCGCCAGCCCGGCACGTCGACGCGGCGCTCGACACCCGCCACGAGGTCGCGCAGCGCGCCGCCGAGATCCGCGCGAGCGAGCACGCCGTCACCTCGTCATCGCTGCGCTTCTTGCCAGGGCTGTCGGGCTCGCTGTCGGCTTTCGCCTCCGACGAGCCCTACGTCACCGGTGACCAGAGCGGCTGGCGCGCGGGGCTCGAACTGAGCTGGACCTTGTACGACGAGGCGCGCTACGCCAAGCGCGACGAGGCCATCGCCGAGCGCGAGCGCGCCCGCGCCGCCGACAAGGCCACCCGCCTCGCCATCGCGCGCGAGGTGCGAGACGCCGAGCTCGACATCGACGTCGCGCGCGAGCGCCTCGCGGCCTCCAGCGACGAGAGCCGCTCGGCAGACGAGACCGCGCGCGCCGCCGAGCGCAGCTTCGCCGCCGGCCAGGCCAGCTCGCTCGACGTCATCGACGCCCACGACCGCCAGACCCGGGCCGCCGTCGGGCTGGAGCGCGCTCGCGCCGATCTCGGCATCGCCGTCGCGGCGCTGCGCACCGCTCGCGGCATCGCGTGGTGAACCGTCTCATCGCATCGAGCGGGCTCCGGCTCATCGACCACGTTGGCGATGCCCTCGCCACGAGCTATCATCGACGCCATGCCACTCGATGTGCCCCTCTCGTGCACCTGCGGCGCCGTCACCGGTATCGCGCGCGGGGTGACGTGGGCGAACTCGCGCCGCCTCTCCTGCATGTGTGACGACTGCCAGGTCTACGCGGAATACCTCGGTCGCGCGCGCGAGATGCTCGACGCGCACGGCGGAACCGAGCTGTCGTACGCGACGCAGAGTCGGGTCGAGCTCTCGACCGGTCGCGAGCGACTGCGAGCCGTGCGCCTCTACGCGAAGGGAATCCTGCGCGTGTACGCCGAGTGTTGCAACACACCGGTGGCGCACGTCCCGTCTGCAAAGATGGCGTTCGTGGGCATCCCGCACCTGTTCATGCGCGGAGGCCCCGGGGGGCTGACGCGCGACGCCGTGCTGGGGCCGCGCGTCTACCGCTTCCAGGCCCGCTACTGTCGCGGTGCGACGCCGGAAGGCGCCCATGCGGCGACTCCGCTCGGGCCAACGTTGAAGGCGATGCTGAGCGTCTCGTGGGATTCGCTGTGCGGCCGGCATCGGCCCTCGGCCTTTCACGACGCGGCGTCGGGCGAACCCCTCATGCCCGTGACGGTGCTGAGCTCGACGGAGTGGGCTCGCCTGCGCGCGCGCTGGGCGTCCGTCGCGGAGCTGTCGGCTCCGCCGGGGGTGCCGCAGGGCTGCTCGTAACACGGGTTGGCCGGCGGCTGAGCCGCTCTGGCCTGATCTCAGCGAGAGCTGCAGAGCAAGACCCGCGAGCCATCGAACCCCGCCTGGCTCAACGCGGGGTAGCGGGCAACCCTCGCAGGGACCTGCAGCCCTCCTTCTGCGCTCGCCATGCAGCGAAGATGGCGTCGAAGGTCGGCGGGTTCCCGGGATAGGATAGCGTCAACGCCGGCAACTCGACCCAGCTTCGTGCGCTCGAGGTCCAGATCTGCGCGACGGGCGCGAGCTCGAGCGGCGTGTCCAGCGTGCCCGGCTTGATGCTCATGAGCTCGCGCTGGTCGCTCATCTGATGAAACAAGCGCGTCCCGCAGCGCGGGCAGAATTCACCGCGCAGCGGCCTGCCCGTGGGGGTCGTTCGGGTCCATGTTCCGAGCTCGCCCGCGACGATTTCCTTGCTGAAGTCCCCGAGCCACAGCGCCATCCCGAACGCGCTCGCCGATTGGCGCTGGCACTCGCTGCAATGACACACGAAGCAGGCCACGGTCTCGCCCGTGATTCGATAGCGGGCTTGCCCGCACTGGCAGCGGCCCTCGAACGTCTCCGTCGGCTGATGGCCGCTCACTCCGAACCGCCGCGTCTCGGGTACTTGGCCAGCAGCGCCTTGCAGCTCGCCATGATCGGCGGCAGGTGGCTCTGGTCGAGCTCGTCCAGAAACCGATGGGTCTGCTTCAGATGGTCGGGAGTGACGTCGATGGTGGCAGAGACGTGACCGTTGCCGTTCACGGCGAGGGCGACCCGCAGGTTGGGTTCCAGGCAGTCGAGCGTGGCCACGCCCCCGAGCTTCTCGTACGCCTTCTCCGTTTCCGTGAGGAAGTGAACGATCTCGCCGAGGCGCAGGATAGAGCCATCGACGGCGACCCGAGCACCGGGATATCGACAGAGCACCGAAACTCGCAGCCAGTCCCCGTCCCAGCCTAGAGCATCTTCAAACTGGCGGCCGTGCACCCAGATGCGAAGGCCAGCGACCGTCAGATCACACGCGCCGAGCTTCGCAAAGTCGCTCTCCCTCATGCTCGCTAGAGTACTCGATCCCTCCCGGCGGGTTGCGCTCGCGACACGGCGTCCAGCGCGAACCGACAACCTGATGTCGTGCCAGAGCAGCTCGCACGTCCAGTATGCGCCGCGGCGCAACAGCGGTGAGAAAGGGCTCGCACCGCTATCTGACTGAACCCCGAGTCCGCAGGCAGAAGCCGTGCAAAACACACATCGTGATGCTGGTTTTGCAAGGATGTTTTGCCGTGAGCTCGAACCACGACTTCTCCTGGAGCAGGCCTCTTGCCCGTCCGCGGTCGTTCGCCAGAAACGCGACTCCACGCGTGGCCAGGGGCCCCGTGTCGGCCGGTCGCAGAGGTGGTTGCGCGACTTCTGCGTCGCCGACCTCCGCGCAGACGAACTTCCGCGCAGATGATTTCCCCAAGACAGGGTGTGGGGGGGAGCCCCCAGCGCGGCTGCTGCAGGATCATCGCCACGCTGTGGGGCCGGTTGCGTCCCGCGGTGACGGGTGTCAGACCGCCATCTTGGCCTGGACGTCGCACCCGTTCCCGCGCGAGCTCGTGCGGGATCTGCTCGGGATCACCCGGGCGCTGTTTCGTGCAGAGCGCGCGAAGCCGAACCCGGACGCGGCTCGCGTCGAACGGCTGCGTCAGATCGGCGAGCTCTACCGAGAGGCGCTGGATATGGGCACTCGCTACGCCTCGGACACGATGGCGGGCCGCGCGGCGCGCGTCAAAGCGGAGCGAGCGACCACGGTGCTCGGCGAGTTCGTGGCGGAGTCCGAGCTGATGGCGCCCGCGGTGGCGGCAGCGGCAGAGCGTCTGCTGCGCGTGCGTTAGCTCGCTCGGCGTCGCCCGACGTCGCGACAATCGTCACCCCCGTGCCCTCCGGGTAACCGCCGCGATTCTCGATGAAGTGGGCCAGATTCGCCCACCGGGGAAATTAACCCAGGCAGCGTCGGGCCCTCTCGGCAGGCGGGCTTCCGCCTCGGACCATCCCGGACGTAGTGCAGCGTGGCCGACTCGCCCACTCGCCGCCCATGACCTCAGCACGCCGTCGCCCTCGCATCGCGCTGATCGTCAACTTCCTCGACAGCGCCTACCAGATGAGCCTGCGGATGGCGATCGGGCGCGTCGCGGCGCGGCGCCGCGTCGACCTGGTCGTGGCGATCGGGCGCGCCATCGAGCACGAGGACGAGAACGAACGCGCTCTCAACGTGGTCTACGACTGGCTGACGCCGAGCTCGGTCGACGGCGCCATCGTGGTCGCCGCCGCCATCTCGAAGTACGTGGGCAGCGAGGGCATCGCGCGCCTGTGCCGCTCGCTCGCACCCTTGCCGACCTGCAGCATCGGCCTGGCGCTGCCCGGCATCCCCTCGGTCGTGCTCGATAACCGGGCCGCCATGCGCACCCAGGTGAGCCACCTCACCGAGCACCACGCCTGCCGGCGCATCGCGTACATCAGCGGCCCGAGCCACAACGACGAGGCGCGCGAGCGCCTCGCCGGCTATCGCGACGCGCTCGAGGCGGCGGGCATCCAGTTCGAGGCGAATCTGGTCGAAATTGGCCAGTTCAGCATGCCGTCGGGGCGCCACGCGATGCAGCAGATCCTCGAGCGCACGAGCGACATCGACGCCGTGGTCGCGGCCAATGACTACATGGCCATCGGCGCGATGGACGAGCTGTCCGCGCGCAGCATCTGCGTGCCGGAGGACGTGCTCGTGGCCGGCTTCGACGACGCGCTCGTGGCGCGCTTCGCGCCGCGCTCGCTGAGCACGGTGGCGCAGCCGATCGAGGAGATGGCCGAGGTCGCGGTCGACACCATCCTGAAGAGCATGAAGGGCGGCTCGGTCAAGCTCGCGAGCTGCCTCGACGCGCAGCTGATGCTGCGCGAGTCGTGCGGCTGCGGCTACATCGTGACCAACTCGGTGCGCCAGCTCGCGATCGAGAGCACCGGGCGCGCCGCCGACTACCTCCGCAAGAACGCGAGCTCGCTGGTGGCCGAGGTGCTCGACAGCGCGGGCTCGGCGCGCCGCTACTGGGCCTCGTTCGTGGGCGAGATGGTGGCCTCGCTCGCCGACGAGCTCTCCGGGCGCCGCGGCGTGTTCCTGCGCACCGTCGAGCAGATCGCCGAGCGCATGGCGGAGCGAGAGACGTCGCTCGACGAGGTGGCGCGCGCCCTGTTCCAGCTGCGCCGCAGCTGCCGCGACGCGGGTTATCACGGCGCCGATCACATCGCCTTCGAGGAGGCGTGCCTGCGCGCGCTGACGGTGCTGTCGAGCGCGGCCACTCGCCGCGAGGGGCGGCGCGCGCTCCGGGTGATGGACGGCGCCTACGGCCTGCGGCAAGTGAGCCAGGGGCTCGCCATGGGCCTCAACCACGCCGGCCTGGCTCGCAACTTCCTCAACATCATCCCGAGCATGGGCATCGGCACGGCGCTGCTGTGCGTGCTCACGCGCGGCGACACGCCAGAGCTCGAGCCCGAGCTGGAGCAACCGGCGCAGCGCCTGTCCGCGCTGCTCGCGTTCGAGGCGGGCCGCGAGATCGCCGTCGACGGCACGCCGTATCCGACGGCGCAGCTGTTCCCGCAGGGTTTCCCCACGGGCGACGCGCCGACGTGCCTGCTCGCACTGCCGCTCACGTTCGAGCGCCGCGTGCTCGGGCTGGTGGCCTTCGGTGGTGAGGGCGACCCGTTCGTGTGCGAGGCCGTTCGCTCCCAGCTCAGCGCGGCGATCGAGCTCGCCGCGCTGCACGCCCGAGTGGTGGAAGAGACGGCGCTGCGCGAGCGGCTGGCGCGCGACCAGCTGCTCGGCGAGCTGGCGGTGGCCCGCCGCATCCAGACGGCGCTCCTCCCCCGGAGCATCGCAGTGCCTGGCCTCGAGCTCGCCGCGGGAATGCTGCCGGCCGATCAAGTGGGCGGCGACTACTACGACGTGTTCAACACCGAAGACGGCTGCTGGATCGGCATCGGCGACGTGACGGGCCACGGCCTGCTCGCTGGCATGATCATGCTCATGATGCAGAGCGCGGTGACGGCGCTGGTGAACACGCTGCCTGGCGGCTCACCCGCGCAGATCGTCGCGCAGCTCAACCGAGTGATGCGTCTGAACGTGCGCGGGCGCATGAACGAGACCGATCACGCGACCTTCGTGATGCTGCGCTACCGCTCCGACGGGCAGGTGACGATGGCGGGGGCCCACGAAGACCTCGTGATCTACCGCGCCAAGGACGGGCGCTGCGAGCGCGTCGGCTCCTCGGGGGTGTGGCTCGGCATCGCCGAGGACATCGAGTGCCTCACGCACGATCAATCGTTCGCGCTCGGCCCGGGCGACATGCTCGTGCTGTACACGGACGGGCTGATCGAGGCGCGCAGCGCGAGCGGCGAGGAGTTTGGCATCGAGCGGGTCGAGGCGATCGTGCGCGGGAGCGCCCACGCCGGCGCCGAGACCATCCATCAGCAGCTGATGGCGGCGGTGCGCGCCTGGACGCCGCTCCAGCAGGACGACGTGACGCTCATCGTTGCTCGGCGGACGCGCTGATCTCGATCCCACCGCTCGCGCTATCAGCGGCTGCGTCGGCGCCGTCGAGCTCCTCGCTGAGCTCGATCTCGATGAAGCCCGTGCGCTCGGTCGAGGCGCCATCGGGCGCCGTGTTGGCCACCGGCGGGCTGGCGAAGAGCGTGTGGTATTCGCGATAGCCGTGGCCGACGAGATCTTCCGCGGGGATGAAGCGGAGCGCGTACGAGTTGATGCAGTAGCGCAGGCCCGTCGGCGCCGGCCCGTCCCCGAAGACGTGCCCGAGGTGCACGTCGGAGCCGCTCGAGCGCACCTCGGTGCGCAGCGCGCCAAACGACCAATCGCTGCTCGTGACGACGCGCTCGGGCTCGAACGGCTGCGTGAAGCTCGGCCAGCCCGTGCCGGAATCAAACTTGTCTTGCGAGCTGAAGAGCGGCTCGCCGTTGACGGTGTCTACATAAAGGCCAGCGCTGTAATTGTCCCAGTAGGCGTTGCGAAAGGGCGGCTCTGTCGCGTCGCAGGCGGCGGCGCCACCGAGGAGGCCGATGAGGAGGGCCCACATCGGAAGATATCGACCACACCGAACGTCCAATGTCATGCTGTCATCTCGTTCGCGGACACCATAAGCGAAGCAAAGCGGGCCGCTGCGTGCAAGCTTAGTAGAGTCGGGTTCCCAGGTCGCGCTCGACGGCTCTCCAGCTCGCTGCCGCTCGGGGCGTCGCCAGCGGGGGTGAAATCAGGTCGAATCAGGGCGAATCGCCACGCTGAAATATCTGCTGGCCCGGGGCCAACACGCCGTTCGGATCGAATCGGCCCTTCAGAGCGACCAGCGCGGGGAAACAGGCGCCGAAATGTTCGGCCCAGTCTGCCGGTGAGAACGCCACCGACCCGATCGGGTATCTCTTCCCCCCCTGCGCGCGCGCGATTTCGAACAAAGCGCGGTTTTGCTCGAGCAGGGATTGCACCAGCGCCGGATCAGGCGCCGCGAAGCGTAACAATCCGAAGATGACTACGACATCGGAATCCGGTATCGCCACGAGCTGCCGGGTCAGCTCCGAGCGCCGAAACGGGTAGCAGAGGATCACGGTCGAACCGTTCAGGGGCTCGAGGCCAGCGAGCAGCGCGGCGTCGTCGGGCAGCTCGGGTGGCGTGTAGTAGGCGGCCGCCTCGAGTAGGAACTGAAAGCCGCCTTCGGGCAGGGGCAATACCTGCCCCTCGAGGTAGCCGAAGCGGCCGTCGCCGAGGGCGCGTTGCTGGTCGCGCGTGAACGCCTCGAGGTCGCTGTAGAAGAGCTGGTAGACGCGAGCGCTGGCCGGCGCCGGTATCAGCCGGAGGGTGGCGCCGACGATGATCGCGAGCTGGCCGAGGCCGCCGAGGACCGCTTCGAACAGCTCGCGACGCCGCCGCGGCGAACAGGTGACGAGACGCCCGCTGACCCGTCACCACCTCGAGCTCGAGCACGTTGTCGACCTGAAGCCCGTGGTGCTGGGTGGCGCCGCCGATGCCGCCGACCGAGAGCGTGCCGCCGACCGAGAGCTCGATGAAGTCGGTGAGGACTGGGGGCGTGAGCCCTCGCTCGAGCGACGCTCGCAGCAGATCGAGCCAGCGCACACCGGGGCCGACGCGCGCCCCCTCCGCGCCGACGCTCTGGATCCGGTTCAAGGTGCGCCTCTTCGAGCGCCGCAGGATCGAAGACGAGCTCACCGTCGAGCTCGGGCACGCTCTCTGCGCCCTCGTGCGCCTGAGCCGCCGAGAGCCAGGTGCCGCGAGCCGGGTCGAAGGCGACCGCGACCGTTGCCGCCGCCGCAGCCAGCCATCGCCGCCTCGCGAGCGGTCGCTCGCCATCGAACGTGGACGTCTCGTCGAGCCTTGCCAGCGGGCGCTGTTCCGCTTCGAGCTTCGCCATGGTCGCCTCCCTCGCGTGTTCGAGGCCCAACGTTTCATGCCCATCGCCGAGCGTCAACTCGCGAGATCTAAACGCGCGCCGGGCGGCGGTCGTCCGAAAGATCGGGCGGCTAGAGCCCGGAGGTCTTCTTGTCTCGAAAAGTCTTGGTGGTGGCGGCTTGCGCTTGGATGTGGGCGTGTGGTTCGGCGCGCGACGCGCCAGGGGTCGGCGGCGCCAGCAGCACGGCAGGCGCGGGCTCTGGCGTCGGGGGCTCGCTCGCCGGCGCCTCCGGCGGAGGCGGCGCGAACGCAGGTTCGGGCGGGCAAGGCTCGGGTACGTCGTTCGCACCCGCCGACAAGCTCGACGTGTTGTTCATGATCGACAACTCGATCTCGATGAACGACAAGCAGGAGATCCTGGGCGTGGCCGTGCCCGATCTGGTGAGCCGCCTCACGAACCCCGTGTGCGCGGACGACGCGGGCAACCTCTTCGCCGCTCCCGCACCCGGCGAGCCGTGCCCGAGCGGGCAGCGCCGCGAGTTCGAGCCGTTGCTCGACGTGCACGTGGGCGTGGTGTCGTCGAGCCTCGGCGACGCGGGCGCGAACGTGGCGTGCCCGCCCGAGGGCGCCCCGCGCTATGTGCCCGATCGCGTCGACATGGCGCACCTGCTCGGCAGCTTGGAGCGCGGCAGGAACCCGAGCGCGAACGCGCAGGGCTTCCTCGAGTGGCGCGCGGGCAGCACCGACGCGAGCGCCTTCAAC
>Ga0247763_1001480_pt1 | contig 13334 bp, 8 predicted proteins | sample UWRJL141409B4_FD_179926 | JGI IMG/M metagenome (GOLD analysis project Ga0247763, IMG submission 179926) | Plant litter microbial communities from Arlington Agricultural Research Station in Wisconsin, United States - UWRJ-L141-409B-4 | ecosystem: Environmental > Terrestrial > Plant litter >...
ACAAGCACGAAACACCACATCCTCGCTGGAGGATCTCGAGTCAAAGTACAATGTCGCCATCGAGAGGGGCGTCATGATGGAGGAGGAAATCAAGCTGGGCGAGCAGGAGCGAGAACAACTGCGTGTCGAAGCCCAGCGCCTGCGCGAGGAGCTCTCCGATCTCAAGATCGAGGCCGAGATTCTGCAGGACAAGATCAGGAAACAAGAGTCTAGGCACCTGTCGACCATTTCCACCGACATCTCCATCCCCGAATCCCCCACCTTTGACAACTCGCCGCATTCGACTGCGAGCTCCCCGATGATTACAACGCCGCCTGATACCAAGTCCATTACCACGGCCGAAACCGTCTCCGAGATCCAGGACCCGCCATCGCCGCCCATGTCGGATGCGTCGGCACCTCTGACCAAGGCTATGCCCTTCAAGACACCCTTGGCTGGCCAGAGGAAACCGCGCCTCTCTTCAGACAACAGCGTCACTCCGAAGCCAAAGCAGTTCACGCCTGGGACACGCGCTCCGGGCAGTCGCATCGCTACTACCGGCAACGCCCAGCGCACGCCCGCCCCTACCAAAACGTCCGCTGCGAGAACCGCACCGCGCTCTACCTCCCACCGGATCCCTCCCTCTAACTCGCTCACGCACATTCGGTCCCTCACCGCCCAGATGCAACGCCTGGAAGCCCGCGTGCAATCGGCCCGGTCGAAGCTTCCGGCTCCCGTCAACACCCCACCAAAATTCTCCCCTCGATCCTCGGTCAACCTTCCCTCCACAGTCACAATCCGTAGCCGCAAGCGTACTGCCGGTTCTACTACGTCTAGTATGACCGGGAGTGTTGCTGGCGATGATGCGACGCCTACCATGCACCGTGGCACGGATCTACGAAGTAGCATGTCGTCGAGCACGAGTAAGCATGTCTCACGGCTTAGTACGTCGGGAGTGTCAAGACTCTCGTTCGGCCCGCTACCAAACCGTAATCCTGGGAACGTCGAGTCGGAAATGTCGCGACCAAGCAGCCGAGCTAGCGTCTCAAGCTACGCACGACCGGCAAGCCGGACAGATTCTCACACCACTTCGACCAGCAGCATCATGCCCCCACCGCGGCCAATGAGCCGTGCGAGCCTAAGCGGCGCGCGAACACCGTTGGGTCGCCCACGGAGCAGCCTCGGGGGAAGCTTGCACGGTCACAGCCAGAGCGTGAGCTACAGCACAGCTGAGGCTGACGAACTGGCCGCGGGGCTAGACGGTGGGGATCTCCGGACACCGAGCCGACGTGGTACCTACAGCCGCTTCGACCTTGAAGGCGTCAGCGGCATCCCCGCGCCCACCAGCATTCCTATGCCTAGCAGTGCAAGGAGGCAAAGTGGCGGCGGGTCTGTCTCGGGTCGAAGAGCGAGCTCAGGTGCCGGTTTGACGGGCATACCAGCACTTCCTGCGAGGAAGCTTGAGGATGTGGGGGAGACTTACTGAGGGTTTGAACCGACCAAACTCTGTTTCGATTCCACTTTTGCATGTCCCGGCGCAGTCATTTCGATGCCACGGGGCTGTCTTCTCTTCGGGATACAATCTTGAGATCGGTCTTGTTTTAATCGCTATAGGGAATACCTGTCCTTTCTCTTCCTATTCACGGGATTTTGGGAATGAATACCAGATGGATGAAAGTGGTAGGGGTGCGCGGGGAAGGGAACTCAGGGCCGAGCAGGGAGATAGGCGAGAAGAGATTTGAAGCTGTTGCTCTCCGGAGCAGGATGAAGAAAGTTTTGTTCATTGGAACAACGCAACTACAAAGTACCTTAACAAACATCACACGGGACTCGTCGATACCTTTTCTTTTGTCGTATTTTTATTAAACGCTCTCGTCGGCTATCATCTTGTTGCATGGATGGTTTTTATCGCCTCCACCTAGGGGATGAACAACAGTCTCTGGAAGGGAAATCGGGAGCATGGGAATGGGAGGGAAAGGCGGGTTGTGACTTTTTCTCTGTCGTTTTTCTTTTGGGTGCCCCTGTTATTACAAACACCTGGCCTAACAGAGTAGTAAGAGAAGTAGCATGTCGTTAATACCCCTCAATGTTGTTGTTGCTTTTTTTGCTTTTTATGTCTTGATTTATGTGGTCTTGTGGGTGATGCGTGTTTTTGCTGTGATGATCAGTGTATGCGTGTGTGTGTGTGTGTGTGTCCATATCGCTACGACTGGTGTGTTGGTTTGGGCTACATGCAAGTCAAGTCAATTGTTATCGCTGAAGTCTAGTGGGAGTCCGGTTTGGTAGCTATGAGTTAGATATGTGGGAGTTTTGTAGGGTGTCGACGGGAATAGACTGCTGGATGATGGATTATGCCTTCCTTGAGGCTAGTTTATTCTATTGCTCTTGATATAATATATGTTTCGTGACATGCATGTTGGTATGTTGGCTTTTCCGAAAACCGCATGTGCCCGCTTGTGACTGGACGGGAGTGGATGGACAACCGATGACCTAGATGGCGTGGCTATCGTATATAAACTCACGATTTCATCCCCACCTATGTAGGTTGTAAGATGGAAGATGGAGGATGCGACGACCGATATCCGAGAAAAGTGATAATGCTATTTCCGGAGTACGGACAGTTTCGGTTTCCCTCTCTCTCTCCCGAAGAGATCTCCGCTCAACAAATTCACCGCTACATGTATCTTTTGTAGTACCTAGATAGATAGACAGTGGTGACTCCATCTACGCTGTACATTACAGTCCGCGTCGGACCACTTCCAAGCAACAAGCACAACATCCGCCCCGCGTTTTCGACGGAACCGACAGGGCTGGAAGTACCACGCGGGCGGGGGAGACCTACACCAATGGGAAGAAATCCTCTCAAAAAAAAAAGACGTGGGATGAATGGATGGATGCAGGAACGGGAAAGTCACAAAAGCACGTCAGTCAGTCGGATCAAAGACCCCAGATCCCAGATCCCAGCTTCCCGGCAGCCCGGATCTGAGATTCGAGAAGGGGGCACGCATGAAGGCGGGTGCTGCCGGCCATGGACCATCGAATCGACTGGTCTGGCCTCGCCAGGCTGAGGGGGACATGTGAAAATGGTACGATTGTGATGTCAGGGGCGGTGGTTGCGTCTTTCTGGGCTTCTGGGAGTGGGGCCGGGTTTTGCGGCTCTGAGGTCGAACCCCTGGATGACACCACCTTGGGTTGACGACACATGTGAAATGGAGATGGAATTTGTGAGAATGACATTGTTCCTGGTTTCGAGAACGAGAAGAATAGCTCTCTTTCTCGAACCTTGACTAGAACAATAGACCGACAAGGACATGGACTACCTCAGCTGCTCGGCCGCCCTCAAGTCTTCCATGTGTATCCTCGAGATTCGACGACACTGTGCCGTATCAGTGCTGAAAATCCCCAAGCGGAATAGTCCGTGGTTGGGGTCGCAAAGGAACACCGACACGGCTCGGCTCGAAACGACACTGTTGCGGAACATGTACTTTGTACCCCATACTGCGTGGGTTGGCTGGCCATGACTGGTAGTGCCAGCGAACAGCGCCTCTTGCGCCCTCAGGAATGCAGGAATGGAAGAAAACAGGGCATCCCTAGCGAGGACAATTTGACGGTGATGAGCACCGAAATTAACGAGAGCATTCTAATACCTACTTGTCGTCATGATACAGGACCAGACGAGGCGCAAGTTACGACTCGCGCATCTCGGTGGCCGCGGACCATCATGACGGGGGTGATGGAAATTGGGGGTTGCGGGAGGCCCGAGAGGGCTGTTATTTCCATGGATTTGTGCAAACTTCAGCGGGCTGCGGTCGCCGGCGTTGTGGGCGAAACCTTATGGACACGCTGGTGGGGTTACAGGCGCCGCGGCGACTCCAAGACCGGGACGCGGGAATGCAGGATGGCCTGCCCTTTGGTCGCGGACAAGTGTTGGGGATCTGCGGGTCTTCTTTTTTTGTCGATCGCTCTAGCATTCCACCCCTGGCATACTTGGCGGTCGGTAGTCAGGGGTATCGCTTGAGAGCGGGAAGCTCAACAGTTGGGGCCTATCAAATTTTTTTTCCGTTGGCATGCAGCGCATTTTCTCGTCGTCCTGATGCGATGGTTGGAGGTTCTGCGTATCCTTAGCCCGGGTACATCCTTTTTCAGACTCGAGTGCGACGGTCTGTCTAGCGTCTGCTCATTATGCCTCGCGCTTGACGGGCCGATGCGAAGTTTGATCGCAGACCTGCCCTCTATGAGAATCCCATGTCATTTTTCGCTCCGCTGTCAAATCAGCGCAAGCTTTCCCCGGCCTAACCCGAGATCGGCCTGGTCTGGGCCGGGGAAAAGGGTTGAACCAGCACGGTTCACTTGTTGAGAACCGCTTGTCCCTCCTGCTAGAGACTCGGTCAAAGTCCAGAAAAAAACTCGGTCGAGCCAAATCGCTAGCAAAAAAATTCCGAGCACCCAGGAAAACGTGGCAGACGTTCATTTACGGCTAGTTCATCTTATACCCAGCCATGCCGTCGCGAGCAGAGAAAAGTGGATGTAGGCGATGTTCTGCAGGTTCGGTGTCGGAGTCCCGAAGCCCGAAATCGTTAGTTACAACGTCGGAACTCAGTTGACTGCTCAGCTCATCCTCCTACAGTCACCCCTGTTTTCCGCAGAGGCTTCATAAAGCCTATCCAAGGCCATAGGCTTATCCTTGAATAGAACCATGTAGATGAAACGCGTAGTTGCCAACATGGGCTTCAAGAGGAGAGAAGGGCGGCGTTCAAAGGGCTCCACTGCATAACTAGTGCAGCGCTGTAACGAAAGGTACTTGGCCATGCTCCAGCCGTCAGCGGCGGTGGTGGATCCGGGAAAGGCCCCTGCCGCCTCAATCGAGCACTGCAGGCTGACGTTTGTTCGCAGGGCAATTGGGGATGGGACATTTTCCCCAACGTCCCGAAAAAGTGTCTGTCTGATGATTGGCCTGATCTGGGGATGGTGGCGTCGGCAAGCTGGAACCACACCCCTTCACAGCTCGTTTCTCTCACCTGTTTCGGCGAAAGGGATGAAATCCGATGGCTGTGGATGGTGGAAAGGGATGGATGAATGAATGTCAGGGGAAGGTTGAGGTGCAAGCAAGGCTTTCGCCGCCGTGTAACTTTTTTTCTGCTCCCTGGGAAACTGGCCCCAAAAGCTCGGATCCCAATCGGGTCCCCACACACCCACCCGCTCCCATCGCGGCGCACGGGTTTTCGGGCGTGCCTCGCCAGAACTCAGGATTGCCATTCATCTACCCCGAGTCCCGCACCGAACTGGTTTACTCCTTAGAACCTCTTCTCTCTTCATCCCTCACTCTCAGATTTCTGTGTAGTATTCACGGGGCTACGACCAAGCCGCTCCCTTCTTGCAAGTTTGTTTTGCTCTGCGGTTGTCACTTCCATCCTAATAGGCCGGCGATTTCACCCCTCCGCCCCTTCCCAAGAGATACCCCGTGCTCGCAAAGCCCGTGTCTCCCAACAAAGCTTTCCTTCCGGTCTATTGATTCTTTGACTGCTTGGGGATTCTTGTTGGCCTGCTCCTTTCAGCACTAACACGTATTCTGCACCGGCGATTTACACCTGCCGTCGCTTACTGCAACCTGTAAGCTGTGCCTCGCTTGTGTTGCAGCCGCATTCCTAACTAGGCAAATGTCCGCAGCTTTACCCAGAATCTCCAGATCGGCTTTGTTGTCTCTGGATGCCCAAATAAAAACCCACCGAGAGGTCCGATTCCCCCGAACACTCGACGATCGCTCCCGCAGACGCCATGGCGGAAACGAACGGACGTAGCAAAGGCACCAAGAGTCGGACGGTGCCCCAGTTCAATGGCAAACCGACATACGCCGAGAAGCACAAAATCGCCGACCACTTCATCGGCGGGAATAAACTGGAAAATGCGCCGCCCTCTAAGGTCAAAGATTTCGTGGCAAACCACGATGGTCACACCGTGATCACAAATGTGAGTAACTATAGGAAAATGGCTGGAATAGGGTTCAGTGCCATGGGACCACCACTAACACGACGATGGCCAGGTTTTGATCGCCAACAATGGTATCGCCGCCGTCAAAGAGATTCGATCCGTGCGAAAATGGGCCTACGAGACATTCGGCGACGAGCGCGCCATCAAATTTACCGTGATGGCCACGCCGGAAGACCTCCAAGCCAACGCCGACTACATCAGGATGGCCGACCATTATGTGGAAGTCCCCGGCGGCACCAACAATCACAACTACGCCAATGTAGAACTGATTGTCGATATTGCCGAGCGCATGGATGTGCATGCAGTGTGGGCAGGATGGGGTCACGCATCAGAAAACCCAAAGCTCCCAGAATCCTTGGCAGCATCACCCAAGAAGATCGTCTTCATTGGTCCTCCTGGGTCTGCGATGCGGTCGCTCGGTGACAAGATTTCCTCCACCATCGTTGCACAACACGCCGACGTGCCTTGTATCCCATGGTCAGGAACCGGCGTCGACGAGGTCAGCATTGACGAGAAGGGCATCGTGACTGTCCCTGATGAGGTTTACCTCAAGGGATGCGTGTCCTCTTGGGAAGAGGGTCTCCAGAAGGCCAAGGAGATCGGATTCCCCGTCATGGTCAAGGCTTCTGAAGGTGGTGGCGGCAAAGGTATCCGTAAAGTCCTGTCTGAGGATGGCTTTGAGCAGCTCTACAAGGCGGCTGCTAGTGAAATTCCCGGCTCTCCCATCTTCATCATGAAGCTTGCGGACAGCGCAAGGCATTTGGAAGTTCAACTGCTTGCGGATCAGTATGGCAACAATATTTCCCTTTTCGGCAGAGACTGCTCCGTCCAGCGAAGACATCAAAAGATTATTGAGGAGGCACCCGTCACCATCGCCAAGTCCGTCACCTTCAAGGCTATGGAGGATGCTGCAGTGCGACTCGGCCGTCTTGTCGGATACGTCTCTGCTGGTACCGTCGAGTACCTCTATTCTCACGCCGATGACAAATTTTACTTCTTGGAGTTGAACCCTCGTTTGCAGGTTGAACATCCTACAACCGAAATGGTCAGCGGTGTTAATCTCCCAGCGGCCCAGCTGCAAGTTGCCATGGGTCTTCCTCTTCATCGGATCAGGGATATTCGGCTTCTGTACGGTGTTGACCCCAAGACCTCTACCGAGATCGATTTTGAGTTCAAGAACCCCGGCAGCGAAAAGACTCAGAGAAGGCCAACACCCAAGGGCCACACCACTGCTTGCCGTATCACCTCAGAGGATCCTGGTGAGGGTTTTAAGCCATCAAATGGTGTGCTCCATGACCTGAACTTCCGTTCCAGCTCCAATGTCTGGGGTTACTTCTCGGTCGGTTCGGCTGGTGGAATCCACAGCTTCTCTGATTCTCAATTCGGTCACATCTTCGCCTACGGCGAGAACCGTGCCGCATCTCGGAAACACATGGTTGTCGCGCTCAAGGAACTTAGCATTCGCGGTGACTTCAGGACCACTGTCGAGTACCTCATCAAGCTTTTGGAGACGGAGGCCTTTGAGGAGAACACCATCACTACCGGATGGCTTGATGAGCTCATCTCCAACAAGCTTACCGCTGAGCGACCCGACACCATGCTGGCGGTTATCTGCGGTGCCATCACCAAGGCTCACATTTCGAGCGAGAACTGCATCGCTGAGTACAGGTCCGGTCTTGAGAAGGGCCAGGTTCCCTCCAAGGATGTCCTGAAGACCGTTTTCCCAGTCGAGTTCATTTACGAGGGCTACCGCTACAAGTTCACCGCCACCCGGTCTAGCCTCGACAGCTACCACCTCTTTATCAATGGCTCCAAGTGCACTGTTGGCGTTCGCGCGCTCAGTGACGGCGGTCTTCTCATCCTGCTGGATGGTCGAAGTCACAACGTGTACTGGAAGGAAGAGGTCGCGGCCACTCGCATCTCGGTTGACAGCAAGACCTGCTTGCTTGAACAGGAGAATGACCCCACCCAACTACGCACCCCTTCTCCTGGCAAGCTTGTCAAGTTTACTGTCGAGAATGGCTCACACGTTCGAGCCGGCCAAACCTTCGCCGAAGTTGAGGTCATGAAGATGTACATGCCGCTGATTGCCCAGGAGGACGGCATTGTACAACTCATCAAACAGCCCGGTGCCACCCTTGAGGCCGGCGACATTCTCGGTATCCTTGCTTTGGATGACCCAAGCCGCGTGAAGCAGGCCCAGTCTTTCGTTGGTCAGCTTCCCGAATTCGGTCCCCCGGTTGTGGTGGGCAACAAGCCCGCGCAAAGATTCGCTGTGCTCCATCACATCCTCAAGAATATCCTCATGGGTTTCGACAACCAGGTTATCATGCTTAAGGCTCTGAGGGACCTCATCGAAGTTTTGCGGGACCCTAAGCTTCCGTACAGCGAGTTTGCTGCCCAGTTCTCGGCCTTGCACGCCCGCATGCCGCAAAAGCTGGATGCTCAGTTCACCCAGGTCCTCGAGCGTGCTGCCTCGCGACAGGGCGAGTTCCCTGCCCGGACATTGGCCAAGGCCTTCCAAAAGTTCCTGGATGACAACATCGCCAACCCAGTTGACGCCGAAATGCTAAAGAACACCCTCGCTCCTCTTACTACTGTGCTCGACCTCTACGCCGAAGGCCCGAAGGTCAGAGAGTTGAACGTCATCGCCGACCTCCTTGAGTCGTATGCCGAGGTGGAGCGTCTCTTCTCCGGTCGTAGGCTACAGGACGAAGAGGTCATTCTGAAGCTTCGGGACGAGAACAAGGATGACATCCAGAAGGTTGTGCAAACGGTGCTGTCCCACAGCCGGGTGGCGGCCAAGAACTCGTTGATCCTCGCCATCCTGGAGGAGTACCGCCCAAACAAGCCGAACACTGGCAATATTGCCAAGTTTCTTCGTCCTGTCCTCCGCAAGATGGCTGAGCTGGAATCCAGGCAAACGGCTAAGGTGTCGCTGAAGGCCCGAGAGATCCTCATCCAATGCGCTCTCCCTTCCCTCGAGGAGAGAACTGCCCAAATGGAGCATATCCTCCGCTCGTCGGTGGTCGAGTCCCGCTACGGCGAGACCGGCTGGGATCACCGGGAACCGAGCTTGGACGTCATCAAAGAGGTGGTCGATTCCAAGTACACGGTATTTGATGTTCTCACCCTCTTCTTCGCACACGAGGATCCATGGGTGTCTTTGGCTGCACTTGAAGTCTATGTTCGTCGCGCGTACAGGGCCTATGTGCTGAAGAAGATTGAATACCATTCTGACGAATCCGACACGCCGTCCTTCGTCTCCTGGGACTTTGCCCTTCGCAAGATTGGGCAGTCTGAGTTTGGTCTGCCGTTGCAGTCTGCTGTTGCGTCTTCCCCAGCCACCCCTGTCGACCATAGCTTCAAACGCATCCACTCTATCAGCGACATGTCTTATTTGACTCAGAAAACCTCGGAGGAGCCGATTCGCAAAGGCGTAATCGTCCCCTGCAGGTATCTGGACGACGCTGAGGAGCTGATGTCGAGGGCTTTGGAGACTCTCCCCGTCGCATCCGCACCCCCTAAGAAGAGCCCGAGCGGTATCATTCCTGACCTCTCTGGCAAGCGCAGGCCTCCACCGCCACCTCGTATGGACACCTTGGATGAGCTTTCTGCTGTTGTCAATGTTGCTATCCGAGATGCCGAGGGCCGTAGCGACGATGAGATCCTGAAGGACATTCTTCCCCTGGTTCACCAATTCAAGGATGATCTTTTCGCGCGCCGCGTTCGCCGACTGACCTTCGTCTGCGGCCGCAATGACGGATCCTATCCTGGCTACTACACGTTCCGTGGCCCCGAGTACATTGAGGATGACAGCATTCGTCACATCGAGCCTGCCCTTGCCTTCCAGCTCGAGCTCGGAAGACTCTCCAAGTTCAAGATCAAGCCTGTGTTCACCGAGAACAAGAATATTCACGTGTACGAGGCAATTGGCAAGGGTGTTGATACTGACAAGCGGTACTTCACCCGTGCTGTCATCCGGCCCGGTCGCCTTCGTGACCACATCCCTACTGCTGAGTACCTAATCTCGGAGGCTGACCGCGTTATCAACGACATCTTCGATGCCCTCGAGATCATTGGCAACAACAACACTGATCTCAACCACATGTTCATCAACTTCACCCCAGTCTTCCAGCTCCAACCCTTGGAGGTTGAGCAGTCGCTGCAGGGCTTCCTGGACCGCTTCGGCCCCCGTGCCTGGCGTTTGCGTGTTGCCCAGGTCGAAATCCGCATTATTTGCACGGATCCCATCTCTGGAATGCCGTACCCTCTTCGCGTGATAATCACCAACACCTCTGGCTACGTTATCCAGGTGGAGATGTACGCTGAACGCAAGTCGGAGAAGGGTGACTGGGTGTTCCACTCCATTGGCGGCACTACCAAGATCGGCTCTATGCACCTGCTCCCTGTTTCGACGCCGTACGCGACGAAGAACTGGCTGCAGCCCAAACGTTACAAGGCACACCTCATGGGCACGCAGTTTGTCTACGATTTCCCCGAGTTGTTCCGTCAAGCCATTCAGAACAGCTGGGCTAAGGCCGTCAAGAAGCACCCTGCTCTTGGGGAGAAGCAGCCAGCCGTTGGAGAGTGCATCGACTTCAACGAGCTTGTCCTGGACGACCAAGACAATTTGGCCGAGGTTTCCCGCGACCCAGGAACTAACACCTGCGGCATGGTTGGTTGGCTCATCAATGCCCGCACTCCCGAGTACCCCAAGGGCCGGAAGTTCGTCGTCGTTGCCAACGATATCACCTACAACATTGGATCGTTCGGCCCCAAGGAAGACAACTTCTTCCACAAGTGCACCGAGCTTGCCCGGAAGCTGGGCATTCCACGCATTTACCTCTCAGCTAACTCGGGTGCTCGTCTGGGTCTTGCCAACGAGCTGATGCCCCACTTCAACGTCGCGTGGAACGATCCCAGCAAGCCTGACGCTGGCTTCAAGTACCTCTACCTTTCTGAGGAGGCCAAGGCGCGGTTTGAGAACGAGGTGATCACTGAGGAGGTCACCGAAGACGGCGAGAAGCGACACAAGATTACCACGATTGTCGGCGCTGAAGATGGCTTAGGCGTAGAGTGTCTTCGCGGCTCGGGTCTCATTGCCGGCGCCACCAGCAGAGCCTACAATGATATTTTCACCTGCACCCTCGTCACCTGCCGCTCAGTCGGTAAGTTTTGAACGCCAATCAAGCTTTGTTTTGCAGCGTAACTAACGTTATAACTAGGTATCGGCGCTTATCTCGTGCGCCTCGGCCAGCGTGCTGTCCAGATTGAGGGTCAACCCATTATCCTCACAGGTGCTCCGGCTCTCAACAACCTTCTTGGCCGAGAAGTTTACACTTCGAACCTGCAACTCGGTGGCACTCAGATCATGTACCGCAACGGCGTCTCACACTTGACCGCCAACGACGACTTTGCGGGTGTGTCCAAGATTGTCGAGTGGATGTCTTTCGTCCCTGATAAGCGGAACAACCCGGTCCCTATCAGCCCCAGTGTCGACACCTGGGACCGCGATGTCACCTACACGCCGCCCCAGAGGCAGCCATATGATGTGAGATGGATGATCGCCGGAAAGGAGGACGAGGATGGCTTCCAGCCTGGTCTCTTTGACAAGGACTCATTTGTCGAGACGCTGGGTGGGTGGGCTCGTACTGTCGTTGTTGGCCGCGCCCGCCTAGGTGGTATTCCCATGGGTGTTATTGGCGTCGAGACGCGCTCGGTCGAGAACGTGACGCCCGCAGACCCTGCCAACCCCGATTCCATCGAGCAAGTAACGAACGAGGCCGGTGGTGTCTGGTACCCCAACTCTGCCTTCAAGACTGCCCAGGCTATCAACGACTTCAACTATGGCGAACAGCTCCCGCTCATGATCCTAGCCAATTGGCGTGGTTTCTCGGGCGGTCAGCGCGACATGTACAACGAGGTCCTCAAGTATGGATCGTACATTGTTGACGCCCTCGTCAAGTTTGAGCAGCCAGTGTTCATCTACATCCCGCCCTTTGGCGAGCTCCGTGGTGGTTCCTGGGTCGTTGTTGATCCTACGATCAACCCTACTGCTATGGAAATGTACGCCGATATCGAGGCTCGCGGCGGTGTCTTGGAGCCTGAAGGTATCATTGGCATCAAGTACCGCAAGGACAAGCAGCTTGAGACCATGACTCGCCTCGACCCCATCTATGCCAACCTCAAGAAGCAGATTGCCGATACCACTCTGTCCAAGGGGGAGGTTGATGAGCTCAAGAAGCAGATCACGGCCCGTGAGCAGCAGCTTCTGCCAGTCTATGCGCAGATCAGCCTCCAGTTCGCCGATCTTCACGATCGTGCTGGTCGCATGAAGGCCAAGGGTGTGATTCGTGACATTCTCGAGTGGCGGAACGCTCGTCGCTTCTTCTACTGGCGCGTGCGCAGAAGATTGAACGAGGAGTACATCCTCCGTCGCATGGCTGCCTCAACTTCGGCTGCTGGCATCCACCACAAGTCTACTACGGCGCCGTCGACGCCGCAGCTGCGTGCTCGTCACATGCGCCTTCTAGAGGCCTGGTGCGGCATTCCCAATTTCGATAAGAGTGATAAGGAAGTGGCCGTGTGGTATGAAGAGAACCGGAAGCTGGTGACAGAGAAGGTCGAGCATCTCAAGGCTGAGGCCATCGCGGCCGAGATGAAAGATCTTATTAGAGCTGGATCCTCCAGCAAGGACGCGGCGGACAACGCTGCATGGAAAGGCATCCGTGAGATGTTGCGGGTGATGCCTGTGGATGAGCGGGAGAAGATGCTAAGCTACCTCAAGCAGGTCTAAATGTTGACGGTTTGGGTTGGAAACACGAGGACAATACAGCGGGAATGAGAAAAGTCTGCCTTCAACGGTCAGTTTGTACAGCGGGCTGTTTAGTACATAAAGGGATTTGATGATGGGTTTGGAACAGGGGCAGGCGCAGTTTTTGTACTAGTTAGAAGGCGTTTCGAAGCATTGGCTTTAGTAATGCACTGTTCTTGCCGATACTTTTAGGCGTAAATTAGGCATTTAATGGCTTGCGTATATCGTTTTCAGAGTCAAACTGCAAGTGACGACGGATTCCGAATCCCAGGCTGGTGTACTTGATAGGTGGGATGGTGGGGTCTGGTTGCTGGAGGTGCGGCGCTCATCACTTGTGCAGACTACGTACCTATCGCGGCGGCACGAACGAGGAAGAGAAATGGAGAAGGGGAATAGCGAAACAAGCAAAAAGAGTGAAGAAAAAGGGGTTTACTGCCGCGACCACCCCTATTGCTGCCGCGACCACCCTCCCCACACCCTGACAGTGCCAGACGGCTGGGCTTGCTGCAGGCCTGTTTTTGTATGGAAAATCTTTGAAATTTCCATGATC
>Ga0247763_1001482_pt1 | contig 13328 bp, 3 predicted proteins | sample UWRJL141409B4_FD_179926 | JGI IMG/M metagenome (GOLD analysis project Ga0247763, IMG submission 179926) | Plant litter microbial communities from Arlington Agricultural Research Station in Wisconsin, United States - UWRJ-L141-409B-4 | ecosystem: Environmental > Terrestrial > Plant litter >...
CCGCCGGCCGCGGACCGCGGGGCCGGTCCGCACCGGGCCCGGATCCGCGGGCCCGTCAGGTTCCGGGTCGGGATGCGCGGGTTCCGCTCCGAACCCGCCGACAGGCGGTCCGGGCCGGGCCGGCCGGCGACGGTCAGGACGGGTCGAGCGAGAGTGCGTGCCGGAAGACGTTCCGGGGGTCGTACGTGTCCTTCACCCGCTGCAGCCTGGGGTGGTTGTCCTTCCAGATGGCCTCGTACCACGGCACGCCGCTCCGGTTCTGGCGCGGATCGCGCAGATCCACGTCCGCGTAGTTGATGTATCCGCCGTCCTGCTGGCCGTTGGGCACCGGAAATCCGCCGGTCGCCGCATGGACGTTCCCGCGCAGCGTGCGCAGCCACTCGACCTCGGCCTCGTCGTGTGCCGGGTCGGCCCACACGGACGTGTACCACAGCTTCATGATGGAGTCGCGCTGGGGGATCGCCCTGGCGGACGGCTCGACGGTGTTGACCGCGCACCCGTAGGCGGCCAGGTACACCAGTCCGATGTTGAGGTGGTCCGGATCGGTCAGGGACCGGTACATCGCGGCCGTCTGTTCCCTGGTGAACACCTCGCGCATGTGGCCGCCGGTGGTCTTCTGCCGCGTGTAGCCCGGGTGGACCGCGGTCGGTTCGAGGGTGATGTCCAGCCAGGTGCCCTCGATGACGTCGACCAGCGGTTCGACGCCGACGCCCTCGGAGACCGCGGCGATGTAGTCGTCGTGCAGCCGGTCCGTCTCGGCCGGCGTGGCGTCCATGCGGACCTCCAGCTGCACCCAGCCGGCGGTCGTGGAGTACAGGTTCAGCGAGCTGTGCATCACGGAGTACGGCGACCCGGGGTCGCTGTGCGCCGCGTGCCAGGCGTTGTGGTTGGTCACCAGGCGCGTGAAGTCCGCCTCGGTCAGCCCGGACCAGGGCCAGGACACGACGGTGTCCCGCATCCGTGCGGGAGGGGTGGGCAGCAGCGAGGACGGGCCGCCGGTGGCCCGCGGGGTGCGGAACCAGAATTTCGTGACGATGCCGAAGGCGCCGCCGCCCCCGCCGGTGTGGGCCCACCACAGGTCGCGGTGCGGATCGTCCGGCTCCCGCGTCGCGATGATGGTCCGCGCGGTGCGGCCGGTGCCCGCCACGACGACCTCGACGGCGTACAGGTGGTCCACGATGAGGCCGTGGCGGCGCGACAGCGGGCCGTACCCGCCTCCGCTCACATGGCCGCCCACGCCCACCTCGGGGCAGATGCCGCCCGGCACGGTGACTCCCCAGCCATCGTGGAGCGCGCGGTAGACGTCGCCGAGCCGGGCACCGGCCTCCACGGCGAAGGCGTTCATCCGGGGGTCGAAGGTGACGCCGGTCATCTCCGACACGTCGACGAGCAGACGGAACTGCGGGTCGTCCACCAGGCTCTCGAAGCCGTGGCCTCCGCTGCGGACCGTGATCCGCCGGTCGTGGGCGATGGCCTTGTTCACCGCCTGCTCCACCTGGCCGGCGGAGTTCACGAGCCAGATCTCGTCCGGTGAGGCGGCGAAGCGGGTGTTGCAGCCCCGTCCGGCGAGCTCGGTGTAGCGGGGGTCGCCGGGCCGTACGATCACACTGCGCCGGCCCTGGCCGGCCGCCTGGGCAGACGCGGGCAGGAAGCCCGCGGCGGCGCCGGTGGCGGCCATCGCGGAGCCCAGGAGTCTGCGTCGCGAAACCATGCTGATCCAATCTGTGCTGAGTTCGGGGCCTTCACGGCATGAAGGCATGCGGGGTCCGGCCCGGCGGCACGGCTGCCCGGCCGGTCTCGTCACTCCGCCCGGAACGGTCCTTGCGCCGCCCCGGCGGGCCGGCGGGCCGGGCCGACGTGTCCCGTGGAAGTGGAGGAAGCGGCGATGCCCGGCGCGGCCTTCTCGTCCAGGTCCGCGCCGGGACACCGCGCACCGCTGTCCCCCCGGCCGTCAGGTGGTGAGCATCGGCAGTTTCGAGACGCCCAGTACGTCTTCGAGATCCATGAACTCCGGCGGGCTGTCCGGGTCCGTGCGCAGCTTCGGGAAGCGGTCCAGGAGGACGTTCACGCCGACGCGCCCTTCCAGGCGGGCCAGCGGCGCGCCGATGCAGAAGTGGATCCCGCGGCCGAAGCCCAGCTGCGGGTTGGGGTCGCGGTCCGGGTCGAAGACGTGCGGACGGGCGAACTGGCGCTCGTCCCGGTTGGCCGCACCGAGCCAGAGCCTGACGAGGCTCCGCGCGGGCACCTTGACCCCCGCCAGTTCCGTGTCGGCGACCGTCGCGCGGACAGAGCCCGCGAGTGGGCTCAGGAACCGCAGGGTCTCCTCGACCACCCCCGGAGCGAGGCCGGGATCGGCCCGCAGCCGCTCCATCTGCCGCGGGTGGGCGTCCAGGCACAGCAGCATGTTGCCGATCGTCGCGCTGGTGGTGAGGTGTCCGGCGACGAGGAGTTCCCTGGCGAAGTTGACGATGGCGCTCTCGCTCAGGTGCTCGCCCTCGATCTCCGCCTCGACGAGCTTGGTGAGCAGGTCGTCCTGAGGTTTCCTGCCGCGCTCGACGACGTGCTGGCGCAGGTAGTCCATCAGCTCGGGCACCTGCCCCATGGCGGCCACGACGTCGGCGTCGTCCCGCTGCAGGCCCTCGGTCTCGACGGTCACCTCGCCGGCGGCGGTGACGATCTGGTCGACCCATCGCCTGAAGAGGTACCGGTCGCTGTGCGGCACCCCGAGCATGTCGGCGATCACGATCACCGGCATCGGATAGGCCAGGTCCTCGACCAGCTCCAGGCCGTTCTTGCCCTCCGCCGCGTCGAGAAGCTCATGGGTGATCTTGATGATCTGCGGTTCGAGGTCGGCCACCATCTTCGGGGTGAACGCACGGCTGACGATCTTGCGCATCTTCGTGTGCCTGGGCGGGTCCGCCGCGCTCAGGGCACCGTCGCTCAGCGCCTCGCCCTCCGCCGCCTCACCGAGCAGCAGCGCCTCCACGTTGGAGGAGTACGTCTTCGGGTCGCCGTAGACCTGAACGCACTCGGCGTGCCCGTACACATGGACCACACCGCTGTCGTCGATCTCGACGGGCCGCTCCGGCCACCTGTCCCACATCCAGAAATACGCCGGGTTCACTCCCCAGCGGTCAGCCAGTTGCGTCACGCGCTCGTTCCTCTTCTTCTCTTCGGATCCGCGAAGGGTCTCGGGTGGGACACGCGGGGACAGGACTAGGCGGTCATGGCTTCACGCAGGCTCCTGGGCCGCAGGTCGGTCCAGTTCTCCTCGATGTGGGCGAGGCACGCGGCCCGCTCCCCGGCCCCGAAGACGACCCGCCAGCCGTCGGGGACCGCGGCGAACGACGGCCACAGGGAGTGCTGTTCCTCGTCGTTGACCAGGACGTAGAACGTGCCGGTCTCGTCGTCGAACGGGTTCGTGCTCATGGTGTCTCCCTAGTCGTGGAGGTGGTGCCTGATGAGGGTGCAGATCTCGGCCGCCGGCTTCGGCGCGGTCAGCCCGAAGTGGGTGGAGTCGATGTCGTACGCGTGCAGTTCGCCCTCGACGTACGGGTCCCAGAGCTCCGGCTGCGCCTGCGGGCTCTGCGTCGCGCTGAAGAACAGCACCGTGCCGCGGTAGACGGGCTGGGTGAACTCCTTCACCATGCGGGTGTGTTCGACCATGACGGTCGCACCGTTCTCGACGACGGTCCGGCGGCTCTCGTCGTCCGCGTCACCCGGCAGGTAGCCCTCCAGGAAGTCGCGCGACTCGGACCGGTCGAGGTGCGCCTCGGACTGCTGGGCGAACCAACTGCCCGGGACGGCGTCCAGGAGTGCCACCACGGGCACCTCGTGCCCGCGGCTCTGGAGTTCGGCACCTACGGCCTGTGCGAGGGCTCCGCCCAGGGAGTGCCCGGCCAGCCGGAAGGGTCCCTCGGGTTGTACGGAGAGAATCTGCTCCGTGTAGTCGACGACCATGGCCGCGAAACTCCCGGGCAGCGGTGATCCGTCGAAGCCGCGAGCCTGGATGCCGTACACCGGCCGGTCGCCGAGCTGGACCGCCATGCCCAGGTAGGACCAGCAGAGCCCGAAACCCGGGTGGATGAACCACACCGGAGCCCCGCTCCCACCGGTCCGCAGCGGCAGCACCACACCGAACGGGTCGCTCCCGCCCGTGGGTCCGGAGCTCCCGGTCAGGTGTGCGGCCAGTCCCGCGACAGTGGGCGCCTGGAACACCAGACGAATCGGCACCTCCACGCTCAGCACCGTGCGGATCCTGCTGATGAGCTTGGTGGCGAGCAGCGAGTGGCCGCCGAGGTCGAAGAAGCTGTCGTCGATGCCGACTCGCCCGACGCCCAGGATCTGGGCGAACACCGCGGTCAGGAGCTCCTCCTGGGGAGTGCGGGGTGCGCGGTAGGCCGCGTCGCTGGTGATCTCGGGGAGGGGCAGCGCCTTGCGGTCCACCTTGCCGGTGGCCGCCAGCGGAAGCCTGTCCATGACCACGAACGCGGACGGCACCATGTGTTCCGGCAGCCGCTGGGCGGTGTGGGCCCGCAGTTCGTCGGCGTCGGGCCCGTCCCCTCCGGCGGAGGTGACGTACGCGAGCAGGCGCATACCGGTGCTCCGGTGGTCCCGGGCGACGACGACGGCCTGGGCGACTCCCGGGTGCGTGGCCAGCTCGGCCTCGACCTCACCGGGTTCGATGCGGAAGCCCCGGATCTTGACCTGGTTGTCGGCGCGGCCGTGGAAGACCAGGCGGCCTTCCTCGGTCCAGCTGACCACGTCACCCGTACGGTACATACGCTCACCGGGCCCGCCGAAGGGGCAGGCCACGAAGCGTTGCGCGGTCAGGTCGTAGCGGCCCAGATAGCCGCGGGCCAGGCGCTCGCCCGCGACGTACAGCTCGCCGGGAACGCCCAGCGGAACCGGGCGCAGGGCCGCATCGAGCACGTACAGGCGCGTGTTGTCCATGGGACGCCCGATCGGCACCACATCGCCCAGCTCCGCCGCGTCGTCCATGGCGTGCAGGGAGGTGGCCGCGGTGGTCTCGGTCGGTCCGTAGCCGTTCACGACGGACAGGCCGTCGCAGGCGCTCAGCACTCGTCCCAGGGCGGCCGGCGTCACCACGTCACCGACGGTCCACACCTGGCGCGCGCCGTCGAACGCCTCGGGCGTCTCCTCCGCGATGGCCATGAACAGTCCCGCCGTCATGGCCAGACCGCTCACCCCGTGCTCGGCGATCATGTGCGTCAGACCGGCCGGGTCCAGGCGCCCCGGGGGCGGAATGACGATGGCGCCGCCGCGCAGCAGGGGGACCCACAGCTCATAGGTCGAGGTGTCGAAGGCCTGCGTGTTGTGCATCAGGACCCGCTGGTGACGGCCCTGGCCGAAGCACCGGTCCGCCACGAGTACCGCCACCGACCGGTGCGTGATGCCGACCCCCTTGGGCCGGCCCGTGGACCCCGAGGTGTACATCACATAGGCGAGCTGGTCCGCCTGCCCGGCCGGGACGGCCTCCGGCTGCCGTGCCGGGGCCGCGGCGATCTCCTCGGCGACCCGGGGCTCGTCGATCACCAGGTGCGGGCAACCGCTCCGCGGCAGCCCCGCCGCGATCTTCTCGTCGGTCACCAGGACGATGGGGGCCGCGTCGCTCAGCATGAAGCCCAGCCGCTCGGCGGGATAGTCCGGGTCGAGGGGCAGATAGGTGCCTCCCGCCTTCACCACCGCGAGCACGGCCACGACGTACTCCTGCGAGCGCGGCAGCGCGAGCCCGACGACGGACTCCTGGCCCACACCGCGCGCCGCCAGGACCCGTGCGAGCCGGTTGGCTCGGGCGTCCAGCTCCTCGTACGTGAGCGTGATGTCACCGAAGACCACCGCCACCGCGTCGGGCGTGGCCGCGGCCTGCCTCCCGAACAGCGCGGCGATCGTCGCCTCCGGGACGTCTGTCGCCGAGTCGTTGAAGCCGGTCAGCAGTCGTTCGCGCTCCGCCGGTTCCACCACGTCGACCAGGCCCACGGGCGTTCCGGGGTCCGCCGCGATGTGCCGGAGGATCCGCGCCAGCCGGTCCGCGAGGCGCCGCGCGGTCCGGGAGTCGAGGGCATGGTCCTGGTGGCCGAGCGTCAGCCGCAGGTCCGGGTCGGCCTCGGCGAGCAGGCCCAGCGGGTAGTGCACGGTCGCTTCGCCGTCGATGCCCGCGATGGTGATGCCGGCCGCGCTCTGCCTCTCGCTCAGACCGTCCGCGTCGGCCGGGTAGGACTCGTAGACCACCACCGAGTCGAAGAGCGTCCCCAGCCCGGTGGCCCGGTGGATCTCGGCCAGCCCGACGTGGTGGTGGTCCATCAGGGCCGCCTGCCGGTCCTGCAGGTCGCGCAGCAGTTCGCCCAAGGTCTGCCCGGGTGTCGGGCTCAGGCGCACCGGCAGGGTGTTGACGAACAGCCCCACCATCTCGCCCACGCCCGCCACCTGGGGCGGACGCCCTGAGACCGTGGCGCCGAACACGACGTCCTGACGACCGGTCTGGCCCGCCAGGAGCAGGCCCCAGGCGCCCTGTACAAGGGTGTTGAGGGTGATCCCGAGCTCCGTCGCACGGCGGGACAGCAGGCGCGCCGTGTCCTCGTCCAGGTCGACACCCACGTGCCGGTGGTTGCCGCTCGTCTCCTGCCGGGTCTGCGGGGCCACGAGCGTGGGTTCGTCCACCCCGGCCAGCTCGGATGTCCAGGCGCGGGCCGCGGCCTCGTGGTCCTGGCGCGACAGCCATTCGAGGAAGTCGCGATAGGGGCGCACCCGGCCCAGCTGCCGGGCGTCGCCTCGGGTGCGGTACAGGTGCAGCAGGTCCTGCAGCACCAGTGGGCCCGACCAGCCGTCGTACACGATGTGGTGGACGGTGAGGATCAGCTCGTGCCGCTCGGCCGTCCGCTTCACCAGGGTCAGGCGCAGCATCGGCGGGGCGCTCAGGTCGAAGTGGGCGGCCTGGTCCCGGACCAGGAGCTCCCGATAGGCCGTCTCCTGTTCCGCCTCGGGCAGGTCACTCCAGTCGAGGGCCTGCCAGGGCAGTTCGACACGCCTCAGCAGCACCTGCACCTGCTCGCCCGCGCCGGTGGCCACGAACGCGGTGCGCAGGCTGTCGTGGCGGTCGAGCACTGCCTGACCGGCGGCGCGCATGCGCTCCGGCTCCACCCGCCCGGTCAGGTGGAAGGCCAACTGGACCTGGTAGGCGTCGAAGTCGGCGCCGGCCAGTTGGCTCTGGAACAGCAGACCGGACTGCATCGAGGTGAGCGGCCACACGTCGGCCACCCCCGGGTAACTCTCCTCCCACACGTCCAGGTCCCGCTGCCGCAGCCGGACCAGCGGCACGTCCGACGGCGTCAGTCCGCCCGCACCGGACTCCGTGGCGTGCCGGGCGAGACCTTCCAGGGCCGTGCACCACAGGTCCGCGAACTCCTGCACCTCGTCCCGTCCGAGCAGTCCGGTGGGGAAGGAGATGCCTGCGCTCAGCCGCGGGCCCTGCGGCGTCTCGATGACGTGGGCGGTGATGTCCACGACGGTCAGGGCGGGCGTGGTCAGTTCGGGGGCGAGCTCGTCCAGGTCGGCGGACATCGTCCAGCCGGCGTCGCCGGCCTCCTGCGCCTGGCCGGCCGAGGCGAACCGGCCCAGGTAGTTGAAGGAGACCTGCCCCTCGTCCAGGTCCTTGAGTGTCGCGGCCGTCCTCGGGTTGAGGTGCCGCAGCAGGCCGTAGCCGATGCCCTTGTCCGGGATCGCGTGGAGCTGCTCCTTGACCGCCTTGACGGCGTTGCCCGCGGAACGGCCGCCCGCGATGGCCTCGTCGAGATCGAGGCCGCCGACGTCGAGGCGGACGGGGTAGACGCTGGTGAACCAGCCCACCGTGCGCGTGATGTCGGTGCCGGGCACGGCGGCCTCCTCCCGGCCGTGTCCCTCCAGGCGGATCAGGGCCGAGGACTCCCCGTCGCCGCGTGTCCTGCGCCACTTGGCCATGGCCAGGGCGAGCGCGGTGAGCAGACCGTCGTCGACCCCGCTGTGGAAGGCGGCGGGCAACGCCGTCACCAGCGCCTCGGTGATCCGGGGGGTCAGCGTGACCTGGACGGTCTCCATGGTGGCCCGTACGTCGACGGCCGGGTCGAGGGGCCGGGAACCCAGGAGCGGATCGGGTCCGTCCAGCACCTTCTTCCAGAAGGCGAGTTCGGCCACCCGCTGGGGCGACTCGGCTGCCTCCACCAGGCCGTAGGCCCAACGGCGCATCGTGGTGGGCACCGCGGCCGGCCGGGGCGTGCGCCCGTGGCGCACGTGGTCCCAGGCCTGGGCGAGATCGGGCAGGAGGATGCGCCAGGAGACACCGTCGACCACCAGGTGGTTCAGGACGAGGATCAGTCGTCCTGGGGTGTCCGGGCCCGCGTCGCACCAGATGAAGCGGGCCATCCGGCCGGCCTTCGAGTCCAGTTCGCCGACGGCGGCGTCCACCGCGGCCTTCGTCTCCCGCCGCCACGCCGGGTCGTGCCAGTCGCCTGCGCAGGGCCTGCGGCTGACGAGCGCCGCCACGTCGACGGTGCCGGGCGCGGCCGCGTCCAGTCCGGGCTCTCCCGCGCGGACGCGGAAGTGGGAGCGGAGCATGTCGTGGTGATCGACGACCGCGGACAGGGTGGCGATCAGTCCGCTCTCGTCGATGCCCGTGGGCAGGTCCACCACCATCGACATGGCGAATCCGTCGTGGCTTCCGACGTGCTCGCTCATCCGGCGGACCACGGGCAGCAGCGGCATCCAGCCGGTGCCGCCGCCCGCGGGCTCACGGCGGGCGGGCCGCCCGCCCTGGTCGCCGGCCGCGGCGGCCTCGGCGAGCGCGGCCACCGTGCGGTGCTTGAACATCAGGCGGGGGGTGACCTTGATGCCCTGTGCGCGGGCCCGGGAGACGACCTGGATGGAACGGATGCTGTCGCCGCCGAGGGCGAAGAAGTCGTCGTCGACGCCGACCTGGTCCTGGCCGAGGATCTCGGCGTAGATGGCGGCGAGTGCCCTCTCCGCGTCGGTGCGGGGCGCCTGATAGGCGCCCCCGGTGACCTCCGGCTCGGGCAGCGCGGCCTTGTCGAGCTTTCCGTTGGGTGTGAGCGGCAGACTGTCGAGCAGCATGAACAGCGCGGGCACCATGAACTCCGGCAGCCGCTCGGAGAGGAACCCGCGCAGTGCGTCGGCGTCGAGACTTCCGCCTGCGTCCCCCGGCGCCGGAACCGCGTACGCGACCAGGCGCCGTTCGCCCTCCCTGTTCTCGTGCACGGTCACGACGGCCTGGGCGACGCCCGGATGGTGTCCGAGCGCAGCGGCGATCTCGCCCGGTTCGATGCGCAGGCCGTTGATCTTGACCTGGTCGTCGCTGCGGCCCAGGTAGTCGAGCTGTCCGTCCGTGCCCTGGCGGACGATGTCGCCGGTGCGGTACATGCGGGTGCCGGCAGGTCCGTAGGGGTCGGCGACGAACCGTTCGGCGGTGAGCGCGGAGCGGTTCACGTAGCCGCGGGCGAGGCTGGGGCCCGCGATGTACAGCTCACCGGGGGTGCCCGGCGCGACCGGGGCGAGCCGTTCGTCCAGCACCCGCACCCGGTTGTCGGCCACGGCGGTGCCGATGGGCGTGTGCTCCGTCGTGAGGGGGTCGCTGATGGCGCCGCAGACAGTGGTTTCGGTGGGCCCGTAGGCGTTGACGAAACGGCGGCCCGGTGCCCAGGCCGCGACCAGGGCGGGCGGGCAGGCCTCGCCGCCGACGGTGACGGTGCGCAGGTCGGTCAGGGCGTGGGAGGTGCCGGCCGGAAGCGCGGCGAGCACACTGGGCGGCAGCATCACATGGGTGATGCGGCGGTCGGCCAGCGTGCGGGCCAGGTCGTCGCCGACCACACGCTGTTCCGCCGGTACGACGAGAGTGGCGCCGGTGGTGAGGGTCTGCACCAGCTCCCAGAAGGCGGCGTCGAAGCTGGGGGCCGCGACCTGGAGGACACGGGCGCCGCGGGTCAGCGCGAGTCGGTCCCGCGTGGTGCGGCTGAGGGCCGCGATGCCCTCGTGTGTGACGGTGACGCCCTTGGGCAGACCGGTCGAGCCGGACGTGAAGATGGTGTAGGCCGGGTGGGCCGGGGTCAGCGCGGTGCCGGGGTCGGTGGCCGGGCTGTCCTGCCAGGCCGCCCGGACCTCGGGGGTGTCGACCGGGAGCGCCTCGGTGGTCAGCCCCTCGGGCAGCTCGCCGAGGGCGGCCAGGGTGGTGAGCAGGACAGCGGGGCCGGCGTCGTCGAGCATCAGGAGGACGCGGTCGGCCGGATAGTCGAGGTTGACGGGCAGGTAGGAGGCGCCCGCCTTGAAGACGCCGAGGGCCACGGCGACCTGGTCCGCGCTGCGCGGCATGGCCACACCGACCGACTGCTCGGGCCCGATGCCCCGGGCGGCCAGCCAGTGCGCGATCCGGTTGGCCCGTGCGTTCAGCTCCTCGTACGACCAGGTCCGGTCGGCCGACTCCACCGCCGTGGCCTGCGGCGACCGCCGCAGTTGCGCCCGGAAGAGCTCCGGGAAGGTGGCCGCCGGCACGGTCCGCTCGGCGTGCTGCTCGGCCAGCAGCAGCGCGTGGCGCTCCTCCGAGTCGAGCAGTACCGCGTCGCCTATGCGCTGCGAGGGGTCGGCGACCGCGGCGGCGAGGAGCCGCTCCCAGCGGGCGATCAGCGCTTCGATCGTCGAGGCGTCGAACAGTTCGGTGGAGTACTCGGCGGCGATGTGGAGGCCCGCCGGCGCGGTGCGGTTCTCGAACGTCTCGCTCAGGCTCAGGGTGAGGTCGTAGCGGGACGTCCCGGTGCCCACGCCCTCGCTGACCACCCGCAGGCCGGGCAGCTCGAAGTCCTTGTCCTCGGTGTTCTGGAGGATCAGGGCGATCTGGAAGAGCGGGTTGACCGAGGCGGAGCGCTCCGGGTTGAGCTTCTCCACCAGGGCCTCGAAGGGGATGTCCTGGTGGGTGTACGCGGCCAGGCTCGTCCTGCGGGCCTGGCCGAGCAGTTCGGTGAAGGTCGGGTCGCCGGACGTGTCGGTGCGCATCACCTGCACGTTGACGAAGAGGCCGATCAGGTCGTTCAGGTTCTCGTCGACGCGGCCCGCGATGCCACTCCCGAGGGCGATGTCGGTGCCCACGCCGAGCCGGGTGAGCAGGGCGGCCATGGTCGCCTGCAGCACCATGAAGGGGGTGGTGCCGGTGGTCCGGGCAAGGCCGGCGATGCCCTCGTGCAGCGCGGCGTCCATCGTGAACTCCAGCACGTCGCCGCTGCGGTCGAGTTCCGCCGGGCGGGGCCGGTCGCCGGGGATGGTGACCGTCTCGGGCAGCCGGGCCAGCTGCTGGGACCAGTAGCGGTACTGCCTGCCGAACAGGCTGTCCGGGTCGTCGCCGTCGCCCAGGAGCTCCTGCTGCCAGAGCGCGTAGTCCGCGTACTGGAGCGGCAGCGGGGTCCACCGGGGGGCCGCCCCCCGGGCACGGGCCCCGTAGGCCGTGGCCAGGTCCTTCGCCAGGGGCGTCGCGGACCAGCCGTCGGCCGCGATGTGGTGGATCACGAGAACCAGGACGTGCTCGTCGGGGCCGGCGCCGAGCAGAACGGCCTTCAGCGGGATCTCGGCGGCCAGGTCGAAGGGGTGCCGGGCCGCCGCGGTGATGGCCTCGGCCAGCCCCGCCTCGCCCGCCACCTGCCGCGGGGGCAGGCCGATGCGGGCCTTCTCCGCCCCCAGGACGTGCTGGTACGGCTTGCCTTCGACCTCACGGTAGACGGTGCGCAGGATCTCGTGCCGGGTGACGACGTCGTTGACCGCCTCCTCCAGGGCCCGCACGTTCAGGTCACCGCCGAGCCGCAGGACGAGCGGCATGTTGTACGTCGCCGCGTGGCCCTCGAACTTGTGCAGGAACCAGAGGCGCTGCTGGGAGAAGGACAGCGGGAGCCGCTCGGGCCGCTGCGCGGCGGGGGCCAGCGGCGCCCGGGTGCCCGCGGCGCCGTCCAGGTGCGGGACGAGCCCGGCCACGGTCGGGTGGGCGAAGAGGGCCCGCAGTTCCACCTCCGTGCGCAGGGAGACGCGGATGCGGTTGACGAGCTTGGTGGCCATGATCGAGTGGCCGCCGAGGTCGAAGAAGCTGTCGTCGATGCCGACCCGTTCCACGTGCAGCACCTCGGCGAACAGCTCGCACAGCAGCTCCTCCTGGGCGGTGCGCGGACCTCGGCCCGCGGCCGCTCCGGCGAGGTCCGGCGCGGGCAGCGCCTTGCGGTCCAGCTTCCCGTTGGCGGCCAGCGGCACGGAGTCGAGGGCGACGACGGCGGTGGGCACCAGGTGCGCGGGCAACCGGTCCCGCAGATGGCGGCGCACCGAGCCGACGAGATCCTCGGCGCCCGGGTCCTGTTCCGGGTGGCCGCCGCCGGCCCGGACGGGCACCACGTAGGCGACGAGCTGCTTGCCCCCCGTGCCCTGCGCGTCCCGTGCGACGACCACGGACTGGGCGACGCCGGGGTGCGTGGCCAGGGCGTGCTCGACCTCGGCGGGCTCGACGCGCACACCGCGGATCTTGACCTGGTCGTCGTCACGGCCGACGTAGACGAGCTGCCCGTCGGCGGTCCAGCGGGCCAGGTCGCCGGTACGGTACATGCGCGCGCCGGGCGGACCGTAGGGGTCGGCGACGAAGCGCTCGGCGGTCAGGGCGGTGAGGCCGAGGTAGCCGCGGGCGATGTTGCCCGCGACGTACAGCTCCCCCACCACCTCGGGCGGTACGGGCGCCAGGCCGGGGCCGAGGAGGTAGGTGCGCATGTTCCCGAGCGGGGTGCCGATCGGGGTCCGGTCGCCGTCCCGGCGGGTCCGCCCCGCCTCGACGGCGTACGTGGTGGCGTAGAACGACTCGGTCTGTCCGTAGGCGTTGACGATGCGCACCTCGGGCAGGGACTCGCGGATGCGGCGCACGAGCGTGTCGGGCAGCGCCTCGCCGGCGAAGACCACGGTCCTCAGGCCCGAGATGGCGGCCATGCGGTCGCCCAGCTCGGCGAAGACCGACGGCACCGTGCTGATCACGCTCGCCGACACCGTCTCGCGCTCGGCGAGGACGAGGGCGTCCCTGACCACCTCGACGGCGCCGCCCTGAGCCAGTGTCGTGACGATCTCGAAGACGGACACGTCGAAGTTGACGGACGAGCCCGCGAACATCCGGGTGTCCGCGTCCACGCCCACCCGCTCGGCGAGCCGCGTCACACCGTTGACCACGGTGGCGTGGCTGACCACCACGCCCTTCGGTGTGCCGGTGGAGCCCGAGGTGTACATCACGTACGCCGCGTGCTCGGGCCGCGCCTTCG
>Ga0247763_1001487_pt1 | contig 13313 bp, 12 predicted proteins | sample UWRJL141409B4_FD_179926 | JGI IMG/M metagenome (GOLD analysis project Ga0247763, IMG submission 179926) | Plant litter microbial communities from Arlington Agricultural Research Station in Wisconsin, United States - UWRJ-L141-409B-4 | ecosystem: Environmental > Terrestrial > Plant litter >...
CATCGAGGTCTCAGTCACCGGAGTAGCGCTGTTCCTCCCAGGGGTTGCCGCGGTGGTGATAGCCGTTCTGTTCCCAGAAACCCGGCTCGTCGTGGCCGAGGAGACGGATGCCCGCGATCCACTTGGCGCTCTTCCAGAAGTACAGATGCGGCACGAGCAGCCGCGCCGGACCACCGTGCTCGGCGGGCAGCGGTCCGTCCCCGAACTCCCAGACGATCCAGGCCCGCCCGCCCGTCAGGTCGGCGAGAGGCAGGTTCGTGGTGTAACCCGTGTGCGAGGAGGCGACCGCGTGTGTGGCATCGGTGGCCGGGCGCACGACGTCGAGGAACGCGTCGAGCGACACACCCCCGAAGCGCACCCCGAACTTCGACCAGCCCGTCACGCAATGGATGTCGCCCTCGTAGGCGGACGGCGGCAGCGTATGCGCCTCTGCCCAGGTCCAGGTGCGCGGTTCGGCGACCAGCCCGTCGACCGTGAACGTCCACTCCGAGGGTGTCAGTTCCGGTGTGACCTCGGCGGACAGGACCGGCCAGTCGTCGCCCGCGTCGTACTGGCCGGGCGGCAGCGCGTCGTTGCGGACGCGTGGACGCCCGGCGAAACCACGGGTCACGTTCATCGGGATCGGGTCACGTTCATGCGAGTGGTGCCTCCAGGCCGGCCGGACGGCGGCCCTTGATCGTTCCTTGACCGGGTGTGCCCCTCCCACGGTACCGGGCCCGCCGCCGGTCCCCGGCCCGCGATCGTTGCCGCCGTATGAACAGTCTCCTGTGCCGGACCGGTACGGGAATAGAGGCACCCGTGCCCCTCCTTTCCCTCCCGACAGTGCCCGCATCGGGAAGAGCCTCGGCGAGAACCTCGGCGAGAACCTCGGCGTGAAGGAGAGTGACGGAGCGATGCCCAAGGCGTACGTCTTCACCCGGTACGGAGGTCCGGAGACCGAGGCCCTGGTCGAACAGGACCGGCCGGTTCCCGGCCCCGGGCAGTTGCTGGTCGCCGTCCGGGCGGCGGGTGTCAACCCTGTCGACTGGAAGCAGCGCACCGGGTACCGGCGGCCCGGCCGGCAGAGGCGGGAACTGCCCGCCGTGTTCGGCAACGAGGCCGCCGGTGTCGTCGAGGAGGTCGGCGAGGCTGTCACGGAGTTCGCGGTGGGGGACGAGGTCTTCGGCAACCCCGTCGCCGGCGGCTACGCCCGGTACGCGCTGTTCCCCGTGGAGGTGACCGCGCACAAGCCTGCCGGGATCTCCTTCACCGACGCGGCCGCCCTGCCCGTCGCGGCGGCCACCGCCTACGACGGAGTGCGCCAGCTGGCGCTGCCGCCCGGCGCGACCCTCCTGGTCACGGGCGCGGGCGGCGGCGTGGGCGTCGCGGTCGTCCAGATCGCCCGCGCCGACGGGCTGAACGTCATCGGAGTGGCGAGTGCGGGCAAGAAGGACCTGGTGGAGTCGCTCGGCGCCGTGCACGTGCCCTCCGGCCGGGACTTCGCCGACGGCGTCCGGGCCGTGGCACCCGACGGTGTGGACGCGGTGTACGACCTGGTCGGCGGTGAGGTCCTGGAGGCCGCGGCCGAACTGGTGGGGGACCGCACGAAGCTGATCACCGCGGGCGGCAAGGACATCGTGGCGGGTCTCGGCGGCTCGCCCGTGGTACGGGCCCGTACCGCCGCGGTGCTCGACGAGGTGGCCCGGCTCGTCGTCGACGGCCGGCTCGATCCCCTGGTGACCCGGACCTTCGCCCTGGAGGAGGCCCGCGAGGCGCTGCGCGCCGTGGAGGAGGGCCATGCCCGAGGCAAGGTCGTCATCGAGGTCTCCCCATGAGCAGCGCAGGCCTCCATCCCCTGGACAATCCCGCGCTGGGCTCGCTCACCGGCCCGCACGCCCACTTCGCCGAACGCCGTGGCCGGGTACTGCGCTACCCCGTCGACGTCTCGCCCTGGCTGGCCCTGCCCGACGACCCCGGGCCCGACGACTGGGCGGACGTCGCCGCGCTCGCGGGACCGGGTGAGGAGGTCGCGCTGCCCGGCTTTCACGCAGAGGTACCGGACGGCTGGGAGATGACGTGGCAGGTGGACGGCGTGCAGTTCGTGGACGACGGTCTGGCTGCCGCGCCCGACCCCGAGGCGGTACGGCTGGGCCCGGCCGACGTCCCGGAGATGCTCGACCTCGTGGAGCGCACCGCACCCGGTCCCTTCCTGCCGCGCACGGTCGAGCTCGGCACGTACCTCGGCATACGCCGGGGCGGCGCGCTGGTCGCCATGGCGGGGGAGCGGCTGCATCCCCCGGGCTGGACCGAGATCAGCGCGGTCTGCACCGACCCCGGGTTCCGTGGTGCGGGGCTCGCCTCCCGGCTGACCCTGGCCGTTGCACAGGGGATACGGGACAGGGGCGAGACGCCGTTCCTGCACACCGGAGCGGGCAACACCCCGGCTGTCCGGCTCTACGAGTCACTGGGCTTCAGGCTGCGTCGCACGACGAGGTTCCTGTCGGCACGGGTACCGGAGCGGCCGGCTGACGGCCGTGCGGTGGGGGTCGGCTGACGGCGCCGGGGAAGAGGGCGGAGGCAGGCCGGTGCCGACCGGGCGGCGGTCCTACGGCGGAGTCGCGTCGGCCGCGCCGCCGTGACGGCGGCGACGGTCGCGCTCACGGGCGTTTCCCCTTCGTGCCCGCCCCTCTGCCCTTCGTCGGATGCCTTGCGATCGGCCGAGCTCGGCCAGGTGGGGCACGGCCGGCTCGGCCGCGCCGGAGGGAAGGTCGTGCGGTGCGGGTATCGGGTGGGCCGGACGGGCGGCGGGCGTGCGAGCCGATCGGACGTCCGCCCCGTACGCGCGGGGCCGGGTGCGGGGCCCGCGGCCCCACCGGGGGGTGAGCCGTGTATTGTTGCCGTCCGGCTGAGGACCGCCCCAGCCGCGACGGACCGAGGAGGTGAGCCCCATCAGCGCTGTGTCAGCTCGGGTGCTCCCGCCTCAGACCCCCACGGGTATCAGGTGACCTAGGCCGTGTCGGCCCGGAGAGCGCCCTTCGGCTCCCCGAAAGGCTCTCGGCTTTCATGCCACTTTCCTACGACCATGTCGTCACCACGCTCCGTTCCGCAGGCTGTGTCTTCGCCGAGGACGAGGCGCGGCTGATCCTCTCCACCGCCCGGACCCCGGCCGAACTCGCCGGCATGGTGGATCGCCGTGCCGTGGGCCAACCCCTTGAACACGTCCTCGGCTGGGCCGAGTTCAGCGGTCTTCGGATCGCTGTGGAGCCCGGTGTCTTCGTGCCACGACGACGCACCGAGTTCCTGGTCCGGCAAGCCGTCTCCCTGGCCTCCGAGGCTCCGGTCGTCGTGGACCTGTGCTGCGGCTCGGGAGCGGTGGGGGCCGCTCTCGCCGCGTCCCTCCCCGGTGCCGAACTGCACGCCGCGGACATCGACCCGGTCGCCGTGCGCTGCGCGCGCCGGAACATCGGCGTGCGTGGCCGGGTCTACGAGGGCGACCTCTTCGGGCCGTTGCCGCGCGGGCTGCGAGGCCGGGTCGGTGTCCTGGCCGCCAACGTGCCCTACGTCCCCAGTGGCGAGGTGGGTCTCCTGCCCCCGGAGGCCCGTGAGCACGAGCCGCTGGTCGCGCTCGACGGGGGAGGCGACGGGCTGGACGTGCTGCGCCGCGTGGCCGCCGAGGCGCCGCGGTGGCTCGCTCCCGGCGGGGGACTGCTCGTCGAGACGAGTGGGCGGCAGGCGGGGGCGGCTGCCGGGATTCTCGCCGGAGCGGGGCTGACGTCCCGGCACGAGGCGTCGGAGGAACTCTGTGCGGATGTCGTCATCGGGGTGAGGCGCTCGGTGTGAGGAAGTCCCGTGCGCGACGGCTCGGCGGTCGCAGACGGGGCGGCGATGCCCGGTGCGGGCCGGCTGTGACCGGTCGCGCCGTCCCCGCGCCCCTGAGGGGGTGCCGCGGAGCCGCGTCGTGCGGCACGTCCTTCAGGGGGCAGGGAACCGCGCTCCGCCCTCGCGAGGGTACGCACCCTCCACCCCGTCCCCGGTCCGGGGGGAGCCCGCCGGGGGAGGCACTCGTCACATCGGGCCACCACCCTTTTGCAACTAGTTGCATAAAAGGTGGGGTGTCGTCTACAACCATGAGGACGACACCATGTACGGAGGGCCCGATGAGCCGTTATCCGCATCTGCTGAACCCGCTCGACCTCGGTTTCACCACTCTGCCGAACCGCGTGCTCATGGGCTCCATGCACATCGGGCTGGAGGAGGCCGAGCGTGGCTTCGAGCGCATGGCCGAGTTCTACGCCGCCAGGGCCCGTGGCGGCGTCGGCCTCATCGTCACCGGCGGCATCGCGCCCAACGAGGTGGGACGGCCGTACGAGGGCGGCGCCAAACTGACCACCGGGGCGGAAGCCGAACAGCACGCCGTCGTCACCGCCGCCGTGCACCGGGAGGGCGGCCGCATCGCGATGCAGATCCTCCACTTCGGCCGCTACGCGTACCACCAGGACCTGGTCGCGCCGAGTGCCCTGCAGGCGCCCATCAGCCCCTACCGGCCGCACGCCCTCACCGACGACGAGGTGGAGCGGACTGTCGACGACTACGTCCGGGCCGCCCGTCTCGCGCGCGGCGCGGGCTACGACGGCGTGGAGATCATGGGCTCCGAGGGCTACCTGATCAACGAGTTCATCGCCGCGCGGACCAACATGCGCGACGACCGGTGGGGCGGCTCCTACGAGAACCGCACGCGGTTCCCGCTCGAGATCGTCCGCCGGGTGCGCGAGGCGGTCGGAGAGGAGTTCGTCATCATCTACCGGCTGTCGATGCTGGACCTCGTCCCGGACGGTTCCTCCTTCGACGAGGTGATCACCCTGGCTCGGGCGGTCGAGGCCGCCGGGGCGACCATCATCAACACCGGCATCGGCTGGCACGAGGCACGGATCCCCACCATCGCGACCTCGGTGCCGCGTGGCGCGTACGCCTGGGTGACCAGGAAGGTCATGGGCGCCGTGTCGGTCCCGCTCGTGACGACGAACCGCATCAACACCCCCGAACTGGCCGAGCGGCTGCTCGCCGAGGGATACGCCGACATGGTCTCGCTGGCCCGCCCGATGCTCGCCGACCCCGACTTCGTGAGCAAGGCCGTGGCCGGGCGTCCCGAGGCCATCAACACCTGCATCGGCTGCAACCAGGCGTGCCTCGATCACACCTTCGGCGGCAGGATCACTTCGTGTCTGGTCAACCCGCGGGCCTGCCACGAGACGGAACTCGTCCTCGCCCCGACCCGCGTACGCAAGCGCGTCGCAGTGGTGGGCGCGGGCCCGGCCGGACTCGCCTGCGCGGTCGGCGCCGCCGAGCGCGGCCACGAGGTCACCCTCTACGACGCGGCGGGCGAGATCGGCGGTCAGCTCAACGTGGCCCGCAGGGTCCCCGGCAAGCAGGAGTTCGACGAGACGATCCGCTACTTCCGTACGCAGCTCGGACTGCACGGCGTGGACGTCCGGCTGGACACCCCGGTCGTCGCCGGGAGCCTCGCCGCCTACGACGAGGTCGTCGTCGCCACGGGGGTCGGACCGCGGGCCGCCGACATCCCGGGCGTGGACCATCCCAGTGTGGTCGGATACCTCGACGTGCTGCGGGACGGGGCGCCCGTCGGGGACCGGGTCGCGATCCTCGGCGCGGGCGGCATCGGCTTCGACGTGGCCGAGTACCTGACGGACGGCGGTGACAGGGCGAGCGAGGACCCGGCGACGTACTTCCGGCACTGGGGCGTCGACATGGACTACCGGGAACCCGGCGGCCTCGGCGTTCCCGAGCGGCCGGCCCCGCCGCGCAGCGTCCACCTCCTGCAGCGCAAGGCGTCCAAGGTCGGCGCCGGGCTCGGCAGGACCACCGGCTGGATCCACCGCACGGAACTCAGGCACCGCGGCGTCACCATGATCGCGGGGGTCCGGTACGACCGGATCGACGACGGGGGGCTGCACATCACGGTCGACGGCGAGAGCTCCGTCCTGCCGGTCGACACCATCGTGCTCTGCACGGGACAGGAACCGCGCCGCGACCTGTACGAGGCGTTGCGCGCCGAGGGCCGCAGCGTGCACCTCATCGGCGGCGCCGACGTCGCGGCCGAACTGGACGCCAAGCGGGCCATCAGGCAGGGCACCGAGCTGGCGGCGGCCCTGTAGGTCCGCGGCGGCCCGTGAGGGCTCCGTCCCTAGGATGACCGCATGTCACTCCCGCACGCGATCCTCACCGCCCTGCTCGAGAAGCCGTCGTCGGGGCTGGAGCTGACCCGTCGCTTCGACAAGTCCATCGGCTACTTCTGGTCGGCGACACATCAGCAGATCTATCGCGAGCTCAGAAAGCTGGAGGCCGAGGGCTCCATCAGGGCCCTCGCCTCCCAGCAGCCGACCCGCGGGCAGCAGAAGCGGTACGAGGTCCTGCCGGCGGGCCGCGCCGAACTGGTCCGCTGGACCGCCGCGTCCCAGGCACCCAAGCCGCTGCGCGACACGCTGCTGCTGCGGCTGCGGGCGGCGGCGGTGGTCGGCACCGAGGGCATCGAAGCCGACCTGCGGCGCCATCTCGCTCTGCACCAGCAGCAGTTGGCCGACTACGAGGAGATCCAGGAACGGGACTTCCCACCCGGCAGGGACGCTCCCGCGGACCGGCTCCAGCACCTCGTCCTGCGCGCGGGGATCGACCTGGAGACCTTCTGGACCGGGTGGCTCACGCGCGCGCTGGCGGAGTTCGAGCGGCTCCCGGCCGAGGACTCCGTGTCCTGACCGGCCCGGTCGCGGTACCGGACGGGACGCCGGTGCCGGCACAGGACCCCCGCCGTGGTCACAGCCGGTCCGGCCCGGGGCGCCGACGCAGAACCCAGACCGTGGCCCCGACACCGGCGACCACCAGGACACCGCCCGCCGCGTAGGCGATGCCGCCGTAGTCCTTCGTGGTGCTGCCCATGCCGCCCATCACCCCGCGCGACGGTGAGGACGTGGCGGAGATCGTGGGGGTCGAGGCAGGGGAGACCGTGACGGACCGGGTGCCCGCCGTCGAACCGTCGGCGCAGACGACGATGACGGTGTAGGTGCCCGAGGTGACGCCCGACCAGGCGGCGGACTGGCTGCCGCTGGTCCCGGACAGGGTGACCTGGCGCCCCTGGGTGAAGTTGGCCTGACCGCCGGAGAGCAGCGAGGCATTGCCCATCGAGCCGCTGGCCCTGGTGACGCAGGCGGAGGTGGTCACCTGGACGGTCGTGCCGCTGGTGGTCACGTTGATCTCCGCGGCCGCTGCGGCAGCCGTGCCCGTGCCGGCCAGGGCGGCTGCGAGGGCCAGCGGCAGAGCGGCCGCCGCCACGGTCGGCCCGGAGCGGACGAGTGTCTGGTTGATGCGCATAGGACTGCCCTCCGACGGCACGGTGGCGGTACATCCCATGAGCCGCCGAGGGTCGGGAACGCCCGTGCCGCCTTCGGACCGAGCCAACTCCACGGGCTCGGTTTCCGCTCGCGGGCCGGGACCGTGCAGGTGACGGTTTCCCTTGTCCGGCCGACCACCGGGGGCGCACCGGCCGGAACCCGCGGATGCCACCCGCAGGAACGCCGCAGGGGCCGGTGGACGATCGAAGCGGACGACGCCCGCCGCGGGACCGATCCGGTGTACCGAGAATCCCGGACCTTCTCCACGGTCACCACGGTCACGGGGTTCCCCGCGAGGTCGTCACCGTCCGCTCCGCCGAAAAGGCCCCCCAGGTCCCGTCCGGCAGCTTGGCCCGGATCCGCACCCGCTGGGTGAGCCCGGACTCCCGTCCCACATAGAAGCTGTACGCAGCCCTGCCGCGGGGCGGTGCCGCCCCCCAGACGAGCGAGGTGACCGGCTTCCGGTCGAGCTGGACCTGGTACTCCGTGATGACCCCGTCCACCCGGGGCGGAGTCCAGGACAGGTCGAGGTAGTGGGCTCCGTCCTCGCCGTGCGTCGTGGCACGGAACGCGCCGGGTGCCATGCCCGTGCCGACGGCCTCGCCCTTCGCGTCGCCGGAGGCCGCGGGGGTGGAGATCCGGACGGCCTCGCTCCCGGGCGAGACGTTGTCCGCCGCGTCGCGTGCCCGGACCGTGAACGAGTAGCGCGTGCCCGGCCGCAGCCCGGTGACCACGGCCGCCGTCTGCGCCCCGCCCACGCTGTGGATCTTCGTAGTGCCCTGATAGACGTCGTACGAGACCACGCCCCGGTCGTCGGCGGACCGGGCCCAGGACAACTGGGCGGCCCGGTTCCCGACCGCCTTGCCGCGCAGGCGCTCCGGTCGGGCGGGAGGCAGCCCGTCGGCGGCGGTCGCGGCCGGCGTGGTGGCCCGTACCCGCTCGCTCGGCGGTCCGAGTCTGCCGTCGGCGTCCTTCGCCCGCACGGAGAAGGCATAGCCGGTCGACGGACTGAGCCGCGTGATGTCGACCATGTGCCGCGAACCCGGCACCTCCTTGACCTTCGTGGCGCCGCGGTACACCTCGTACCGGGCCACCTCGGGCTTTCCGGCAGCACGGTTCCACATGATGTGCACGCTGGTCGCGCTGCCCGCCGCCGCGGTGACACCGGCCGGAGCCGCGGGCGGGCGACCGGCCCCGTCCGTGCCCTGCCCGCTCGGGCCACAGGACACCATGGTCAGCAGCGCACTCCCGGCCACGGCGGTCCGCAGGAAAACGCGTCGCACAGCCCTGCCCTCCCTTTGACGGGAATTGGTCCGGACCAATATGACGCCGTTGGCGCGGCCACATCAAGAGGGCCGCGTTCGCTCCATCGACCGTGCGTTACGTATGCTGATCGTCATAGCGGCTGAACTCACCTCTGTCACAGGGGAGTTCATGCTGTCGGTGCGGAACGCTGTCGTCGCTGATCCCGTACCGGCGAGGGCGGCCGGGTGGCCCGGATCCACTGCGATCCGGGCCACCCGGCCGCCGACGGCAGGGCACCGGGCGTCCATGAGCACGCGACGGTGCGGGCCGAGCGGCAGGGCCGGTCCAGCGTTCCGGACCGGACGGCCCTCGGCAGGGGCTGTGTGGGCACCGGTCCCCACCGGATCGGGGTGAGCGCTCGGCGGTACCCGCTCGGGGGACTCCGTGTCGTGCGAGTCCGGTCGCTTGATGCTGGCCGCGGCCGCCCCTGATCGCACCGACGGCGGTCTAACCGGGTCACCCACCGGGGGCCGTGCACGGGCGCGCCGGAGGTGACGGGCGTCCGGGGACCGGGGTCCGTCGCGAGGCCGGGACGCGTCCCGGCCCGGCGCGGGGAACCCCGAGGCGGAGTCCGGGCCCAACGGCTCCGGTGGCTCGCCCGTGGGGAGCCACCGGGCAGCCGTGGACCTGGGGGAAGCGGCTCGCCCTGCGGGCCCGTCGGGCCGGACAGCCGACGGGCGGCCACCGGCCCGGTTCACACCTTCCGGTACGTGTACGCCTCGGCGGCAGCCGCCTCCACCGCCGCCAGGTCCGCTCCGGTGGACGCCGTGACGACCGCCGCCACCGCGCCCTCGACGAAGGGCGCGTCCACCAGACGCGTGTCCGACGGCAGCTCGTCGCCCTCGGCCAGCAAGGCCTTGACCGTGAGGACCGCACTGCCGAGGTCGGTCAGCACGGCGACTCCGGCGCCCCGGTCCACGGCGGCGGCCGCCGCGGAGATCAGCTCGGAGCTGGTGCCCAGGCCGCCGTTCCCGTCACCGCCCGCCGGCGCCACCGGGGCGACGGTGCCGCCGCCCGCGAGCCCTGTCGCCAGCTCGGCGACCGAGGAGGCCACCGCCGCGCTGTGCGACACGAGCACGATGCCCACCAGCCTCCCGCCCTCGTCCACGGCCCGGTCCGGTCCGCCCTTCACGACGTCACTCACCGGCCGTCTCCGCGAGTGCCGCGATCAGGAGCGCCGAGGACGTGGCACCCGGATCCTGGTGTCCGATGCTGCGCTCGCCCAGATAGCTCGCCCTGCCCTTGCGTGCCTGCAGGGGCGTGGTGGCCAGAGCGCCCTCCTCGGCGGCGGAACGTGCCGCGGCGAAGGAGTCCCCGAGGGCGTCGACGGCCGGTACGAGCGCGTCGATCATCGTCTTGTCGCCGGGCGCCGCCCCGCCGAGCTGCATCACCGCGTCGACGCCGGTGCGCAGCGCCTCGGTGAGCTCCCGCACGTCGACCTCGGCCGCGTCGCCGAGCGTCTTGCCGGTGCGGCGCAGCAGGGTGCCGTACAGCGGCCCGGAGGCGCCGCCCACGGTCGAGATCAGCTGGCGTCCGGCGAGGGTCAGGACGGCACCCGGGGTGTTCGGCTCCTCCTTCTCCAGGGTGGCCGCGACGGCCCGGAATCCGCGCTGCAGGTTGCTGCCGTGATCGGCGTCGCCGATCGGGGAGTCGAGGGCGGTGAGCCGTTCCGCCTCGTGTTCCACGGACACGGCGGTCGCCGCCATCCAACGGCGGAAGAAATCGGCGTCGAGCACTGGATCTCCTTGCGAGGTCTGGATGATGCCGGTCCGCTCGGACAGGAACCGGTTCGGACGGGAAGCGGGCGGGAGAAGCGGTTCCTCACATGCCCCAGCGCAGACCCGCCGTACGCACCGGCGCGTCCCACAGCCGCAGCATGTCCTCGTCGACCTGGCACAGGGTCACCGAGGCGCCGGCCATGTCGAGGGAGGTGACGTAGTTCCCGACGAGGGTGCGGGCCACCGGGACCCCGCGGGCCGACAGCACCCGCTGCACCTCGGCGTTGAAGCCGTACAGCTCCAGCAGCGGGGTGGCTCCCATCCCGTTCACCAGGGCCAGGACGGGATTGCGCGGGTCCATGTCCTCCAGGACGGCGTTCACCGAGAAGTCGGCGATCTCCCGCGAGGTCATCATCGCCCGCCGCTCCCGGCCGGGCTCACCGTGGATCCCGACACCCAGCTCCAGTTCTCCGGCCGGCAGGTCGAAGGTGGGGCTGCCCTTGGCGGGGGTCGTGCACGCACTGAGCGCGACCCCGAAACTGCGCGAGTTCTCGTTGACCCGGCGGGCCAGCGCCCCGACCTGTTCCAGCGGCCGGCCCTCCTCGGCGGCGGCACCCGCGATCTTCTCCACGAACAGGGTGGCGCCGGTGCCGCGGCGGCCGGCGGTGTAGAGGCTGTCCGTGACGGCCACGTCGTCGTCGACGAGCACCTTGGCGATCTGGATGCCCTCGTCCTCGGCGAGCTCCGCCGCCATGTCGAAGTTCAGCACATCACCGGTGTAGTTCTTCACGATGAACAGCACGCCGGCGCCGCTGTCCACGGCAGTCGCGGCCCGCACCATCTGGTCCGGGACCGGACTCGTGAACACCTCTCCGGGACAGGCCGCGGACAGCATTCCGGGACCCACGAACCCGCCGTGCAGCGGCTCGTGCCCCGAGCCGCCACCCGAGACGAGCCCCACCTTCCCGGCCACCGGGGCGTCCCGCCGTACGATCACGCGGTGCTCGACATCCACGGTCAGCTCAGGATGCGCGGCGGCCATGCCCCGCAGCGCGTCCGCGACAACCGTCTCCGCGACATTGATGAGCATCTTCATCGGTACCTCCTGAGGAGCTTCGCGGCCGGGCATCCGGCCTGCGTGTTCGCTGGTCACATGGGACACGGGTCTGGATCCGGTGTCCCCGACGGCTGGAAGCGGGTGGTGACGGGAGTGACGCAGACCTGATGTCCACTGTGCTTGACGGTCATCGGTTGCGCGACACGGTCGGACGAGGGCCGGCGGAACAGCTGGTACGGGCAGTATCGGCCTTGCGGGAGCGAAGGTCACGTAGGTGCGCGCCCAGGGGAATGTCTCTGTCCGCGACGCCGCTCCGGCTGCTCCGGCCGCTCCGGCCGCACCGGCTGCGCGGGGTCGCCATGAGGGGCGGCTGGGTGGCCCGGCCCGGTGGGGTGGCGAGCGGGTCCTTTCCTCGTCGTCCTCGACGCCGGTCTCTGAAGCCGGACCCGAGTCTCATGGGCCGGTGTGGCTCCGCGCGCCTCTTCGGCCATGGCCTGGGTCATCAGCCGGTGCGGTTGCCGTGGCTCGGCGCCGGATCGCAGCCGGCACGAGGCCGTCGCGGATCTGTCCCGCTGCGGGAACAGGCGGAGGTTCTCGGGTCCTCCGCCCCGTCCTGGCCCCGGGCCCCCACGTGATCGTCGACGACGACGCCGTTCCTCTGGTGTCGTCGCTGTGACCTTCACTCGAATCACCGTGCGCAGTGGCCCACTGGACGTGGGTATCGAGACGGCGGGGCCCGCGGACGGCTGGCCCGTCCTGCTCCTGCACGGCTTCCCGTACGATCCGCACTCCTTCGAGGCGGTCGCGGACGAGCTCGCGGCCGCGGGGGCGCGCGTGATCGCTCCCTATCTGCGGGGCTTCGGCCCGACCCGCCTCGTGTCCCGGGCGGCGGCCCGGTCCGGACAGCAGGCCGCGATCGGCCGCGACGTGCTGTTTCTCATGGACACGCTCAAGCTGCAGACGCCGATCCTCGTCGGATACGACGGAGGCGGTCGCGCGGCGTGCGTGGCGGCAGCACTCCGCCCGGACCTCGTCGGGGGCGTCGTCGCTCTCGGTGGCTACTCCATCCAGGACATCGCGCCGCGTCGGCCGAGCCGGCGCCGCCGTTGGACGAGAGCCGCGACTGGTACCAGTACTACCTCCACAGCGCGCGCGGGCGGGCCGGTCTCACCCGCCATCGAAGGGAACTGGCGGCCCGGCTCTGGCGCGAGTGGTCACCGACGCGCCCTGTCGCCGACGCGGATGTCGAACGGACGGCTCCGTCGTTCGACAACCCCGACTTCGTCGATGTCGTCGTCCACTCCTACCGGTCCTACCGGCACCGCTTCGGGCCGGTGCCCGGCGCTGAGGAGTACGCGGACGACGAGCGTTTCCTGGCCGGTCTCCCGGCCGTCGACGTGCCTGCGATCGTCCTCGATCCCACCGAGGACCCGGCGCTCCGTCCCCGCCCGCGCGAGGAGCACGCCGACCGGTTCCCCCACATCCTCGACTGCCGGCGGATCTCCGGCGGACACAGCCAGCCGTTCGACGCGCCCACGGAAGTCGCCCTCGCGGTGCGCGACCTGCACGCGTTCCTGGAGCCGGCCGGACGGCGCCGCCCACCCGGCTGACCGCGGGTCCGGACATCACGCCGGACGCGGTCGACCGCCCCGACCCCGGCCACCTGCACGACAGCACAGGTGGGGTCGAACGGTCACGGCTGCACGGCGTGGACAGCGAGCCGCGGTCGGACTCGGCCGACGCGGCGCACCGCAGGCGGAGCCGGTCCCGGGGCCGGCGGGAGCGCCCCCGGGGCCGGGGCCGGAGGATCCCCGCGCGCGTGGGGAGCAGCCCGGCGCGCGACCGGCCGCG
>Ga0247763_1001489_pt1 | contig 13311 bp, 15 predicted proteins | sample UWRJL141409B4_FD_179926 | JGI IMG/M metagenome (GOLD analysis project Ga0247763, IMG submission 179926) | Plant litter microbial communities from Arlington Agricultural Research Station in Wisconsin, United States - UWRJ-L141-409B-4 | ecosystem: Environmental > Terrestrial > Plant litter >...
CGACGATCTGGAAGCTACGGATCGTAACACCAGCTTCTGCGAGTTTGCGAACAAGCCTAGACTTGAGACGCGCCTCGTTGAAGCCATTCCCGCTTGCCAAGAAAGAAAACGAAATGTTTAGCCTCTGCAGCAGCCTGAGGGAATCCACAACGCCAGGGACGAGCTCGCCGTGGTGCAAAACGACATTGTCAACGCTGAAGACGAAGCCGATGCTATCATGCTGCTGCTGCTGCCCGAGTACATGTACGGGGGTGACCCGCGAAAGTTCTTCTAGTTCATGTTCCAGATCAAGCAGATCTTTGGTCAAGTCATTGGCAACCCTCCTGTCAGTGTGTGAGCCCACAGTCAGTGTCACTTCCGATCCCATGACTCCGGGGTTTGTGTCTACCAACGTCACCACGGGAAGGAGCCCCTGCTCCAGGTCAGATAGACGTTCCTGGGACCGATTTGTCAGGTAAGATAAGGCGTTGTAGAATAGAGACATGCTGGGCTGGGACTTGGGTGGCACCGAAACTTACCAATTGATACCTGAGATAGGAGGGATATGTGGGTAATGTAGGCAGGTAGACACCTCGGTACTTAGGCAGGGCGAGGCTGGACTGGGTGATATGAGAGCAATGAGAGGAGCCGGTATCTCTCATATGCACTGCTGGTGCAGGGCATCTCGGAAGAGGTCTGGTGGGAATTTTTGTTTATTTACCTCTCGGCGACAGACCGGGTACCTGGTGTTGGACTCTCGAACAATCCTATTGATACCACACTTGAACTCCAAGACAAAGCCGCCATATCACGAAACTTAATAACAAAGACTTTGGTTTCTTTTGTCATGAAAAAACAAGACAAAGCAACGGTCTTGTGCACAATAATCCTGGCCCCGTCACCTTTATAGGCTACCTTAGTAGGGGACCAGACTAGAGCACAGCACAGCCCAGTAGAGTCGAGAATCTTGCAAACTTGAACTTCTTCTGGACACACACACACACTAGATTGTTCCATGCATCTGATGGTCACAGTCATCCCACCAAGTTTTTAAACTTCAAAGCCACCGCGTCATTTTCTCCAAAACTTATCTTCTCAGCCTCCAGTCGACGAGCTGCCAAGCTACCAAGCTACATTCCCCTCCTCACATACCTAGGTAAGGTGGTTAGGTAGATATACTACTACTGTACCTTCTCCGCATGTTAACATGGGCCTGATGTTCGCTCCGCGGCTCCGATGATGCCATACCCTAGCTGGCTAGTTTACTGAGGCCATTCGCCAAGCGCTCGCCTCAAATTATCTAGTGCTTCAATTTCCGACCGTATCCAAGAGCTGAGCAACACTTTGGTACCGGCTTTGGTTCGGTAGAGCCTTGTAAACTCCTGCCACTTGACTTGAAGCTGAACCTCATCAAAGGTCAACGACCGTGGATCACCCTCGTGTTGTAGCCGGAACCATTCCAAGGCCAGTCTGACGTGAAATACAACTTCCCAGACGGAATAGCACATTGAAAACACTTATAGGGCGGGGATCTCGAGGTTAGCATTCGCGCTCAAGGAAGGAACGAATCTTTCCCGTCCTCCAGAAGGGTCACAACATAGGTAGCAAAGAAAGAACTGTGCTCGATCATACCTTGAGTCAGGCTACCACACTCCTGTTCCAGTTCTATTCTTGCCTTTCTGCTCTGACAAAGCTTGTGCAAAGCAATTGTTGCATTGGCTAATCCAACGGTTGGAGCTGTGGCCGCCGTCGCCGCAGTGCCCAGCATGGCAACGGCGGCGAACGTGCCATGTTCGGCGATATCATCCTGCGTGTGCTTCAGGGCTGCGATTAGTTGATCTAAGAGGTCCTCCTTGGCAATGCACAGCTTTCCGGCTTGGGTTGACATGCGGCAAATTCTGCTGCAAGTCTCAAACGTCCAGTGACAATCCAGGAGAGTTCTTGGGACGGAATCGCCTACAGGGCACAAGGCCATCATGTCATCTCCATGTTAGAATGCTGTCGAGGTGGCCACCTTGCAAATGAGAGGACGTTTGGGCCGGGGCGGGGGGTTGCGTACCGTCCACTTCCTTCAACTTCTCCAGGACATTGTCGAACTCTGATTTGAATACTTCGAGCGTATCCCTGAATGCCGTTCTCAACATGTTGAGCTGTTGCTCAGATGGTCGCCCTTGTGCCCTCGTTTTCTGATATCCTCAATGTTAGCTATGGTGAACAAGGGGTTCCCCTCAAGCCGAGAGGGAGTGGACACAGCAGGGCGTGGACGAACCGAGAGCCATCGGAAGACCATGCCAACAGTTGCGAAGGCAGCGTTCGAGAAGACTTCAAGGTCGAAGTCAGGATCGATAGAGTGACCCAAAACGCTCCGCATGACGTGAAACGTGTTCGACATTCCAAACAATACTGCGATGCCGACTACTAGAAACCTGATTTATGCTGTCAGTCAGTCATCGAGCCGAATTGGGGAGCAAATATGACCCGAGACACAGGGCAAATACGTGTCGCTGGGAGAGATTGAATTAGAACGAGCATGTAGAACTGACATTGGTACGACGTGGGGCTCACCTGCCCGCATGTACTCCCGTGCGAGATCCTCAAGCCGCCCAGGGCCATTCAACACTATATCATGAAAGAAGCAAGCCGTCCAGTACGTCTCGAACGCCGGGGACAGTGGAATGATTCCCCAAATGGAACGACATGTCAAAACCTCCAGACGGCTCCGGTTTTTGGCGGCCATTAGGCCTTCACAAAACCCTCTCGTTGCATCATGCAATGTAATTGTCAGAGAGGCACGAGTTCGAATTCGGACCTGTGATCGGAGTTAGAACTTCCCGCCAACAGCCTTGCTACCCTCCCGCCTGCCGTTATACACAGCCGAGAATGGAGATACGGTTACTGGCCATGGCTCGGTTGCGTTGCCTCTCCACAACGCACTCATCTAGCTCGACACTGGCTGATGATTTCTTGACGCACTTTACCACATCGTCCAGAAAGTCAACCTCTGGGTCTTCATCGTCCCAATCAATATTGAGCTGCTGGATGACAAAGTCAAATGGTTTCGCCTGAGACATCTTCTCGAGACTGCTTCGTAGGCTGGGCCTCCTTCGGTATTGTAAACACGGCAACCGGGAAGGGGCGGAGGCGGCGACACTTGGATTTTCTTCTATTCGGACTGATGAAAGAGAAAAGTGGTCCATATAAATTCAAAGATTTGGGCGAATGCAAGCAAGGACTGCACCAACGTGATTGACATGGAGACTCGCCATTGCGACCTCCGTAGAGCCACATGCATTGGAAGAACGGAGAAACGCCGACCAACAAGTGCTTGGCGGCCTCATGTTGAAGTGTGCCCAATGCAATCTTCGGAAAGAATTCGACGCTTCATTGGCGACATGGTCGGTGCCCAAGTGGTCTGTCTTGATATTGTGCGACGGGAAGTGGGAATCGCCAGCCTCCGGCTGACCAATCCAATGAGAGAGAGAGGATTGAAATGCCCCGCGCTTTCGCCTAGACGCTGCCCGTTTTTCTGCAATTCCATCGGAATCTTCCTGCAAAGCACCAACTGTGGCGCTCAAGCTTTGTGATGAAGTTTTTCGATCTCATATCATTGTCTAGGTATCTACCTACTACATACACCCACCACTAACTCGTAATCCCCTAAGCAGTGGGGATGGAAGTCGCGGCATCAGCTCCTGAAAATATTTTCAAAGACACTGCACAGACCTTGATCGCCCCTCCACCTCTCGATGCGTATTCGCGACGCGTCCTTGTCCTAGCAAGACTTCAGCAATATCAACGGCTCCAAGCCGAGGACACCCATGGTGGTGATGCACACAATGGTATGTATACATGGAGTAATAATACCTGGCCAGCTGCCATAGGTCCTCAGACCTTGCTTCATATCGCTGACCCCCCGAATTCCACAAACGCAGTCGCCGACCCTGCCGGCGATAGTAACCTCCGTTTCCGCATAGCCCAAGTCACCTTGCTCCAGGACGTTGAGAAGCTCACCCGGATAGCATCAGACCTAGAAGCCAAGCTGTTGGGCAGGCGGAGGAGAGTGTGGTTCACGCATGCCTCGCTGTATTATCCCCCAATTTCGCGGACTGGTACCCCGTCAGAAAAAGTACTAATCAATCAAAGAACAGAGCTCTCATCAGTCACGCCATCATGTCCCAACTTGTCCCTGCGCTTTGGGGGCCCTTCTTGCGTCCCTGGCAGCTGCAAGCCGAGTTAGGTCGACATCAAACTTCCCTTCTTGGTGCTTTCACGCTGTCGTTCCACTTGATACAATGGTCTGGCTACTTCATTGCTTTCTATGATATCGTCAAGTCGGAAAGGCGTATTTCGAATGCGGCAAGCCTCCGGGGGGGGCTTACGGCGATGGCATCGGCGATCGGGGATGGTGCCCCGGTGGAGGATACGACTTGTTTGTCTGCTGAGTTGTGGAACAAATTTCTGTGGGAGTTTCTGAAAAGGTAGCCGGATAGGGCGGTCGGGTGGGCCAGTATCTGTAGGGCCATTCTATCCGAGGTGAAGGTGTGCCCCAGCAAGCACAACAAAGCTCTTCTTTTCCGCGAGGCCGGGGGGGTTCCAGCTCGAAAAAAGAAAAAGGAAAAAGAAATTTGAGTCACTATCACTTGCCATATCTCGACGTGGGCCTGATTCGAACAGACGCTCCCGAAGGAACAAGATTTCGAGTCTTGCGCATTAGACCACTCTGCCACCACGCCTCTCTAAAGCTTATTGATTCTCGTTCCTCCACTCCCGCCATCATCCGCAACGGGCACAAAGTCATTGGTCTAATTTACAGCCCAACCCCCTGAAAGATTATTCGCGCGGTACTTTACGGCTTGGTTACAGCCTGTGGACCAAAATTGCACCGGCATTCTTTTTCTATTTTGAGGCGTTGATGATGGAAACTTGAGGCCTCAATGAAGAGGTTCAAGACATTGGCGAGTAAATTTCAGGGGCCTTGGATAACCTTATCAAGAAAATCTCGGGGCCTTAAATATTGGAATTAAGGCCTAAATATTCTACCTTAACCCCTTGTAGTAGAACACATAGTTTCCCAACATGACTGTTCATGTATTGCACAAACCCCCCTTTAATAACTCTAGTACTTACCAAGTCGCACGCTAACAATCTTTCAGGGGTTGGATTGTAGACGCGAATCTCGAAATCCTCCAAGTCATCCTCTTTTCGAGTACGTTACTTACATGTACCTTGGACTAGGGTTAGGCAGATAGTATATCCACTTCACAAGTCAAAACCGTGCGCCGAGGCGAAACAAGCCTACCTAAGGTACCCGGCGATATTTATTCGAGACTGCACAATCTACGGAGACGGGGACGGGGACTTGTTGTAGTCCGCTGAGCAAAGAGACCGTCGAAGATGTCCACATAATCGCCAAGAAACAGCCATACTGAATTTGAAGTGGACGAAAACACCGTCACTTTCATGCTCGTGGACGCTAAGGGTGCAGGTATTAAGGTAGAGTTCCTGACATACGTCAGCCGCAGCATACACACAGGAGACTGGAGCGCTCGGGCTAGATGCATGGTGGATTACGACGAAGGGGAGATCCTTCGGGTCTCTCTCCACAGCTGGGCAAATAGCTATCCTGGGAGGGAACTGGCCAGCACAGCTTTTCTTTTGTTGTTATTGCAGTTCTGGTATCGTTGATTCGGGCCAGGGGCTAGGCGGACAACCATAACGCTTCATGGGAGGGGGGGGGAGAGTGGAAAGCAGTGAGTTTTCCCCGGCTACATGTTTCTTTACCTTGGTATTTATTTCTTTACGTTATTACTTTTCCATAATCTTTTCAAATGCATTTATTTCCGTCATGTTTAACTACGCTATGTCCCCTACCACATGGTTCCGAGTTTCCTGACCCTAAACCCTAAGCTAACCCTAAGGGACTGTAGAACTACAATTCAACCTCTTCACCGAGGCCTCAAGTTTCCATCATCAACACCTCCCCAAAAAATAGAAAAAGAATGCCGAGGCAGTTTTGGTCTACAGGCTGTAGCCAAGCAAGCAGTAGAGTATCGCGCGAATAATCTTTCAGGGGTTGGATTGTATTATACCCGCTATTGATGCCGAACCATGCGGAGTCTACCGAGCAAGACTATGTCAATTAGGATTTGATGGCCAAGAGGAGGATGCCCAAGAGGATTTGGTTGTTTCCGAAAGAAATCGGATACGAATGCGGAAGCGAAGGTCATGTGAAGACAGGTACGGACCGTGAGGTCAAAGATGTGCGCGAATGGATACATGTATGCTTCTGCTTCTGCAGAGGTAGATAGATCGAGAGTGTTTTTCGTAGAGCTCTTTTCTTAATAGCTGTTTTGGTTTAGTTCATGTCGATGGCGTAGGGATGGATTCATGTCCTATCTACCGAAGGAGGATGGCGATTCTTTCATGTTCCGCCGAAGCGTAAACCGTTTTGTATAGTACAGTGGTTTCGACATCAAACCTGGTTGGTACATATATTCTACTCATGTGGTGGCCGGGAGATCTGGTTCTGACGACATGTCCTGACCGGCTATAAAATGATGCTCGTTTGCGTTGGTTGGTTGGTCGGACTTTAGCTCAAACGAGAACATTCAGCGTCTTTTGACGTGGAATTCAAATTTTTTCAAATCAGAACCTAGAATAAATAAATGTTGCACCAACGCCTCGCAAACAGCGCCTCAGCTATTTGAATGTCCAATCAAATCCTATGCTAATGGTCTTTCAGGGGTTGGATTGCAATCCCATAGATCGTCTCGAGCAAGCAGGCGCCGTGCCGGAGAATCCAACTTAAAATGCATGGGCGGTTCAGCCAAGACAAATTACCATTACGTGATAGATAACGACCGGTATCCTGGTAAAAATGCGTTGGAAATAAAAAAAAAAAACAATGGTAACATGATTAGCTGCCCTGATATGTCTGGCCTGCCCTTGTGGGCGTGTAATAATAACCCCCCGTACTGCGACCTCCACCCGCACTCATCGTTCTCAGATGCTCGGGGCTTTGTGCCTGCCTAAAGGTCGATTCCTCTGCTAGACGCGGCGACGACATTGGCGTGACTGTTGGCGAGTTGGAGTGCCGTGATGAAGGGGGTTCTGGGGACAAGCCAAGGGTCCCAGAGTCCCTTTGTGCGTTGTAGTTGATGGTGTGGAAATCCGCCGGCAATTCCTGGACAGCAGGATAGGAGAGAGGAAGTTCCACCGGCACCGCGGCATGGGCGGGGTGGCTGGAGTAGTGATCGGGGCCGGACGGAATGGACGTGTAATGACCGTAACTTTGAAACGATAGCTTCTTTGTGTCGTGGGGGGGTGGGGAGTATTGGTCTGGCCGAGGGGAACCGTGGCTGAAGACAGTGACGCCGCTGAGGTATGAGTCTGGTGTAGTTAGCATCACTTGTTCTGTTGCGTCCAGGTTTGCCAAGCTTACCCCGGTACTGTTGATCTGCAACCGCCAAGCCCGGTGATGGCTGCCCAGGTGGTGGCCCCATGGCACTGTTGTTGAGCGCAAGGCTGGGAGGAGCCGCCTTTTCCTCAGTGTCCCGTTTCCTTCTTGCATTCCATCCGTACTTATACATGATGAAACCGACAATGATGAGAACTACGGCCGCGACCCCGGCACAAATACCGGCGACGGCCGATCGAGACAGACCAGTTGTTGTGGCAGTGGCAGGGGCCGCCGAAGTGGTTGCACTTGCGGCGCCGCCCGCGGTCGGGGATGGCGAAAGAAATAATGCCCGGAGCTCAGAGTCGCCGCTCAGTTTGGCGGGCCGGAGATCGCTCGGAGGACAGAGACCATTGGCGCACGGGTTGCTCGCGCAACAACCCATGAATGGGGGCTTGTTGAACTTGCATGTGTACCATATTTGGATGCTTCTCTCGTCATCGCAGTCCTGTCGAGGAAGGTCGGTGTAGGTGTCGGCCGAAAAAGACGAGGCCCGGAGGTTGCTCTGGGGGCATCTCCCGCCATTGGCGGCCGTACATGGGTTCGTCGTACAACACCCGATAAACTCTGTGGCATTGTTTTGGCAGATGTAAAAACTGCCGCCACTTGGGCACGAGAGGCCGAATTTTTGGTATGCCTCGGCCATGGTGTGGGTTGACGGGTGTTGGAACGGAAGGAGCGAAGGACTCCGGGCCTTTCAGCACGCTTGGGGACCGGGCCATGAAGAACAATAAAAATCAGCTCGGACCAGCCCCGGTGTCGACTTGCTGGACAATGTCCGCAGGGAATTTGTGATCGGGGCGAAGGAATATTTCCTGCAAGCCATTTTCTGTAAAGTGCCTAGCCTGGAAGCCACTGCCACGTCTTTGGGGGTCTTGGCAAAGCTCTGAGCTGGACGAGGACGGGCTTGTCTCTCGTGCTGGAACCATGTTTAGCAACAAGTGATGTAAAAGTAGTTCTAGATGCAAAGGTAGGCAAAGTTCCCTCTCGAAAGATTCCATTCACATGAATGACATATCCTGAGCATGTCTGGAGCGCAGGAAGCGACGGCCTCCACATGGGCTGTAATGCGTGTGCGATGGCGGGGATGCTTGCTCAGCCTGCAGCGCCGCCGCCCGACGGGTGTGGCGGAATTTCCCAGCGACTGACCATTGGCACTAGTGCGCGAAGTAGTTAGCTTCCATGGCCTGAGTGCAGGGATTCGCGTGGCCCATCAGCGCCAAGGCGGGCCCCCAAGAGAGTGGAAATTAGCGAGACTACACAAGTTCTCTGCGCAACGCGTTTTTAGCTGGTCTGTCGTCATTCGTATTTCGATCCCTGGGTCGACGGCGCAGGAATGAGGAATCAACAACGCCCGAAAGTACCTACCGGTCATGAAGGAAGGACTCATACGGAAGACATCCGGTCCTTGAGGTGGGTGGGTCACCGGCTCGGCCCGCTGCTGAGTTGCAATCCCGACTGCGACTTTCAATCCAACTCAAGACTTGTCAATTCAAGGCTAATCCCAACAGGGGTGCAAGACATTAAGATCTCAGGCACTGCTCCTTTTTCATAACGATGGCGGGTCGACAACAACAAATCCAACTCGATCAGGTCGACATCTGCTTCTGCTTCTTGCCAGTCCGCTTTCCATCTGCATCTGCGGTCAATTCCTCACATTCCTCACCGACCGTCTCTCCACCTCTTCCTCGCTACTCCTCCACAGAACCGCCGCCGCCACAATTGCATGAGCCGTTGCCGCAGCTCAGGTCGACCTCCCAGAGTCCCTGGTGGCTGCATGCCAGCTTCACGTTTTTGCGGCTGGAACATTTCACCTGGCCAATGGTACAGGTTCCACCATGTTCGACATTGCGCATGACGACAGATTTAGGGTTCGCTTCTTGGGCCTTCAACTGCCCCATGTGCTGGTTGAAGCGGTTTGAGGCATGAACGGAGGCGGCGAGCGAGGCCACCACGGCCAAAATGAAACCGAATTGCATCCTGCTGCGGTTGGGTGGAGGATAATTTGGACTTTGCGCCTCTCTTAGGAGTTTCTGGGAAGTGGTCGGCCTGATGGTGAGCTGACATCACCAAACAGACCGGCGAGGATGCCAAGGAAATTTATAGGTAAGAGACCATCAGATAATTCTGGTTGCTGTTTCACTGACGGGGTCACCAGACAGCCTACCGACCGTGTTGCTATTCCCGCCATCATCAGAAGTTTGCGACGAAAACTTGTTGTTCTTCCGGCTCCTCTGGCCTTGTGCGACTGAAAGTGTGGGTTGGGGGATGTTGCCTACGACGACGTCTCACCCGTCACCCGTCGACACCAGTTGTGGGCGGGTGAATTATTCTGTCCGAATGAGGTCGTCGGCGCCGATGTTCGGAACTGAGAGTAAGTTGCGAGAAGCATGTTATTACTAATGGCAGAAATGTGGCCGATGATGATCTCACGGTTGAGAGGTTGAAAGTGGCTCGGTTAGAGATTTAGCAGCTGTATAAAACCACTTGAAGCTTCCATACCGAATGGAAGGCTAGGTACCTTTTGGACCATGGCGCCTTCCGGACCCAATCACACAGTAGCATCAAAGGGCTGAGGTCAGCGGTTGCAGATTCGCCTTGATCAGAATAAGGCCGCATCGGCCTCTCTCCTCCGCTGTCGCATTACAGCAATCCCAGTGGTTGTGTTACTGCAAGCGACCATTCTGGAATCGCGAGCAGTCCTGCTTACTCCCAGGGTCCTGGTTTGTGTCGTGCCAGCTTTCTCGTCTAATTCCGTCGGCGGCACCACGCTCACTGTTCTACAGTTCTACGTTCTGCAGTTAGTCAATGGCACTGGGAGGGAAAAAGATCTTCCAATAATTGCCCACGGCACCGAGATAGATTGTCCCTGTTTGTGTCCCGGAAGGCTTGTTGTGTTGATGACAGCGAGTTTCACGAAAGGTAACACGAACTCCGACCCCAGACAGCCATCGCTAGTACTTCGTAATACGTAGTAGTGAAGAAACAAGGTACCTTTCCCCACAGCTTAAAACCCCACCCCAAATGCTCCCACTTTCCCGAATCTCCTGCGTCTCGGGCCCGAACATGGTGCAGATTGACAACGGATTGAAGCGGACTGAAGCGGGCAGAAATGCGTGGGGGGAAGGGGGGGAGGCAGACTAATCGCCCACAGGAACGGCCCGGTGACCCGAAACCCGACGCGGAGAAGATGCATCCATCATCTTCAAAGTTGCACACCGGGGAACGCCATGATGAGACGGGACCGGTACAATTGGGAACCCCCTGGCTTGGGGTACCTCAACCACCTCGACACATGACCGGTTCTGCAGCATCACCAGACATTTGTCATCCGAGTTGCTGCTACCTTGATTATCTCACCATGCCACAACAACCTGAAAGTGTGACGAAAGGAAGAAAGGAACAAAAAAAAAAACAATGGCAAAAAATCTGCCCTGCGTTCAGTCCATCCAGATCCCGCCCCCGCTCGTGCTCCCCCAGAAAGCAAAATCCCAAAATCGGGCCCCTAAGCACATTTTAAGGCTGCCACGTTGCTTTTGAAGCCGGGCCCCGCCGCGCCGTCTGCCGTCATAGTTATGTGCCACTGCCGCCGCCGCCCTTTTTTCTTTCTCTTTAATTTTTTTTTCCAACGCCGCACTCAAAATCCAGTCTGTGTGATGCACACACACCCCCAGCCCCACCCCCACTCCCCACATTCATGTTCCCTGTTAGGCTTCTTAAATTTTGATGTGTGCATCAATGATGTGGTGGTTCAGTCTTGTCTGATCCTTACCTGGTAGGTAGGTAGGTAACGCAGGTAGGCACAACATGAACCTTGCTTGATCGACCCTTTTCCAGTCTGCCCCGTGCCGCTTGTGCTCTCCAATTGATGTAACAGAAAGACTATATGTTGGAAAAGTAACAAACAGCGCAGCAAGCATACCTAGGTAGCAACCACAAACATGTCGAAGAAAAAAAATACCTGTGCGACGGCCCAGTCTATGTCGTGCGTGCGTATGTGCCTGGCGCCCAGCCGGCAGGAGGACAGTGACTAGACTAGACGCCGCAATATACCGTTGGATGGAACTAATGTCAAGCAGGTACCTACCAAGGTAAGTTCCGGATCCTATTGCCTGGTGCCCAGTGCCTTGTGGCCTGGTGGCCTAGTGGACCCCCCTTCTCGTTTCGTTTCGCTTTTTTTTTTTGAACCATGGATCGCAACGTTGGTTGCCTTACCGGGAATTCCCGTTGCCCCATCTCTCTCCATTGATCTCCCCACCCCCACTCTCCCTTCCCCACTCCCCACCATGTTTTTTGTCTGTCTCTCACTTCTTCTTTGCAGATTTGCGGATTTGCCCCTTTGAATTAGTACCTACGTACCAACCTACCTATTGATGGAATGGTTGGAAACCTAAACTTCACTATGGTACCTAGGTGCCTAGGTAGTCAGTCATGTCATGCAGCTACAATACACTGCATGTAGCTAGGGTTGGCATATGTGAAGGTTCTATAATAACAGACCGGCTGCATGGGAACTTAAACGGAGTTGAGGTTTAATGGGGTAGTTTTATGGTTCTATGGTGGTTGATGGTTCTTAGGTGGTTTGGTGGTTTGGTGGTTTGGTAATGGTGGGGAAGAAAAAAAAAGGGTTAGAGAGATATGAGATAGAATACGGAGTATAGGGCTGTTAATAATCGCCGAGCAGGTACCTACCTACCTATCTTACCTCCTCCTTACATGTGCACAAAACACACAAAAACTTGCATGTGTGGATGGCACTTGTGCAATTTCTGTTTTCTGTGCGGCTGGTGCGTGTGCGTGTGTGTGTGAAATTCTGCCATGACTTTTATCTCTATTCTAATTGGGAGATGACGTTGTGTTTTTTTTTTCATGTACTGTACTTTTCCATGCTCCTCCCTCCCTGCATATTTTTTATGAGATGATGCAGTCACTAACCCCCCCAAAAATGCATGATGCTGGTGGTGGTTTCGGTTCAGGTTTTTTGTCTGGGGTCTGGGCTCTAATGAATATGGAAAAGAGTGACCGCGGATGCAGCTATCGAATTGAATGGTTCCAGTCCCGGTTAGCTTCCGCCGCCGCAACCAGACCTAGATGCGCGGATGCAGAGACTGGAGAGAGAGAACCAGCCTATAGGCACGACTGGGGACTGGGGACAGGGGGAAAGGGGGGACGCGACTGGACCGGGCCAGGTAACATTGATGAACCAGACTTGAATTGTACGTGTGAGGCACGACTTGATAAAATGGAGGAATCGGGATGGGATTCATAGGTTACAAATTTCACGTCATTACCTACCGGCTCTCTATTTGTAAGCAAGCAGTTAAATTACTAGTCCAGTTTGCCCAAATCGGGAAGTATCTTTACGGATTGTGCTGTGCGTGAATCATGATGAATCATCCGATCGATGTGGTAGTTTGCAAACCACGCGAAACCTAGTGCAAGTACATGTCATCACTTAGTTCTAGACAAGGAAGAAGAGTTTGGTATGTAGTTCTGGGTGTGATTCAACCACCCTCAAAAGTTCTAAATGTGTTATTCTATGTTGATTGATGAAAATGTGCATACACGCTAAAATATGCCAAAACAAATAGCAAACGCACGTCATCTCGTTCGTTCATCGTTCATATATATCATACATGGCTTCGATTTGATTTTTCCACCAGAACCAATGTTTCCCTCCTCCAATGTGCCATGTGCCACGACGGTGGAGCCCGGCTCCGCTGTCTGTGTCTCTCTGCTCGCGTGTATCCATGACTAAGACGTCATACGTAGCTCAAGCCCAGACAAAAAGGTCATGTGCCGTTGTCAAATTTGTGGAAGTCTCAAGAGAGGAAGGTGCAACCGTGTGCTGAAGGAAATTCGAAGCGTCATCGTTG
>Ga0247763_1001491_pt1 | contig 13307 bp, 11 predicted proteins | sample UWRJL141409B4_FD_179926 | JGI IMG/M metagenome (GOLD analysis project Ga0247763, IMG submission 179926) | Plant litter microbial communities from Arlington Agricultural Research Station in Wisconsin, United States - UWRJ-L141-409B-4 | ecosystem: Environmental > Terrestrial > Plant litter >...
GAGCTCTCAGCGGCAGCGCAGCGGGAACTCTTTGGGCGAAGGGCCGGCAACGCGGCGAACCAGGAGCTCGCAATGCCGGCGGGGGCGCGTGTCGTCAACTTCAACATGGAGCGTGAATACGCGGCCAACGAGGCGTTACGTGCATCGGGCGAGCAGGTCTACAATCCCGTGCGGGCCATCGCTCCGGGCAAGCACAGCCTGCGGCAAGTGGTTAGCATGGCGCAGAATAACCAAAGCGCGCTGGAAGACAGTTTTGCGCAAGGTAAGAACAACAGGAAGGACGCAGCGGGGAGGTATGGCTGGAAGTGATCACGATTCTCACGCATGTCATCCATCTCGCAAGTCTAATTCTTCGCAACCATTTGCGAGATTTTGTAGAGATGTCTTTATTTGACCGACAGAATGATATGATAACCCGGGTATGAGTGAACACGCAGATGGCGATGAGACCACGGTACTATAACACAAGAAAAAGGTCCCATCACATCCGAACCCAGCCAGTCATAAAATCTTAAAGGAAATGCAGGGAGATATAAAAATGCTCCCTCCCCTGATGTCAATCATATACGCTTCGAGTCATTCTGTGCGTGCTGTTCCACCTTGCGGCTCGGCCTATACAAGACAAAATATTGTCACCCCGTCATGAGTGAGCTGTAAAGCAATGGAAAATAGAGAGCATATAGTCTCCTGCAATCAGTCTCCATCTTCCCATCCCTTCTGTCTCGCGTTTTTATTTCTTACACTAACACATCTCGACCCTCGCTGTCTTCGGCTTGGCTGCCATTAGAAATCCCCACTCACCCCTCGTAATGGGCGAGATGTCATCGTAGCCATTCGGCGTCATCGGCCCGTCCACGTGTTGTATCGGGGAATTGGGCGATAACTCGTTGTGATGGACGCCGACGCGTGGGTCAAGAAGACCGCTGCAGGCATCGGCAGCCTGACTACCCCTCATGATTCCATCAATGGACATGGGCCCCCATCTCATCCATGGGGGTTGGACGGGCACGGCACTAACGGGCCGTGCTGTCAGGTCTCCATCGTCGCCCATGTCGCGCCGTACCGACACGTTGCGGTGCGCCGGTGGAGGGGGCGGGATAATTTGCCGCGGGGTGGCCATGATAGCGCTGAGCGGCCGGGCTGTCAGGTCTTCATCGTCTTGGCTGTCAAGACGGATTATAGGTTGCGGTTGGAGCAGTGGTGCCGCTTTAGGCTTGCTGGTCTTGTCAAAGGTAGTTTGCAGGCGAAGCGCAAGGGATCTGCCCGGAGGAGTTGTAAGTCTGGGGCTAGTGTTTGGTGTGTTCACCCTCGGGGAGTCAATTCGGATCTGCAGTTGGGGTGGAGCTTAGGGCTTGGGAGGAGGAGGGAGAGGGGGCGATTTCACGACGACAGGGGCCTCAGGAGGAGGCTGCTGCTCGATATGGATCTCAATGGGCTGGAGCTGGACCTCGCGATACCAGGCTTCGATGAGGTCGATCTCGGCATCTTTGTCCTCCGTTTGGTTGTTCCACGACTCTTCAAGCATCTCCTTCTCGTCAGCAGACCACTGGGCAAACGACATGTTCCCACGCAAGGGGTGAGGTGTCCCGACGAATGAGAGCGGAGATTCTCGACCCCGCTCTTCAATCTTGGCAACCTCGCGCTCCGGAGTTGGTAGCTCCACCGCCCGCTTTTCTTCGGTTGGTGTAGCGTCCATGTCGTTCTCGACGCCGGCTTCGCCGTCTACCCCGCCGTACGCACGAGCATACATGCGACAAACATCCTCGAGAGAAATGTCACTGACGGGAGTGAGCCAACGGTAGCTGGTCACTAGTGTACTCTTCAGAAGCTTCTGGCGACCATTTATGAGAATCAAACGCCGCAGCTCATCGACAGCGTCCTCCAGGCGGGAGGAGGCCTGGGTGCGCATGTACGATTGCAGGGCGGCCCGGAATGTATAAAGATGATCAAGGGACAGGAGGGTGAGGCTCTCTGAAGAGAAGAGTACCTCATTCTGAGACCGGGAGCGGTTGACCAAGTCTGCGGGAAGACCGAGGGCGACTGGAGAAATGGAATTGGGAAGCCAGTCAGTCCTACAAGGGAGGTTAGAAACATGCCCTGATGCTCAGCAAAAGGTCACAAACCCGATTTTGAACTTCCGAGCCGCTCTCTCTAGCGTTTGACTGACAAGCTTCTCTTCTCGAGGGCTTACAGTCCCAGCATAAACGAGCCGCAGACCGAACTGGCCTGCTGACTGCAGGACAGAGCCTGAGATGGCACTCCCCGTGTCGGTTGTTGAAGAGACAATAGTGAAAGGGGTCGCGGGCGTGAGGGGAACGGAGCTCAATGCCGGGCTGGCCGGCCACCGAGTCGAGTCAACTGTGCTCGCCGTCGAGACAGTTGATGCGGTCGAGGTCGAGCAGACGGAAATGTCGCTGAAGGCAGGCGAGCCTAGGTCGTTGTGAAGGTGATCAAGACCGACGTGAACGATCCTTTCACGGATCGGTGGTTCGGAAGATGCGCTTGAACGAATGAACTGTCTGAAGCTGCTGAAACTCGACGCCGCAAAATTGGGTCGGGAAAGGGTGGCCGCAGCAGATAAGACCGCCGAGTCTAGGCCCGACGCAGGATAGGCTGCCGGGGCAGTTGCGGCCGGAGAGTGTACGGGTGAGGTGGGAAGCTGATAGTCTTTCTGGATTACTAGCAGTGTGACGCTCACGCCTTTTCTGACAAGCTTCTTGGAGACGTACTCCAGAGCCGTATTCAGGCGACTGGGTAGTTGACAAGCGTCAACAACACTCGCCCCGGCCTCGAGAGGCGCTGAGATGCGGTCCTTCAGCGACATGGTGACAGAATAAAAGCGCGCAGGTGATGAGCCGGAGGGTGAGTGGACAGAGGGAACTCGAGAAGTCTTGTCTGGCAAAAGTGCCTCCCTAGGTCTTTAGAGTCAAGACGCAGCCAGAGCTCGGCCAGTTGCTCTCTCAAATTCTGAGCTCCGCACTGGTCATGTCATGGGCCGGCAGACAGACGCAGTGGGTTTGATGAAGGCGTCGATGCGGCCTATCTGATTTAAGATTGTGAATCCCTCTGACACACGAGCTGTCACTCTGCCTTCCCCACAAAGACAAAACAAACGGGTGGCGAGATGGGGCCAGACGGGACAGAAAAGTAGGAGTAGGGGATGATAAAAAAAGCTCAAAACACCAAAAACCCGGCACTGTGGGAGAGGGCAGTGGGCAAACTGCAGAAGCTGGGTGGGCAGAGGAGTTGTGGGATAAAAAAAGACGGAACGACAAAAAATGCTGGGCGGCTACTCCTCAGCAGATGTATCTCTGTAGGAGGCAGGAAAGGCACCAGACGCAGCAGAATAAAAAGTCACAGAAAAAAAGAAAGAGGAGGGGCGGGGGTATTTGTTACTACTGTCTCTGCTGCTCTGCCCGCTGGCCACCTGTGACCAGACCGCAGGGACAGGGAACGAAAGACGAGAAAGAACGAAAAAAGTGGGCAAAATACCCGCGTTCAGTCTTGTCATTGCGGTGACAGAGCCTCCCAGCCGCCGTTCTCAGGTCCCTCGTCAACAGCAAGAGTCGGGCTAATGTGTGTTCGCATGCATCTTGCCCTGGAGTGTGATGACTGTGACGAGGGGTCGAGTCGAGCTGCAAATTATCGGTATCGATGAACGCCCAGTTCGCGGCTGCTCCTTCCCTCTGTCTGTTAGCTCCTGCTAACAACAGCCGCAGGCGTCCTCGGTGCGTCTAGCATGCTGTAATGAACTGAAGTCAGACGGGGGTCAACGCATGGGAAGGATCTTGTCCCTTGAACACCATCCTGTCAGTTGTCACCTTGTGCTGCGAACTCAGTTGAACCAACTTTGCTTTCTTATTCGCCGAGCGCGCATGCAAACCGGGGGTCGGCGCTTAACTCAATGGCGGGCTGTTTTCAGCCCCACTTGTCCCTGGCTTCGACGCGCTCCCATTCCTCCATCTGCGGGGTAATCCGCCACTAGCACACCCTAGCGACCAGAATGCCGCGTCTGGCGTCTAACCATCAATCCCACCACCATTCTGTTCTTGAACCAGCGACCGTTTGGGAATGGCCTGGTTTACTGGTCCGCTTCGCTGGGCCATCACAAATCCGCCATCCGAGTGTCATCCTGCACACAAGGGCCACACAGCGCCGGTCTAACACCTTGGCAGCTTGTAGTGTGAAATCCATCTGTCTCGACGAGGGATGCGTAATGAAATTCGTTCATTTCACCTTCTCACGGTTTGGACTGAAAAACAATGTCTGAATGGCGGGGTGGCGAAATGTGAGTGGATCGGGGTTATATGGCAAGTCGGGGTTATGGCTAGGTAGTCAGAGTTGAGTTCGGTTTGCTGTGTAAAAAGTGTTCGGTACGCCTACAAAATACTCAAAACAACTGCCACGCAACTTGTTCGTTCAGTCAGAATTCTGTCCAGAACCTTGACATCGTTCTCTGTAGCCGCTATCCCTGGCTGTCTAGCAACTGATCAACGTGATGCAATCTAACACGAGAATGAAGCCTGGAATTATCCCGCTTGACCCCACTCCCAGACCGCTGTGCCCCTGTATCAAGTCATCCCGCCCAACATGTTTTGCGGGATAAGAAGCAAAAACCAAAAAAAAAAAAAATGTTGGTAAAAATCCCAGAGCCAGATAGTCAGTCCGTCCTTTTGCTCCAGACGCCACCGCTGCCGGGCCATGCAAGACCGTCCCGTTAACCCTCTTGCACCGGTTCCAGAATTTTCCCAAGAAACACCCATACCATCCATCCCTCTACCTATTGACCGTAGTTGACTGTGTGCAAACCTAACCTTTAATCTTCGTCCAGTCATGCCTTTCATAATCAAATATGCCGACTCGATCAAATGTCTCATCCGTTCGTTGCGCTCACTGAATTTCTGATTCTTGCAGATCTCCCACCATCGGAATATCCTCAAGACTCCCCAAAGGCTCAGAGCAGACTGATGAGTTCTCCCATTCTACAGAGCGGTGATTATCAGCCTGCCGTATTGCTTGACGTTATGCTAGATGAGTCGCTGTATAACATACCGGACCCATCGTCTTCCAGCTCCTCAACTGTGATGCTCCGAAGAGCCACAAGAACATCTGCACCGCTGTCAGTTGCACAAATCTAACTGTACCACAATCGCGCCCAAGGACTTACCATTGAACAACTGGTGAAATTCCTTTGTCTCTGTGTCATTCGTCGCATCCTTACGACCGAAGAACCTGGCACACTCCCTAATAGCGTGCTCATGCCCAGCCACCAGGCGAGCCTGAACTTGCACCTCAGTTCCGCGAGACACATAGTTCTCGCGTAGGTAGTGAAGGCACTGGAATCCCAAGGCTTTAGCTGTTTCAACAATCTTGCTGGCGCGCCTCACGTCCCCTAAGTCAGGGATCGGGGCATGTCTGAAGAGGACATCTTCCAGGAAGCTTTGGGTCTCTTGCACAACCGCCGAGTCGAAATATCCCAGTAGACCAGGTGCCCAGATCGGTATGTTATCGTAACCAGCCAACAAGATCTCCAGGGGGGTTTCGCCTGAATTTTCCTGAGGTCCGTCAAATACTGCCCTTTGGAAATCTAGAAATGCTTTCCCTTCTGTGCTCTGCAGATTGAGACATTGCTGGCTCACATGGCCCATGAGGCTGGTTATTAGCGCCGAGTTCCTACCATAACGGCACAGGACGTCGCTTCCGACACGAAGATACGGACCGTTCAGATGTTGTGTAGCTTGTCCGCTGATTGCCACTCGGAGAGTTGTGTAGACCTTCTGCTCCATGACTGTACTCTTCTTGACCAGATTGGCGATGATGGAATGCGTCGACGGCAGATTCTGGTTGATGGCAATGAGTTTATCAACGAAGATATTACCCTGGTTACGACCCCAATCGAGAAGGAGGATTTTAGCTTCCTGTCTGGTGAACCAGAACTCTTCTTTTCCAGTGTTACCGCCGCGCATAAATCGCTGCTCCGGGGAGTCTACACCAGTTATCTCGCCGCGTGCATCGAGCTTGAACGTCATCTTTGCCAAAAGCACATCTACAAGGCTGATGATCGCCTCGTACGACGGTGGCCGCGTAACGAGGCGGCGAGAGATGGTGTTTATCATTCGGGCAAACTGGGTCGGCAATTCGAGGTTTGGATCAGCATATAATGCCAGCAGTAGGTAGCGGAGGAATTCCTGTCGCAGATACTCGCCCATTTCGTGCCGGCCCATGTTGACAAACGAAAGCATGAAGTCAAACATCTCAGGCCATGCACGGATGCAGGTATGGAAATTGTCCCAAAGGACTCTGAAGACGTCCATCATGCCTGCTATAACACTTGGGCGGCAAATAAAGTCTTCTCCATCACATTCATCGCCCAAGTCAGAACCTGGGATGCCGTACTGCACTGGCACTTGCTCCTTGATGACACGGAGGGCCTGCAAGACGAAGTTCCCGACTTGTTGACGGACGTCAGGGTCCGGATTTCGTTGGATCATAAACCGCAGCGTGTCTGGATTCTCAGCAAAATACTGATAGGCCGCAAGCGAGCAACGGACACAAGATTGGCAGTTGTCAACGATGCTCCTCAGCAAAGTATAGAAATCAGGAACGTCCTTGGCTCTCGATGCCACCTGGTCGAGGTGGCCAATGGCAAGGGACATGGCCATAGTCTCCAATTCGTGATATTTGCTGCACTTTCCGCCCATGAGATTTTTCAGGTGCATCATCGTGAGGGTGACGAACTGGATCTGCGTGGGGTCGTAGAGGCAATGCCGCCGGAGCAGGTTCAGGTTCTCATTCTGAATGTGATGGCTCAGTTTCGGCAAAAGCTCGACACGAAAGGGGCTGGCATGCCCAGACCGACTCAGAAGTTCTTGTCCCTTGGCGAGTGAGCTTGACCTCTCGTAGAACAGCATATAGGCGCTGTAGGTCTTTTCAAAAGACACGCCACCATGCTCAAAGTGATTGCGGTATTCGTGGCCGCCAAAGCATGCATTTTCCATTTCAGACGGATTCCACGGAGCAACCACGTCGTCGTTGAATTCAAGCCAGACTGGATTGGTGCTGCTTGACGGTCGCTCCCTGACAAAAGAATAGTAATGACCCGACTCCGCCGTTCCGGAGTGAACAAGGACGCCAACGAGCTCAAAGATATCCTCGCCCTGGTCGTCTGACGGGTTGCTGATGTGCTCGATCGTATAGGGGCGCATGTCGATCTTCAGGGGGAAGGCGAACGCGTCGTTGATCTTGTTGCGTTGCATCATACGTATGTTGAAATCGAATCTCTTGAGATGGAATATAAGGTTGTCCGGGATATTCTTGAGGCAAGCTCTCTTGACAGCGTCCACGTGACGGTCGCACGTCGAACATTTGTATTTGTTGTCGCCCTGCATTATTTCGCCATCAACATAGGCCTGCAGACTTTCTTCGAGAGAGGCCTTTCCCTTAATATCGCATTGGATGGCGGAAAAGGGTTCCATGCGCTCGGAGATATGGTCGCACTCTTGCGAGGACACCTGCTGAACGAGCTGACCCCCGTAGAAAGAACGGAGCTGACGCTTCTTGTCCTCGGCTCGAAACTGCGCTTCCCACTGGTCGAAGAGGACGCCGTAAAACTCTTCCACATCCATCTGGTTATGGATGTCGATCGGGACGCCTTCCCATGTCTTGATACATCCGACCATGTCATCGGGCGTTATGTAGCGGCGAATGCTCTCTTGCATGAATCCAAACAGCTTCTGGGTCTGGAAGAGAAGGTTTTGCGAATGGACGCCATCTGTAATCTCCGCGCTGAGGATGAACTTCCGAAAGTCAATATTCATGAAGAGCTGGGTTAGCAGCGAGTTCAGGTAGCAGGTATTCGACAGGTTTTTCAGGCCAGCATAGCCACAAGGTGCCCTGATGGCCTTCGTTCTGTCAAATTGCTGAACCAACTCGTAGGCGTAAAGATCTGTGAGGTACGTCAGTTTTTGCCTGGTCCTATAAAACGAGCACAGGACATACCATCATCGAATGAATAAACTGGGACGAGGCTGTCCAGATCATGGAGGAGATCCCTCATTTGAGTTTCATCCTTTTCAACAAGTGCCAGTATAATCTCGATTAGCATTCCTCGAGCCTGCGTGTTAAGAATCGGTCGAGGGATGGACAACTCGGAGCCGTGGGCAGGAAACAGATGTTTCCAGAAAATCCCCCGTGCGGAATTCCTACACCAATAATTAGGTCCAAACTCTCGTAGTCGGGACGCAGGGGGCAACGCACTCTTTCGGAAGATGTCTGTGTGAAGTACCCGAGTTGCCAACACACAAGACAGTGTGAAGAAGTCGGATGAGGTTGAGGACCGTTGAATCAATCACATCGGGGAGTGTTACATCCTACCAGAGATTACATCAGTTAGTTGTCTGCGCCCGCAGGGTGGCACAGAGAACTTGGCATACCTCCGTTGTCGTGTAGTCCAACAGCAACTTTGTCCAGCCATCGACAAGCCGCTGCATATCCAGAATCTGGGGACGGGCCTCCTGTAACGTCAAGAGCATCGACAAACAAACCTCAAGAGCCTGAATCGGGTACGCTTGATGGAGGACGGCATTTTGTACCATCCCTGAGACCAGGGGCCAAAAGAAGTCTCGGAATCTGTCCACAGCCGGATTGGACGTTCTGTCCAGATGCCCATGTTAGAATTTGCACACGGAAAAACTGGGAGATCTTCTTACGTCGAGCACCCTCTCACTTTCTCCATGATGACGGCGACTGTCCCGCGACGAACCTCTAGTCTGCTATCCTTCACCAACATTGATTCCAGCAGGCGAGACACTCTTTCATCTGCGCAGTATGCGGACATGAATACCTCGCTGAAGGAACAGGCCTCGAGGATACTTTCGAGGCAAAGAGAGATCACCGACGAGAACGAACTCGGCCTATCGGTTGACAGAGCAGCTGAAAGAAGTTCCAGAAGGCGGTCCAAGAGGTGTTGGTTGAGAAACTCGGCAGCTTCAGCTGGTAGGAATGGATCTGATGAATCGACTGTCAGCAAACAGCACAGTTAGTCCAGCAAAACTCTAGACGTACCTTTAAGGAGGGAAACAAAGCATCCTGTCAACGACGAGAGAAGATCAATGCGCAATGATTGGCTCGAACACCGAGCAATAACGTTTTCGTTGTTGATCGCAGAAACGATGAGGTCCGTCGCTCGGAGCAACGCTTTCGGGAAAGGGACGCTCGGTGGGTTTAATTGCCTCTGCAGAGAGCTTGGAACGGACTTGCGTCTCTGGGATGCTATGCACTCTTTTAGGGCGTGGATTGCATATAAACATTTGAACGGTTGACTCAGAGGGAACACATCCAGATATGGTGTATTAGGGTTCAGAATGGTCGCAATGGTGCTCTCATCAGCTGGGAGTTTGACCAAGAAATTATAGATCTGAATTACAGTGTTAGAAAATCAGCAAAACGCAACACTATCGGATCACTGGCACTTACCTCTTGGGCATATTGTTCTTCCATGGACAAATAACCCCACATCTGTTCAAAGTGGCCCAGAATCTCGACTTCGACGGGCGATGCCCCCACACGAATTTTAGCAGGAGAGCCTGCATCCGACTCACGCTTGACGAGGAAAATGCCGTCGCAAATCTGAAGCTCTTCCAGGCTCTTGTTGATGTCGCACTCCTGGGGAACGAACGGTGCCCCCTTGTAGTAAACCCGAAAATTGCCAAAACCAGTGGCTTCACGCAAACTGGCAAGCAGAGACGCCGCCGTGTTGTTCTTTCCAATAACGAGAGGTGCCACGATCGACTGCGAGTCATCGTCAAATGACTGGTATTTCAGCTCCGCCAGCTCGCCCTCAACATCACCTGGCGAGTCGAGTATCAAAGTTCTCAGATCGGGGGCTGCGAACTGCCCCTTCGCTTGATGCAAAGTGTGGAACTCCCTCACAACTGCTAGGGATCGAGTGAACAAAAGTTGTTGCTCAAGCGCCTCATGCGAAGTCGCCACAAGTGCCATGCAGTCATCTCCTCCATTGCTAATACCGTTGCTGGATGCACGGAGAAATGTAGCCGCCGAGGAGAGCTGGCGGAGACACCGATTGACCAATGCAAGGTGAACTTTTCTCGCGCGGTAAGGCGAGAAAGTGATAATGGAACGGCTGTTGATATAGACATCGCTGACGAGGGTATGGACGGCATGCGACTCGATGGTGCCAGGAAGTGCAGTCAATGCTATTCTCCACAATTGCTCAAGGCCCGCACAATCTGGACTGTCGGCGTCATCCAAGAGAATGCTCGTCGGGTCGTTGACGAGCGTTACGACTTTGTCGCGAACAAACTCAAGAGCGCCAAGGCAGAAGCAGTCAGGCTGCAGTAAGGGAAGGTATTTGGAAAAGCACGTCTCGATAAAAGGATTCACAGCTGGCGGCCGCTTAGTTGCGCTCATCAGTATCTTCCATCCTGTTTCTCTGTCCTGGTTGCAAGCAGCTTGGGGCCCCACGAGCAGATGCCACAACTTCTCTCCGAGTTCGTTCATGAGGGTTCCAGGCTCATGATATAGAAGGCACATGATCAGCTCTCTCCGGGGATTGTTGTGAAGTCCATCAATAACTTGCGGGAAAGCTGTGTTTCGCGTTGCAGAAATTGCACTCTCCAACTCTTCGACCAACAGTCTTGTGAAATCGTGTTGTAACACGAGGAGGCGAAGCTCCCGAGGCATTGTCCGCTGCAACATCAGGGAAAGGGCCCAAAGGCTGCCCAGAGTATAGGGCGATTTGAGAGTGAGGTCATCTAGGCAGTCCACGAATAGTCGGTGTCGACAGTCTGCTGGAGGCCCATAAGTCAGAAGATCCTTGAACTTGACGATGGCGAACTGCTGTATGTCCGGGTATGCAATTGGACCACTGTTGCCAAAGGTACAAGATTTCCGCATGAGACGGATCAAAAACTCGTACGGCGTGGTATCCGGTACGATTTTCTCGTTGTTCCTCTCGCCTGCTACCCGGGGAGCAGGGGCAACCTTTAGGATGCCATCGCAGAGCTCCCTCATCGGAAGACTGAAGGCTTCGATAGGGACCGTACTCAACTTTCCCAGGAGATACATCAGGCCCTGGTATGGGAAAAGATTCGCAATGCGATTAATCATCCTAATCAAGGCATCCGAAACCCGTGGGTCCTGGGTTGTCGTGATGGTGTGCCAAAGCTTGTCGGAATGCTCTTCTGTATAAGTCCCAGAGACAACAAGGAAGCCAACAATATTGCTGCTCTCGGCTATGATCTCGGGATGGCATGTGGTTCCGATTATGTAGGAAACCAGGCCGGTCCGAGACAGAAAATCGGAGATGAAGCGCATTACTGAGACGTTGCTATCTGGTGAGGTGTCACTGAACTTCCGATACAAGCCGACGAGATCAGAACACATGGCCGCCACAGCCATGACTCGGAGCTGCATTTGACTCGACATGATGAGCTTGGTGAGCACTGTGAACTTCCAATGCAAGGCGAGAACCTCGGGGATGTATCTTGATGGCACCCCATGAGCATCGTGGCGAGTTTGCACCGTCATATCAGGCGGCACAACCTCATCTGTAGCCAACGAGATGTGAAAAATCTCAGTAAGGCCAACCAGGAGGTTGGAGGCAGTCTCACTCGAGAGAAGATTGACATGCTTTTCCGTGACGCCAGCCAATGCTGCTGACACCATCTGGAATATGGTATATCCGCGAAAAATATGGTCCTTCGCCTGCACACGCCCAGGATGCTGCATGCCTTTCAATTTGCGGTGGCTCAGCCCGATTATGTTGGCGCTGAGAAGAGTGATGAAAGCCAAGTGATCAATCAACTTGGGCATGAGCGCGACGGATTGGGCCTCGATCATGGCTAACTGTTCGAGGTGCACCAATGAGCCCCCTGGGTTCGTGTGGAACTCTGTGAACGCGTCAAGAACATCTTCCACCTCGGCAAGATCATAGGCATCGTCGGGATAGTGAATCTGCTGATGTGCGCTAGGTTCGTCCTTCCGTGTAAATAGAGCCAACGCCTGAACAAACAGGGGTGAGATGATGTCGGGCCCTTGATTTTGGTCGGATGTGGCCCATAATTGTAATGTCTTAACATCCAACTCGACGAAAAGCGCGACGAGCCTCGAAAACTTGTGGTAGAACAAGAGGTTGGACCTTCGCATAGACGAATTCGGCGGCGTTGGCGCCCTGGGGCACGTTAGAAACAGCCCGATGCGTGGCAGAAATGGTGCACTCACTTGCGGGAGTTCAATTGCAAAACAATTTCAGCTATACTTTGCCACATGTCTTTGTGTGTTCGATAGGAGTTCATGGCAGCTGCGTAGCCGATGTTCCTAAAAAATATAGTGTATTTTTCTAACCATTCCGCGTACTCCTGAGATATAGTGTCATCTGAAAGACAAACTGGTCAGCAAATCTACAAAGCTAGTTCATGAGAGTATATGCGGCGAGAAAACTACTTACGCGAGTGGAAGTAAGGCAGTATCCGGGGGAACGTCTCTGCGAGCTGCTCCTGTGAGTCCCGGAATGGCATATCACATGATGGGTCTTGAGACGCCGCGGACAGAAAGGGTCCGAGAATGGTAACTTCAGGCTCGATGTTGTTGAAGTCAACATCATCTGGCTGGTCGGGAATAATCTCGATCGGTGGACTGTTGGAGTCTGCCTTCGATGACACAGGGGTGTCGACAATAGTCTCCTCCTGAGGCGTGTCAGCCTCGGTCTCTTCGACGCTGATATGAATGTCATCGGCCGAGTTGGTGATGAGGCTGACTGCAGCGCCCCTCGACACAGGCGAAGGGGGGGACGATGGTATGACCTCCAGAACACGGGACGGTGTCCGAACATTGATGGTAACGCGACTTGACCGCGTACTTGATGGAGGCTGTGCGGTGCTTGAAGGCCGCTGAGCGTCTGGCGTGGGTGGCGTGGTGGGGTCTGTATCAAGCTTCATGGCAGAGTCACTCTGGAACTCCAGCGCAGAATCGCTCGGTAACATAGGGCCTAGTGAAGAATCGACCATATCGAGAGACCGACTGCGGGAGGCCCCGGTCAGTGAGGTGCGTCGGCGTTTCCGGGAGGAGACGTCGGTGTCGTCGAAGGGATTTGGACGTGTAGTGCAGGGCTCAGAGGAGACTGCACGTTCTCTCGACTCGTCGGGGCTCGAATCTTGAGCCATCTGGTTCGCCTGCAACAAGACGGCGGGAAAGCTGCTCAAGCTCGGAGGGTGGGGCAGCTTCGCTCGAGGAAGCTCGGCGATAGCTTCTGTATCTTGTGTCTCTTAGCATGTGTGATTCTGCAGTGG
>Ga0247763_1001492_pt1 | contig 13305 bp, 13 predicted proteins | sample UWRJL141409B4_FD_179926 | JGI IMG/M metagenome (GOLD analysis project Ga0247763, IMG submission 179926) | Plant litter microbial communities from Arlington Agricultural Research Station in Wisconsin, United States - UWRJ-L141-409B-4 | ecosystem: Environmental > Terrestrial > Plant litter >...
GGGAGGGGGGGGGGGAAGGGGACGAGTCAGTGTCTGTTCGCTGCCCAATCTCACGGGCTCACCGTGCCCCTGGCCCCTCGGCTGTCGGTGAGTGAGGAAGCGAGAGCAGGCTCTCTCTCATTCGCGAAAGTGCCACACAAGAAACACCAAGCACCCCGGAACCACGTTAGCCAGCGGGGGCGGCGTCGCTGAAGCAGCGATGTTGCCCCCCGGGACATTCCAGCAACCAGCTCATCGGCGTCGAACCAGCGGAACCAGCCCAGTCGCTTTCTTTATTAGCGTTTTTGTGAGGATTGCTGCGCGGGTTGCAGCGTTCCCAAGTGCTTTGCGCTCGGACGGTGATAAGTTGGCGCAGACGCACTCTCGCCAAAGGGCTGTGGGACTTGGAGCAACACCAGGTCGCGTTTGGTAAGGTGGAAATTACGTCCAAGGATCCGGGTCACACCTCCCGGGGCAAGAGAAGGGTTTTGCCATTGGGCGGTGCCGCATTCTAGAACGAATGGAGGAAGGCGAGTTCACCGTGAACCACCCCCTCTCTGCCTCTTCCCTGCCTGCCTGCCGTCCTCTGTAGTCGCGGTTCACTGTGGCCGCTTCGTGTTTCCCCCACTGGCGTTGACACCCTCCTCCCGCAGCTCGTCAGAGCAAACGCAGCTGGGGCAGCAGCGAAACCTGCAAGAATTCCCCCGTTCCTTCTTAAAAACTCGGCCTCTCCCGAACGCGCGCCCACCCCCCTTCCCCCCTCAATCGCCAGTCATCATCACCCGCAGCTGGCACATGGCTCTGCAGCCGCATCCGCAATCCCAATTGCTCTTGCAATCGCTCCTCCCCAGATTTCTCTCTTCACCCTTCGAACAGACCCCCGCCGCAATTGAAGCCGACCATCGCAGCCACCGGCTTATTGATGGCGTCCTAGATTCCTTCTCGCCTGATGTCTCGCCAGCATCTACGGAGCCCCCCCTCCCCTCTTTTTTTTATCCCACACACCAGCGCCGTGTAATTCGTGATTGATGGAAGGAGTCGTCAGCAGTCCCTCGCCCCCCTTCGCAGGTAGGAATCCTCGCCGCGGGCGGCGCGAGAAGCCATGGCCTCGAGCGAAACAGCGCAAGCTGTTGCGGCTTTATGTCTGTACGCAGAGTGAGCGCCTGCCGCTCAAGCACATTCTTGAGCGACTCAGAGATGGAGCTTTCGATCCTAGGTATGTCTCTCTTTGCTGGTGACACGCACACACACACACACCTGCCGGTACCATGCTGACAGCTGCCCTGCGAGAATAGGCAGCGTAACACGCACAAGCATCTGCGAAACCTCCTCCCCGACCGTCGCATCGATGACTGGAGACCGCGTGATTTATCGGCCATGTTGGTCCGGGTGCGCTTTCTCCGGTCAATCCAGACGGAACGACGTATGCGGTATCGGCGAATTCGGCAACATGCCAAACGCCAACAGGAACCAGCCTCGCCGGCTTTTGCGTTTGACAGCAACATGAATCCACTCTGGCCGACAGCTCGTCCGGCTGATCAAATCCGGATTCCCGCCGCCGCTATCAACCACACAGATTCATCCGAATCCAACACCCCGCCAGCGGCCAGCGCCGGGTCCACCGCCTCACCCGCGAGCTCTCCCGATGACAAGTCCCCGCCGTCCCCACCATCCCCGGCGAGGTCAATCAAATCATCGGGCTCAAATTCGCCGTCTATCAAGTCGGCATTCAAGCGCAGATCATGGGCGTCGGTTCTCTCGAGCATCTCGTCGGGCATTTCAAGCCTGGCGCGGTCCTCGTCGTCGGCATCATCCAAGGGCCTCAATCTGAACGAGTGCGGGGCGAATATGGCGCTCAGTAAGCTCAGCCGCGAGGACTTCTTGGCCCTGCTCGAGGAGAAACCGAAGAAAGGGGTCAAGATGCCCCAGACCATTTTCCGAAAATACTCGACATACAACCCGCCGGATGAAGAATTGAATGCTGCTGTTGTCAGGATGTGCTGTTCCGCGTCTGTCGGCTCGGATGCCCCGGCTTGTGTGCATGAACGATTATCACGAGCGATCAACGCTCAGCGATCTGAGGGCCAGGCGTTTCGTGATTTCTGGGTCACGGAAGCCGAAGTCAATGCGGTCGACAAGTTTGGTAACACGCTTCTCCACGTCGCGGCGCGGTGGGGTGCTCGTGTCTCCCTGCTTTTGCTGATCCTCCGCCACACATATGACGTCCAGCTGGTGAACCAGCGGGGCGAGACCTTCCTCCACGTTTACGATCCCCCGTCCCACCCCCGGCTGAGACCCGCTTCTTTTCTCAACCTCGTCCGGTGTTTGCGCGCCAGAGGATTTGACTTTTGCCAGCGTGATGCCGACAAGCAGGTTTTCCTTCACCGTCTGGTGGCCAAAAAGCAATTCCCCATCGAGGCTCTGCACTGCGTTTTCCGGGAGGTTGGTTATGGAACAGCCAGGTTCCTCGTCGCGAACAAGGCTGCCGACGGCGAGCGATTGTATCACCGGGTCTGCAAGAACCTGGAACATCAATCGCTGAAGCTGCACCGCATCTTTGGAGATGAGACCGAATTCATCCGCCGTTATCTCCCTGAATTCACTGAACCAGGCTCATCCTCAAAGGCCTCATCCACCCGCGACGCATCCACTCCCGACTCGGGACGTGTCTCGTGGATGCACGGATGTCCTCACTGCGAGAGTCATCATTACGACCGACCAGACGATGCCTCTAGGCATGGTAAAGATGCGGACCAGGACAGCAGCGCCCAGAACGTGAAGCGGACGCCGTTGATGGACCTGCTCCACAAGATTGGCTCTGGAAGGGACTCCTCGGACAAGGACATGGAGAGCAGGATAGAGCAGCTCCTTGTCGTCGCAACCAAGGGTCCCACCCAGTCACGAGACGCCGACCTCAACGCTCGTGATACCGAAGGAAACACGGCGCTGCATTATGCCGCCGAGTTTGGTCTTGTGCCGGCAGTTCGGTTTCTCTGCGAGCACAAGGCACCGATCAATGTGTTCAACAACTGTGGCAACACGCCGCTGCAGCTTGTCAAGTACGCCATCCAGCGGACGGATGTGCGTTCGGATATCCACATGGAAGCCCGCTACCTGCGGTGCGCCGTCATCTTGCTCGAGAAGGGTGCCTTTGATCAGAGCAAGTTTGTCAGCGAACGATCAATGATATTTCCTTATGATGTTTTTGATGGAAGTGAGCGTTACATCGGCAACCTTGTCAAGCAGGGCGTGGCAAACCAGTGCAAGGGATTACATCTGCTCGGCTCGTCGCTGAGCCATCACCACCAGCTCCCGGCGATATGTCAGCACGACGACGGCCGCGAACATGAACGCCAGCTGCCCGAAGATCGAATGTCGTTGGAGTTCCAGACGTCGGCGATTCTCTAGTGCGGAGTTGCCGTGTGTGCGAGCATCAGCCTTTCTCTCTCTTGGCTTTTTCTTGATTGGAATGTGGTTTTTGCATGTTTCTACCTGTACAGTACCAAAACCTGGCGAGTCGGCGGGAGGGGTTCTGATTTACTTTGTCATGCGTTGAAATTACGTTTGCAAGCAAGGCGCTTTGAGTTTACAGGGCGGGGGTGGCGGGGACTGCCGAGCAACACGGGTGGCATGTCAATGAGATACCAAACACAGTAGTAATCTGAAGCTTCTGTTGATGAATATGGGCATTTTTGCTGTTGTTGAGGGGACGTTCGTCTTGGTGCACGATGTCGTTCCCTCGGTATCAAGTGTGGTATTGTTTACTCGTTCCTGCGTTGATGTTGGATCTTGCCCGAGTCATATTGTCGTCATTGCCCTCCAGAAGCACCGAGCGCGTATCACATGTTTGGAATGCTTGAAAGGGCCTTGCTTTGCCGAGTTGATCCCGACCGAGAAACGCACTTCATCCTCCTCAAGCAATCAATGTCTAGCCTCGGTCAAATTCGCAGTCCTGCCACTCCTACAGCCATCAGCAGCCTGTTGTTAGTATAATTGTTATTTTACCGAGTCTATGGATCCAGCAGACACCTCGGAGCCTGGATTGGTTCGGACAAGAGGTCCCTTCAGATCATGATGAACTCCAAATGTATCTTTGCTTTGTCGATCTCCTCATCTGGGTCTAGAATAGGAGATGTACCACGGTGAAAAAAGAAGATCAAAATATGATGTGTTCGGCAAGATTGATATCCAGCCAGCGGCGAGGCGGGGGGAGGGAAGGGAAAAAGAACATGTCTAGTCTGGTGTGGTGTGGATTTAGACGAATTCCAATCCTACTAGAAGCACAGTCAGCTTAGTAGGCACGGCGGAAGGTACGGTACGGCGGAAGGTACGGTACGGCATGAAACGAAACAGTACGAGACGAGGCCAAGTGAGATGACGTGGAATATGTTTCACTGTGTGGGCTTAGGTATATCTTTCGGGCTGGCCGGGAGAGCCGGGAGAGCCGGAGGGTGGGGAGGGGAGCAGGAGTCAAATTGTGATACTGCGCGTTTGCCATCTCAGCTTCGCGGAAAAAGATGGCACTGGGGATTTATTTGCCTGATGGACGGGCACATGTGCATGTTTTTCGTCAACCAGTAGCAAGCCCAGCCGTTCATGTGACCGGAGTTTTTTTTGAGGGAAACCCCTTCAAGAAGACATGATGGGATTCGACAAGGGATATGTCAGCTTTCAGATTCGATTGACTTACCTAGGTACAGTCCCACGAACTTTACCCCCCACCCAGCCACCCAGCCACAAAAAGGGGGAAAGAGAGTTGAGGCGAAAAAGTCGGGTGTTGGGAGAGAGGTTAGGTTACGCAAACGTCGACCTCAATCAGGCACGAGACACATCAATCTGCTTTTTGAGATCAACAACACGGATTGTCTTCTTACCTGCTATAACTTTTGAACCAGAAAGTGGCCCCTTGCCTAGGTAGGTAGGTACCCATGGGACAACTCGTCTACATTTGATGATTAAGAGATGTGACCGCCCTCCCCCCCGGTACCGAAATTAAGTTGGTAGTGCTGGAAAACATTGATACTTATTTTTTGCTCTAGAATCGCGGATTAACTATATGGGATAGTAACGTAGGACAATAGAAGCAGTTTCTTTTGCGTTTCTCAAGAGTTAGTTATCGAGGAGCTGCTTTTCAGTTTCATTTCAGTGGGACATGCAAACAAACAAACGAGCAACCAAGCAAGCAAACTTCACTGATCCCTCCAGTCTATTCATAGGCTGGGATTTGATCCATGGTCGTGGCCCGAAGGAAGCATTGAGCCCAAAAGACAGGTAAGCCAATCGTCCCCCCCCCCCGGGGGGGGGCAAGGGTTTCTACTATCATCAAGTCTTGGATAGAGGTGATTGCATGGTTTAAAGTGAAGAGGTGACGGATGTATCAATATTTCTTGATATGATTTATCAACCAATAACGTCCTATAAAGAGCTGGTCTGTTAGGTACCTACTCTCTACCACCCATCCGGTAACGTTTGCTATGGTTCATGTCAACGCCCAGTTGATGGCAGTTTTCCCCCCACCGCGGTTAAGTCCGGGCAAATAAATGGCGTGAACCCCTCGCCCCCTATCAACCAGCTATCAAGGCGGAGAGACGACATCGCCTATTTCCGGAAACCCGTCGGCGCCGAGACCCACTGGGCTCCACGGGATCGAGGGGATCTACCGATGCTTAGACACATGAGGCTGGGATGACACCTGCAAGTCGAAACTAGCTTGCATCAGCATGAAGTTGACGGGTCGGGACCTGACAAATCTGACTCGTTACTTGCATGCTTCGGGCTTCCGGATCTATCGGGTGGGTTTGGGGATGCCATCGGTGGCGTTTAGATTGCAGTCGGGCGGTGGGATGGAGACACTGTCGTTGTTGTATATTGTATGTCGTCGAAGAAGATCGGATGATGTGGGAGGGCGATGTTATTACGGCCGAGAAACAGCCTGTCGAATTGATGAGCTGGCCATCACAAAGAGAACAAAAAAGGGCAACATGACAAAAAAAATTCGCCACCTGTGGTGGAGCTTTTTACTGGACGAGACTTTTCCAGCTGAGCTGAGCCTCTGAGACGGACGCTCGTGTTTGAACACTGACGCCCCTCGGTGGAGATGTATCTACCAGGAACATCCCTAAAGAAGAAGAAGAAAAAAAACATGTGGAGACGATAAGATGGAGATCCTCCATGTCATCCATCTGCCCCTCCCTAAAAAGATCTCGTGATTTTTTTCCTCTCCCGGTCTCTCGTGCGTAGGAAAAGTCTTTCCTCCTTTTTTATCCTTTCCCTTTCTGGATCTTTTATCAACAGATTCGAATCTCACTCGTTTAAATCTTTCCTCGATACATCTTTTCACACACACACACACACTCCTTTTACTTTCTAAACACATACACACACTCGTTTTACGGAAAAATATCGCCCAAAATGCGTACCACCACCTTCACTCTCACGGCTCTCCTCGCCGCCCTCGCGCAGGCCATTGAAATCACGTCTCCCGCCAAAGCCTCTTCCCCCACCAGCAAGCCCCAACCCGTCGATTTCGCCTCGGGTTACACGGTGCAATGGACCACCGTCGCTTCGGACCCGCCCTCGGCCCATCTCTTCCTCGTCAACATGGCCGGAGGACATAGCCCCTTCAGCATGGATCTCGGGGAAGTCGACCTGTCCAAGGGAAGCTATTTCATTCCCGCCTCGGCGCTTTCCAAAATCCCCACGGATGAAGGCTACCAGTTCAACCTCCAGAGTGTGACCAAGCAGAACACGGGGATCCTAGCCCAGAGTGGACAGTTTGTCGTGGTAGAGGACAGCGCCGATGTTGATGAGGCGAGAAAGACGGTCGTCACGGGGATAAAGACTACCGCTACCCCGGCGACGCTTCCTACAGCCAGCGGCACGGCCGCCGCCGCCGCAAGCACCTTGGTTACCGAGACGGTTTCGGGAACTGCCACTGCGTCTGGCTCAGCTTCCACAACGGGATCTACATCGGCTTCAGCTTCCACTTCGGCAAAACCGGCAGAGGGTGCCGCGGCAGGACTTGGCGTTAAAAAGGGAAGCTGGTTGGCCTTGGTTGCTGGTCTGGTTGCTGTTATGGCTTAGAACAGACTCCTCCATACGTTCCAATGAATGAGCTGAGGCAGTATACTTTAGGTAATGGGGATGATGGGGACGGGAATGAGTACATGTTACACGGTACATGACCTGGGCACCTACGCTCAAGATCAAATGGGATACATACAAGATAACATCAAAGCCTGGCTGGGTGGATGGGCGGGAAAAAAAGGCAGGTCAAAAATAAAGGCTGTTTAATTGTCGTTGGTCTTGTTGTTATTCGAGGTCGGAATAACGTTAATCTTGGGTTCGTAAAAAAAAAGAGAGGAGGTTCCCCCCCCGCACGTCTGTCTGTCTAATTACCTCTGATAGGGTGGGTGCCTGTCAAGTAAAAGGAAATCCTGATGAACAAACAAACAAACAAGCAAGCAAGCAGTCAGTCCAGTCTCATCACCTAGGCAGGTAGGTACCAAAGTAGCAGAAAATAACGAAAAAACCTAGGTACCCATCCACCTTTTTTGACACACACACACACACGAGAAACACGCAGATAGGTCCCTAGGTACACATGCATGTCGTGCTACAATGTCATGGGCATTGATGGGTACCTAGGTATTGATGGAGGGGGGCCGTCCGGTGTGGTGTAAAATATGCTGTAATTGGAAATTGGACATCACTGCAATTTTTGGGCTACCCGAGCCTTTCCTTTCCAAATTCGGCTTGCCTTTTCTTACACGGCAGTGGCCGGCTTGGCTCCAATCAATCAATCACCTGGCAACCACTTACTCAGACCAGACCATCATCTAGGACTTTCACGAATACTGATTCCTTTGTCGGGTACAAAGGAACAAGTAACATTTATTTGCATACAAAGGACACCTCACGGATTTTCTTGACACTGACAATTTCTGCATCTTATTCATTGTATTCATGGATTATCCCCTGCCTGACCACTTGCCGCCTCTCAAAAGTCTCGCGACCCGAATCTTCTCCATCTAGGTAGGTGCGCCAAAACCCCAAAAGTCGAAACCAGCATGCCACCCAGTGCCCAAGAGAAAGCCCCTCCCAAAATGAAAACGAGGAGCACCGAGAACATGAACAAAAGAATCGTATTATTGGGCGATCATTACTGAATTACCGCCTCGTCTTAACCAAGCTGCTGCTCGGATTGTTTGCCGCGTGACCATAGAGTCACGGCTTTGACACATGTCTCCATCCCTCTCCAATGCGACGCAGAGACTCGCACCAACCCGACCGGTTGAGAACTTGCTGGAGCATAGCAAGATCGAGAGTCTCCAACGGTGGGTACACACGCGGCCGCGGAACAATTTCATGGCTGAACGGTCCCTGGATCGGCTGGGCCGCACTAGCACCAAGCACCTGGGGCTTCCGTCCCTCGACGAGTCGGTCCTGCTCCTTCACGAAATCGAGCATTTCGCGGCGCAGATCGGAGACCGATTCAGAGAGATGGTCATCCACAGCGCAAAGAGGAAGCAAGTGATGGTACATGGTACCAAGTCCGGCCTTCCACATGTTATGAATGTGGTCGTCGTCTGTTTCCGTGTGCATGTGTGGGTTGATGGTGCGGATCTGCAGGATCCGAATTGGCGTCATGTCGAGCGTGTTGATGCTACTCTCGGTTAGGACGCTCTGGTTGGAGGAGACCGACGTGGATGGCGTCAGAGAAGGAGAACGAAGCTGTCGCTCAACGAGGTCCACAAAATGGAATGGCTCAATGGCATAGCCGCCAGCCATACGCATCTTGAGTGCCAGACTCATGGTCAATGCGTGCTCGCCGGCGTTGGCTGTCGAGATAATCCTCTCACAATCAATGGTAGTGGGCAGTCCATTTGTCTCTGTCCTTTCCCAGAGCAGGCCCAACACACGGTTCATCCAGGCGTTGACAACGCGTGAACTCCGACCCTCGGTAACTGTAAAGTCGACTCGACCGTTGCGGACCTTGGGCTTGGCGGCCCAACGAAGGCGGACCATGATATGGTCGTCGTCAGAATGTGGCGAGGAAGCAAAGCCAGCGGCGTAGGCCCGGCAGTACTCGTGTGGAGACCCCGGGATCTTGCAGTCGGCGTCGACGAAGCCAACGTACCGCATCTCTGGAAGGAGGGCAGCAACAACAGCTAGACCGAGGATCATGCCCTCGCCCTTGCCGTTCCGGACGGTGCCGTCATTGCCGATTAGTTCAGGCATGCCGGCATTTCTGATGGCTGCAGAGGCTGCGAGATCCTTTTGGTGAACAGCCATGGCGCGGCGATGGCTGTACCGGCAGAAGCGATCCAGCATGTCGACTTCAGCCTGGAAGCCGTCACACCCGCCATCGCGGTCGCTGTTGGAAACGAGGAGGATGAGACAGGCGGCAGGAATGCCGCACAGCACACCCTCGATGGTCTCCGGTGGCTCATCCTTGCAAGGAACAATGATGACCATTTGCCGGTGGATTTCGGCGAGCGCCGAGTGAGGCACCCCCACTGTTTCGCCGTCTGAGGTGGTGTGCTCACCGGCATCCAAGCCCACCACTTTTGTCTCGTGCATCACACCAAGATTGCCAATGTGGCTGCTGGTGTGTGGGATCGTCAGCCTCATGGTGGGGGACAAGAGGATTTCAGCTTCGTAGGAGCGGTTGGAGGTCGAGTAGGATGGGGTTGATGTCGGGGAGTTGTGATACAAAAGGCTCGAGAGTAGTTGTGTGTGTGTGCGAGATGCAGCGAGGTGTCTAGTAACACAAAATACCGAAAGAGGTAAAGGGTGCATCCGTTACTGATTTTATATAAAGATTATCTGGATCGTCGAACGAGTGTCTTCGCAGTTGAGTGAATAGTGAGGTGCTCTCGACGTTGAGTGAATGTTCTCTTTGTGGTTGAGTGAGCTGTGAACAAGCACACCATGATGCGATAGTTTCATCCAAGTGAATATGCATTGTTCGGCTGCCTGCCCCGAACTGATTCACTCTAGAAAAGACGTGCAAAGTACAGTCCGACTGCATCTTATACAGTCAGTATGAACAAAGTAGTCATGACGCGGTATCGTGAACTCCGTCGGCGCGGCTCCCTTGCATCGGGCCAGGTCCCGATCTCGGGTCGGGTCGACGCGAACCGGGCATTGGCAAACGAGCTTCTGCGAACGGCAAAAATGGCAGACAGAATTTTGGTGCGTTGGGTGAGGGGCACGCATGCCCCTAGTGCAGCGATCGAGGGCAGGAACCACGGTGCTGGTTCGGTGGGATGCACTGCGGGAAGGTGCAATGGAAGGGCAGATAGGGGGGGGAGGATTGGGGACGAGGAAGGAGTCTACTTACGCCTTCCTTCTCGTCCCGCAGCGTAGTACATAACGAACAGCTGCGCCCACCCTAGCTGATCTGAGACCGAGCAGCCTGCACACGTTACGTCGTCGTGTGTTGATGCAGTTGAGGTTGCCAATTGTCTTGACATACCAAGACTCGGCAGTTGTGAGCCAGCCCGTGCTCCCCTATCTTCGAGGGCGCGCCTTCCTGATTTTGTATAGATCTTATCCTCCCCACTCCAACCGCCGATAGATCTGGGGGGTTTCCCCAATGCAGGGAAGCCATCTGTTTTCGCCCAGCACTCGTACCAGAGTTCCGTCCCATCGGCATTGGGTCTAAACCGTCTGGGAATCAGTTCCCGCAGCCTACGGTTCACCCCTCCCCCCTTCTAAGACGGAGAAAATGACAGGTCAAAAACGCCATCTGTCAGCTGCCGGTAAACTGGGTCGAATCTCGACCAGCACAGGGCCAGAAGCGCGGGCGGGAGAGGAATGGCGGGAGGGGGAGGATGGGACGTGCTCTTGCTTGCGTGTGGAGACGCCTGAGGTCTAAAAAGAGAAGAGGAGAAAATGAAGATAGAAACCAACAACGATGCGATTATGCAGGGGGAAAGGAAACGGGACAACTAAAAGGAAAAGGGCTTTTTCACAGTGGCTCGTTTGCCCGCCTACGTACCCAGACACGACCCAGAAGTACACTAAAGATGAGGTGTGGAAGTCGGACTGCAGGTTACAACATGTGACCTAGAGCTCCTGCGATAAACCCTGCCCTGCAGTTCGCCTAGGAGAGGAGGCGTCAACGTTTCCGCCCACAAGCGCCCTCGTGTAACGCGAACCTGCAAGCCTGGCCAGACGATTGCAAATCAGGCTGGGCTGGCCGAGCCCGAGGTCCCAGTATCTATTTTATCAGTCCTGGGAGAAAAAAAAAGAAAGGAAAGAAACACTGGAGGGCAAGCAGGGGCTTTGTGTCGGCCTAAGCCATTCCTTCTGGGCCACACCCAATCGGATAGCGAGTGCTGAAAGAAGCGCGCGAATAAGTAGTGAGATAGTGTTGGAGTGGAGATCGAAGACTGGGGACGGAAACCCAAACGCCACTGGCCGAGAACGACGATGATTGCATTTGCGACAGGGTCAGGCAAAGCTGCATGCAAAGTGGCGGTTTTGTTCCGCTCCTGAGCAGGAAGGTGCAGTCGATAGTAGGGCAAAAATGTAAAGAGTGGGAGAAAAAGACGTTGAAGCAGGGCAGCGAATATGATCAATCAAGAACCTCGGACTCGAATCTGCTAGCCACCCCTTGCCCTCGGCCCCAGTCCCTCCCAGACCGAAGGTATCGGCTCTCGGGTACCCATCTGGAATGGACGTGAGACGGAGAGCGCGGCTCGGCCGTTCCCGCAATGCACGGGCACCGTCTCGGTGGAGATTTGGGATTCTTTATTTGACATCTCTCATTGTTTTCGCTCATTGCGCTTGAGATTTGACCTCGGCTATGTCAAGGAGTCAAAGAACAATGCAATTGTCTCGAGCGTGGAGCGTGTTGTGACCCCTGCACTCGACTCCCGTCCCATGCCTTCTTTCAGAACCAACAGACGCACGAACAGCTGGGATGGTGATGACGATAGGCCTGCTACTGCTGATGAGCAGCTGCAGCACGATGGTTTGGGACCCACTTACACGTGCTGCGCTCTCGATCCGGATGCTTGCTGCGCTTGCTGCTGCGTCATCAGTTCGCCCGTTGGAAACACGCCAAGCTGAATTTTTTGGAGGAGTTCCAGGGATCAAAGTCTCACCTCACACCATGGGACGAAAAAGGGAAGGAAGAAGAGGATCTGAGGGAGAAGGAGCACATTAGGCGGTCACTTCAGGACACTAGCTCGCTAGCTCCCTATCTTCAGGCAGGTACCTAGGGGACCTAGCTGATCAGTCAAACCCTCCACCACTGCAAGGCACACCGCATTGCTTTCCGGGGCATTTTAAGATGGTGGTTACGCGTGCTGTAGTAGGCGCAATTCTGCGGTTGATGTGTGCTTTGACACTTTGATGTTGTATTTTGCTGACCTTGGCTCGCCGATTGGCTCTGAGCAAGAGCGAGCGATACCATTCAAACCCAGCAGCCCTTATTTGCTCCTTCCGTTTTACTGATTGGGTGGATCTGGCTCCGTCCGCTGCTTCTCATTCCATCTCCTCACCGGATCATCATTGGCGCAATACCGAGCACGCTAGAGAGGCCTTCCTCTTGGTTCCCGTCTGATCCTTTTTTTTTTTCTTTCATTTTTGTTCCCAGGTTTCTCCCGTCAAGTCGAAATGATGAGCGTGAGCGACGTGACAAAAACCGGCTGTCAGATTTTGGCTGACTGGGCCGCCCGCAGAAACGCCCTCGGTCGTTACAGAGGATGCAGGCTGGGTGACGAAGCACACAGAGTCATCAGGAGTTGTTTCTGTTTGTCTCACTCACCCACCAAACACTCCAGATGACGAAGCTAGGGTCGAAATCCTTCAACAGCAAGCAAGAAACAGCGCCTCAGTCTGACAAAAAACCACCTCAAAAATGTCCCGATGGCGACCCAAATTCCCCAAGTCCACCCGCATGGATTGGCGCACGTCCATCCCGCGTTCACACTACATTCGGGCCATTGATGGCGTCCATGCGTCTACAGGTTTGTGAAGGAAGTAGACTGCGGCTGTTTTCCGATGGGATGACAAGGCGCGCAAGGGTTTGTTGAATGCCGGATTGGGATGGATGGGATGGGATGGGCCGCCCGAATGAGGCACAGAAAATGGGGGTTCGACCCCAACCCAGCAACCCCAGCTCGCCCAGCTTGCCCAGTGCTCCGACCCCAGCCGAAAAGCACTGGCCTCACGGCACCGAAACGCACCCCGGGCTACGCCACAGCAGCACACGATGTCGTGGCGCCGCTATGCATTTTGGCGATGTTGGGACGGGTCACGGCAAAAAAAAAACACACCGACGCCAGTGTGACACTTTTTTTCCTCTGGTGA
>Ga0247763_1001493_pt1 | contig 13303 bp, 11 predicted proteins | sample UWRJL141409B4_FD_179926 | JGI IMG/M metagenome (GOLD analysis project Ga0247763, IMG submission 179926) | Plant litter microbial communities from Arlington Agricultural Research Station in Wisconsin, United States - UWRJ-L141-409B-4 | ecosystem: Environmental > Terrestrial > Plant litter >...
CGCGCGATCCAGGAGCGGGTCGTGTTCCGCGTCGGCGACAGCCGCCCGGAGAAGCTCGACATCCGCATCGTCGCGGCCACCAACCGGGACCTCGAGACCATGATCAAGACCGGCGAGTTCCGGGAAGATCTCTACTATCGTCTGAACGTCGTGAACCTGTGGCTACCGCCGCTGCGCGAGCGCGGAGAAGACGTGATGATCATCGCCAAGGCGCTGCTGAGCAAGCACGCCGACGAGACCAAGAGCTCAGTGAGCGGCTTCTCTCCAGCGGCGCTGGTGGCGATCCGCAAGTACGACTGGCCCGGCAACATCCGCCAGCTCGAGAACCGCATCAAGAAGGCGCTCGTGCTTTGCGACGAGCATCTGATCGGTCCTGACGATCTCGATCTCGGCGCCGACAACCAGCCGGCGATCGTGCCGCTCGAGAAGGCCAAGGAGGATTTCCAGCGCCGCTACGTGTTCGAGGTGCTCGAGCGCAACAACGGTAACCGGACGCAGACCGCCCGCGATCTCGGCGTCGACCCGCGCACGGTGTTCCGTTACCTGGAGCGCGAGCAGCACCCTGCGCCGCCGAGCAACCCGGGCACCGGCGGCAGCGGCAGCCAGAACTGAGAGCGGTGAGTCCGCGCCCGACTACTTCGGCACGGGCGCTCCAACCCGCGCCACAGTCGGCCGCCGTCAGGCTCGCCTCCCGGCGCCGTCAGACGGCGATCGCGTTCTTGCGGAAGTTGCTGCTCGAGATCCGCACGTTCACGCAGGCCGGAACATCGGCCGCGAAGGCGCCGTCGAGCGCAGGCCCGAGCTCTTCGATGCGCTCGACCCAGTAGCCCTTGCCGCCGAGCGCTTGCACCACGAGGTCGTAGCGGCTGTAGTCGAGGCGCGTCGCCACTGCGCGCTCCTCGCCGTAGATCTGCACCTGTCCGCGCCGGATCTGGCTCCACGCGGCATCGTTGCCGATCACCGCTACCACCGGGCGCTTGTGCCGCGCGAGCGCCTCGAACTCCATCGCGCTCATGCCGAACGCGCCATCGCCATACAAGATCACCGTACGCGCATCGGGGCGAGCCAGGCTGGCCGCGAGGGCGTAGCCGGGGCCGATGCCGAGCGTTCCGAGCGGGCCCGGGTCCATCCACAGCTGCGGCCACTCGAGCGGGAGCACGTTTGCGGCGCTCGCCACGAAGTCGCCGCCGTCGCCGATGACGATATCGTTCTTGCCGAGGCGCTTGCCGAGCTCGTAGCAGACGCGCAGCGGGTTCGGCGGCTTCTGGTAGGTGTCGATCTCCTCGCGGATGCTCGCGCGCTTCTTCTGCTCGATCTCGTCGAGTTCCTGCACCCACAGCGGCGCTGTCTTCGCGGCGGCGCGCTCGCACAGGGCTTCCAGAAAGTAGCCGACATCGGCTTGGATCCCGAGATCGAGCGTGCGGTTGTGGCCGAGCTGGGTGGCCTCGAGATCGACCTGGACCACGCGCGCGTCGGGGTTCCAGGCGGGCGCTCGCCCGTAGCCGACGCGGAAATCGAACGGCGTGCCCAGAACTATCACCAGGTCGCTGCGTGACAGCGCGTGCTTGCGTGCGTGCGAGAACAGGTGCGGGTGCTCGGGACCGAGGGCACCGCGCGCCATTCCGTTCAGGAAGAACGGCACCGAGAAGTGGCGTGCGGCGCGCTCCAGGATCGTGCGGCGCGGGCTCCAGCGTAGCTGAGAGCCGACGATGAAGCAGGGGCGTTCGCAAGCGTCGAGCAGGCGCGCCGCGTGCTCGAGGCTCGCCGAATCTGGCGCTGGGCGAGGCGGCGACATCGGGCTGGTCGGCGGCTGCTCTTCGCTCGCGGAGTCCATCAAGAGGTCGAGGGGGGCCTCGAGGTAGACGGGGCCGGGCAGGCCCGCCTGCGCGATCCGGAAGGCGCTGTCGACGTACTCTTTGATGCGGCGCGTCTCGGGGATCTGCACCGACCACTTGCTGACGGGCGTCATCAGGCGAACCGAGTCGACGTCTTGCAGCGAGCCCATGTCAGAGAGCGAGCGGGGGCCCGCCCCGCCGATGCAGATCATGGGAACGCCTGCCCGTTGTGCGTTGGCCATCGCGGTGACGGCGTTGGTGACGCCGGGCCCCGCAGTCACCAGCGCGACCCCGGGCTTGCCGGTCACGCGCGCGTGGGCATCGGCTGCGAACGCGGCTGTCTGCTCGTGCCGCGTGTCGTAGATCGCGATGCCCTCGTCGATGCAGCCGTCGTAGATGGCCTGGATGTGACCCCCGCACAGCGTGAAGACTACATCGATGCCATGCCGCTTCAGGGCCTGGGCGACCAGGCGCCCTCCGTGAACTTGCCCCATGGTGCCTCGTGAATCTGCCTTCTTGTGGGCCATCGTAATAGACGCTGTTCCTGATCGGTCTAGCTTAGCCCATTACGGCATACCTACTCACGGGCTAAGGCCACCCCGAGGCAGACGCCGCCCGCGCGCGGCGTTCGGCTCAGTGGATGCCCGGGGCAACGCGCGCCCGCTGCCGAGGCTCGCGGAGCAGCCAGGCGGACGCCGGCACCAGCACCTGCTCGGGCAGAGCGCCGCCGAACTGCGCCGCCGTCGTGCCCCCGTCGTGTGCCTGCCAGTGGAAGCCGTGGTCGCCGAACACCACCATCAACGTCTCGGGCGGCTGTTGCCGCATCCAGGGGACGATCACGTCGGCCAGCTCGCGAGCCAGCCGCTCGATGCGCGCCGCCTCGAGCTCTGCCGAGCGCGTCAGGTCGTTCGGGATGTGGTCGAGCTTGAACAAGCTGCGCGTGCCGACGCGCAAGGGTTCGATCACGGGCGGTGCCGTCGGTCTGGCTTCGGGTCGGCTGCGGCGGACGATGGCGGGCTCGCCGAGCTGCTGGGCGTCGGCGTTGCTGGGCAGGGCCGTCCACAGCACACACTGGTCGGCACACACCGCGCCCTGACCCAAGCGCTGCTCGATCTCCTCGTTGAGCCGCTGTCCGACGTCGAAACGCATCGCGCTCACCAGCAGCAGCTGACACTGGCGCGCGTAGTGCTGGCCCAACCAGCGCAACCCGACGTCCACCACGTCTTTCACCATCATGGGCCGGCGCGGCCGGGAAGCGAGCTGGCGAAACGCGGCGGCGTAACTCTGCGCGAATCCCTCCGCCCACTTGCGTGCCGAAGCCGCGGCCTCGGGGGGCGCAACCCCAGCCGAGATCTCTCGGCACAGCGGCAGGTACGTCGTGATGAACGCCTTCTCGATGCTGCCGTGCACCCTCGGACCACTCATGCCTTGAAGCTGCGAGGCCCACGTCAGGCAGCGTTGAATGCGCTCGGGCTCGACGCGGGCCGGCTCGCGCGCGGGCTGAGGTGCTGGCGTCTCGAGGGACGAGCTCGGCGGCGCGTCATCCGACGCGCGCTCCTTCGCGTCGTTTCCGTGCCGATCCAGCGCGGACCGGGCGAGGCGATCAGCGGACACGTCGACGGGGGGCGAGGGCAACGTCTCGCGGTCGGTGTCGAACGCGCTGCGTTCGAGCTCGAGCTCGCCTTCGAGCGACACGCTGGGGGGAATGGGGGTCTCCTCGACCCCGACGAATGCCTCGATCTGGGGCGGCAGCAGCGCCCCATCAGAGCGGTCCGAGTCATCCGCCTCCCGTCCCTCGCCGACGGCGCTCGGGTGATCGTATTCGATGCTCGCGACCCGTCCTGGCTCGAGGCTCGGAGGAATCCAGGCCGCGAGCGGCGCCGGGTCACCGACGATCCGGAGCTCCGCGCAGTGCTGCGGCAGATAGAGCTGCAGCGGCTCGCGCTCGGTCAAAGCGACCAACCTGCGGAGGGTGCGGCTGTCCTCGGCGCCGAGCTGGCCTTCCGCGTCGGCGAGCCCGGAGAGCGACTCGAAGCTGAGCGCCAGCCCGGAGTGCCCGAGCAGGCGGGCCCGATACAGCTGATCGCTCGCGATCGGCTCCAGACCTTCTTCGTACCGCCAGCCCGGCGGCGCCGCGCCGAGCCGAGCGAGCGCCGATTCGATGGCGTCCACCACGAAACGCTCGAGGCGCCCCCGATGCGTGATGCTCGGGCTGCCGAGCTGCACCAGCGCCCGATCGCTGGCGCGCGCCGCGGTCATGAAGGCCTCGGCGTCCGAGGTGATGGGCAAATGTAGGATCCGAGTCACCAGAGGCGCGGCGACCGTCGCGTGCATGGTCATCGCCAACCCATGCACTATCGACGCAGCGTGGCCCAATTTTCGTCATCGGGCCGTCATCGACCCGAGCCCCTGCGCGGCATTTCGGGTCATGTCAAATCGCTCCGAGGCAAAGGCTCGCAGAGACACGGTCGAGCGCGCGATGGGCACCGGCGGTGAAAAATGCGCGGCGCAGTCGCGCGGCATCGACACATGCTTCAGAGGCGCCGCAGCGGCGCTTCGACCCGTCCGTCCATACGTTCGAGGGGTCCGCCCGGACTCTTGCGAATCCGGGTGCAAACAGCGGGCGGGGGCCACCGGCGCGATCGGAAAACGCGTTCGTCAAGAGGAGTTGCAGGTAAGTGGGACGCGGGTGTGCAGGCGCTTTCAGCGCATGCATGACGCCTTCGCATCGCCTCGAAAATATCGAATGTGCCCGCGCGCTTGAGGCGAGGCTGCTGTTGCTTGTTGACGAGCGCGATTATCAGGTTAGTTTGTTGTTCGAGTTCCCTCTGCGGGGCCCGAACGGTGCGCTCAATGGATCCCTGACACGATTGAACCAGGGACTCGAAGAGTCGGTGGAGTGCTAGGCCCGGATACAGTTCACCGGGAAGCCGGAAGTCGACATTGAGAATCCCACCTAGCGAAGCTAGGGGTTCATTGTACGGTTATCACCTTCGGCTCATGCGGTAAGGAACTAGCTCGAGCGGGTTGGCGTCAGTCAACCCGCTCTTGCTTTAGGGGTGGCAGTTTCCGGGATGCTCCCCGCTTCCGGGATGCTCCCCGCTCGAGGGCAATCGGCGGGGTCTCCCGGCGCCTTCCTCCATACATGCGAGTGCGCCTTTGTGTGCATGGGCTTTGCGGCGCGCTCGACACGCCGCCCGTCGCCGCGGGGGTCACCCTGGACGCCCTGACGGGCAACGGACGACGTCATCGGCCAGGCGGTCGTCACCCTAAGTTACGCTTTCCCAGTGGCCGTCAGTCCGATCCCGTGTGCAATATTGCTTGCATCATGACGGTCAGTGGGAAGCCTGTGCGGCGCTGGATCGCGGCCTTGTTAGGCGCGTTCGTGACCTTGGCGCCCGGCTATGCCGCCGCGACGGACGTCAAAGGCCGCGTCGTCGGTTACGAGCATCTGCGAAACCCGATTTGGGCGGCTGCCAAGGATCCCGAGCGTCACGGCTACTCCTTTCGTGAGCCCGTGACCACGGTGCCGGCCGCCATGCGCAAGCTGTTCCCGCAGGTCTCCAAGGAGATCTGTGTGGTCGCACTGGGCAGCGCGCCGAAAGGGGCTGGCAAGGCGGTCAGCGTGCGGGTGTCGGGGGGCAGAACGACCCCGGTCACACTGGTGGTCACCCCGGGTACCGAGCTGCGCTTCAAGAACGCCGACCCGTTCGATCACCGGTTGTTCGGCGTCAACATGACGACCTTTCCCGCATCGAACACGGCCAAGGGCGCCATCCGGCGTTGGACACCGCAGGAGCCCGGGCGCTACGAGCTGAGAGACGAGCTCGCGCCCAGCCTGGCGATGTGGGTCGTCGCCGAGCCTACCGCCGCGGCCGTGGCGTTGCCGGGTGCCGATGGGCGTTTCGAGCTCGAGATCGAGGAGCCGGGGCAGTATACGCTGCAGGCTTACTTCGCCGGCGAGCCCGTGGGACGTCCGCTCCCGGTCGTCGTCGAGCGACGTGACGTCGACGTGTCGGGCAAGCCGTTGGTGCTCGCGACCAAGCCACCCGTCGAGGACAACACTCCCTGATGATCGCTTCGCGCTTTTGGTTTGGTGTTCTGGGGCTCGCGCTGGCTTTTGCCGTGCTCGTGCTCGAGCTGGCTGTCAGCATGCACGATCGGCTAGGCGTTCGCATGGTGTCCGAGGGCTTGCTGGCGGATAGCCGCGTGGTCTCGTGGTACCTCAAGAATGCCGCGCGCGAAGACGCCGCTCAGCTGATCCGGTTCGCCGCCAACGACGCGGTGGCGCGTGCTCTCGCGAGCGCGAGCCGAGCCGGCGATCCGGCAGAGATCGATGGGGCAACCCGGCGTCAGCTCAAGGCCACGCTCTCGAAGATCGCCGGCGAGATGCCGAAGGCCGACGGCTTCGACGCGATCTTCGCCGTCGCCCAGTCGGGCGAGGTGATCGCGCATATCGGCTTCGACCAGGCGATCAACTCTCCCGAATTCGAGCTCGGAGGCTACCCGGTCGTCGCCGACGCGCTGCACGGCTACGTGCGAGATGACACGCTGATGTTCGACCGACTCTACCGCGTCGTCGCGCGTCCGGTGGAGTTCGAGGTTGGCCAGCTTCCGGCAGGTGCTGTCGTCGGCGCCCACATCGTCGATGACGCGTTCGCCGCGCAGCTGGCAGACCGCACCGGCGCTGCCGTAGCGTTCTATTCCAGCGGCAAGCGTCTGGCCGCAGGCATGCCGAGCGGGGTCGACCACGAGGGCCTGGATCAACTGGTGACGGACCTGCCGTCCCTCGATGCCGACAAGAGTTACCAGGACAAGGGGCGCTCCGAGGTACACGACCTCGCGGATGGCATGGCGGTCGTGTATGCGCGGCTGCCCGGTGAGGCGTGGCAGCTCGGCGCCGGTTACGCCGTCGCGCGGCAGGGCTACAAGATCGCTGGACTGTCCGCCGTGTTGTCGCGAGCCGACAGCAAGGACAAAGACGCGGTCAATTCGATCCGGCTCGTTGCGATCGCGCTCGGGGCCATCGGCATCGGCTTGCTGCTGAGCTTCTGGGAGTACAACGGCCCGCTCGCTCGTTTCCGCCAGCAGGTGAAGGCGCTCTCGGGCGGTAGCGCGACGCGCTTTGCCGCCGAGAAGCTGCGCGCGCCTTACCGCCAGCTGGGCCTCGACCTCAACCTCACGCTCGATCGCAGCGCGCGTTCGGGGGGTGGCGATGAGGCGCCGATCTCGATCGGCTTCGAGCAGATGTTCGGCGAGGTCGGGGCGCAGTCGTCGATGAGCGCGTTTGGTGTGCCGCCATCCTCGCCACCCTCGGGAGCCGCTCCGATCGAGGCGCCGGGGTTGGCGACCGCGCAGGCGGTGCCGCCTGCCGCTTCGCCGCCGAGGCGCCCGCCGCGCAGCGCCGCGCAGCCCGTCGCTGCGGCTCCCGCGGCCGCGATGCCATCCGCGCCTGATGCCGCGTCGCTCGAACCGACTCATACCGCGAGCTACTCGGGCGGCACGGTCGTAGGCCTGGGGTCGTTCTCGTCGAGCGCTCGCGACATCAGCTACCCGAACGTCCCCAGCCCGGTAGACAACGGCTCGGCCGAGTCTGGGCTGAACGCGATCACCGATGACGCCGTCAACGGCACGCAGGAGTACGAGCCGGAGTGGACCCAGGTCTACCAAGACTTCGTGCGGATCAAGCAAGACTGCGGTGAGGCCGTGGAGGGCTTCACGTTCGAGCGCTTTACTCAGACGCTGAGGAAGAACCGCGACACCCTGATGCGCGAGCACGGCGTCCAGCACGTCCAGTTTAGCGCATACGTGAAACAGGGAAGGGCCGCGCTCAAGGCCAAGCCCGTTCGACAGTGACCCCGACCATGGCCCTCCGAGGTGGGGACCTGGGGGCATGGCGGCGGCCCGGCGTCCAGTCGGGCTGGTGTGAGGAATGCCGACGCGGGAGGCTCGCGATTGTCATTTAGCGGCCTGGGAACTAGAAACCCACCAGGCTGCGCGGGGCGGGTGGAGCCAGCCGAGACCGATGTCCCGAGTTTGGCGCGGCAGCCCGAGCGCGCCCCGCAACCCATCCAGATCGAAACGCCATGAGTGAACCACCGCTACACAAGCTCGTGATCGTCGGTTCCGGCCCAGCCGGTTTGACGGCGGCCATCTACGCCGCCCGTGCGAACCTGGAGCCCCTTTGCGTCGAGGGGTTCAATGCCGGTGGCCTGGTGCCCGGTGGGCAGCTCATGTTCACGACCGACGTGGAGAACTATCCGGGCTTTCCGTCGGGCGTCACGGGACAGGAAATGATGGAGCTCTTCCGCAAACAAGCGGAGCACCAGGGCACGAAATTCATCACGGCCGACGTGCAGAAGGTCGATCTCTCCTCCTGGCCGTTCAAGCTCTGGGTCGGTGAAGACGAGAACGAACTGCACCTGGCGCAGACGTTGATCGTCGCCACCGGGGCGCGAGCGAACTACCTGGGCCTGCCGAGCGAAGAGTTGTTGAAGAACCGCGGCGTCAGCGCCTGCGCGGTGTGCGACGGCGCGCTGTTCCGAAACCAAGACGTGGTGGTGGTCGGCGGCGGCGACACCGCGATGGAAGAGGCGAGCTATCTGGCTGGGCTGTGCAGTCGAGTCACGTTGGTGCACCGCCGTGACGACTTTCGTGCCTCGCAGGCGATGCAGCGTCGCGTTGAGCAGAACCCCAAGATCGACATCCTGCGCAGCCACGTAGTCGAGGAGGTGCTCGATCCGTCGCTCGGCAAGGTCACCGGGGTGCGTGTGAAGGATTTGAAGACCAACGAGAGTCGCTCCCTGGCGTGCGGCGCTCTGTTTGTCGCCATCGGGCACACGCCCCTGGTGGACGTGTTCCGTGGCCAGCTCGAGACGCATCCAAACGGCTACATTCGAGTCACGCCAGGCAGCACGCACACCAGCGTCGAGGGCGTGTTCGCGGCAGGCGACGTCGCCGACTGGAACTATCGCCAAGCCGTGACCGCCGCGGGGACGGGTTGCATGGCGGCGCTCGACGCCGAGCGCTGGCTCGCAGCGAGGCACTGAACGCTTCCAGGCGCGGGAACGCCCAGAGCCCCGATCCGTTGCCACCGTCCCGGCCCTGCCCGACGATCTCGCTCGGGCTCAAGCGGGTCGCGAAGCGTCGGAATTCAGGTGGCGCAGCACTTCCTGGAGATCCTTCCAGACATCGCGCTTGGCTTGTGGCGTGCGCAGCAGGTAAGCGGGGTGGAAGGTGGGCATCACCGGGATCTTGCCGCGCCAGAGCTTCCACTGGCCGCGCAGGCGGGTGATGCCTTCCGTCGTGCCGAGCAGGCCCTGCACGGCAGTTGCGCCGAGCGCTACGATCACCCGCGGCTCTAGGATCGCGAGCTGCTCGGCGAGGAAAGGCATGCAGCGCTCCATCTCTTCGGGCTCGGGCTTGCGGTTCTTGGGCGGGCGACACTTGACGATGTTGCAGATGTAGACATCGTCGCGCCCGAGTTGCATGGCCGCGATCATGCGGTCCAGCAGCTGTCCGGCGGGACCAACGAAGGGAAGACCTTGTCGATCCTCTTCTTCTCCGGGGCCCTCGCCGACGAATACTAGCCCAGACGAGCCGCCCCCACGCGCGAACACAGATTGATGGCGGCCCTCGTGAAGGCCGCATCGCGTGCACGTGCTCGCCTCGCTGGCCAGCTCGCGAAGCCGGTCGACCGAGGCCTGGGGCAAATGAACGAGCTGCCTCGAGACAATCTCCGGGGCCATCTCCGGTGTCGAAGCAGTCTCCGACGAAATTCCGTCGGTGGGAGGACGCGACGCCAGCGGCTCGAGCCGTGCGGCGACCTCGCGCGCGGGGGCGGGGACTGGGACTGGGGCCACCCCCACCGTCTCGGTTCGCGTCGCGGAACGGACCGCCCGCGTCGCTCTCGAACCCCACGCGCCCGACGCCTCGAGCTCTTGGACATGGGCTCGCACCGAGCGCACCAGGGTGAGCAACTCGTTGCGAAGGCCGCTGTTTGGGACGGGGGGCTCGTCGGTGGGCGTCTGGCGCTGATCCAAACCTCGCGTAGGGTGCGCGAGCGCAGCATCCGCCGCAAGCGCTACCGCGCAACGGCCCAGCCGATCGAGGCTTGGCTGCCGGCTCACGGGGCCGGCGGGGGCGCCGATGGGCCGGTCACTTCGGGCGGTGTCGCGCAGAGTGCCGGCGCCGCCAGGAGCTTCGCTGCGCGCACGTTCTCGTCGCCGACGTCGAGATGCGCCAGCGAGCGAGCGGTGTCGCCCTGCTCGCGCTCCAGGCGAGCAAACTCGAGCTGGCTCTGCGCGATCGCGAGCTCCCGCGGGGCGCAGCGCATTGCGCCCAACGCCTCCACCTCGGCCAGGTCGGCCGCGAGCTGGTCTACGCGGGCGTCCAGCGGCGCGTTCCGCGCGCAGCCGGAGAGCGCCAGGCCTGCGAGCGTCAGAATGAACGCGCCCCGTGATTTGACCCCCGTCGCGGGCAGCGGGCGTCTGCCTCGTGGGGGAGCGAACGGGCTCGAGGGCGCGCCCGCTCCGCGGAGCCAGCGCGCGTCGCGGCCGATCGTTCGCTTCAGCATGGGACTCGTCACGGCGTGATCGAAACGCCGCCTGGGTCGGCGCGTTCGACTCGCTGGGCGAGAAGCACTGCCCGGTGCGCATACTCGCGCGCGACCTCGGCGAGCCGGATGGCAGCACCGTAGTCGGCCTCGAGCGCCTCCGAGCGCGCCTTTTCGAAGTGCTCCAGCGCGAACTGGTATTCATAGGGAGCGCGCCGAGCGGCGCCGAGTTGCTCGGCGCGGGCGAGCTCATCGGAGGCTCGCGTGGCGCGCACGGCGTACACCGCACTGCCGCAGCCGAACAGCAGCGGGACCAGCGCGAACGGGACTTGGAGGCGAGGCATCCCGACCGGATGTTATCAAGGTGCTCGGGCTGTCGCCGTACGCCCGCGCCCCTCGCGCGCATTTCTCACAAGCCGGCCTCGCGAGGCGAACGACAAAACACCACCGCCTCGCCGGCAGCCGAAGGATCGGTGCGCGCGAGGCGGATTGCAGGGAAGTGTTTGCCGCCTCGCGGACGACACCACGAATCGCGACGTAGGCGCTAGCGGGTCACGAGTGACGGGCCGCCCGCTAGGGAGCCGCCACCGTCGGGCCGGCAGTACTTACAAGCGCCGGTAGACGCCCACCACGACGCCGAGCAGCATCGTCGAGCGGAAATCGGTGGCGCGCACCAGGATGGGCGCCATCTGATCGTTCGCCGGCTGGAACCGCACGTAGTCTTTCTCGGGGTGGTAGTACTTCACCGTCGCCTCGTCACCGATCAGAGCGACCACGATCTCACCTGGCTCTGCCGACGACTGCTTGCGAACGAAGATGTAGTCCCCGTTGAGGATACCGGCGTTGATCATCGAGTCGCCCTGCACCCGCAGCCCGAACACGTCGCGCCCACCACGCACCAGCATGCGGTCGATCCGCACCGTATCGACCACGTTCTCTTCGGCGAGGAGCGGAAGACCCGCCGCTACACGCCCCAGGATCTGGACGTCGAGCAGGTTGTCGTCACCGTTCGCCGGAGCCTCGCTGCCATTCTGCTCGCGGCTCACCAACCGCAGAGCGCGGCTCTTCATGTCTTCGCGGCTCAAGTAGCCCTTCCGCTCGAGGGCGCGAAGGTGATCATTCACTCCGTTTGTGGAGCGGATCCCCATCGATTCGCCGATCTCGCGGAGAGTCGGCGGATAACCGCGCTCTTCGATAGACTGCTTGATGAAATCGAGAGTTTGGGCTTGGCGCTTCGTGAGACCCTGCATGGAACCCGCATCTTACTGAACGGGTGTTAGGAAGTCAAATCGTCAGCACAAGGCGGGAATCACTCTCGAATCGCCCGAAAATCGCGAGGCAAATCGCGACTATTGACTATTGGCAAGATGACCACTGGCACGACTCGCGAGGATCCCGGTGACCCGCGCGAGCGGCAGGGCGCTCGAGTTTGCTCGCACCGCTCTCGAAGCGAGGGTTCGGATAGCGCAGGCGGTCCCCCTGCGAACCGCTGCTCGTGGGCGCGCTCGGACATGCTTCGATGGTGCTTCGCGACAGGTCAGGAGAAGCGACCCGACACTCCGAGCAGTGTCAGCTTGTCGTTTGTGCTGCGAAGGCGCTCGACCAGCATGTGGACGGTACCCCAGAGCACCTCGTACGCGAGGTCTTTGTCTTGAAAGAGAAGGTCGTCGAGGTCTTCCTTGGCGATCGCGAGCAGGCGACAGCTGTCGTGGCAGAGGGCGTCCGCAGAGCGCGGAGATTCGTCGAGCAGCGCCATCTCGCCAAACACCTGGCCAGGACCCAGCACTGCCAGCGCTTCTTCGCCGAGGCCCGGGATCTGTCGCACGATGCGGACCTTGCCTTCCAGAATGAGGTACACCTTGTCGCCGACGTCGCCGTGCTGAAAGATGCTGGTCTCGCGCGCGTGGCTCTCCTCGTGGGCGATCGATGCGATTCGCTCCAGCGCACGCTGTTTCAGACTGGCGAAGAGTTCGACGCGGCGCAGTTGCTCGGTGCGCTCGGCGTGCAGCTCTCGACCCTCCTGATGCATCACTGGTGCTGACTACTATACGTCGGGCTCCGGCGTCGACGGCAACCCTCGCGCGTGGGCCGGAGCCGTTTTTCCTCGGCTGCTTTCCTGCGGCTGCTCTTCCTGTGGCTGGTGTCTCGACGGAGCGCTCCGTTCGTCCGTCCCACTGGCTCTTTCCCGCGCCAGAAGTAGGCGAGTGTTTCGGGCCGATGCGAGCCGCTGCCCCACTGGCAGGCGCGCGGATCTCGCAAATGTCAGCGGCGCACGAACGTCACGACGATCGGGATGGTGGTAGTGATCGGGTTGCCGCCTCGGTCGAGCGCGGGGATGAACGTCTTACCGAGCGCACACCGCTGCGCGGCGCGCCCGAACCCGAAGCTCGTGTCGCCGATCACCTTCACGTCGACGGCCTTACCAGCGGCCGACACCGTGACCGCGACTCGCACCTGCTGGTAGTTGATCTGCTCGAGCTCTGCCTCGGCGGGGAATGGGCAGTCCCAGTTCTTCTCGCCGGTGCCCGCCGCGCGGGAGCGGTCAGCCGCCGGCGCGGTGCCGGTTCCCCCGACCACGCCGTCGGCGCGCGCGGCCTGATTGCGAACGGCCTGCGTCGCCGTTCCCTTCGACGCTGTGATGCCGCCCGCATAATAGTCGGCGTTGCCCTGAACGAAGGCGTCTCCGGTCAGATCGAGCGGCTCATCGGGCGTCGGCTCTGCCGTCAGCACCTTGCCTGCCTGCGCTGCCGCCGGAGCCGGCGGTGGCGCTTCCTTCGGCGCAGGCGGCGCCTTCTCGGGCGGGGGCTTGATGGGTTCGGGTTCGGGTTCGGGCTCGGGAGGCGGCGGCTCGGGCTCGGGAGGCGGCGGCTCGGGCTCGGGCTGTAGCTCGATCTCGACGTCCTTCTCGAGGCGG
>Ga0247763_1001495_pt1 | contig 13295 bp, 10 predicted proteins | sample UWRJL141409B4_FD_179926 | JGI IMG/M metagenome (GOLD analysis project Ga0247763, IMG submission 179926) | Plant litter microbial communities from Arlington Agricultural Research Station in Wisconsin, United States - UWRJ-L141-409B-4 | ecosystem: Environmental > Terrestrial > Plant litter >...
ATTGTCCTGTATCTCCCGGAAGCCAATTGACCCTACTTCCAAGGCAGCGATCATGATCTGCGCTTCGCTAAAGGGGATGCGCACAGTCTGGACTTTTCCGCTATTATTCTCTGTGCTTTCATCATTCTCCGTGCCTTCATCGTTCACTGCGCTTTCGTCATCAGCTGGAGAAACCTCGACGAGGAGTGCCGTGTCGTCTTCGGAGGAGCGTGTATCGAGAATAACAAAGTGCTGGTACTGCGGGCCCAATCTCTCTGAAACCGCCTCGGGCGTCTGGCCAAGTACCGCATTAGGATCGCATATCTCGGAGGAGAGCCGTTGTAGTGTTTGCGGACAGCCGGGCGCGAGATCTTCGCTTCGAGCAAAAGTGGCGGCGAGAAAGCGGTCGACTACCTATATCCATCCATCCATCCATCCAGGCCCAAGATTAGCTGATGTTTTCATTTTCCTTTTCAGGTTGTGTCGGTAGGTACTTGCCTCGTCGGATATGTCGTCAACAAGACAGATAGGGTGGACATTCATGTTAAGGTAAGTGCTAGCAAATTGACGAGTTCAAATCGGTTCAAACTAGAACTCGCATTCAATGTTGTCAATGTGGCTGTTGCTTGACTTTAAAACACATATACCTAAACTGCACTGCCCCCTCGCATACAACCAACGAAAGCGGGGGACGGCTCCACCGTCGGACTTGCTTTTGCGAGGGCTCGTGGTGTTATCCATGATGCAATGGTGCGTTCATAACGTTGCATTCAAGGAATGGCTGGGTTTGAGCATCTCTTTGTCAAGGAACATTGAATAAGGTAGCTAAAACGAACGTTGTTTTCTTTTGACATCTTGACAGTATCAAAGTGCTGGGCTCTACTTGATACAAATTCCGGGAACTTTCTAAAGTTGCTTTGGACACAAGATGGGCACCAAGTAAACGTATCATTTATCAGTCTTTGCATGGTCCATCACAAGTAGGACTTGCCAACTCTGACCTCGCCTCTTAACTCATCTTTCATATGTTTTTCCTTGCAGCACCCTCAAAGCGCTGGAAGCTTCCCCATTGTATTTCTATCGAATAGTTGAGACTTCAGCAACGCGGTGTCGAGACTTCTTCGCTGGGTCCTGTTGAACCTTCAACCAGAGCAGTTATATGCATTCGCATGAGACCTCTTTTTTCCTACAAGACCCCTGCACTGTTCAGACCTTGCGATACGACTTAAAGGTACCAACTCCTCACAAGACATTGGCGCTGAGAGGAAGTAAGACTTTCAAGGTCATTGCTGTATATAAATACAGTATGTAAAATCTATAGCAAGTTGCTGATTGAGAGGCAGGCTGGGAATACAGCTGAGTCTCTGTGTTTATGCACAACACTCTTGTGGGAGTGGAAGTGGGAGTGTGTGCCAAGACATATATATATCGTGAATGACTCGATCACAAAACCCTGCGTGACGTGATGTCCAGTCTGCGGGAAAAAATAGCCACGACCTGCATTCACCCGGACCGAAGGAAAGCGCACATGTCAATAGGTCAGATGCAATCTGTAATCTGCCGCCAATCTCAGTCCTTCCCCACTAAAAAGCCGATGCTTGGAGATAAACGATAGACTTGGCACTATGGAAGTTGCGCGAGGGACAAAACCTTGGACCTTCCCGTTCTGGTGAATCTGGATTCACGCCAATCCCCACGATGGAGCACGAGCTCGCCTGGTAGCATTGAGTCATGTATTATGATCCTCCTCGACCCTTCTTTTGAATAATCGTTCATTTCACTGAGATCTCTTCTCTGCCATTGCGCCGCATTCTAGGGAAAAAGCCCCGTCACCATGAAACCACAACTCCTCTCACTATTCACACTCCTCCCCGCCACCGCCCTCGGGGTTGGCGATGGCGATGGTCCCAAACCCCTAATCTCATCCGAGAGGATGCGCGCAGATGTCACTTCAGAAAACCTCATGAACAACCTAAGGGCTCTCGACCGTATCGCCAGTGCCCACGGTGGAAATCGCGCGTTTGGGTTACCAGGATACCAAGCCTCGGTCGATTACATCTGGGATCGTGTCTCTAAACTGCCAGGCACCCGGGCGTGGAAACAGGAATTTTCTTCGCTTTTCGACATGGTTGTGTCGATCGAACTACGCGTCGACAATGCGCCCATTCCGGTTTACGGTTTGACCTTTTCGCCATCGACGAGCAAGGAGGGGTTGACGGCGGAGGTTGTGTCTGGGGTTGACGGGGATGCAGGATGTTTAGATGCGTCGTATGGAGACTGGGTTAAAGGCAAGATTGTGTGGGTGAAGCGTGGGAGATGTCCCACGGGGGGCACACTGGCGGGGCCGCTACTTCCAGCCGCGAGGGCGGGAGCTGCGGCTGTCATTATCTACAATGACTCTCCTACTAATATCAGCGGTGGGGGAACGCTTTCGACACCAGACAAGGACCATGCCCCGGGGGGGTTCATCAACCAGGTCGATGGTCTACGAGTCAGGGCCAGACTCGACGCGGGAGAGAAGGTACAGGGCTATTTCCAACACACGCAAATTGTTGAGCAGAGGGCGACGGAGAATGTGTTTGTTGAGATTGAGCAGGGAGATCCGGACAATGTCATTATGCTCGGAGCGCACCTCGATAGCGTACAAGCCGGAGCGGGCATCAACGACGACGGCTCCGGCACCAGTCTGATTCTCGAACTCCTCCTCGCCGCTGTCGAGTACGAAACCAAGAACCGAATCCGGTTTGCCTGGTGGGGAGCGGAAGAAAACGGACTGTTGGGCTCACGCCATTACTGCTCGAGCCTGAATGCTTCCGAGGTCAATAGCATTCTGGCCTATCTCAACTTTGATATGGTATCCCGGGGTTTCATCGGGGTTGGGGATGGAGACGGCAGTTCGTACGGCCGAGTGGCGCCGCCGGGGTCTGGTGCCATTGAGAAGTTATTTACCGACTACTTTCTCAGCCAGGACATTGTCGTCACGCCGGCCAACCTTACCAACGGCAGTGACTACGCGTCCTTCTGGCGGATACTCAACAAACCGTTTGGATATCTGCACACGGGAACGGGAGCCGCCCAAGATCCCTGTTACCATCGAGCCTGTGACACGATTCAGAATCCGAACCCGGAAACCATCAAGACAAATGCACTGGTAAGAAATTCTTTCCACCGGAGAAGAAAGGAAAACTAGCTGATTTTGACTCTGATTCTACGATAGGCCGCCGCCCATGTCCTGTCCGTGCTCGCCGTGAACGGAACGGCAATCATCCCCAAAGCCAAAGTCAACGCCACCAGTTTTGCAAAAATGCGTGTTTTGGATGCTGGACCGCATTTTGTTGACCTCGATAGGCTGGAGATGTGGGATGACCATCATGTTGGATGCAATCATGAGTTTTGACCAATTTATTTACAACAAGTGGTCAATACCTAATATTGTAGTGGAAATACCTGTTATGTGCAACGAATCTGGGAACAGAAAATTTCCATTTTCGTATCTTGAGCACGTGATATTGCTCACCCTGGCTCTGGTTCAGCTCAGAGGAAGGTGTTTCAATAAAAAGTTACGTTAGTAATTAATAGCTTTAAGAAGAAATTATTTATAGGTAAGTTAAATTGGTTTTAAGGGGTTTAAAAGATATCATACATCTTTTTTTTTATGTATAAATTACTAATTGTTGACATTACAGCCCAGTTGCCCTGTAGCTACAGCGCCTTTGGGTGCTATAGCCTAGTTGATCTACTGCCCTGGGAGTGCTGTCAACTGCACTATAACAAAGTGCAGTCACCACAACCACGGGGAGTTGTTATTGTGGTTCAGGGGGGCTGCCAAGCCCTCTGGACCCACTGGAACCCACTAAAACCGACGGAGAGTTCCGGGAGCCCCATCACCTATAGGCTAAGTTTACAGGGATAGACCCCAGTACTATTGTTACATCAACTTAGCCAACTCGTTGCCCTGGAATCCTTTGGATTCCAGCACCAACGTAAGCACTCTTCCCTCTATAATATAGTCTTTCCTTGTGTATTTTAGAGCCTTCACTCCCTATAAGATTAACCCACACTGTGACGGCAGGCATGTAACTCACGATGTTGTACGCGATAGCGTAGCCCAAAAGCGTTAATTGAAAGCTAAAGAGAAAAAAGAAAAGAAGAAGAATTCGCAGCGTGCAGAATTCCCAAAGTAGGTGGTGTGTTGGTGGGTCCCCATCGCCCAGGGCGGTGTGGGCTGGCAATTGGCCGCCAGGCCAATCAGCCACACTTGTGCGTTGATGACCGCACAGGTGGGGCAACCCAGATCCCAGTCCCCACACCGTCACACACACCTACTGAGGGCCCTATAAAGAACCATCTCCCTTCCTGTACCTTTGACACTCAATTCTTTTCCTTTCTTTTACCCTACGCAAAATAATTTATATATAGCCTTCGGGTAACCTTTTAACCCCCGTGATCTCTGGGCATAGATAGACCCCTGTATTCTTACTTGTTACGGTAAGTTGGTTTGCTGATTTTAGCTTCTTCTGACCCCGTCCCGGGCAGGCATCGTACTCCCAAAGTGTCACGGCACCAAAGGATGCAATGCGTAAACACCACAAAAAGTGGAACGTTGTGCAGTCAGGGCACTGCACCGTAGTCCTTCTACATCTAGCTGCGTAGCCACGGGCAGGCAGCATCACGGTACCGTGACACAAAGCCTTCCGCTGCACTCGTTACAGGGGACTCACCCCCTGCAACCTCTTATACTGGGCCTTACTGAGACCAGTCAGGTCACCTAATTTAACACTAGTAAATATAAGGAATATTGTACTTATTATCCCCCTTGGTGGTATGCGGGGAATATTTGGAAAGTAGGTTATCCGGTTTGGGTGTCGCGTCCTCTAAATGATGGCAACCCGAAGCCCAATCAAGACTTGCATACTCTTGCGTGCAGAGCCAACCAATCACACATTCAGGCGGTTTTTGGACAGCTGTATCAGGGCTAGACTAGTCCAGGAAGATTTCCCCTCATCACCAACTTTGATATTCACGCAATGGGCCTCGTCAACGACGTGTACGCGCTGCGGTGGCAACTCGCCGCAGCCACGGCGGCAGTCTATGCCCTGACCAAGTTCCGTGCTTACTGGCGCCTCCGCGCCTTCAAAGGTCCCCTCGGCTCCGGCTTCACCAACTTTTGGCACACGCGCTCCCTGCTCAGGTGGAACTCGCACCTGTGGTACGACGACGTCTGCTCCAAGTATGGTACGTCGGCTGAACCCAAGTCACCATTTTCCAGTCCCTATTCCTCACTTTGTTAGGTTCCATCGCGCGCATCGGGCCCAACGACCTGATCACGTCGTCGCCCGACCTGCTCGTCCACATGAGCGCCGTGCGCTCCCCCTACACCCGCGGCAAATGGTTCTACCGTGCCACGCGATGGGAGCCCGGAAAGGACCACATGTTTAGCGAGCTCGACGAGACCAAGCACCAGCGCAAACGCCAGCAGATGAGTCAGGGGGTACTAAATTTAATAAATTCTGCATTTCATCCTTGAGAATCAAAATCCTTTAGGTTCAGCACTACTACTAACCCGCCCATCCAGTACTCGGGAAAGGAAAACCTGTCCCTCGAACGCTCCATCGACGTGCACATTGCCGAGTTCATCCACCTGATCCGGACCAAGTACCTCTCGACCGACCGGCTGGCTCAGCCTTTTGATTTTGCGCACAAGGTGCAGTACCTGACGCTCGACGTCATCAGCCACGTGGGCTTCGGCGAGCCGTTTGGCGATCTGCAGGCCGACGCCGACGTCGACGGGTACATTGAGGTTGGGGAGACGGGCCTCGCCGTCATCACCATCACGGCGGCCCTCGGCCTGACCTGGCTCGTGCAGCTGCCGATGGTGGCGCGGCTGCTCGGTCCGTCAGAGCGTGACGTGTCGGGGTTCGGGCGCATGATGGCCAAGGGGCGGGCGGCCGTCGAGGCCCGGCTGCGGCGCGGCGATATGGACGGGCGCTCCGACATGCTGGCGTCCTTTGCGCGCCACGGCCTGACTCCCGACGAGCTCGTGACCGAGTCCGCCCTGCAGATCATCGCCGGCGCCGACACCACCGCCTCCTCTCTTCGCGGCATCTTCCTCTACCTCCTCACCCACCCCCGTGTCTACGCCAAGCTGCAGGCCGAGGTTGATAGATACGTCTCCCACAGCGCTCCGGGAAGCAGCATCATCATCCCCGACTCGGATGCCCGGAAACTCCCCTACCTCCAGGCCGTCATCAAGGAGGGCATGCGCGTACACCCGCCCGTAACGGATCCGCTGCCGAAGCGGGTGCCCGACGGAGGGGACACGGTGGTTGTCGACGGCGAAGCCGTATTCCTGCCGGGCGGGACCGAGGTCAGCGCGGCGCTGTGGCCGCTGCAGCGCAGCCGCGCCGTCTTTGGGCCAGACGCCCACCTCTTTCGGCCCGAGCGCTGGATCGTCGTCGACGACGACGACGAGCCCGACAACCTGGCGCGCCTCGCCGACATGAACCGTGTCCATGAGCTGCATTTTGGCTATGGCCGCTTCCAGTGTCTAGGCCGGCCGATTGCCTTGATGGAAATTTCGAAAACGGTGTTTGAGGTGTGTACCTACCTTACCTATTTATACTCGGGGGTTTATTAAGATAAGGTGCTAATATATGGTTGTCAAGCTGATGCGCAACTTTGACTGGTCTCTGGCCACCCCCGAGCGTCCCTGGAAGGAGCGTAACAATATGGGCATCTTCACGACAAGCAACATGTGGGTTCTGGCTACGGAGCGGTGATTTTTTTTTCTCTTTTTTTTTCCTTTGTGTTTCCTATTCACCTTTCCTACCCTACCACAGCTCGAGCAGACAGCGTTTTTTCCTGAGGGTGAGAGCAGCAGGCCGTGGCGAGGTCGCACTACATGCACGGAAACGACCCGGCGGGCGGAGGGATGTCGCTTGTCCCCGGGAAGGCCGCCGGTGGCCGTTCTCATGTGGCGCCGGAGGGCATCGGCTCTGGAAAATGATTTGGGGCGGAAACAAGCAGGTCGGTCTCCGGCAGACGCATGAATACCATGAATTTCAGCAGGGGCAAGAGGCCAATTGTATTGTGGGATGAAAAAAGTGCAAATCACCCACTATCGTCATCTACTACCACGTCCCGTCCCCGGCCCGGGGGCTTTTGGCGATGCGGGTAGGAGGGTTATGCGCGCGCCATTCATGAGCGAATCTCCGCAGAAGGGAAGGCGACATCCTGGGCCGTAAGTATGTACTCCACGCGACCAGTAAACCATTGCCACTCACGGCGAATTTGTAAAGCGCCAATCTCTGTTACCCAGGAAATAAACCGGGAACATTGGTCTTTGGTTGATGGATTTATAGCCGGCTCGATGTATGGGTCAATCAGGGGGATTTTGAGTCAAGCGAGCTAAAAAAGCGTCCATGGGGAGGTGTTTGACAAGCAATATCGATATTGAGCGCTAGAGGAACAAGCCTTTTAATTTTTTTTTTTTTAGACATGCAGTCTACCCTACCGGGCTGTGGAAATATCCTTCATAACAGCAGCATATTGCTGGCCGACATCTTCCATGGGCAGCTCGAAACTCTCGGCTTCCGTGACAGTCAAGACAACTCTGCCAGTGTCACTTCCATATCCCCCTTCCCGCCTCGACCCCCTGACGGACTCGGACCCGATGGTCGGCGGTCCGCTGCTCAGGTTCGCTCCCCCCACTGGTCGTCGAGACGAGCGGCACACCTTGCTCCAGAGCAGGTCGATCAGCGGTTTGATCGCTAACAGACACGCGCAGACAATGGCGGTGTTGACTTCGACCGAAGTCCAATGCGATATAGTCACAAAGTCCCACGAAAAATCCGCCGACCAGAGGAGAGGCCGGATCAACATGGCTCGAAGCAGCGAGATGACACAGACCCTAAGACAAGATCAAAGTCAGACAACAAAGAATCCTAGTACAGTCCCGGCTTGGACAATCGGGGATGCTTTGGAACATACAAGAAGCCCAGTGCGAAGATGAACAGCAACATGATTCGCTGCCTCAGGGCCACGGTCATGATCATGACAACCGGCACCGGAAGCGCAAAGATCAAGAAATCGGTCGTAATGTGGAAGCCAATGGGAATCCACATGTAAAGGCTGCCTCTACGGCAGTTGCCCTTGACGGCGGGGTTCCAGAGCGCCTCCAGCGGGATGCACATGGTCACAGTCGATAGGAAGTAGAGCGTGCTGTAGATGACGACGATGGCGAAGAGGGCCAAGGCAGCTCGGCGGGCCCATATATGCGTGAGGATACGTAGGTACAGCAGGAGAATGGAGATCTTGGAGCATGTGAGGCTCAGCTGGTAAAAGAGGAGCGTGGCCCACGACGATTTGCCCCAGGCGACTAGATCTCCTGGCTGCAGCGTCCAAATGTGACGACCGAGGGCCGACTTGGCTTGCATGACCACGGACACGGTATAACCTATCGAATGAAGCTGCGCGCCATGATCAGTGTTGATGCCGATTGCTATCGAGTGGTACCCACCCACCCATGCAACGAGAACAAACCAGTCCTCGGCAGCCAAGGCCCGCATCATGACGGACCGAGTGTAGAAGCGGGCCGCGACCGCGGCGGTGGCCACCGCCAAGGCGGTGACGGCAACAGCAATGACGAATGCCGAGATGTCGTCGTCTGCACCCGGCGGCGGGTTGCCAGCTGGAGGCATTTTCGCCATTTCTAAAATTTAGCACTGGATGTTGCAGCTTCTTGTGCATTGTCCGCTCGTCATGGCGAAGGATGCAGTGGGGAATTGCCTGGGTTGATGGGGTGGCTCGGAAAGGGATGGCCAAGAGAGACCACCAGAGTCGCTCCATCCTGGACACCCTCCAGTTTAAAGGGCGCGTGGGCGGCGAAAAGACTTGACAAACGTGTGTGATTTGTTTGCCCGTGGTTTCCCCGATGCGCTTGGCTGTGGCTGCAGCTCAAAAAGGGTTGTCCAGGCGAGTCAGGGTCATCCGCGATTGGATGCTAATCTGTGAGCGAGTAAGACCCATGCCACCGGTAAACGATCTGCACGGACATGGTGGTGGGGTAGGTTTTGGGACTGAAGCTGTTCGTTCAGACAGGTTGCATCACAATCCCAAAAGTTGGCTGATGACCGAGCTAACAATTGCAAACTTCTGGGGGGGGAGGAGGAACAATTCCGCACCGAACCCGGCATGCTGGGGCGATGCAGAAAAATCTTTGCGGGAATGCATCACATCGTCCCCGCGTGGCCCCGAAACCATGGTTGCATGGCAGCTAGGGCCCCTGTAGCCGATGTTGTGATGCACTGATGCACGCCCAAATTTCCTCAAACCGCCACCACTTTCACCGACCCCTTCAAGCTCGCAAGAAGCCCTCAGAATGGAATGGCTGGGATTAATAGAAGTGCACAAGATGCAATGACCTTCGTGCTGCGTAACACGCTTGAGTGCCCTGTTTCTGACACCACATTCCATCAGAGATCCAAATCCAGACAGCCTGCGGAAGTTACAGCTGCCAATCGCAACCAACCCCCCAATCCGGTCCACAGCTTTCCTTGCCCCACTTCCCCATTGCCCCTCAAGCGGTTGCAAAAATAAAACGGACTCACTACCTGCAGGTACATTGCCCACAGCTAAATTTCTATTGTAAAACTGGTACCGCTAGGTCAGGCCCTGTTACCAGCCAGTCATGAGACCTCCAGACGCTATCACTTGCTGCATTCTCACTACCATAGAAACCACCATTTTGTGAGCCGAATGCCGTGGAAGTGTTGCAAAATTGGTAGTGGCTGTTAGGATCAGGCCACAAACGCTCGGGCCAACCATCCTTGCAGTCCGCTTTATTTTGTCAACCGCTTGCCCCTCCACCAGAAACTTACCCAGAACCTGCCACGTGGTAGTAAAAATGGGTCCGACATCTTCAGTGAAGATCACAGCAAAAAGAGTCGAACCGATTTCTACTATACGTACCTGCGACAGGCTACGTCAGCTAGGCAAAAATGCACGATAGACCGGGCCGAGTAGTGTTATCGCCGTCTGATTGAGCAAAAGCCTCAGCCACACATACGGCTTGATCGTGTCATAGTTGGCCCAGTCAACGAAACCCGACCGCACCGTGTACGCATGCAGTTGCGGACAGGCTTTGGACACCTCGGCGAGCGCCATTTCCCTCTCTCCCTTGACTCGAGCGTAAAGAGGAGTAAAGGGGCCGTCGCTGGATATGAAGACGAACCGGAAGGGATGACTGCCTCTGGGGCCTGTAGAAGAAGCGACAGTCGAAATCGGCCTCAGCTGCCTTGACGGCGAATGTGGTTTTGATGTCAACTAACAATCCAACATCTTCAACTTTGCCCCTGTCGTCCAGCTTTCGTTCCCCAAGGCTCTTGAGGCAAACCGCTCGCGGCCTGCGTCTCATGCGCGGTTTGCGTCTCCTGTCATCATCCGGAGGAGCCCCACATTGACCGACCAGAAAATAACCCACGGGGTGTTCGGAAATGTTTCAAGGGCTTGGCGCACCCTGTCGCCAAGACAGGAGACGCAAACTAGTGGTTTTGCCCAAAGAGCCTAGGGACTGGACCGGAATACCACGTGCTTTACGGAATACTCTAAGATATACCAGTATAAGCCAGAATGTGGACATTACAAGTAACATCGGAGGAAACTTTAGCTTAGGCGACTGAAACTGGGCCTCTGAGGCTGTACAGCCGCGACGACTGGGGATTACCCTAGCTTTAGGGAAAGCTCAGGACTACGAACGAAAAAGGGAATTTCGTGTTTTCAGATTCATCGCAGACAACCAGGCTGTATTTGCTATCTGCTGTTCAAAACTGCAATTTACATGCCCGTATTCAAGAGAAGTCGACGCAAGGGAGTCAAAGAATAGACCGGGAATAACCTAGCCCCGGCTGATTCCACGTCTGGTTGGAGCAGGCGCGTCCTTCGAGCGGGGTACGGAGGAGGTTCGTTCGGCGGGAAGGTGGTATCCGCGGACGCGTTCCAAGTTGCGTCAGATTGAACGTCACCGACAGGAAAGATGCGGCGCATTTCCGTCCTTCCAACATCAACTCCCTGTGACAATCAGCTGCCACCCATTCGAGAGATGCAAAACACCCGACTAATATCACCATTTTGATTTCCGAGGACCACTGCAGAAACATGACTCGTCGAATCATCGACAGCGGGGAACCGAAAATGGTTCCCACCACGTGCACTCCCTCCTCCACCGAGAACAGCGAGCCAACCCCTTCTCACACCCGACGAGTCTACTCAACCGGACTCGGCATTGCGGTTCGCACACGCACAGAGGCGAATACAGCAATTACAGCGGACAGTGACGCAGAGAGTCAAAAGAAACGCTCCATCACCATCATCAAGACTGACCTCCTCATTCCCGGCGATGGAGACCCCATTCCCGCCGGTGCGCTGGTCATTCAAGATAAATTGATCGCCTGGGTCGGGAAGCGAGAGGATATCCCGGACAAGTATACATCCCTTCCGCATCGCGATATGTCAGTGCCATATCTCATGCCGGGACTCTGGGATGCGCATGTCCATTTTGGTGGAGCGTCTGCCGATCCGGATGACTATGCGTGGATTGTGGCCGAACATCCTGGTGTGGCCGGGGCGAGGTTGGCCAAGGGATGTTGGGAGGCATTGCAGCGGGGATATACATCCCTCCGGGATCTTGCCGGTTATGGCTGTGAGGTCGCCAAGGCCGTTGAGGATGGGACGATTGTCGGCCCCAATATCTATTCCGCGGGGGCATGTCTCAGCCAGACGGCCGGTCACGGCGATGTCTTTGCGCAGAATCCCGGTGATGTGCTTCTCAACTTGGGTGTATCCAACATTACGCCTGGTCATTTTGGGGGTGGCGAGGCCCTCTTGGTGGATGGTGTGGATGAAGCCCGGAGGGCAGTCAGGTTGAATATCCGGAGAGGCGCCAAAGTCATCAAAGTGTTTGCCTCGGGTGGTGTCTTGTCCCGCGACGACAATCCGCTGTACGCCCAATTCTCAGACGAAGAATTGGCGTGCATTGTCCAGGAGGCCCAGCGTCAAGGCCGTGTTGTGGCCGCTCACGTTCACGGGAAACCAGGCATCCTTGCGGCGCTCAAGGCTGGGGTTGCTACGGTGGAACACATGTCCATGGCTGACGAGGAATGCATCAAGCTCGTCAAGGAACAGGGGGTCATCTATGTTGCTACCAGGACTATTGTCGAGGGGCTCTTGGCTACCGGAGGTGCTGGTTTGCCCAAGAAGATTTGGGACAAAGTCCAACTTGTTTCGACGAACCATCTAGCCGCTTATAAACTTGCCATCAACAAGGGAGCCCAGATTGCTCTTGGCACGGACACACCCCCCGGATTCAACATGGCGGTAGAACTCGAATACGCAGTCAAGTGCGGCATGACCAATCTCGAGGCCATCAAGGCAGCTACGGCAAACGGTCCGCTTACCCTGGGACCTCAGGCTCCACGATCCGGTCAACTCAAGGAGGGGTATGAAGCGGATATTATCGCCATTGCTGCGAATCCTGTCGAGAACGTCAAAGTTCTTCAGGACCCCGATAATATCAAGTGGGTTTGGAAGGGCGGTAGGCTGTTCAAGGGCGAGGGTGTGTCTCCGTGGGGAGAAGATTACAGTCTAGGCAGTGGTACCTGGTAGGGCTTGAGTGTGCTCGGGTTTTGGCTTTCGGTGATATTTCAGCTTCAACTATCAGAAAAAGCTACCTCTAGAATTTCCGAATTAATCTGTCCCCATCATGGCTTCTTTTTGCTGTCTGGTGGGTCCCCGATGGATATATGTATACCGGGGTAGGTACTGGCGTGTAATCTGCCGAGATCGACCAGGCTGCCTCTCACAACAGTGGCGTGGCAACTCACCAGCCAGCTGCTACTTACATGTACCGGGACATGCCGGAAATGTCCACCTCTCATGTGTGAAGACAAAAAGAACTCGAAATGTCCTTCCATTTCCGAATCATCAGACCATGTGTGAATTCATGTTATGTATGTAGACAGATTGAATTTAAATATGTGGCTATCTCAGACGCTAGAATACAACACACCATTGATGATATACGCTATCTCTGAATATCAAGAGGGAGACCTTTGACGCCCCATGTGGTTACCCCCCTTGGAGGTTGCACAACCACAGGGCAAAAAGGGAGTGTCAAATTTAGTTATTGCCAGTCTTTTTTTAAAACAATACGTAAAAAGTCTACCACCCACATGACTTGACAATGAGCTCCAATCCCAGTCGCTCAGCTCAATTACAGCTTCATGGCCGGCCTGCCGGGGAGTTCGGTGAGCCCTATTTTG
>Ga0247763_1001496_pt1 | contig 13294 bp, 6 predicted proteins | sample UWRJL141409B4_FD_179926 | JGI IMG/M metagenome (GOLD analysis project Ga0247763, IMG submission 179926) | Plant litter microbial communities from Arlington Agricultural Research Station in Wisconsin, United States - UWRJ-L141-409B-4 | ecosystem: Environmental > Terrestrial > Plant litter >...
CTTCTCGTACATGGTGCCCCCGAGATCCTCCCCGGTGTGGCACACGGCGCAGCCCAGGTTCAGGAAGAGCTTGAGCCCCTCGCCTTCCTCGCTCTGGATCGCCGAGGGGTCACCCTCGAGGAAGGCGTCCCAGCGGCCACGGGTGGTCAGGTGTCGTTCGAACGCGCCGATGGCGCGCCCGACGTTCTGGAACGTGAGCGGTTGCGCGTCGTTGGGGAACGCGGCCTTGAAGGAGTTCACGTACTCGGGAATCTCCCCGAGCGCGGTGAGTACGGCGGCCTCGCTCGCCGCGTTGGACTGGCTCGGGCTGAGCAGGGCCTGGAGCGCCTGATCCTCGATGGTCTTCGCCTTGCCGTCGCTGAACTCGAAATGGCCCGCGACGTTGTACACGGTGGGCACGTTGCGCTTGCCGCCCGACGTCCGCTTGCCGTCGACGCCGTACTCCGCCAGGTTGTGGCAGTCGTTGCAGGCGTGCTGGTTGTGCCCGGCCAGGCGGGCGTCGTGGAACAGCTGCCGCCCGAGCTCGACCTTCGGCTTGGTGAGCTCGTTCTCGTCGCTCGTGATGACCGCCCGGGCCGGCTTGAAGCGCCGCAACAGACGGGGGTTGATGTCGACGCTGGCGGTCGCCGCCTTCTTTTCGGGCTGCGCCTGGGTGTCCGTGGGCAGCCGGCGTTCACGTGTTGGCTTCTCTTCCCTCGTGCACCCCGTCACCATCACCACGGCCACCAAGCTCAGCAGCCCAGTCAGCGCCATTCTTTGGTTCATTGTCGATTGTCTCTCGCGGCGGGATCTTGCCCGATCACGGCCCGTTTCAGGGCGCAGGCCTGAGAAGGCGTTTCAGGTCCATACGGATCGGGCTGCCGTTCCCTTGAGCGGCGAGCCCCCGTCCCGCCGCCGTGGCGGCGCTGCGCCCCGCTCCGCCGGCGCCATTTTCCCCTGCAGCAACGACGCTGGAGAGCGCGTCGGGAGCTGCACGCGCCGCCCGGGTAGACGGCGTTGCCGCCGACGGTCAGCCAAGGCGCGACGCTCGCATGACACACATGCACCCCCGTCACTGCGATCCGCTCGCATACTCCGAAGGTAGCTTTCGCATTGGCGCCTCGCGCCTCGGTGTGCTCGCGCACTGCCGCGCTCCCCGCCTGTCTGGACCTCGGGCCCGTTCAGGGCAGTGCAGCAGCCGCGGAAGACGTGTACCCCCGGTCGAGCGACGCTTGCCCCTCGCTCCCTCCGCCCGGGCACCGCCTGCGTGCGGTCGGGAGTCTGTGACGAGCACGTCACTCGCCGCTAGCTTCGAGCCCTGCACGATCACGCGCCACGGTGCGCTCGCGCATTGCACCCCGCGATGGGCGAAGTCGCTGCAAGCTGCGCGCGCAGGAGAGCGCCCGAGCGTAGCTTTCGCTCATGATGGGAAACGGCGCGACAGCCCGCCCACGTACGTTCAACGGACGTTAGAAATGGGCCTGAACGGCGCTCGATCCTCGTCATGACGCGTCCCGGTTCGCATATCCTTCTCGCAGATTGGACGTCATGTTCGGTCGAGTGTCGACTCGTCCGCACGCGCGGCGCCGCGTGGGTTATGCTCGTGGCAATCCCCGCCCCGTGGCTCGATACATCGCGACGCGCGATGGCTCGAGCGATGACCCCGCTGTATCCACTGCGCCCGAGAAACACCATGAGTCTTTGCTTCCGCAGCAGTCGCTTCACGCTGATGGCGTTCGCTCTTCTTCCGGTCGGGCTCGCGCTCGGCTGCGGCGACGAGTCGAACGCGCCGCCGCCCGGCGGCGAGACGCCGGGCCCCACGCCGTCCGGCGACGAACCCGCTGATCGTCCCGTGCTGGATCCGCCCCCCGGCGCAGGCGTCGACACGCCCGGCGAGGCGCTGAACCCAGACGATCCGGAGCTCGGCGGCGAGATGCTCCCGGGCGGTGAGGAGACGCCGCGACCGAACGAGATCTGGTTCAGCGACGACTTCGAGAGCGGCGCCAGCTCGAACTGGGACCTCACGCCGGGCGAAGGCGCGAGCTTCGCCGTGGTCGTGGAGCCCGGCACCGAGAACCGCGTGCTGCAATACACGGCGGGCGGCTCGATCGACAACCTGATCGCGCTCGTGAGCGACGCGGCCTGGGCGGCGACGGAGGCGGCGGCGGGGGTCACGCCGCTCGCCGACTACTACGTCGAAGCGCGCATGAAGCCGCAGACGAACTCGACGACGAGCAACAAGCAGCTGTTCTTCGTCGCGCGCTACCAGGACGCGAGCAACTGGTACCTGGGCGGCCTCAACGTGCAGACAGACCTGGCCGCGACGCAGGTCGAGGCCGGGTTCCGCAAGGCGGGCACCATCACGCGCACGGTGCAGGGCCAGCGCGAGCTGTTGCAAGGCGCGCAGGGGCAGCCCGACGGGCAGTGGTACAGCGTGCGCTTCGAGCTGCTCGGGCAAGAGCTCGCGGTATACCTCGACGGCGAGCGCATCGGCTCTTCGACAGACCCCGAGTTCACGCAGGGCAAGTTCGGGCTCTTCACCTCGAACAAGTCGTTCCTGCTGGATGACGTGGTCGTCGGCGACGCCAGCGTCAAGCCGGTCTCGCTGGTGCTCAGCCCGCCGACGATGCTGCGAACGGCGGAAGCCGAGACGGCGCCCGTGCAGGTCGAAGTGCGCGCCTTGCTCGGCGACGGCGCGACGCCCGACGGCTTCACGGTGACCTCTGACGCCGAGGCGGTGGTGTCGATCGCGATCGAGGGCACCACGGTGAGGCTCAGCCCGCTCACGGCGGGCGTCGCCCACGTGACCTTCGCGAGCGGCTCGAAGCCGAGCCTGAGCAAGGTGATGACGCTGACGGTGACCCCCGCCTATCAAGAGCCTACCGGCCCCGTCGGTGAGCTCGCGACGGTGACGCAGCCGCCGCCCGGTCAGCTCGACGTGCCGATCGACAGCGGGCTGGCGCTCACGTTCGACGCGCCTCCCACGCTGGGCACGGGCTCGATCCGCATCTTCCGGGCCAGCGACGGCAGCACGGTCGATAGCGTGTCGGTCGGCGCCGAGATCGACGTGCTCGGCCCCGCCACGGGCACCTCTGCCGGCCGCCTGCGCACGGTGAACACGAACCCCGTATTCATCCAGGGCAACACCGTGCTGATCAAGCCGCACAGCCGCGTGCTCGAGTACGGCACCGAATACACGGTGGGCATCGCCGAGGGCGCCATCGTCGGCACGCTCGGCGGGCAGCCCTTTGCGGGCGTCGGCGCCGCCGCGGGCTGGCGCTTCACCACGCGCGCGACGGCACCGGCGGGCGCGAGCCTGACGGTCGACGACGACGGGGCCGCCGACTTCCGCACCATCCAGGGCGCGCTCGATCACTCCATGCAGAACCTCGACGCCGCCGCGCCGGCGACGATCGACGTGCGCGACGGCACCTACCGCGAGCTCTTGTTCACGCGCGGCAAGAACAACCTCACGCTGCGCGGCGAGTCGCGCGACGGTGTGATCGTCACTTACGAGAACTTCGAGGGGCGCAACCCGGGCACGGGCGGCAGCGCGACGGCCCCGCAGGCCGTTCCCGCAGGGGGGCGCTCGATCTTCCTGATCGAGAGCACCGACCTGATCACGCTCGACAACTTCACGCTGCTCAACACGCACCGCCGCGGGGGCACGGGCGACCAGGCAGAGACCATCTATTTCAACACCGACCAGGGCCGCCTGATCGCCACCGACATGCGCTTCGCGAGCGAGCAAGACACGCTGCAACTCAAGGGCTTCAGCTGGTTTTTCAACAGCCTGATCGAAGGCAACGTCGACTTCATCTGGGGTGGCAACCGCGTGGCGCTGTTCGAGAACAGCGAGATCCGCACCCTGGGTGACTCGCGCTCTGCGACACCGTCGGGCGGCTACGTGCTGCAGGCGCGCACCGTCGCCGCTGAGGATAAAGGCTTCGTGTTCATGAACAGCCGGCTCACGCAGGCGGCGGGCCCCGCGGGCACCACCGTGGCGCCCGGCGCGACATATCTGGCGCGGAGCGGCGGCAGCGCCACCTACTTCGACAACATCTCGTTCATCAACTGCCGCATCGACACGCACATCGCCGCGCTCGGCTGGGCGGCGGCCGGCGTCAACGGGCAGCCCGCCCCCAACCCGGCCACCGCCAGCGCGGCGAGCGGCTGGAAGGAGTTCGGGTCGCTCGATCTGGCGGGCAACCCCCTATCGCTCACCGCGCGCTCGGCGTCGGCGCGCGTGCTCAGCGCGCAGGAGGTCGCCGCCGGCTACTCGAGCCGAGCGCAGATCTTCGCCGCGTTCGGGGGCGGCGCGGGCTGGAATCCCGAGCCCTGAGCCCCCCGGGGGCGTCGCTCCGGTGGCGCCCCGCCTGGCATCCGAGCGACCCGCGCGAACGCTTCAAGATTTTGCGTAGAGCGCCACGAGCGCGCCGGCCACGAGCTCCTTGTGCTCGAGCATCAAGGCGCGCACGACGCCCCCGCCCTGCGGTATCACGGCGGCAAACTGGGTGGAGTCGGCGTCGTCCATGTAGATGACGAGCAGGCGCGGGCCCTGCACCGCCAGCAGCCGCTCGACCTGGCGATAGAAGCGCGGTGTGCCGTCGTTGGTCACCAAGATCAGGCGAGAGACGCGCGAGCCCCGCTGGGCGCCGCTCCGCTGGTCGACGAGCGAGAGGCCGTGCGCCTCTCGCTCGAGCGTCTTTTCGATGACCTCGAGACCGCGCACCAGGCTGCCTTCCCGCTGCGCCCGTTCCAGCGCCGAGGCGAGCGCCGGCCCCCAGCGCGCCGTGGGAACGCTCAGCGCTCCGCCGTCCCAGAGCGGGCGCGCCCGCGCACGAAGGCCGGCGTTGATGGCGCCGAGGAGCGAATCGCCTTCGATCGCCTTCGGCAGCTTGAGCGCGTCGAGGCTCCAGGCGGGAACGGTGGGTGCTGGCACCGCGCCAGCATAGTCTGGCGTTGCGCAGAAAGGTGGGGCCGCTGCCCGCCACTCTCGGCGCCCGCAATCCAGGCTCGCTGCCCGGCCGTGCCGCGCTGGCTGGCGCAGGCAGGGCGTGTCAGCCTCGGGTCACTGGCAGGGCACCTTGCCGAGGGCGAGTATCTGCTGCCGGGATTGCGCCAGCGGCGAGTTGAAGGGCTCCTGCCCTCGCTTGCCGGCGGTGGCGCTCACGTAATCGACTAGCTCTTGCCCGGCGGGGATGCGCTGGGCGGCGATGGCGGCGCGCGACGCGGGGGAATATTCGGCGGCGAGGTCGGGCACGTTCCCCGAGGAGGCCACGATGTCGCGCTGGGTGGCCGCGGTCAGGTTGCAGGCCCCGTCGCTGAAGAAGAGCGAGATGCCCTCACCCCGGTAGCTGCCGCCGCCGACGTCGCGCACCATGTTGGCGTTGAGCTCGTCGAGCGAGTCGACGACGTCTTCCTTCTCTTGCAGGGCCTGGTTGACGACGAACAGGTTGTCTTGCCAGAGCAGCGAGCCACCCACGCGGATGCTGAGCACGTCTTTGCGGTAGTTGACGAACACGTTGTCGAACATGTGCGACGTGCCGGCCCGCAGCAGGGGGACACGGCGGGCGGTGTTCCCGAACGTGAGGTACTGCGCGTCGCGCGTCACGAAGGCGTTGTGGTGCATCGTGGTCGTCGTCTGCACGTTGATCTCGTGGTCATCGCTCGAGCCGTGCAGCGTGGCGCGCAGCACGTCGGCGACGCGGTTGAATGACATGGTGACCCCGAAGGCGCCCACCTTCACGTCGAAGGCCGAGTCGCCCGTCAGGTCGAAGTCGTTCTTGTGGATCCAGATGTCGCGCGACGCGCCCGTCGAGCGGATCATGTCGGGATCGAGGCCGTGGTCTTCGGTGTGGCCGGCGCCCTGGAAGCTCAGGTGAGTGAGGATGACGCTGCTGGCCGTCTGCGTCGGGGTGCCGGAGCTGTCGCGCCCGATGGCGAAGCCGCTGAAGCGGAAGAAGGCCTCGCTGAGGCGGCCGTCGAGCGTCTTGTTGGAGCCGATGACCGGGTTGCGCAGCGGCAGCTCGCTGTCGTTGAGGCGCACGTTGAAGAACTCTTCGAGGCAGGCGGCCTCGCCGGCGATGCCGCGGGCGTTGCACCACTGCTCGTAGTCGCGGCACTCGGCCTCGGTGCCGCCGAGCGCGCCGAGGATGGCCGGATCGGCGCAGGCGAGCCGGTACATGCCGATCTCGACGGGGTCGGCGAAGTCTTCCTTGTCGAACACGATCCAGCGGTGGGCCTCGCCCGTGACCGCGTCGAGCACCTGTTGCTCCACGGAGCGCGAGTCGCTGGTGGTGATGACGACCAGCTCGCTGTTGCCCGCCGCGTCGTAGCCGCCGAGCGCGTTCTCGCCGTAGCCCACGGGTCGCCCGAGCGTGCGCATCAGGCACTCGACGATCTCCTGATCTGTCTGCAGAGCGCCCGCCCGCCAGTTGATGTTCGGGTTGGTGGCGAGCGCCACGCACTCGGCGCTGATCGGGCCATCCGGCAGCACCGGCGGCGTGGTCGGCGGGGGCATCGTCGGCGGATTGTTGCCGGGCGGTGTTCCGGGGTCTGGCGACATGCCCGAGCTGGGTGGCGTGCCAGGATTCGGCGACGTGCCGGGCATCGCCAGCGGAAGATCACCACCGGGCTGTTCACCCCCCACGCCGGGGTTGGCCGGCGACGGGTCGCCGGGGGGAGTGTTGCTCGGCGTGTTGCTCGCTGGGGTGTTGCTCGGCGGGGGCGTCGTGCCGCCAGCGCCGGCGGCATGTTGCCAAACTCCGACGGGTTCGTGCCCTCCGATTCCGAAGAGGAGCAAGCGATGAGAGCCATCGCAAATCCGACCAAACCCAGTCCCGCTGAGAGAGTCTTCACAGTCGGTCTAATGCGCGAGGCCCGGCCAGCGATCGCCGAAACGACGCGCACGTCGATCGGCTTCACGGGCCCTGGCGCGCAGGGCGGAAGTTCGCGGTGACGAGCTTCTCTTGGCCGGAGATGCCGACCACCAGCATGGCCTTGCGTTGCTCGCCGTGGATGAAGATCACCCGATGCGAACCGGGCTCGACCGCAACATCGTGCAGGGGCGTGGTGCCCAGGGGCGCGCCGTCGAGCAGCACAGAGGCCTCGGGCGTCGCGGTGAACGTGAATGTAGACTTCGCGGCGACGCGCGGCGCATCCGCCTGCGTCGACCGCGCGGCGACGCGAGCCCTGCGGCGCGCCGAAGGCCGGCGGCCCTTGGCCTTGGTCGGCTTCTTGGCGGCGGGTTCGTCCTTTGGAAGCGGCGTGAGGGCGACGGTGAAGGTCTTCTGCGCCTGCCCATCCTCGAAGCCGAGCGGCAAGTGCAGCGGCGCAAAGCCCGGCTTCCGAGCGTGGAGCACGTGCACCTGCGCCGTCTCCACGTCGAGCTGGACGGGCAGCGAGGGCAGGCTCAGCGTGGAGTCGCCGACGCTCAAGCTCAGCTCGGCGCCTCCCGCGCCTTCGCCCGCGACGACGGTGGCGAGGCCCTTCTCGACCTCGAGCTTCACCGGGCCAACCGTCGCCTCGCCTCCCGGCTCGAGGTGCACCCGCGTGTGGGATGGACGGTAACGAGCGTCGCCGCTGATCACCACCGTGTGATCGCCGGCGACGACGCCCTGCACCTCGCATGGCACCGGGCCGATATCTTGCCCGTCGACGCTGGCGCGCAGGTGAGCACCTTGCCCGAGCACGACCAGGCGCGCGGTCGCGGGCGGGGTCGCCGGGCCCGCTGCTTCGGTCGCCGCGGGGCCGCCCTCGACCCCTTCGGTCGTCGCCCGCGGGTCGGGCGCGCTCGTCGAGCCACGAACGCCCTGCAGCGCGAGCGCGATGGCCGCGCACGCCACGATCGGAGCGGCGAGCACGAGCGGGTGCGGCCGGCGCGGCGCCTGCTCTCGATCGAGCGTAGCGCTGGATGGGGCGGTCGTCGTGGATGGCAGCTCGCGAGCGGCGACCTCTCGTGCCTTCGCGGCATCCGCTGCGCCAGCGGGCGCACTGCCTGCGACGCCAGCGGGCGGGATGCCGGCGGAAATGGCGCCCGCTGGTGTCAGGCGAGCAGATGCGGAGCCCCCCGGCGTGGCGGCGCCGTGCGCCCCGATCGCTACCATCCCGATCGCGGGCGCCCCGATCGCGACCGTCTGCCCGCCCTTCTGGCGTGCATCCGCTCGCTCGAGCTCGGCGTGCGACAGCGGCGGCGCGGGCTCGAGCAATGCGCGGTCGTCAGAGAGCAGATCCGAATGGCTCGACGCGACGGCTCGAAAGCTCGGCTCGAGGCCGAAGCTCGCGCCGAGCACACGCCGCAAATCCTGCGCGGCCTCGCGGGCGCTCCCGAAGCGCCCGTCGAGATCGCGACAGCACGCGCGCGCGAACCAGGCATCGAATCCCTCCGGCACCTCGCCGAGCTGCGAGGGCACCGGCAGCGGGTGCGAGCAGATCGAGAGCACGAGCCCGCCGATGCCTTGACCGCTGAACGGCAAGCGACCGAGCAGACACTCGAAGGCGATCACCCCCATGGCCCAGATGTCGGCGCGATAGTCGCAACGCCGGCCGCCCTCGAGCTGCTCGGGGCTCATGTAATAGGGCGTGCCGAGGAACGAGCCCGTGCGCGTGGCCTTGCCGAGGCCTCCGCCCGCGCCACCGCCGAGTCCCTCGCTGGCCTTGGCGATGCCGAAGTCGAAGATCTTGACGACCTCTTCTTCCTCGTTGTGCGTGATGAAGATGTTGGCTGGCTTGAGATCGCGGTGCACGATGCCGGCGTCGTGAGCGCGCGTGACGGCGCGGCTGACGTGGCGAATGACGGTCTCCGTCTCGCTCGGGCCGATGCGACCGCGCCGGTGCAAGCGCTCGGCGAGCGACTCGCCCTCGAGCAGCTCCATCACGATGTAAGGCGTGCCGTCGTGGACGCCGTAGTCGAGCACCTGCACGACGTGTGGGCTGCGAGCGGCGGCGGCCGCGCGCGCTTCGCGCAGGAAGCGCTGCAGGCGATCGGCGGTCTTCGCCACGTCGGCGGTGATGAGCTTGATCGCCACGGGCGACGCGAGAGCGAGGTGCTCTGCGAGCCACACCGAGCCCATGCCGCCCTTGTCGAGCGGGCGAATCAACCGATACTTGTCGCCGAGGATCTGGGGAGAGGCCTCCGACATTGCCGTCGCTCTCTGCATGGGAATCTCTGCATGGGAAGCTCTGAGAAGCCGTGCCGTGGGTAAGAAGCTGCGCGAGGAGCGCTACCGGGACCTGAAACGTTGGGCGGCACGCTAACATCGAGATCCCGGCGCGTGTTGAACCTAGCGCTCGGTGCTGGATCTCGCGTCATGTGGCGACGCGCAACGGGGGCGAGCATTGCCGCAGGATGCAGCGAGGCGCCGGCGCCGATGCGCCGGCGCCGAGCAGGCACGAGATGATGTGGAGCGAGCGGGCCGCTCTCGCGACACGTGCTGCAAGAAGACACGTGAGCGCTCGAGCGCGACGCACGGACTTCCCCCCGCGCCGTCTGCGGCGCGTTGGGGGAAGCCGCCGCCCGCAGCGCCGCGCGAGGACGGCGGGTTGGGGGCAACTCATCGGGCCTCACGCCGTGGAGCATTGAGCCGCGGAGCATCGAGCCGTGGAGCATCGAGCCATCGAGCACGACCCCTCGCGCAGCGAGCACCCGAGGAGGCGCCGCCGGCGGCAACTTCGTGCAACACGGCGCCTCGGCGCCCGGGTAGTCCGGCGGTGCGCTTTTGCCGGCAAGCGACTACAGGCGCCGTGATCCACCGCGCGGCAAGGGATCGCAGGAGGCGGCCGGAGCCTGCCGCGAGGTGCCCCTTGGGTGGAACGGCCCGGATGTCGAGGCTATAGATCGATCTTGGAACATCCGAGTCGCGGCTCGCCGGGGGGTCTCTGGGACGGGCTGGTCATCGACCAGCGCTACCGCATCGTGAGGCCGCTCGGCGAGGGCTCGATGGGCTCCGTGTACGTGGCCGAGCACCTCACCCTGCACAAAGAGGTCGCGCTGAAGCTGGTGCGCTCGGAGTTCGGCGGCAACCGCGAGCTCCTGGCGCGCTTCGCCCGCGAGGCCCTCGCGGGCTCTCGCATCGAGCATCCGAGCGTGGTGGAGGTGCTCGACTATGGCCCGCTGCCCGATGGCACCGCCTACCTCGTGATGCCGATCGTGGCCGGCACGTCGCTGAAAGACACGGTGCAGATGCGAGGTCGGCTGCCGTGGCGCGAGGTCGCGGAGCTCGGCGCACAGATCGCCGACGCGCTGGCGGCCGCGTGGGCGCAGGGCTTCGTGCACCGCGACATGAAGCCAGACAACGTCTTGCTCGAGCCGCGCGAGGGGGGGCCGCCGCTGGCGCGCGTGATCGACTTCGGGGTCGCGAAGCTGCTCGATCCGCAGCTGCCCGAGGGCAGCGAGGGCCCGGCCAGCACGCCCTTGACCAAGGAGGGCACCATGATCGGAACACCCGGTTACATGGCGCCGGAGCAGGCGCTCGGGCGCCCCGCCACGCACGCTTCAGACCTCTACTCGCTCGGCGTGGTGCTCTGGGAAGCTCTCGTCGGAGAGCGACGCTGGGCTGGCCCGACGATCCAGGCCATTCTGCGGGCTCAGCTCGGCGAGAAGCGCCCCTCGGCGCGCGAGGCGACGGGTGACGGCACGATCCCCGTGGCGCTCGACCAGCTGATCGAGCGGCTCATGTCGTCGCACGAAACGCGACCGAGCGACGCGCGCGTGGTGCGCGACGAGCTGCGCGCGCTGCTCGCGGGGGTGACGATCGAGGCTCCTCGCCCGCCGCCGCGCGCGGCCCGCTCCGCGCGCAGCTGGGTGTTGCTGCTCGGGGTGCTGGCGGCCGCGGCAGCGCTCGGCGGTTGGTTCGCGCTGCTGGCCGGACCCTAGTTCTACCGCCGAAAACTCTTGGCTGCCGCCCGCCGCGTGCGTTGAGGCGGCGATGGCAGGGTCGGAGCTAGAGGTAGCGGCAGGGTCAGAGCTAGAGGTAGCGGTAGGGGGTGGGCGGGGGCGCGCGCGGTGGGAGAGGCTGTTGGCATGTTGACGTGGGTTGGGCTTGGGTCTTCCAATTCATGCCCTCGGCACCATGGAAAATCTTCGGCAGTAGAACCAGTACCTCGGTCTTTCATCTACATGAGGAGAAACCCGCCGCGGCTCTTCAGGTAGCGGGGGTTCCTCCTACTGGCGCGCGCGCGCAGCGACGAAGACAGCGGCGCTCGGGGCTATTTCTTCGTGACGGCGGCGGTCGCGGTCTTCGTGGCGTCGGCGCTGGCGGTCTTCGCGGCGGCGCTCGCGGCCTTCGCCTCGAGCAGGTCCTTGACGAGCTTCTGCTCGACGTAGGGCTCGAGGATGATCTCGATGCGGCGGTTCTTTCGGCGCCCCGCGTCGCTGCCGTTGCTGGCGACGGGGTCGTACTCGGAGTAGCCCGCGATCACGAGCCGCTTCGACGAGACGCCGTTGCTCGTTAGGGTCTCGGTCACGCGCACGGCGCGCGCCGCCGACAGCTCCCAGTTGCTCTTGTACTGCTTGACGGCGGGGACGTTGTCGGTGTGGCCTCCCACGAGGAAGCGATGCTTGGGCACGTTGCGCAGCACCTTCGCCACCTGAATCACCGTCTCCTTGCCCGCGTCGGAGAGCTCGGCGCTGCCCGAGTCGAACAGGACGGCGGCCGGCATCTCCACGATCATGCGCCCGCGACGGATGCTGATGTCAAGCGCGCCGCTGTCGATCATGCGCTGGAACTTGGTGCGCAGCGCCTCATACTCCGCGATCTGCTCGCGGGTGGCCTGGCTCGCGACCTGCAGCTGCTCGAGCTGGGCGCTGGCGGCGGCGAGCGCCGTGCGCAGCTGATCGCGCTCGCTGTCGGCCTGCGCCGTGCGCGCCTGCTCCTGGCCGTTTTGCTCGACCAGCTGAGCCACGCGCACCTGGGCCTCGTCGCGCACCTGCTCGAGCTTGGCGACGTCGCTCTTCAGCTGCTGCTTCTCGTTCACCAGCTGCCAGGCATAGATGCCGAGGCCCGCAGCGGCGCCGGAGAGCAGCATGGCGAGCACGAACAAACCCGCGGTCGCGCGCTTCCGCGAGCGGGGCTCGGCTTCGTCGACGGGCTCTGGCTCGATCTCTTCGTACGAGACGTTCTGGGCTGTTTTCATCCGGCGCGGCTCCCTTTGGAAGTGAGGCGGAGATCGTCAGTCTAGCGCTGCGGGCTTTGTGCCCGGGGCGAGCGAGCCTCGATTTGTGACCATCGATGAGACATCGGGCACCGAGCCGTGTGGGCGAATGGAGCGCTGCTGGCGGCATCGGGCGGCGCGGGTGGGCGGGCGCGAGTGGGTAGCGCGGCGCGCTGCGCACGAGGTGCGCTACCCTGCGCGCGGCGCGCCGTGCACGTCGGCTACCGGGTGGGGGCTGGCGCCATCCGGCGTGGCTCGCGCTCGGCGCGCGGCTCGCGCGATCGACGCGGGCGCTCGGCACCCGGGGGCGACGCTTCGCCTGCCGCAGGGGCCTCGTTCGCGTCGTTCACCCCGGGCGCTTCATGGGCAACGGGCGCTGCGTCTGCCGCGTGCGCCGCGGGCGGGTCGTCGAGCACCGACGACAGCACGCGTTGCAGCAGCTCGCGCCGCTCGTCACCGCGCGGACTGTCGAGCAGGTAGATCACGCCCGACGCGATCACGATCGCCACCGCGGCGAGGCACGACACCAGCACCGCGCCCGCGCGCACGAAGCTGCCGGCCCCGCTGCGTCGGCGCGGGCGCCGCGAGCGATCGGTCCTCGCCGCGGGCGACTCGGTGCGCCGTGTGCCCGCCGCCGACAGCTCGGCCGCGACGGCCGCCAGCGCCGTCGCCATCTCGCGTGCGTCGGAGTAGCGCTGGCTCGCGTCCTTGTGCACGGCGCGCTGGATCACGGCGTCGAGCGGCCCGAGCGACCGCCCGCCGGGCACCAGCTCGGCGAGCAGCGGCACGGGCGCGCTGAGCTGCTGGCTCAGCACCTCGGGCTCACTGCCCTTGAACGGACGACGGCCGGCGATCATCTCGAACAACAAGAGGCCCACGGCGTAAACGTCGGTGCGCGCGTCGACGCCCTCTGCCGTGATCTGCTCGGGCGCCATGTATGCGGGCGTGCCCAGCATCTCGCCGAAGCGGCTGACGGAGGCGTCAGCGCTCGGCACCACCAGGCGCGCGAGGCCGAAATCGAGCAGCTTCACCCGCTCTACGCCCGGCTCCACGCGCTCGAGGAAGACGTTGCCCGGCTTGATGTCGCGATGCACGAGGCCGCTCTGGTGCACGAACGCGAGGCCCTCGAGCAACTCCAGCGCGTAGCGACAGGCGAGCCTCG
>Ga0247763_1001497_pt1 | contig 13273 bp, 9 predicted proteins | sample UWRJL141409B4_FD_179926 | JGI IMG/M metagenome (GOLD analysis project Ga0247763, IMG submission 179926) | Plant litter microbial communities from Arlington Agricultural Research Station in Wisconsin, United States - UWRJ-L141-409B-4 | ecosystem: Environmental > Terrestrial > Plant litter >...
GCAGACCGCGAGCCCGGTACCGGTGATGGTGCTGGCCGTGCCGGCGGGTGCGGCGGTGCTCGGACTGCCGCTGCGCCATTACACGGTCGGCCGGGTGGTCGCCGTCACCCTGTGGGCGCTGGTGTGCGCGGTGAGCGCGCTGGCAGCCCTGACCGGGACCGACGGACACCGGATCATCGGCACGGTGTCCCTGGCGCTCGTCACGCTGGCCTGGCTCGGCTGGCTGGGCGCCGCCACCACCGACCGGGCGGACGCCGCTCGCGGCCGGACCGGACGGTCCCGGCGGCCGGGACCGGGTGGCCGGGCCGTCGGCGTGATCGCCTCGGGCATGGCCACCGTACCGGCCGCGCTCCTGGTGAGCCTGCTGCTCGCCAGGGGGCCGTCGGGCTGGCTGCTGCAGCTGCCCTCGGCCCCCGGCTGGCTGCTGGCGGCCGCAGCCTCCGGGCTCGCCGGCGCGTTGCTGACGGCGCTGCTGGTGGGGACCCTGGACGGCTGGGGGCGGGTCGACCTCCGGGTCGGCCAGGCCGGACTTCCCGGCAGACCTGCCGACCTGCGGTGGACGCCGGCCGACAGACGCTGGCGTGGGGCGCCGCCGCGCTCCTTCGCGGGCCGCGTCAAGGTCCCCGTGCTCGAACTGCGCCACCAACTGATGACGGCGGTCCTGAGCTGTGCAGCCTTCTGCGCCAATGTCCTGCGGCTGACCGGCCACCACGCCGGCAGGGCCGTCGTACGGCTGGTGAACCTCCTGGTCCGGCAGACCGTCGTCCTGGTGCGCAGGGGCCGCCTTTCGGCGGTCTGCGCTGGGAGCGCTCTGCGCGGAACGACGCGGGCACTCCTCGCCACCGCACCGCGCGGCGTGCGCCTGGTCGTGCTGCCACCCGCCGCGCTGGTCCCCGCAGCCGCCCTCGTACCGCTGGTGGCGGAGCGGACCAGGGACTACCTGACCGTCGGCGGCCCCGGCAGGCTGGGCCCGGCGCTGCTCGGTGCCCTGGGGTGCGTGGCGCTGTGGACGGTTGTGTGGACGGCGCTGACGGGCGAACCCCTCGCCCGCACGCGGGAGTCGGCGTTGCGCACCGCCGGGCTCGTCCTGCCCCAGGTGGTGCTGCTGACCACCGTCGGCGGATGGGTACTGGGGCTGCCCGGCACCCTCGGCCACGGGCGCATCCGCCTCGGCTGGCTGACGCTCGGCCTCACCGCCCTCGTCCTGGTCTTCCTGGTGCGCGCCAAGCCTGACCGCAAACCCGCCTCGGGCGAGTGACGGAAACGCTGTCCCAGGGAGACGACATGAGCATCAGAGCCCAGGACCTCTTTCTGTTCGTCGGGGCCGGCGCCTCGCGGTCCGTGCCCGCCGCACTGCCGATGTTCGATGGACTGCGACGCCGCATCCTGCTCGAACTGGAACTGGTCGGCGACGGTCCGGACGCTCCGCGGGCGAGCGCCTACGACGACCTCGCTCCCGAGGTCTTCATGCTCGCCCTGTCGAAGGGGGGCGTGAAGGTCGTGCCCTGGCTGAACGACGTGCTCGGGGCCGGGGAACCCAACGCCGCCCATCACGCGGTCGCCCGGCTCGTCGCCGCCGGGGCGACCGTGTGGACGGTCAACTTCGACCACTTGATCGAGCGAGCCGGCGGTGCCGGTCTCGTCTCCTGTGCCTGGCCCGCCGCTCCCGCCGAAGGCGCCAAGCTGCTCAAACCGCATGGCACTCTCGGGGGCGAACTCGTCGTGGACGCCGAGGCGGTGCTCCACGGCCTGTCCCCGGCGTGGGAGAACCGGCTGCGAGCCGACGTGGCGGGCCGCACCGTGGTCTTTCTCGGCTATCGCGGCTTCGACCTGGATTTCCAGCCGATCTGGGACGACGTGCTCGCGGCGGCGGGGGACGTGCTCTGGTTCGACCTGCCGGACCCGGCCGCGGACCGGCACAAGAGACTGCTGCTGGCCGGCAAGGAGGCGGCCGGCCGTCTGCACCTGCGGCCGCCGGTACCCAGGCCCGTCGGGGCGCCACCGGGCAGCCCCAACCCGTCGTGGGACTTCGTGCACTGGTGCCGGACGGAGGGGCTCGCCGACGTGGAACAGCCGCTGGTGCTGCGCCTGTTCGAGGAGCCGGAGCCGCTGTTCCCGCCGCTGCCGGGAAAGCCGTACGAGCGGGCGAGACCCGTGCTCCAGGGGCTGTTGGGTGAGATCGGGGCAGCCCGCAGCAGCTACCGCGCGCTGCTCGGACGTCGCGCCCACCGCCGGCACGCCGCCCGCGGGCTGCTCGAACTCCGGCTCAACCACGGCGGTCGCTGGGTCGCGTGGGCGCTGACCGGCGCCCGGCTCCTGCCTCCGGTGGGACGGCTCACCGGCGTACGGCAGCTGGCCGCGGTCAAGCGGCTCACCGTACTGTCCAAGACCGGCAACTACGGGGCGGTGCTGCGCGGCACCAGGAATCTGGCCGCCGACGGCCCCTCCACCCCGTGGATCCTGCGCTCGGCCGCGCTGCGCAGCTCCGCGTCGCTCGACGCCGCCGCGGACGCGGCCGCCCTCGCCTGGGACCGCGCGCGTGCCGAACGCCACCCCGTGCGCATCGCCCACGCCGCTTTCCAGCGGACCCTGGCCCTGATGTGGGCGGACCATCTGGACGAAGCCCGCACCTGCCTGGAACAGCACCTGGAGCCGTACGCCGCTCTGGCCGCCAACAGGTGGGTGGCCTGGGCGGACTTCGTACGCGGCGGGCTGGCCGTCCGTGACGGGGACGCCGAAGCCGCGGCGGCCCACTTCCGGCGCAGCGAGAACCGCTTCCAGGCCGAGGCACTCGACGACGGCGTGGCCAGCGTTCTCATCGCGCGGCTGGCCGTGCTGAGACTGCAGGGTCTGGACAGTGACTTCGAGGCGGCGCTCGACGAGGTGGAACGCTTCCGTCAGACCACGGGAAGACAGCGCCTGCGCTATGCGAAGAACCACCTCTTCATGCGCCACGCCGTACTGCTCGAACGCGCCGAGTTCGCCCGTGTGCACACGGAGGACGCCGATGCGGCTCTCCGCCTGTACCGGCGGGTCGCCGGCTCTCCCTACCCGCTGCACGCCGCCCAGGCCCATCTCGGCCTGGCCATGCTGGAGGCCGAGCGCGGTCACCCGTCCGAGCAGGCCCGCGTGGCCCTGGCCGCCGCGGCCCGGATAGGCGCCCAGCGCCACTCCCGTCATGCCCGAGCGATCCTGGCGGCACCGGGCCCGGCCCGGCCGCCGGAGTTCTTCTTCTGCTGACCGAGGACGTGCTCCGGCGGTCCGTGTCCGGTCGCGCGCCGGGGTTCCGCCGGCCGGCGGAACCCCAGGTCCCCCGTCTCCTCGCTCCGGTGCCGTGCGGCCGGGGCGGCGGCCCGGCCGCACACCAGGCCTTCGGGGCGGTCAGGTCCTGACCTGGATGAGGGCGTGCGTCCCGCTGGTGCGCCAGGACCCCGTGCCCGCGTTCAGCCGCTCCAGGGTGCTGGGGGTCAGCCCGGTCACGACGTCGCACTTCAGTGTCCGCAGCGCCGCCACCGGACCGGGGAAGTACGCGGTGGCCTCCGCGAACGGTGTCGTGGCCTGCCAGTGCCGGTCGCCCACCAGACGGCGGTAGTTGAGGTCGCCCTTCAGCACGGTGAGCGTCGCGGAAGCGAAGTCCTCCCGCAGGTCGTCGGGCATCCGGTCGTAGGAGTACGGTGCGCACGAGAACGGGTGGGCGCGCAGCACCAGCCGTCCGTCACCCATGGCCTGCCGCAGTCGCCCGCCGACCGCCGCCGCGTGTCCGGACGCTCCGGTCAGCCGGTCGAGACAGGCGAGCGTGTCGGTGGTGGTGGCGTCGGAGACGTAGTACGGATACGGCTTGAGGTGCAGGACCACGGACGCGGCCCGCCCGGTGGTCAGCAGGTGATCGCTGAGGACCAGGTCGGGGAGCAGTTCCGGGCCGGCGTTGTCGGCGACGAGACAGACCTTGCCGGGCTCACCGGCCGAGAGGACGTCCCACAGTGCCGCTGAGTCGTCTACGACGGGCCCCGGCACCCTGTCGCCCAGCCCCGCCTCGCCCGCGGACAGGCGGAAGCCCAGGTCGGCGCGGTTGCCCCAGAGGGAGGAGAGCAGGAGCGTCCGGTCCCGCTCCCGGGGCGGCAGTTCGGCGAGACGGTCGAGGGCGGCGAGTTCCCCGTCGACCTCGGCACCCGCGAGTTCGGCGTTCTTGAAGGGGGCGAACGGGTCGATGCCCTGCCAGGGGCCGGGCGCGAAGTACCCCAGGGCGGCCAGCAGCCTGAAGTAGAAGAAGCTCTCCGCCCACAGGAACGGCACGTCCGCCCAGGGCCGCCCGTAGTGCGGCTCGTCCCGCCATCGCACGGCGCCCGGTTCGTCGTCGTCCAGCGGCTCGACGGATCCCCCGGTGATGTCCTGGAGGAGGCTGTCGAGCGCGAGCTGCCGCTCCGGCGGGTACGGGGTGGCCCGCCGTACCCGCTCGATCAGGGCCGGGTGCCGTTCGTCCAGCACGCCGCGGGCGAAGGAGCCCGGGGTGCCGACGACGACGGGGGCGGGGTCGTGACCGGGGAGTGTCATGGTGCCAGTAAACGCCCCGGTCAGCCCCAGCTCTGCGAGTACTGGCTGCGGTAGCGCCTGCGTCCCCGCTCCGAACGGATCCGCAGGGCCACCAGCGCGAGCAGACTCCCCGCGATCAGGAACAGCCCGGGTCCGAGGTTCCGGTAGTCCCCGAGCCGCTCCAGCGCCGAGGCCGCGCGGTCGGACTGCTCCCCGGGCACCGTGTCCACCGGACCCATGGCTCCCGGAAGGACGGCGCCGCCGGGGGCGGTCGTGGACGTGCCGGGCGGCGGCGCGGCGTCCGCGCCACCGGTGCTGCCGGACGAGGGCGCGGCCTGCCCGGCCGCTCCGGGGCCGCCCGCCAGCTTCACACCGAGCGAGTCCAGCGCCCTGGTCACCGGCTGGAAGAACGTCGTACCGCCGTTTCTGCAGTCCCCGCTGCCGCCCGAGGTGACGCCGAGAGCCAGCCCGTCGGCGAACATCGGGCCGCCGCTGTCACCCGGCTCGGCGCACACGGTGGTCTCGATGAGTCCGGTGACGGTGCCCTGCGGGTAGTTCACGGTGGCGTTGAGCCCCGTCACCTGGCCGGACTGCAGGCCGGTCGTGCTGCCGCTGCGGAAGACCTTCTGGCCGACGGCCGGATCGGCCGCCCCCGTGATCCGCACGCCCTGACCGCCGCCGACGGAGACGACGTCGGCACCGTCGAGGGCGGTGCCGGGGTCGTACCGCACGAGCGAGAAGTCACCGCCGGGGAACGAGCCGGAGACGGTGTCCCCGACCCGGCTGTTCCCCTGCTGGTCCGAGAACCACGTCGTGCCGACCGGCCCGCAGTGGCCGGCCGTGAGGATGAAGTCGTTCTGGCCGTTCGTCACGTTGAAGCCCGCCGAACAGCGTCCCGCGCCCGCGAAGAGGGCGTCGGCGCCGTTCAGCCGCGGGGTGAACGTGCCCTCCGTGCGCTCCATGCGCACCGAGGTGCCGAGGTCCTCGGCGATCCCGGCCAGCCGCGCCCACGCGGCCGTGGAGACGGTTCTGTCGGCGCGCACCACCACCTGGTTGGCCGCGTAGTCCATGGCCCAGGAGGTTCCGGCCACCTTCGGCGCGCGCTTCAGCGTCTCGGTGGCGGACTTGAGATCGCGCATGGTGTGCCGGACGACCTTGGCGACGGCACCGGCCTCGCGTACGTCCGCCGCGGCCCGGTCGTCGGTCACCGCGACGACCGGACGCCCCTCCGCGTCGATCCAGTTGCCCGCCGTACGGGAGGCGCCCAGTTCGGTGACCAGTTCCTGGCCCGTCCGCGCGGCCCGGGTCGCCGCGTCGGGAGTGCCCGGCCCGCCCGACGTCCCGCTCGCCATGGCATGCGAGACCATCAGCCCTCCGCAGGCCAGTCCGCCGATGGCGGCGAACCGTGCGACTCGCTGAACATTCCGTCGTGCATGCCTCATCCACGGCTCCCGTGCGACTGTCCTGACACAGCGTCACTCTCGCGGGCGCTCCCACGAGGTGGACGCCCTCCTCCAGTACGTGCCGCCGTGCGGTCCGGTTCACCGAACGGCCCGCAGTTCGGAGTCGGCCGGAATCCGCCTCTTCCCCGGCCGGATGTGCCGGACCGGCAACGGCCGTCGCCCGTCGGCGCGGGCACGAGGATGATCGACAGCGGTGGAACCCGCCCAAGGAGGACGCGGGTCGCGGACTGCCGGTCCGTCCACCCCGGCGGACGCCCGGCACCGACCGGCCGACGTCCCCGGCGGGCGCATCCACTGGTCGAGCAGGGCACCGGCCCGCTGGTTCCTGCCGGTCCACGGCTTCCCCGGGCCCTGGTACTCGTGGCGCCACCAGCTTCCCGCGCTCGCCGCCGCGGGCCACCGCGCGGTGGCCGTGGACGTACGCGGCTACGGACGCTCCTGCGCACCCGACGACGTGGAGGCGTACCGGATCGGCGTCCGCGTCGAGGACAACGCGGTGGTCGTCCGCGCGCTCGACGAGGAGACCGCGGTGATCGTCGGCCACGGCCGCGGCTCCTCCACGCGGCTTCTTCCCCGTTGAACCGGCGGGCGGAGGCGCGCGTATTCCTTCTCGGTAGCGCCCGGAGGGAGAGCAGGTTGCCGACACCGTTCCGCCCCGAAGAGTCACCGCGTCGTACGGCGCTGGAACCGACCCACGTCCTGCGCCGTCGCCGGCCAGGTTCGCTGGCGGACCTGTTGCGACAGGTGCAGGAACAGGAACAGGAACAGGAAAGGGAACGCGAACCGGACGAGGGTTACGAGGTGGTCGCCGTACCGGAGGCGGACGGCACCGTACTGCCGTCGGCGGCGGACGAGGACACCCAGGAACTGCCGCCCGTCGTCGAGGACGGCGGCGGGCCGGTGCCGCGTGACCGCGGGCCCGCGCACCGGCCGGCCCGTGGCCGGGGCCCGGCCCTGCGCCGTAGGGCGCTCGCCGTCACCGCGGTGGCCGCCGCGCTGGGGGGATTCGCCGCGGCCCTGCTGCTCACCTGGGACAGGGGCACGGCCGGCACCGGCCAGGCGCCTCCCCCCGCCGCGTCGTCCGCGCCGCCGGCGTCGGCCGCCCTGCCGGGGGGTGCCGACCCGGACGGTCCCGGCACCCTGCGGGAGGGCGACAGCGGGCCGGAGGTGAGCGACCTGCAGGAGCGGCTGCGGCGTATCCCCGACGTGTACGACCCGAGCGGGCCCAGCGGCGTCTACGACGCCACGCTGACGGCCGCGGTGGCACGTTTCCAGCTCTGGTACGGCATCCGGGGGGACGAGACGGGCGTGTACGGCGACGACACCCGCAACGACCTCGAATCCCGCACGGCTTCCTGACGGGCGGCGCGCCCGCGTCGGAAGCCGTGTCCCGACCGGTCCCGGAACCTGTGAGCCGGACGGAGCTCACGGCCGGGCGGTCTTCCGCCCGTACGCGCACGGGCGCGGGGCTCCCCGGCCGCCCGCAGGCGCGAGCGAGCCGAGCGTGACAGGAGGGCCCTGCCGCCGCAGTGGTGCGCGCGGGCCCGTTCACCTCGACACCCCGGCGGGAGTGTGCCGCGCCCACCCTGCGTACGTACCTCTTGGCCGCCCTCGCACCCACGTCCGAGCAGATGACGCGGACCTCCGGGAGAAGGCGTACGCGATCCTCGGCGGCACGCTCCTGCCGACGGACCGTACCGCCGTCGGCCGTCCGCACTACGTTCCGCCGGTCTCGCATCCTCCGCGGTCCGCGTCCTGTCGGCGCAGGCCGTCGAGGATGACGCTCATCAGGGGCCGTGCCGTCGCTGCCCACTCGTCCCGGTCCAGCCGGCCCAGGTAGGCGATGAGCAGCAGGGTTCCGCGGGCGTCCACGTCCGTGCGGAGGGAACCCGCCGCTTTCCCGGCGTCCAGCAGGTGACGGAGGGCGTCTTCGACGGGGTTCTGGCTGTGGGCGGCAAGCGTCTGCCATGCCGCCGGCTCGAGCGCCGCCAGAACGCCGTACTTGATCTCGGCGTAGTCGATCACTCGGTCCAGCCAGCGGCGCAGGGCCTCCACGGGCTCGTGCTCCGCGAGGAGGGCGGAGGCGGCGGTCACGAGCTCCTCGACGTCGCGCCGGTAGACCTCGGCGAGGAGGGCTTCGCGGTTGGGGAAGTTCCGGTAGAGCGTGCCCTGTCCCACACCGGCGCGCTTGGCGATCTCCTTGAGGTGCACGTGGTCGGACTCGGTGAGGGCCGCGCGGGCCGCCTCCACGATGCGGGTCCTGTTCTGCGCCGCGTCCGGACGGCGCGCCGGCGTGCTCATATGTCTCTCCTGACGATCCGTCCATCACAAGTGGACACGAGTCCGGTAGGGTGGGCAACACACCGGACACGTGTCCACTTTACCTGGAGGCAGTAGTGCTCTCTCTTCATGACAAGGTCGTCGCCGTCACTGGAGCAAGCGGCGGCATCGGCGAGGCCACGGCCCGTCTGCTCGCCCGGCGCGGTGCCGCCGTCATCCTGGCGGCGCGCCGCAGCGAACGCGTCGACGCCGTGGCACAGGACATCCGGCAGGACGGGGGCCGTGCCGCCGCGTGCGTCGTCGACGTCACCCGGGCCGAAGACCTGCGGCGGCTGGTCTCCACCACCATCGGCCGGTACGGCCGCATCGACGTACTGGTGAACAACGCCGGTATCGCGCCGCTCAGCCCGCTGGCCGACCTCGACACCGAAAACTGGTCGGCCATGATCGATGTCAACCTTCGCGGCACGCTCAACGGCATCGCCGCCGTACTGCCCGCCTTCCGTGAGCAGGGGTCGGGTCACCTCGTGAGCATCGTCTCCGTGGCCGGCCTGCACGGTGCGTCCCCGACGATGGCCGTCTACGCCGCGACGAAGAACGCGGTCCGTACCGTCCACGAGGGACTGCGTGCGGAGTCCACCGACGGGGTGGTGCGCACGACAGCCATCTCGCCGGGATACATCCGCACCGATCTCGCCGACTCCATGGCCGACCCGCACGTCCGTGAGCGGATACGCAAGAACATGGACACGGTGGGCATCCCGCCCGCGGCGGTCGCCCGCGCGGTGGCCTTCGCCATCGAGCAGCCCCCCGACGTCGAGATCGGCGAGATCAACGTCCGCCCCACTGTCCAGGCGTGACACCCGCCGGCACCGGTCGGGCGCGTGGGCCGGGCGGGTGCTCCGTCCGTAACGGCGGCCGGTCGGCTCCCGCCCTTGCGTTGTGACGGTCAGCGCTGGTCGATCGCGAGCCCGCGTGCCCTGAGTTCGGCCAGGACGGGATCGCGTCGGCCCTGCAGTATCTGCCCGTTCATCTGCAGGGACTTGTTGAGCCGTCGCAACGACTTCATCTCCAGCAGGGGACCGAGCTCGGTGAGCGCGTGGTGGCCGCCGAAGAGGAGTTCGGCGAGCTCGGGCAGGTCGGCCAGCGTACTGATGTCCGTCACTTCGTCCAGATAGCCCATGCGCAGGGACTGGAGCGACGTGAGGCCGGCCAGGGGCGACAGGTCCGTCCAGGGCAGGCGGGAGAGGTAGAGCCGGGTCAGGGAGCCGAGGGCGGGGAGGTCGATCAGCTGCGGGATCCTTTCCAGGCTCAGTACGCGCAGGTCGGGACAGCTCTCCAGGACGCCGAGCGAGTCGAGGCCCGTGGTGCTGTCGAGCGTGAGGTCGGTGACCGGGGTGCCGGCCAGCCCGCTGATGTCCGTGAGCGCAGGGCAATCCCGTACACCGACCCTGGTGAGCGCGGTCAGGCCGTCGAGGCGGCCGAGGTCGGTGAGTGAGGGAAGACCGCTGAACGCCAGTTCGCGCAGGGACGGCAGATCCCCCAGGTCACCGGGGCCGCTCAGGCTGTCGGTACGGCTGACGGACAGTTCCTCCAGCGCGGGACGGGAGCCGAGGCCGCTGAGGTCCAGCAGTCCGGGACACCTGTCGAGGCTGAGTCCGCGGAGGCCGGGGAGGGACGCGAACGGCGAAAGGTCCCGGACCAGGCCCGGCCCGTCCAGGTGAAGCCGGTACGCGGTGCCGAGGCCGGCCAGGTCCGCGAAGTCCGCCAGCGCGGGACAGTTCTCGAAGGTGATCTTTTCCAGGGAGGGCAGGGACCCGACTCCCGCCACGGAGGCGAACCGTTCGCTGTCCGCGATCCGCAGTTCCGTCACGTGCGTCAGCGCCGAGACTCCGCGCAGGTCATACAGGTTCGGACAGCCCTTGACCTCCAGCCTCGTCAGACGGGGGTGGTGGCCGAAACCGCGGAAGGACTCGAAGCGGGGGCAATCCTCGACGACCAGCTCGGCGAGGTTCGCTGCCGCGGCGATGCCGGTCAGATCACGAAGCTGCTTGCAGCTCGCCAGGCGCAGGGTGGCGAGCGCGGGCACGTTCGTCAGGCCTTTCAGGTCGCGGACGGCCGTCCAGCCGAGATCGAGACGGGTGAGGCTGGTCAGGCCGGAGAGCTGCTCCGGGGATCTGAAGGACCGGCAGCCGCGCAGGTCCAGGTGCTGAAGCAGGGGGAACGCCGCTGCGAAGCCGGCCACCGAGGCCACCCGTGTGATGCTCAGGTCGAGGTGGGTAAGGCGGCTGAGGGGCAGTAGCGGCTTCACGTCGGACACCGGACGGCAGCGGTGCAGGCTCAGCCGGGTGAGCTGGGTGAGGCCGCTCAGGGGGGTCAGGTCCTCGACTCCCGCGCAGCCGTTCAGATCGAGGTGGCGCAGCTCGGTGAGCGCGCCGAGTTCCGTGAGGTCGGTTATCTCCTTGCAGCGATCCACCGTCAGCGTGCGCAGCATGGTGAGATGCCGCAGGCCCGACAGCGAGGTCACGCGCTTCAGCGTCAGCTCCGTACGGCCCGCATCGCGGAAGGCCGGCGCCAGCAGGGCCGCGGCGAAGCCGTCCGGGTCGCCGGCCGTCGGCCACAGCCGCAGCAGGGTGTCCAGGGCGAGGTCCGCTACCGGCGCGAAACGGGCGGCCAGCTTCAGCGCGGCGCCGTCGTCGGCGACCACCACCAGCTCTCGCAACGCCTTGCGAGCCTGAGCCGGCTTCGCTGTCCCGAGCAGGACGGAGTGGGCCACCACGAGTTCGTCCGGATCGCCGGCGCCGCTGATCGAAGTCATGTCCGGAACACTACAACTCCGTTTCTGGCGCCCCTCGAACGGAGTCGCGAAGCCGCACGGGTCGCGCGGTCGGCCCCATGACCGGGACACCGGACGGCAACGGTGAACAGCGGCCCTTCGCCGGCTTGGGCGGCTCGGTGAGGACGGGGGTGTGGTACGCGCTCGTCATCGCCCCGCTGCACGAGCGGCACGGCGAGCCGGGGGCGGCCTCGCGCTTCGGGCATGGCGTGCCCACCGGCCTCACGGGTTCCCCTTCCCGGACGTGGTCGCCGTGGTCGCGTGCGCGGGGGATGGGCGGAGAGCGTGACCGGGTGTCCCGGTCCAGGGGTGGGGGAGGGTCGCGGCGATTCCGGCGACGAGGCGGTCGAGGGCGCGCTCGAAGAGTGCCTGGCGGTCGGTCTCGTGCGGTGCGCGGGCGTCGAGCACGATGCGTTCGAGGTAGGGGAACTCTCCGGAGTCGATCAGCGACGCGACGTACGGCTGCCAGTCCCGGAGCATCTCCGCGGCGGTGGCGGAGCCGTCGGCCGCTATGGCCCGCGCGGTGTGGAACTCCCGCTGGGCGTAGCCGATGACGAAGGTCTGCACGGTCTCGGCGATCTGTGTCATCTCGTCGATGGTCAGGCCGAGGCCGTCGAGGCCGGCGAGTGTCTTCTCCTGGGTGCGCAGGATGTGGGGGGTGAAACCCGGCCCCCGGGTGACGATCTCGGCCCACCAGGGATGGGCGAGCACCAGCCGCCGTACGTTGTGCGCGGCGCGGCGCAGCGTCAGGTTCCAGTCCGTGTCCGGCAGGGGGCGCCAGTGCTGCCAGTCCTGGCGGACCGCCTCGTCGGCCATCAGCAGGTGCAGCTCGTCCTTGTTGCGCACGTAGCGGTACAGCGACATGGGCGCGGCGCCGATCTCGGTCGCCACGCGGCGCATCGACGCCGCGTCCAGTCCCTCGGCGTCGGCGACGGCGAGGGCGGCCTGGGCGATCTGCAGACGGCTGTGTCCCGGGGCGCGGCCGCGGCCGGTGACCTCCGGGCGCAGCCAGATGACGGAGTGGTCCTGGTCGGGCATTCCCTCACTCTAGCCTTTGCGTACGGTGCACGCATAGGTTACGGTTTTTATGCGTGCACCGTACTCATAAAAGTATGGGTTCACGTCCGTGCCGGGACCAGACCCTTCCCTCCGCACGGTCGTGACGCGCTCGGCCCTCCCTGCGTACCTGGAGAATCCTGATGACTGCTCCGATCACGATCATCGGTGCCGGACTCGGCGGCCTGACTCTGGCCCGCGTCCTGCACAGACACGGCATCGTTTCGACCGTCTACGAGGGCGAAGCGTCGGCGGACACCCGTACCCAGGGCGGTCAGCTGGATCTGCACGACTACAACGGGCAGCCCGCGCTGGAGGCGGCCGGTCTCACCGACGCGTTCCGCGAGATCATCCACCGGGGCGGCGAGGCGTCGCGCGTGCTCGACCGGCACGGCACCGTCCTGCTCGACCAGCCCGACGACGGCACCGGCACCCGCCCCGAGGTGCTGCGCGGTGAACTGCGCCGGATCCTGCTCGACTCCCTGCCCGACGGCACGGTCGAGTGGGGGCGCAAGGTCACCGGGGTCCGACCGCTCGGCGACGGCCGGCACGAACTGGCCTTCGCCGACGGCGCGACCGAGACCACCGGCCTGCTCGTCGGAGCCGACGGCGCCTGGTCCAGGATCAGGCCGTTGCTGTCCGACGCCGAGCCCGTCTACGTGGGCACGTCCTTCATCGAGACCTACCTCTTCGACGCCGACCGGCGGCACCCCGCCACGGCCCGGATGGTGGGCGGGGGCACGATGTCGGCGGTGGTTCCGGGCAAGGGGATCCTCGCGCAGCGCGAGCCCGGAGGCGTCCTGCACACCTATGTCGCGCTCACCAGGCCGCAGGAATGGACCGACGGCCTCGACCTCGCCGACGCCGCGGCCACCACCGCCCGCGTCGCAGCCGAATTCGACGGATGGGCGCCCACGCTCACCGCGCTCATCACGGAAGGGGAGACCGCACCGGTCCTGCGCCCGGTCCACGCCCTCTCGATCGGCCATCGCTGGGAGCGCGTGCCGGGCGTGACCCTCCTGGGAGACGCCGCCCACCTCATGTCGCCCTTCGCCGGCGAGGGCGCGAATCTCGCCATGTACGACGGGGCCGAACTCGGCAAGGCCCT
>Ga0247763_1001498_pt1 | contig 13272 bp, 7 predicted proteins | sample UWRJL141409B4_FD_179926 | JGI IMG/M metagenome (GOLD analysis project Ga0247763, IMG submission 179926) | Plant litter microbial communities from Arlington Agricultural Research Station in Wisconsin, United States - UWRJ-L141-409B-4 | ecosystem: Environmental > Terrestrial > Plant litter >...
GCCGAGGAAATTGTGGATGGCGCTGTCTTCAACTCTGGCCAGAGCTGCTGCTCGATCGAGCGCGTCTACATTGCTGATGAGATTCACGACGAGTTTGTCGCTGCAGTCCAGAATGTTCTCAAGGGTTACCGACTGGGTGATCCCTTGGACAAAGAAACTCACGTTGGACCAGTAATCTCCCGGCGGTCCAAGGAGACTATCGAAAGTCACATCAAGGATGCACTCGATAAGGGCGCGGTAAATGCCACGCCCGAGAACGCGACCTTTAGCAACCTCCCAGCCAAGGGAAATTTCGTCGTGCCAACCCTTCTGACTAATGTGGACCACAGCATGACAGTCATGAAGGATGAGACCTTTGGCCCTGTCATCCCGGTCATGAGGGTAAAGAGCGATGCCGAGGCCGTCAAGCTGATGAATGACAGCGACCTTGGTCTCACAGCCAGCATCTGGACAAAGGACACAGCCAAAGGCTATGAGCTGTGTGAGCAAGTTGAGGCCGGCACTGTATTTGTCAACCGCTGCGACTACCCAAGTCCGGTAAGTGGAAGAAGGTTCAGTACCACGGCATCGGGCCCGCTGACACGTAATAGGATCTGGCATGGACGGGATGGAAAAATTCGGGCAAGGGCGCCACACTGAGCAAATTTGGCTTTGATCATTTTGTCAAGTTGAAGAGTTATCACCTCAAGGACTATCCCAAGTAGGGGGGTGGTGGTGGTGGTGGTGGTGGTGGTGGTGGTTCAATCCCTGCACAGTCAGGGGAGCACTGTAAGGGATGGCTAAGACGCGTGCAAGTTCGTGCAACCTGCAGTCGCGCATTCATCAACGAGCCAATCTCCAACGTAAAAGTCAAATGAATCACGGACCCCGTTGTCTCAGTGGAAATCCCTGGGTGGAGTGACGGTCGCGGGTGCATTCCAGACTTTGTCGCAACAGACCAGCCTCAGAGAGAGCCTAGCAGATACCACATTCCACTACCACCAACCTCCCTAAATGTTCCAGTTCAGGGAGCGTTCCAATGCAGTGGGCCAACGGAGGAGATTCCGAGTATAACTTCTTTGGCAAGCCGCGGCGTTTGTCTTTGTGCTGAAACCGTCGTTTGTAGGGTGTCCACGGCCAACCGTTTCCGCACCAAGGGGCTGTTACTTTCGAAAAAGCCGAGGATCTCTTGATCAATGGGTTATTCGAATCACCTCGCCACTCGTTTATTTCTTTGAAGTTCCAGTTTGCTGGTTTTCTCACGCTCACTTCGCGAACCCGTCCGTCCGTCCTGGTTGCTCGCTCATTGCATCAGCTTTTCCCTCATTGTTTAGACCGGACCAGACCAGACCAGACCATACCATCTAGATCTCTCTTTGCATCTCTGCCGACCTCATTACATCTACGACTACCTACTACTTGCGACTACTTACTACTTACGGCAACCTACCTAAATAAGGCATCATCACTCACTCTCTAGATTTATTACATAACATCAGTCGAGTTTTTTTTTTTCTTTACTTTTTGTTACTCGCCCTTTTACTTAACTTAATCTTGGATTTTTGGATGAATGAGCTTGATCCCGCCCATCGTTATCCTCTTTCTGGTTGTCACTTCTCATATCAAGCTTCGCTTTCTTGAGCTTGTCACGACCAGTTTGGGTTTGGCCTGTCAGAACTACCAAGAGAAAGATTGCGATAAAGACCAGAAGGAGAATCAGAATAATGCACGGCTACATGGCCAACGTCAAGAGGTTCTACTCCTCTTTGCAGGACCACGTGCCGTTTCGACGGCGCAAGGAGATGAAGAGGCAGGTTGTTATTGTGAGTTTATCTCTGTCTCTGTCTCTATCTCTGTCTCTATCTCTGTCTCTATCTCTGTCTCTGTCTCTGTCTCTATCTCCGTGTGTGAAATGCCTGTCTGTCTGGTATCTTGTTGTGGTTTGAGTATTTCTGTCAGGTATTTGGTGGGAAGTGAAACTGACTTGTCTGGAATAGTCCCATCCGTTTAACTTTAAAAAGGAGGCCAGCATCGTTCCCGGCTTTACCGAGAATGAGTCCGTTTCCCTCCCTTGTCTCTTTTCCTCCCCTTCACCAGACAGACTCTAATGGGTTGGGTAATGTAGAATCTCCGTGCTTCGCGAAAAAGCCGCCGCCTCGCGACTAGGTATCGCCGATAACCTCTACGTTTCGTCCTCTTCTTCTCTCTCCCACGACCGCTCTCCGTCTCCTTCGCCTTCTCCGTCTCCGCCTCCCAGCCTCAGCCTCAACCACTCCAGTTCTACCGCCCACGTCCACATGCAAATGCACTATAACAAATATGCAACTCTCCCCCATACTTATGCGGCGCCTGCTTCTACTCGCCCGACAATGCGTAGACGCTCTGGCTCAGTCTCGGTGCTTTCTATCCCGACTATGGGGATGGGCATGGGATCACACAGAAGTGGTGGAATGTCAGCGGCGTCGTTTCCTGGATGTGCTGGTGGGAGGGAGGTACAACTACAATTACATGTCCCCTCTTCCATGTCCTCTGGCGGTGTTTCCACAGGTGGTAGTTGCAACGGAGTGTCAGGATCAGGATCAACACCACAAGTGGCGACACCAGTATCCATGAATGGAAAGGGACCGAATGGAGGACATGGAGGACATGCAGTGGATTTGGATTCCTGCCTGCTTAGTCCGTTGGCCAGGAGTCCTGTCGGTGTACACGGACATTCACACAGTCATGGATATTCCTCGGGAAGAGGAGGAGGGAGGAGCAGGAGTGCTTGATCTTGTCTGTCTGTTTGTCTGTCTCAACTCTCTGCTTTCGTCTTCGTCAGACACCAGGTTGGGGCTTGACTCAGCAGCTGCACTCCCTGCACTATCTAGGTACCTACCTTGGCTGTACTACCTAGCTATACTAGCAAGGTGTTTGTTTCCTATCTTTTTTTTCTCCCCTCGTCTTCTCCGGAGATGGGGATGGTTTGTGTACGGGGGATGGGGAATGGTATGCTATGAGGGATGGAATGGGATGGTATGAGATAGCATCACTCACTTGAGTGGAGGGCAAGGGAAAAAGAGGAGGGGAAAAAAAAGTTTTGCATTCTTCATCACAGACAGACAGACACAGACATACGGATGTGCCTTGGGTACTATTCGCTCTGTTGGTGACGTCGTCATGTCTCGGCATTTTCTTTTTCTTTTTCTTTTTCTTTTTCGTTTTTCCTTTGGTGGGACGACGCTGGCACAGAGGCAACAAGATAATAAGTGGATGGTCAGAACGAAGAATCGCGGTAATATCGGAGGAAATGGCTGCACACATACACGGACCAAAAACACTGCGAGGCCTGGTGCGGGCATTTTGTCGTTGCAGTGATGGCCAAGGCAAGGAGTCTAACTACACTTAATAAATCTCATCTTGTCATCTGATTGATCTATCCACCCAACCTCTGTTGTTCAGCTGACAGATGCTATCGGATCCAGCCCTGATATATTTCCAAATCTTCCTTCCTCACTCCCTCCATCTCCCCCTTCACCTCGAGCAGACTGACCCGGGAACCCTTCTCCTTACTCCAATTCTCCACAAAGTCCTTGATCCGTTCCGCCGTGGCAACATCGTCCTTGACCAACAGCGCAACCGCATCAAAACCTCCCGCACCAGGTACCACACCACCATACACGCCCTCAACCCCCTCAAGCGCATCCAGCAACTCCGTCTGGCTCTCCGGTTCAATGGGCACCCCACTCTCCGTGCCCATCTTCCGAACCAACTCCCTCACCCCATGAACTGCCTCCCGCAAATCCCCCGTCCTTCCCTCCTTCAATACCCTCGCCAACCCCTCATCCCGTCGCTGCAGCTCATCCCAAAGCTCCTTCGCCGGACCCACTTCCTTGGCCCGCCACGCCAAAACCTGCTTCACCATTCCAACCGTCTGGCTGCCACAGTCAACATCACACATGCGCATCGCCACCCCCTCCGGTAGGTTGACAGCGTCCTTGGCAATCTCAGTATCCCAGACATCACCCGCTCCCGTGACGACCTTCTCCAGCGCCGTCGCAAACCCTGGTGACCCAGCCTCCGGGATGGTACTCAGGACGGATGGCGAAAACCGCCGATACAGGGAAGACCCGTACACGGCGGCAGCGACGTCAAACCCGCTGCCGACTTTGCCCTGGGCGGCGCAATGGGCGGCCTGCGCAAGGTTATGAAGGGTCTGGCGGCCCGAGGGAGAGGTCACATCGAAGAGGGAGATGTCGAGGTAGTGGGAGAGGAGGGCGGCGGTCAGGGAGGTGACGAGGGCGGCGGAGGAGCCGAGGCCGGTCTTGTGAGCATCGGTGAGGGCGACAGGGAAGCGGGCGAAGCGGCTGATATTGAGGGCGTTGATGGTGGAGGCGGGCGGGGTGGTTGTTGACGAGGAGGAGTTGTCCTTCTCCGAGGGAGAGGTTGCTGGCTGCGAGTAGTAGTCGTTGTCAGCGAGGATGGTCAGGCGCGACGACTTGACCGAGTGCGAGGGGCGGTGCTTGGCGATGCGCGCAATGTAGGTGAGGGCGTAGTTGAGCGTGGTCTCGACAAAGGGGTTCGTGACAATGTGGTCGCCGCTGTGGAGAATCATTAGAGAGCTGGCACTCGGCAATGTTGTGGAACAGGCAAGTTACATTTGCAACTGTGTGACTTTGATGCCGCCATCATCCGGCGCGAGGTGATAGCCGTAGCGCCATTGCGCATCGAGGAACTGCGGGCTTTCAACGACAATCTCAGTCAGATGGACGCCCGAGCTGGTGGGGATCCCCCGCGCAATGACGTTGATTCGCGCGCTGAGACCAAACACGAGACCGGTGTAGGCCCGGTCCAGGACAAGATAGCCGCCAGCAAGCAATACCTTGCCAGGCGCTGAGACAGCCGTGACAGGATTTTTGGAGCCCATCTTTCAAACGACAATTCTGGGGTGACGGTTGACTCAATTAGGGTTCTCCGTGCTGCTGGGAATTGTCGGCCAAAGTCAAGCAAAAATAAAATGTAGACTAATCGCAAATAACTGGCAATATGGCGATGGCTTCAATGACGTGAATTGTACACAATCCTAACAGTGCACTGTCGATCACCAGGCACCGAGGGGTTTTAGCTGGAGCGGGGTCATTCTGGAGGGGAGTGCGGGGTGGCACAGCAGCAGCAGCAGCTTGAAGACAGCTCATTATGACGATGTTATTTGCATTGTCTCCAACGCCAAAAGCTCCTCAGCGTCGACATTGTTTCTCCCGCATGCAGTGATCCCCAATGAGGCTTGTGTCTCTTGCCCGGCCATGACGTTCGCCGACATGGAACTTCGGCCTCTGCTGGCTCCGCTCCGCCAGCCGGTAAATGCCTGAGGCGGATAAGCCGGGGAATTGCGCACCCCGAGCTGGAAGCGGCATATTTTCGTGGAAATGCACATGTGACTCTTCAACACCTCCTCCCACTTTCCGTTTCCGTCGATCTGATAAACCACAAAGCTGGAACCAGGGGCTGTGCACTGCATGCAAACCCGGGCTCTACACGCCTCCTGTTCTTTTTTTCCCTTGGCTGCCAAAATTTTTATCGCGTCGTGATTCATGCTTCGGCAGGATCTAGGCCTCGGCGCTAGAAAGGTTCTGGAAAAGACCTCATTTCCAAGCAACGGAAATAGCAAAAACAGATCCCCGGGCCTTTTGGTGACGGCTTGGCTTCGTCTCCTGAAAGCTGGAGCCGAAGTTGGGGAAAACGTGCGCTGATGGCTTCTTCTGTCCGCGGGGCGGGCTCCTCACGTTCAAACGTTAGAGCCTTAACAGCCGGGTGCCGGGGTTGAAATTGGCCAATAAAATCCGGCAATGCCCCGCAGCTGTTCCCTGTCAAGTCCGGTTTCTCTTCGTCTAGGAATGGCATGGCCTGCGCCCGAGCTTTCCGAGCTGGCCGGGCCGTGTCCCTATTCGTCCGCACTCACCCAGCTCGATGGAGCCTGGCTGCCTCGGGTGAGACAGGGGCTGCGCGTCGCAGACGGCAGTGGAAGGCAATCGCATCTCAAGTGGGGGGCTTCTGAAGCTGAAGGTTGCCAGTGACACGCACACAGTTGCTTTTTCTTCATCATCACTCAAGTTGCCATCTGTTCTTTTGGCCGCGCAACCACCTCCAAGTTTCATAGATATTAGTGTCTACTTCATCCACTGTGAATGAGCAGTCTTGAATCATTGCGCAAAGGCCAAAAGGGACAACTTGTGAAGAACTGCCTCGATCTCAAGGTGTATGAGGCATCCCGCTGCGCCTGACTAATACGGTTCCGAGTCCACCCGGGGTACATCCCATTGGACGCACGGCTGTTAGCCTCCTTCACCCCCTGACCGTTTTTCACGCTAACAGTCATCCAAGGAGTTGGTTGTGACCGAGAAAATCCCTGCGCAAAAAAAAATCGCAAGCATTTTCAGCCAGGAGCACAAATACAAGCAGCTGTCCTCGCCCGCGCCGCTCCTTTTGCTCCCTTCTTTTCTGGAATTACCTCTAATCCTGGAAACCCAGACTCTACCATATCGCGCGTTTGTTTGACGGCTTCACTGTCGTCAAATGAACCTGCAATTGCGCACCATTCCTTTTTCCCCCGTAAGTCACCCCAATTGCAATTGTCAGTTGACGTTGCACCGTCTCCACGGGGCGCACCCTACCGCATCGCGCCGCTTTGCGCTGCTTCTGGCTGTTTTGCTAACTCTCGATCTGCGCAGTCCCCCTCACCCCCTTCGTCCTAAATGCCCTCCGTCTACTCGTCCGTCTTCCAGAACTTCATCCGCCAAGGATTTGCAAAGTCTCTCACCCACGGTTACGCCCAGTCGGTCGTTGCCGCTACCCATCCCACCAATGCATTAAACCCCCAGAGTCGCCCGACCTTTGCGCGTCGCAGCACCGCAAGGGTCGGGCGCCTTTCGGCGCTTGGTCTTCAGTCCGCCTTTCACAACAGCGCCCACGTCGCTGCCGCTGTACCACACGAGCATCGTCATGAGAGGCTCCCAAGCACAGGGGCCCTAGACGCCTACTTCGAGCATCTTCAGGCAACACAGGCCTCGGAGGCAGAGCAGGAAGAATGGGTCCAGTTTCAGTTCCAGAAGCGCATCGAGTGGAAGCCAACACCGGCATCTATTCTCTTCGGCTCCGATGCTAAGGGCCTCGTTGGCGAGACCGAGAAGGCAACTGGGCTGCCCAGCATTCCTCCCGAGTCGGAGGCTGCGCTCGCCCACATTGATGCCGCTCTCGAGAGCGCGATCGAAGAACGAAAACAGCTGCAAGCCCTCGAAGAGGAAGTAGAGTCCCTCCGGGCTGTGTCGCCAAAGCTCGCCGAGCAGCTCGAGGAGGAGATTCGCACCCGCACCCGCACTCCGGCCTCGATTCAGACACCAATCAGCATCGCCCGTACCGTGACACCCCCTGTGCACCCGCGCGCCCAGGGTTTTGCGGATCACCTCACCAAGCTCGCCGAGGAGCAGAATTATGACGTGATTCCCGGCGTTTTCGAGGCCATGTTGGGCGACGGTGTTCTGCCTATCGCTGCGGCTTACAATGCGCTCCTCAAGGCTGCCATTCACCTCACATCTGACAAGTCCGAGGTTGTGTCCAAAGCTCTTGACATCTATACCGACATGCGCCGTCGTAAGGTTCCTTTAGATAGTGACACCTATGACATCCTTGTCGGTCTGCTTGCTTCGCGGTCTCTCACGGTTTTGAGCCTCAAGCGTTCCCTCGAGGGCATGCGCCTTCGCTATGGCGGCATGGACGAGCCTGGCAAGTTCATGTTTGCGTCCCACGAACTGGAACACGCCATCTTGTCGGAAGACGACCGTCTGGACTTGGCTATGAAGCTCTTTGAGCAGTCGATCGAGAGGAGGCCGGCGCGGTACTCGTCTGAAACCTACCACCAACTGATCTCGGCTTGCGCAGAAACCGGCCGCGTCTCTGACATGCTGCGGCTCTTTGAGCATATGGAGGAGAGCCGCATCACGCCTCTCGCCGCTACTTTCCCCGCCATGATCACCGCTTTCGCAATGTCCAAGGATTTGGTGAGCGCCATCGAGTGTTACAACGAGTATCGCAATCTTGCTATTGCCAACGACAATGGCGAGGCCGCGGTCCGTGACCGAGTGGATACCGCTGTCTACGCTTCTGTCGTCAATGCCTACATCATCTCGGGCAAACCGTCTGGAGCCGAAAGGTTTCTCCAGAAGGTGACTGAAGAATATGGCGATCGGCCAGCTGAGATGAAAGATGCTCTGGTTGCTGACGGCTTCGTAAAGGGCTTCATCTACAGCGGTCAATACGGCCAAGCCCTCGACTGGGCTCAGCATCTCTTGTCCGCGACAAAAGCGTCAAGTATGAGTGAGATTGCGATCGCGGCAGCTGATCATGGCGACCAGAACACCGCCATTGCGGCCTTTGCTGAGATCTCTGTTGGCAAGGAGATGACTTCGGCGGCTGTCGCCCTTCTTGCTATGAGCGTTCGTGGCGGGGACGTGGCTGGCGCTACAAGGTATTGGGCTGTCCTGAGCAACCCTTTGGTCAAGACGACTGCATCCCTTATCGAACCGACAGCAATGTACGCCGTCGCCATGATCGGAAGCGGCCAGGTGACTGAGGGCCTAGCGGCAGCCGAACAGATGTTCCAACGCATCAAGGAGGACGCAGCAGCCGAAGGTCGAACTCAGCCAGCGGACGAGATCGAGGAAGCTGCTGAGTTCATCTCGACCTACATGACAGCACGGAACATCGTCGATCCCCGGCTCGTGCAATCGTCGGCACCGACGCCCTACCCCTCCACACCAGCAGTGCCCGCCTTCCAGGACGCTTTTGACCCGTACGCCTTGAATACCGACTACAAGGCTTCAGCGATGATTGTCGATGGCCTCGAGCGCAACCGGAACCTGCGTGATGCGATGAAGATGCTCACCAATGTTCGGAAGAAGGGCCTGGTCCTCAAATACAGTGCCTATGCGAAGCTCATTTCGGCGGCTGCCAACGCCCGCCAGCTCAATATGTGCCACGACGTTCTCACCATTGCTCGCACCGACATCCCATTCATACCCGGATCGCCTGCGGTTGCCCGTGGCTGGTCCATGATTTTGGATGCCATGGTCGCTACCTGCCTCAATCTGGGCGACAGACATGCAGCCGAGCAGTTCCACCAGGAGCTTCTCTCCATCGGCTCTAAGCCTTCTGCAAATACCTATGGCCTCTATATCACGACGCTCAGTGGTTCGGTTAAGACCAAGGACGATGCTACCGAGGCTGTTAAGGTTTACCACAGGGCTATGGCTGAGGGGGTTGAGCCCAGCGGGTTTCTTTACAACGCTCTGATTGGCAAGTTGGGCAAGGCCCGTCGCATTGACGATTGCCTCTACTACTTTTCCGAGATGCGCGCCAAGGGCATCCAACCGAACTCGGTCACATACGGCACCCTTGTCAACGCTCTCTGCCGCGTCAGTGACGATGCTTTTGCTGAGCAGCTGTTTGACGAGATGGAGTCGATGCCGAACTATAAGCCCCGAGCTGCCCCCTATAATAGCATGATGCAGTTCTACCTGTCGGTGAAGCGCGACAAGAGTAAGGTGCTCGAGTACTTTGAGCGCATGAAGTCGAAGCAGATCGAGCCCACCTCGCACACGTTCAAATTGCTCGTTGATGCTCATGCCACCCTGGAGCCCATCGACATCAAGGCTGCCGACGCCGTCCTGGACCAGATCCGCGCTGTGGGTCAACACCCCGAAGCCAACCACTACGCTTCGCTGATCCGTGCTCGTGGCTGTGTTCTGCACGACATGGATGGCGCTCGCCAGCTCTTCGACTCGGTCGCAAGAGATAGCACGGTCGCTCCGGAGCCATGCTTGTACCAGTCCCTCTTCGATGCCATGGTAGCGAACCACCGGATTACCGACAGCGAGTCGTTGCTAGGCGACATGCGTAAGAGACGTGTTGCTTTCACCCCGTACATCGCCAACACACTCATCCACGGCTGGGCGGCCGAGAAGAACATCAATCGAGCTAAGGACATGTACGCTGCCCTTTCGGTAGAGAAGCGTGAACCTAGCACATACGAAGCTATGACGAGAGCTTTCCTTGCCGTTGGCGACCGCGAGAGTGCCAAGGCTGTGGTGCAAGAGATGCTCACGAGGGGATTCCCCAACGCCGTCGTCAACAAGGTGTTGGAGCTTCTCAGCGGCGGAGATGCCTCTGCGTAACTGACGCCGGCGTCGTATCCCTTCACTTCGTTGAGAACCCCTTTTTCTTTATGAGTTTTATTTCATTTGTCTTTCTTATATGGTTTCCTTGCATGATACCCCCTGTGTAATAGTGTAGCTAGTGCGGCGGTTCCTCGTTATAGGGGGTGTCTGAGGTTTGGTGCGGGTCTTGTCTGGGTTTCGGGTCTAAAAAAGGCGTTTGGGAACCGGGGGCCCCGACTTGATCGTGAGGCTCGGTAGGGACAGGAAGGCATTCCTGCTATAGACATCTCCACTCTATAAAGGTGATAACATTGGGCATAGACGGATGGGTCGCATATATCGGATGGGCGGCATTATTGGGTTGAGGTTGAGAACCAAGGGGATATGCGGCTGCTTCCAGCCTGTACATCACAATACATGATATGGTATCTTCCAGACTTGTTGTGAGAAGCGTGCTGCGTCGATCGAATGAATTGATAACTGACAATAGGCGAGGCTGACCACCGAGTCCTTTGGCCTCACGGATGCCATTATTGCCGAGTTTTCACGCGATGTTCGATATGCGATGACTGCTCTCGACGCGCTTTCTACCGAGCTACAGGCGCTTTCCAATGTTCTTAATCTCATCGCACGCAGCATTTGCAGCCCTTCAACCACCACCATCCCAGTTACGCTGGTGCTCAAGTCAGTATCAGGCTTGCTGGCTGTGGTCGTCGAACAGATTGAAGAAAAGATAGAGTAGCTTGGGCCATGTTCAGACAGACGGATACAAAGAAGTTGCGGACAAGTTTGGAGGATTGTAACACTGTGTCGAGTCTGGGTTTGCATGCAAGATCTGCGTTTGTTTGTTTGTTTGTTCTCCCTGTTCTTTATGCTCTTTGAAGGTTAGTGTTGACTCCTTGTCCTTGTCCTTGTTTCTTCGTAGAAGCGTATTCGTATTGCGGCAAAGTCTATGAGGTACCTAGTTAAGGTACCTAGTAAAGGAAGATATATATATTGGCGATCCGGATTGGAATAAGCAATACCACTTCACTTCACTTAATGCTATTAGGCTTTTACTACATCGCTGAAGAGATCCTTGCACAGACAAGATAGGTTCAGTTAGTAGTATATGCTGGACCAGACGACAATAATAATACCTAGGGCTCGCGTGTGAACTTTTTGGATGATAAGATTGTGCGAACAGTGGATCGAAGATATGATACATGTATAGTTATAGTACCCTTTTTCTTGGTTAAGCCCGGATTATTGACGCCTCTCGGGGAAGGAGAAGAAGAAGAAGAAGAAGATGTTATGTTGAGTTGCACTGACCGTTGAATCTCGCACGGATATCTATATCTATCCATCTCCTTACACCTTTGCGTCGGCCAGCGCTCGCTTTAGTATAGATAGGTTCGAGAAAGACTTGTATGTTTTTGAGGTTTATCTGAGAATTAAGTATTGTGAAGGCGTCATTCTTGATGGAATTCAGCTAACTAACTATAACTATATCTGTGTAAAGGAAATGACTGTGGGATACAAGTCAGGTAAAAAATCACTTGGACATACGCAAAAGGAGAGCCCTCGATAGGTACTCGAAAATGCAGCTTCCAGTCCTTGCCCCTCCCCCCCCCTATTGCTATTCCTCTTCCTATTCTACTTTCAGATTCCTTTCCCACCTCGGGAAGGGACTAAAATCTACTCAGCGCCCGGGGTGTTGATGCCATTGGAAAAGAGAATGCGCATCCGACCATCCGTCGAGGTCGTAACGGGATTTCCATTATTGACCAGCTGATCGGGGTTAACACACAAGGGGATAAAGGTCGCATATTCGTTCTGCACCGAGTCCTGGTCGAAAGTGGACGCCGCTCCACCGACAAAGAGATCAATGATAATCTCGCAGCGGCCAACTGTCACAGTCAATTCCGAGGCGTCCCCCTCCGGTCCCGAAGCCGGCGCGCTGCAGAGTCCGTTGACGCAATTGGCCGCGAAAAGCTGCGATAGGGCGGTCGAACAGTCGGCCGTGCTGATGTTTTGCAGCTGCGCATCGCCGCAAAAGGGAGTGCCGAATTGGACCTCGCCGAGTGCGATGGTAGTGGTGGTCTGGCGGGCAATGGACGCGGCAGCGGTGTTGCTGGCACCCATGAGGGCGGCGATGGCGAGGGTCTTGATCATGTTGTTGGTGGCCTGCATGTTTGCTGTACTGTGCTTGGACTTTGAAAAGTAGGTAGATAGGTAATGTTGCGTTGGAAGTGAAGAAGAGAGTTGAGATTGAATTGATTGGTAGGAAGTTGATGTGATGTGATGGTCTGAGGAAAAGAAAATCTTTGCCAACATCAGGAATTAAGACCAATACTTATACACACACACACACAGCTTTCTTGCTTGCTTTACTTCCTTCCTTGCCTGCTTCCCTCAAATCCCATGTGGTGACGAACATTGATTGTTTGAAGAGGTCAAGGCCGAGTGTAACCTTCCGGCTGACGTATCCCTTCCCCTAAACACTGCCTTGCTAGCGAAGTTTTGAACACGCCGAAACTCAAAGCTCTTGGAAAGTCTCGGGTTGAATTACCCATTACAAGATCCATTACCGACTATACCATACTGTGTGTATTCGTGTGGTTGGTATATCGTGTGAAAACAGGATTTGAAGTTCTTCAAGTTCTGGTTACGACTGGAATATGGCACTCAATATTTCTAGGCGGAGGACGCCCTGCCGACTGGATGGCCCCGGCCGCCTGCTGTGCTTCTTTTGGGATAAAAACTCGAAACGTTTTCGCCGCAGGGAAGTCGGAAATATCTCGTCATGCATGTGTTATTCCTCTCTCTCGCATTGTTGACTTGATGTCTCCGCGAGCCCACGTGGGCACAGTCAAGTGCCCTGATCAAATGATCAAATGTCAAAATGCCTCGGCTTCTGGTGTGAAGGCTAGGTAGGTAGCTAGGATTGGGCACAGTGAGGGCATGAGATTGATGAGGAATGTATTGGTATGGTAAAAGGGGACAGCGCACTTCAAGATCAAGGATATTCGTATACACATCATTAAGGTCTACTTGACAGGATAGAATACTTCTCAGACGCGTCATCTCGCTCCGATACGGCCTGCCTCTGTACCCCACTCGCCAC
>Ga0247763_1001499_pt1 | contig 13270 bp, 11 predicted proteins | sample UWRJL141409B4_FD_179926 | JGI IMG/M metagenome (GOLD analysis project Ga0247763, IMG submission 179926) | Plant litter microbial communities from Arlington Agricultural Research Station in Wisconsin, United States - UWRJ-L141-409B-4 | ecosystem: Environmental > Terrestrial > Plant litter >...
GATGCTCAAACCGGACCGGGGGGCTCGAGCGGGCCCACACGTCCTGACAGGCGGAACAGGCCAGTCGGAAGCCTTCTCGTGCCGAACCCTGTGCTGCTCTGTCTTGGCGCTCAGACCATGACCATCCCGCTGAGGCTCAATGCTACCATGAAGCGCCCTGACACCGTGGATAAAATCACTTTGCCATGTTTCAATTGCCTTCTTGTTATACCTCTTTGGCGAGGGTTTGCCTTGTGGCCAGGTGTTGGTTTCACCGGTCGCGTCGACTGCCGTTGATTAGCGTGCAATTTGGCGGCGGCCACATGCAAGTCGATGCAAACATGGCGCCAGGGGCGCTGAAATTTTGCTAGTACAAAAACAGGCGGGCCTTCGCATCTTTGACTACCCACGACAGACCTTCCTTGAGATTCGTTCCCGTCAGGGCACTACAGCGCAAGATATTCCACCGGTGTGTCCTGATTTCACCCAGTTTGAGAGCTTCGGACAGTTCCTCTCCCGTCATACACCCATCGACATCGGTCTTGTTAGCAAAGACGAGCAAGCTAGCCCCTGATAGACGCTGTTGTGCAACATTAGCGCGCTGCCATCTGATAGCAGCTCTCCCTGCATACCTCTTCCTGGAGCAGGCCGTGCAGTTCGTCCCTGCAGTCGTTGATGCGCATGCGGTCCGTTGCGTCGACAACCCAGATCAATGCATCGGTCTTTTCAAAGTAGTTCCTCCAGTACGACCGCAACGTCTTTTGACCACCAACATCCCAGATGTTGAGCTTGTAGCCCTCATAGTCGATGGTCTTGATGATGAAGCCCAGAGTGGGGCTGACGGTATTGACGTCCTCGCCCATGATCTTCTTCACAATCGTGGTCTTTCCAGCATTGTCCAGTCCCCTGTAGGTGTCAGACATATTCACATGCAGATGCGGCATCTTACAGCATCAGGATCCGGAGCTCCTTGTCTTTGAGCCTCGCTTTGCGCAGGATGGACAGCATAATGGACGATTACTCTTTTAAAGAAGAGACGTGGACATTCAAGAGAAACAAAGAGCCATTCATCAAACCCTGACAACATCTGTGGGTTCACAACAGGCTGCAATATTTGTGTTGTCCTGATGTTAGTCGCTGCACAACCGATGTTTTGTTTGCTTGGCTCCTGGATGCCTAAGCCGCGACTCACGTGACTATCCGATTTGACGACATCAACTTCCAAGGAGCCGCCATGTTCTTCACCAAGGACGTATGATGAAGAAAGAAACATGGCACTAGGTGGCTAGCTCTTGAGCGCGCGCGCATAGATCATATCAAGCCCAAGACTAGTACACTGTACCTCACCTGGACTCCTTCACCTCCTGGGCAACACTTATCCAAATGGGTCTGCCCCTATTCGTTTGAAGCACCTTAGGTCGTTCAATATACTTGGGGATTTGTCCACGGGATTTTGACTTCCTCAACATGGTACATCGGATTTTGCACTTCAGGCCTTCTGTGTGCCTTGGCGTGATCTATCATCGGATGATGGGACAACCCACCATTTCCGAGCGTTATTGGCGCCGACACTGTGTCTTGACATCGGAGGAAATGGGGTTTCACACCCTGGGGTTGGTTTGGTGTGATTTCGGCCCCCTCTACAAATTCAAGTTCACTAATGGAGTGGGTTGGTCCCTCCTTTCTATGACCTAAAATCGCCCCTCCTACCTCCACAGCGAATTGCCCTCCATCACTCCTTCCCTTACTTTACTCCCCGCATCTGCCCTATTGGTAGTACCTAGGTTGGTAGTTCTGTCAAGCCAGCATCTAGCCTCGGCCTTGCTGGGGGCCAATAACGACGCAGCTTTTGCTCCAGGTTACATGACGACCCCAGATCATCGCCTGCTTTTCTTTTCTGGCCTGCTGCTGGGGATACTGCTCTACCGGTCCTCCACGAGCAGGGCGCGGTGTTTCACCTCCAATTTGCTTTTTCTCAACTAAAGTTCCATAGGTATGTGGATTTTCAAGTTGCCCTACTCTACTTCCTGGGGAAGGCGCCTCGTTTCCTTATCCCGTTCCTAAAAACCCCCAGTTTCCCTTGTTTGCTCAACAATCTCAGAGAGAAGTCTCACTTCTGCGTTTTCGCCTGTGGAAGAAGATCCGAGTGCCAATCTTAATGCGTTCGACAACAAAGTCGGGAGAAAAAATGCCGGCGAGAAACAAAGATGGCAGGCTCGTCGACATTGATGCTCGGGAGTCGACTGACCGATTCCTTGCTGCCGTCGGTATGGCGCCCAAGGTAGTTGGCGGTGGGTCGGTCTCGTTGATGAAAGAGCAAATCCGCGGGGACACCCACTCAACAACCAAGACACGGCCGGCATCTCAAGGCACTTTTCAGAGTATCCAGGTCAAGAAAGAAACCACAAGCCGGACGGGGCAAAACCGGCGCGTGTGGCAACGACTCGATATTGATGCCGTCGTCGTCGGTGTTGCCAATGATCATGGACGATCGTCGGTGAACAACCCATGGCCGCCACTTCCGCCTGTAGCTCAAAACCAGTCGCCCACTCGCCAGACTGCCACCCCTGCGAGCCATAAACGGGTACCGGCGACCAACCCACAGAATTCTCCTGCTATATGGAACAACAGAGCTTGGCCTGTCGGCCCACACAAAACAAAGCTGCCGCTGTCAGTCACTAGAGCTGAAATAGTGACTCTGAACAGCTCTGCTTCGCTTCCATCAGTCGATTTCACACGACACCGGGGGCCAGGGAAGCGGCGGGATTCCAAGACCACAGCCGCCCCGAGCCTTCCCATCATGAGTGACGGTTGGGCTGATGCCGACAATGACGATCGCGCGATGGAGACCGGCGTCAAACATGATATCAGAAACACCGTCGGCATAAACATCAACTACGACACGACTGGGGCTTCATGGCACAGATTCAGTTAGAGTGCGGACAAATGCGACTATGACGACTTTACAGGTAAAAGGTTCCTACAGCCATTTATCCATTCCTGGAGCGATAGCTGCCTCTCAGGCGTAACGGTCGACCTCCTCGCGGACGATGCCATCGAACACTGGAACTCCGACATTGACCCTACGACAGGCCAGATTTTGCCCCCCGTTGACTACCCTGATACTTTCCCCACTGTGAACAATCAGAACAGTGGACTAAATTGGAGGCAAATCACCTGGACGACGACTCTGCTCATGCGCCGCAGACTTGACATTAAGACGGCAGCCGATCACGGTGGAGCCATCCGACCAGGCCCGGCAGTCAAGAAGGGACATGATTGGGCTGAGTTTCCTCCGGATATGGATGACCCGGAGTTCCAAAAGGCACGAGCTGCCGATCTGGAGAAGATGCTGGCGGAGCGGAAGCCATACAACCAGTATTCGACTCGTCTACCATGCTACCTTCGGTCAGCAGAGGTTTCCGACATGGAACAGGTGGTGACGATCTACAACCAAGAGGTCTGGGAAGGACTCCAAGCGCCTGACTCCGAGCTTCTATCTGTTGTGGAGTTTGTTGGCATTTACAACGAAACCCAGAAGCATGGGTTGCCGTTCTTTGTTGCCGTGTATGGGGACGTCAAAAAACTCGGGGCGCCTGCCCAAGAAATTCGTGGAATACGAGGCGGTGCTCACCCTGGTGCCGAAGCCTCGCCTGATCCTGGCCTCGTTGGGAGGGTGCTCGGTTTCGGCTACCTGTCTGTGTGGCACCCGGGACTCGCCGGAAGCGGCCTTGGAAGCAGTCGCACATCCGGTAGAGTCAATCTCTACGTCGACCGAGACTTCCGAAGAAATAGAGTCGGCTTCTCGCTCATGGACGGGCTGATCTCACATGTGTCGACGCGGTTTGAGAGTAGGGAGGGGTACCACTCTCTGAATCCTAGTGGCCTGGTATGTGGCAATTCCGGAGAGCCCTCGCGGCAGCTTTGGCGTCTCTACCTGAGCTTCAATATTAAAACGAAGCAATGGGCCGGAAACAACCCACAACTGGCGGCTGAGCAGAAGCATTACGAGGACGAGTATAATGTCCATCACAAGACGCTAGACGAGGTGTTCAACTTCGACGTGCAGTGTCGCCTCCAGGAATGTTGTCGGACGCCTGAAACTCGCCCTGGTCCTCGCTTCTGGCTTGATTCAGTCCTTTACTCACACGTCTGCCACAATGGCATCGACTTCCCTTAATAACACGATATGCATGGCGGATGAGAGGGGTTGAGGCGGCATGGATGGAGTTCGGGGGATTACGTGGTGTTCATTGGATGAGGTTCTCTGGTTGCCTCTGGGCAATATTTCCGCTTTTAAGTCTTTCAGTACGGGCTTGGCTCAAGAACTTCAGATCCTCAGCGTAAAGTAGTGTATAGTAGCGCACAACATTGATGCTTGTCTTGGCATGGAGGCCACGTTGGGACGTTGGACCAATCGGGTCAATGCTGACGCTGCGCTGCCTTCCACATTGCTTCACCGGTGGCCCGGAGGACGCTAAACCGCTTTAGTGACCGGGCTCAACTCAGCCTCTGAGAGAGGACGGGGAGAAGCATGACGAGGCGTGGGAGATGTGGGAGTTGAAGTCACTCGTTTCTGGAAACTGGGCATCTTTCATCTTCTTTCATCTCATGTCACTGATGCAACATTGCAGAATCAAATGTCATTGTTTTGCGTCGTGGAATAATCTGATTTTTTTGGCCTGTCTCATATCAAGGCAGGTGCGACTGGCCGCTGGCCATGGAGGAATTTCTGACGCTCAGGTCCCGACGGCCAGGAAGCAGCGCCGATTCGACCGTTAGTCCATCAATTACCAGTGTGGGGGGCACCTTTTGACAAGCAACAGTACGGTTCAGCCAGCGAAACATCACCTCTGGCGACACACGACATCAGTCGAGTTAGCTATCATGTCAAACATTTGGAGAGCTTCGCCGAGGCTCTTTCCGATGTGCGTTTTCTTTTCCCTCCGTCTCCTACGGATGATGCTCTGACATTCTGCAGTCGGCAAGCAGGGCGTTCCCCAACCGTGGGCGTCCATCTCAGAGATACTCCAAGGTGCACGCGCTGATGCTCCACTGGAAATGCGACGACTTGTTTGTGCTACCCGAGCTCGAGGACCTCGAGAAATGTCTCCGCGAGTCGTACAACTACGAGACCGACATCTTTGCCATCCCGTCCGAGAATGCGCATCTCGAATTGATGCTCAAGCTTGGCGACATGGTCAAAAAGCACGAGTCCGAGGAGACGCTGTTTGTTGTCTACTACGGCGGCCATGCCCGGATTGACGAGTCGAGGCAGAGCACATGGTGTGCAACCAGGAATCCGGGCTCACCATGGCTACAGTGGTCCGCTATCCAGACGCTCCTCGAGAGATCTGTGTCTGACGTCCTCATCCTCCTCGATTGCTGTGCCGGTGCGGCCAGTGCCACTTTCCCCACGGGCAAGAGCATCACCGAGACCATTTCGGCATCGAGCTGGGACGCCATCGCCCCGGATCCGGGCCGCTACTCGTTCACCAATGCCCTAATCGAAGTCCTTCACGAGTGGAGGTTGAGGACTTTCTCGGCGGCCATGCTGCACGCCGAAGTACTCGCACGGCTCAAGCACCCGCGGCCTATCCTCATCAATGGAAAGCACTTCGAGGCGAGATCGACGCCGGTTCACTTCATGATGACATCCAACCACCGCGCCCCCAGTATTGAGATTGGTCGGGTCGTTCCCCAGAGCCAGATGCCGCCCTCTCCCCCCAAAGAGCTACCATACCGTCAACCAGCTTCGCCCTTCAACCAAGAGGAAACTCTCTCGCGAGACTCGCTCATCCCGGCCACGGCTGAACCGGGCGAGGGTAACCCTCACGTCATGATTTCGCTGGCTCTCGAAGAGGACCAGCGACTCGATATCAACGCCTGGGAGCAGTGGTTAGCAAGCTTCCCGGCTCTAGCCAAGTATGTCAAGATTCAGGGTGTCTTCAAGAGCCACTCGACGTTGCTTCTACTGTCGCTACCTGTCATGGTATGGGACCTCCTGCCAGACGACCCGGCGTGCTCGTTTGTGGCCTTTATTCGGTCAAACAATTTGATCAAAGGGCCGGATCGTGCATCAGCTTCCTCTGTAACGGCAGTTGCCCCCATCGAAGCCTCTGATACAACTCGCCCCGACACCGAGTCTTGGCTATCTGGGACGACATGCAGTCCAGTTGACGGCCCGAATGCCACTCGCACTATTGGCCGACCGCGCATGGAACGGAACCGGTCGGCCTTGAGCGAGGGGGACTGGGCCTCAGCCAACCCCCACATCGAGTTTACCCGACCTTGCGGTTCCTTTGGGCCTCTCTCTCGGCCTTCAATGGCTAGCCTTGCATCGACAACCGTGAGCCAGATGACTCCTGCGTGCCACCTAACGCCTGGTGCTCCGGAAAATGTTGTTCCGCTGGGCGAAACCATGGCGAGAACCGCGGTGCTCAACCGATCCAAGAGTTCCGTCAGAACCACATTCCCACATGACGAGCAGGTCCCTGAGGGCCAGACGCTGTCCCAGCATGTGGTTAAGCGACTCGAGGGTTACTTCCAACAGGATCCGGAGCCAACTGTAGCCTGGATTGAGGTCCTCGCTTCCAATCTTGGTGTTGAGACGTCTGACGTCCATGTAAGTCTCAATTTGCATTGGAGTTGTTGACAGCTAACTAACGCCATACAGCTCTGGTTCCATCACCGCCGGGAACAGGAAAGAATGACACATAATCTTCAGAGTTTACGACAAGCTAAGAACAACAATGCAGTCACCGAGCCGAACCAGGACGGAGTAAAGATGATGCTTCCTGGCCACCTCAATACGCTTCTCGAAATCTACCCGTCCAAGAGCGTGCTGGTAGTTGACTTACGTTCGGCCACCGATTTTGAAAGGTCACACATTCACGACGCCGTCAACCTAAGAGCACCGTGCAGTTTTGTTGAGAATGTCTCGCTCGAGATGATCGAGGACACGTTCATGGATGACCAAAGCCGCCGCAGCTTCAGCCGCTGGGCTCAATGCCAATGTGTCGTCTTCTACGACCGTGTTGTCGAGTATGAGTGGGAGTGTCCCGCAGCCGGTGCTCTCCACGCCAAGCTACGCAGCAAAGGCTGGACCGGTCAGTCATTTATTCTCAAGGGTCACTACCGGGAATTCTCGGCCAGCTTCGACCGCTACATCAGCGGTGCCAAGATGAGCCGTGAAGCCAAGGAGCACCTTGACTCTCTACGCGCTGGCAGCAGCCTGACGGAGGAAGAAACCAACTCCCGGCATCGTCGCTACGACAACTGGCTGAATACCGTCCTTGCCGAGGACCGTGTTCCTCAGCGTGTCGAGCTCATCCCGGCACGTAAGTTGGAGCGTCGCCATGCCGTCGAGCTTCACCAGCGGGAACTCGAATCTGAATTTGAAACCCGCTTCCCTGCTCTCTACCGCAAAGCCCTAGCTATGGGCAAGCGGCGTGATTATTCCCCCCCACCAACAAGAGAGCCTTCCCCGCCTCCGCCTTTCGAGTCAACAGAAGGTCGCCTCTTCCGTGACGTTGACTGGGATCCTGCTGGGGAGGGAGAGGAGTGCCAGAGGGAGGCGTTCGACCGCAAGGCAGCTCTCGTGGAGCCCCTTGTGAGCGGCCTTGAGCGGATTCGCGCCCAGCATGGGTTCGCTTCAGAATCGGAGGCTGATCTGCCTGCTGGGTATGGCTATGTTTCCGACAAGTTGGATATGGACTACTATCCAACGACAGATGACTTTGATGAGATTGACCCTAAGAGGGAGGGGTTGAAGAATGACCCGGCTTTTGAAAGAGCCGGGGTGGGAGCTGGATCTGGGCCTGGTAGTGGGACGGCTAGCGATGATGGAGGGAGTGGCAAGAAGGCAGGTGGGAGAATAGGGGGTTCGAAGAAGCCGAAGCCGTTATGGGAGAGGTTACGAAGCGGGAAATCATAGGCGATGGAGACGGGATGGGGTTTTGTATACGGCAATGTGCGCGCTGGCTGGCAAATGGAAAGGTTGATGATGGCAGGATGTATGGGCGGTATCTAGATGGAGTCATGGATGGCATTGGATGGCATTGGCGTTGGCTGGGTTCCTGGGCGACTGCACTGATCTACAGCTACATGCTATGGACTCTCGGCTCTGAGTGAGGTGGGCGTTGACCTGGAGTTGATGTTCAAGAATTATCGTTTACTTTATCGATACTTCAACCTGACTGCAGTATAGTATTTCTGGTGGCTAGTGTTCCCAGGCGGTGTTGACTGGTATCGCCCTTTGAAAAGAGACTATCATCAACATGTCATCGACTCTGAGCATACCTTTGGTCCATAAAATCTCGTTGCCACCATATTATCGCGACATCCCAGCAGTACACACAGGCTTTCCGCCTCCAAAGGCCCAACTGCCAGCATAACACCACCGACCAATGCCAGTCGAACTCACTTCTCAATACCGACTCTAAACTCACAGACTGCTTGAACACGAATCGCATCAACCAACATCATCAACCCCTTTACCCCGCAAGCTCAGCCACCCGGAAAACAAACAATCCATCTTCGCGGTTTTTTGGGGGTTTTTTTTTTATGAAACACTTACTCCCTCGAAGTCCCTCGGAGGCGGCTCTTTCCGTGGCCCGGACAGCCTCCCCAGTCGAGAGCCGCCCCCTCCGTCGTCGTCATCAGCCTGGCCTAGTCTTGTTCCGTCAGCCTGTCTGTGTGTCGTGTATTCTGTTCTAATCTGGGTTGGATCTGGGGGATCATAGCACATCACGCACATCAGCGCACATCCGCATTGCCTGTCAGTTCTCTTCTCACCCTGTCCTAGGGACCCTGCCGGGTGCCCGGAGGAAATGCCGGTTCGTGTACGCAACCCCCCTCCCGGCAGTGAATTTCATGGGCTGAGGTAGGTAGGTAGGGGGGGGGGTTGGTAAGGCGAGACAGATCCGTTCCAGGGATTGTAAGGTTAAGGTTTACACCACACCACACCACAGCATGGTACACTACACTGAGTGAGGAGGTAGGGGTTGGATTGTCAAACCCACGAGGGACATGGAAGGAATGGCGGTGATAGGGTACCTAAGAGTAGATCAGGTCAGGGGTGGAGGGAGGGTACCTAGGTAAGGCTAGGACTGGGCAGTGCAGAGTAGTGTAGTGCAGAATCAGGAACAGAGGTGCATACGTAGTGTACGCGCGCACGAGGGTATGTCCCAGTACGGTGGGTGAGGTGAGAGTGAGTTAGTGAGTATCAGGTTGGCCGTTCTCTGCCGTATTTCCATCTAAAGAAAGTTAGTGAGTATCAGGTGAAGGTGAAGTTGGTTCACCGTCACCACCGCCACATCCAGACAGCTATACTAGGTAGTTTAGCATGGTAACTACCTAGGTGGCTTCTTTGCAGCTGGGTCAGAGTGTTGATGTCAGTGCCAATGTCAGTGCCAACCCGTGTATGTATGAGACAGGTATGTATGTATGCCGCTTCTGCTCAGTTCACTTCAGATAACTTCAGCTCAGATCAGTTTTTTTGGGGGGTCTGGTCAGGGGGGTTGGTTTGACACATCCTCTCACACACCCAAGCATGTATGTACATACACACACCCCCTCCCTCTTTTCTCGTGTTCTCACATCTACACTAGTCTAGAATCCATGAACCGCGAGCCCGACAAAAAAAAACCACACAGACATGTTCGCATCGAAACCAGACCCGTGCCAGCCGCCGGCAAGCTGCTGCAAGATGCAAGATGGGTGCATAGACGGGATGTGTCTACAGGGATTTCGTGTTGTGTGTCGGTCAAGTTTTGCGCTCAGATGTTGTCAAGATGTCAAAGAGCGAACCCGGCCCGCTCGTTCAAAGGATGAGTGAGAGTGGGAGTGGGGCGGCAGGCAAGTCACGGGATTGTTACATTAGATCTGCACAAATGATATCTGTCTGTATAAATCTTGTATAATCTGTACAAGTTGTTCTGTTTGTCTAGCTAGTATCAACCATCCCAAGTTGGAAAAAAGGATTTGGTGGTGGTGGACAGACGGCTTGTGATAGCCGGACCACACACATATTATCTCCGACAGGGCAGGCAGCCCAGCTCACTCGCGCGCCAAAGAGCCAACGGGAGCGGGAGGGGATGAATCCGGGTAAAATCCAAACTCCAGCTCTTTTTTTTCCCTGCTTCCTTTTCCCAAGAATCCCAAACGAACGAACCTTTCAAAACACCCAAGCGAATTTGAAGGAATAAACTCTAAATTCCTTGCAGTCTCGATACACCCTTTACAAGTCTGGATGTGGTGGATTCCAATCTGTATGATCGTCTCTGACAGCGGGAGTCGGGAGGGGGAAATGCAAAGATGCGATTGGCTCGTCAGGTAGAGAGGGCTGTACCAAGTTCCACTTGCTGTGAAGATATATCCTTGAAGAAAAAGCAAGAGTCGGATTGGGTCGGGTGGGACAATGTGGCTGTGTAGAGGTTCAAAGAAAGCTTGATTTGTTTTCCGACCTGGGGAGTGGTGCGGGTGGTGAGGCGGGAAATCTTTTGGGTTTGGGGTTGTACTTTTGGGGGCAGCGATGGTTTTGGGTTTGTTTATTCGAGTGTTTCGTGACCCTTGTTGATAAAGTCGACCTTGAACTGGTGGAGTACCCTACCTACCTTCCTGGGTAGTGAAGTGTAGTACGTTGCGGAGTTCACCGCACCAAAGAACGCAAAGCCAAAGCTCATGGCAGAACTTGATCGTTGCGCTTATTTTATGGCGTGTTTTTGGAAACGAAGGTGAGAACACGAAATGAAATCGGTCCTTGGCCTGTCTCTGTGCTGTTGCATACTCGGTTCTTATCGACCTGCCCGGTCTATACTAGAGAGAGGTCAATTGGTTCGGTCACAGATTCAGGTTCAGGTACCGGATTCTGGAAGGTGTCAGTAAGATGAAGACAAGCACGGTGGTGTGGTGCGTTGCGGCGCGCGATGCATGTGTGATGCGAACCGGCAAGCGCTCTGGTACAGCGGAAGGTGGGGTGCATTTCTTTATGTTTCTCCCATCTCACACACCTCACCTGAAAATCATCCCTCACTCAGACCTTCATCTCAGACCTCCTCCCTCATCAGGATAGCTACAGTATGTGCACCAGCGCGGCTAGTGCACATGGAGAGATAACCTCCGCCCGGCCAAACATGAAAGTTGTGCACTACCTGGATATGGCTTAAGCACTGATGCTAAAAAAAAATCCGGAAATGCCGTCGTCCTCTCCCCTTTCCCAAGATGCTTGGCCTACCCTGCTCTTCCTTGCCAAAACGAAAAAACTCCCGGCATGAAAACCAAATCTCTTCGATGAACTCTTCTAGACGCTACCTTATTGACATTTTGCTCCGACAGACCATTATGCGGCCTGGCGGCCTTCTGCCGGAGATGGACTAGAATACCTCTGCTACCTACTACCTTGGGGGTACCTACCATGATGAAGTAATCTCACAGACAAGTGAAGCCTAACCTAGATTTACCTAAGTCTGGTTCGGTTTGAAGCAAAAGAATGTCCTTTCATCTCATTCACTCCCGATTTTCAACCTCTCTAGAGAGATGAAGACCTAATCCGGCATGAAGCCAAATTGACATGAAGAGAAACGAGTCCGCCGGGATATCACACCAAAAGGACCGACCGACCAGCCAACCTCAAGAACAAAAAAGAAAAACCTCCGTACCAAGCAAAAGACGCAATGTATCTAGTGTATAGAATAGATTGCCAACCCCTCTGTTTCCTGTTTCTTCACTGCGACGTCCTCGGTTCTCGTCTCTCGGATCTACAGCTTGCATTCCCCATGACTCCCATCATCACCATCTACGGTACCTCCTAATCACCAACCGGACACGGGCACCGGCGCCCAGGAAAGCTAGCCATCGGCAGAGCAGTAAGGCCTGGCGCCCAGAAAACTTGTGTCCCCATCTATCGGCAGAGTACCTCCGTGCCGACGGTAGCATGACAAGACATGACAAGCCCTCACCCCTCCCCCCTCTTATAATATTAGTATATATCAATCTCTTGCCCGGAGAGACAAAATGCAAAATGCATTGTGACATGACCATTGGACAAGGCAAAGTAACTCTGTCTAGATTAATGAGGGATAGAAAAACCCGGTTTGGACGTTGGAATGCACAGGTTGTGGTGGACTCCGTTCTCAGCCATTGCCGTTCCGCTGTGCATTGTACAGTGTGGGCTGCAGTACAATACGATAACTACAACACAGCGCTCACGCAATACACATCCCTCATCGTGTGCGCCAGTGTCAGTGTCGCTGCCCATCTGTGACTGTCACTTGTCACTCATCAGTCACTGCCTATGTACACCAGGGTCCTCTCCAAAATACCCCATTGTAATATCACCATCATTGCCACTGCGCCAGTAAACGCTAGTCGGTGTCAAAGTCGGCTTACTCGCCACCACAACATAGGTAACCTTCAAATAGCTTATGCAGATTTCACATTCACAAAAGGCTCCAATCACATTCATCTCCCCTCCCTAATTTCTTTTTTCTTATAAACACAACGCTAGAGCACATGTACCGCCTACGATCTCTTCGGCCCTGCTGCAAGGCCAGAATCGGGACGCGGCACAAAGGAAAAAACGGAGCCCACAGCCGTAACGGAGTGTGTAGGTATGTAGGTAGGTACACTCGGTAACTGACTGACCCAAGTACATTAGCGCCGGAGTAAGCACCATCATTTGATCGATTGGAACCCCGTCGCCACTCTTTTCCAGGGCAAAGAGGAAAAAAAGTGATGGGTCCCAAAGTTCCAAACATTATCAACCCATGCTTGCATGAACAATACCTATACTTTACCACATGTCACGTATTATCTTTGTCTTTCCTTCTTGCACTGTACTCCGTACCGCCGTACTGGGTAACTACTTCGTACTGTGAAAATAGGTGAAAAGAGAGGTATGGTGTGGTTCCGAGCCCCGCCGGAGCTACACCTCCCATGCCCCCCGTCTTGGCAGGTCAGCAAACGCAGCGCCGCAGCTCCCCCAAGAAAAAGCAAGCAAAAAACAACGCCCGAATCGAACGGCTCCGATCGTCATGGCCTGCCGCGCGGGGTCACGGAGCTGTTGCGATCGGGCGCCAGCCTTGTTTCTTTTTCTTCTTTTCTTCTTCTCGGTCAAGCAGGAAAGTCGACGCGTCACATTTTTTCCACCCATCAACGAAATCGCAAGGCAATGTTTTATTCACTTCTTCGCACCACCCCCCCCCCCCCCCCCCCCCCCCCTTCCCTTTTTTCGTCCCCCTCTCCTTCCCCCCCCCCCCCCGTCCCACCGACTTCCACCCCCCCCCCCCCC
>Ga0247763_1001500_pt1 | contig 13257 bp, 10 predicted proteins | sample UWRJL141409B4_FD_179926 | JGI IMG/M metagenome (GOLD analysis project Ga0247763, IMG submission 179926) | Plant litter microbial communities from Arlington Agricultural Research Station in Wisconsin, United States - UWRJ-L141-409B-4 | ecosystem: Environmental > Terrestrial > Plant litter >...
TTCGGCAAGCTCGCCCTCGTGCTGTGGGGGGCCGACCTGCTCGCCCGCAAACGGGAGAAGAGGCTGCTGACCCAGTGGAAGCACATGCTGGTGCCGCTCGTGCCGGTGGCCTTCATGCTGCTCGGGCTGATCATGCTCGGCGGTGACATGGGCACGGCGATCATCCTCACCGCGATCCTGTTCGGCCTCCTGTGGCTCGCGGGGGCGCCGACCCGGCTCTTCGGCGGCGTGCTCGCGGTCGCGGCGACCCTCGGAGTGATCCTCATCAGGACCAGCCCCAACCGCATGGCCCGCCTCGCCTGCCTCGGTGCCACCGAGCCGGGCCCCGGCGACTCCTGCTGGCAGGCCGTGCACGGCATCTACGCCCTCGCCTCCGGAGGGCTCTTGGGGTCCGGTCTCGGCGCGAGTGTGGAGAAATGGGGTCAACTGCCAGAAGCGCACACCGACTTCATTTTTGCCATCACCGGTGAGGAACTGGGCTTGGCGGGCACTCTGTCGGTACTCGCGCTCTTCGCGGCTCTAGGCTATGCGGGTATCCGCGTGGCCGGACGCACGGAGGACCCCTTCGTGAGGTACGCCGCGGGTGGCGTGACCACCTGGATCACGGCCCAGGCCGTGATCAACATCGGTGCGGTGCTCGGCCTGCTGCCGATCGCCGGCGTCCCGCTCCCGCTGTTCTCCTACGGGGGTTCCGCCCTGCTGCCGACCATGTTCGCCATCGGGCTCCTGATCGCCTTCGCGCGTGAGGACCCCGCTGCGCGGACGGCGCTCGCGATGCGGCAACCCCGCTTTGGCAGAAAGCGGGCTGCGGTGAGAGGCTCCGCTGTCCGGGGACCTCGGAAGTGGAACACGATGCGACGGCGTGCCTCGGCGCGTTCGTCCGGAGAGCGGTGAATTTCGGTGCATGTCGTACTCGCCGGCGGGGGGACCGCCGGCCACATCGAGCCCGCGCTCGCCCTCGCGGACGCCCTGCGCAGGCAGGACCCGACCGTAGGGATCACGGCTCTGGGCACGGAGCGCGGACTTGAGACCCGACTCGTACCAGAACGGGGCTACGAACTCGGGCTCATCCCCGCGGTACCACTGCCGCGCAAGCCCACCCCGGAGCTGATCACCGTCCCCGGACGGCTGCGCGGCACGATCAAGGCCGCGGAGCGGATCCTGGAGCGCACCAAGGCGGACGCGGTCGTCGGCTTCGGCGGCTACGTCGCCCTGCCCGGCTACCTCGCGGCCAAGCGGCTCGGTGTCCCGATCGTGGTCCACGAGGCCAACGCCCGGCCGGGACTCGCCAACAAGATCGGTTCGCGGTACGCGGCGCAGGTGGCCGTCTCCACCCCGGACAGCAAGCTGCGCAACGCCCGCTACATCGGCATCCCGCTGCGCCGCTCCATCGCCATGCTCGACCGGGCCGCCGTCCGCCCCGAGGCCCGTGCCGCCTTCGGGCTCGACCCCTCCCTGCCGACCCTGCTGGTCTCCGGCGGCTCCCAGGGGGCCCGCCGCCTCAACGAGGTGATCCAGCAGACCGCGCCGTACCTCCAGCAGGCCGGTATCCAGATCCTGCACGCGGTCGGCCCGAAGAACGAACTGCCGCAGGTCCATCAGATGCCGGGGATGCCCCCGTACATCCCGGTACCGTACGTGGACCGGATGGACCTCGCGTACGCCGCGGCCGACATGATGCTCTGCCGCGCGGGCGCGATGACCGTCGCCGAACTCTCCGCCGTCGGGCTGCCCGCCGTCTACGTCCCGCTGCCCATCGGCAACGGCGAACAGCGGCTCAACGCCCAGCCGGTGGTGAAGGCCGGCGGCGGACTGCTGGTCGACGACGCGGACCTGACGCCGCAGTGGATCCAGGGCAACGTCCTGCCCGTGCTCGCCGATCCGCACCGGCTGTTCGAGATGTCCCGCGCCGCCTCCGAGTTCGGCCGCAGGGACGCCGACGACCTGCTCGTCGGGATGGTGTACGAGGCGATCGCGTCACGCCGCTAGCGGGTGACAGAAGGCAGGGGAGCGTGGCCGGACCGACCACCGCCGAACGCGGCGAACGGCAGCACCCGGATTCCGGCCCGCCCCGGCCGCCCCTCCTCGGAAGGCTGCCGGGGCCCCGTACGCTCATCATCCTGATCATCTGTCCGGCCCTGCTCGCCGTGGGCACCGTCTGGGTGCTCTACGGCTCGCAGTGGACCCGGGTGGAGCGGGTATCCGCCTCCGGTACGCGGGTTCTGACGTCCGCGCAGGTCGTCGAGGCCGCCGACGTCCCGGGCGGCTCACCGCTGATCTCCGTCGACACCGACGGGATCGAGGCGGGACTCCTCCGGGAACTGCCCCGGATCGACGCGGTCGACGTCTCCCGTTCCTGGCCCCATGAAATCCGGCTGAAAATCACCGAACGCATCCCGATCCTCGTCGTTGAGAACACTGGAAAGGGGGGCAAGTGTGTCGAAGTTGACGCCAAGGGTGTGCGCTATGCCACGGTCCCGCGCGCCCCGCGGGGTGTGCCGGTACTGGAACTGAACGTGTCCCGGTCCACGGGTGCGCGCCGGTTCGGCACCGACCGGCTGGTGCGCGAGGCCGTGCGCGTGGCCCGTTTCCTGCCGGCCGCGGTCGCCCGCGCCACCCGGGTCGTCGAGGTCCGTTCGTACGACTCCATCGGGCTCGAGTTGAGCGGCGGGAGAACCGTCGACTGGGGAAGTGGCGAGAAGGGCCGCGCCAAAGCGCATACGCTCACTGCTCTCATGAAAGCCGCTCCCGAGGCGCGGCACTTCGACGTGAGCGTGCCCACCGCCCCGGCGTCATCAGGGAGTTGACGCACATCTGCGCAGGCCAGCACCCTGGTTGGGCATCGCTATGGCTGATCACATAGGGTGAAAAGAAAAACGGGAGGTTCGGCGTGTTCGTTGAACGTGCGCCACTTGTCGACTTAGTGTCCTGTCCGGAGAGTCCAAGGAACAGACACACTGGTAACCCTAAACTTCAGCGTTAGGGTTCGGGTCGGCGTTCGGACCGTCCCATTCGGCATCAGTCGTCGGATCGCGACCGCGCGACGCGACGACACGTAACTCGAGGCGAGAGGCCTTCGACGTGGCAGCACCGCAGAACTACCTCGCAGTCATCAAAGTCATCGGTGTCGGCGGCGGTGGTGTCAATGCCATCAACCGGATGATCGAGGTCGGTCTCAAGGGTGTCGAGTTCATCGCCATCAACACGGACGCCCAGGCACTGTTGATGAGCGACGCCGACGTCAAACTGGACGTCGGCCGCGAGCTCACCCGTGGACTCGGCGCCGGAGCCAACCCGGCCGTCGGCCGCAAGGCCGCGGAGGACCACCGCGAGGAGATCGAGGAGGTCCTCAAGGGGGCCGACATGGTCTTCGTGACGGCCGGCGAGGGCGGCGGCACCGGAACCGGCGGCGCTCCGGTGGTGGCCAACATCGCCCGCTCGCTCGGCGCACTCACCATCGGCGTGGTCACCCGCCCGTTCACCTTCGAGGGCAGGCGCCGCGCCAACCAGGCCGAGGACGGCATCGCGGAACTCCGCGAAGAGGTCGACACCCTCATCGTCATCCCCAACGACCGGCTGCTGTCCATCTCGGACCGCCAGGTATCCGTCCTCGACGCCTTCAAGTCGGCGGACCAGGTCCTGCTCTCCGGTGTGCAGGGCATCACCGACCTCATCACCACGCCCGGTCTGATCAACCTCGACTTCGCCGACGTCAAGTCCGTGATGTCCGAGGCCGGTTCGGCCCTCATGGGGATCGGCTCGGCCCGCGGCGACGACCGCGCGGTGGCGGCGGCCGAGATGGCGATCTCCTCGCCGCTCCTGGAGGCCTCCATCGACGGTGCCCGGGGCGTCCTGCTCTCGATCTCCGGCGGTTCGGACCTCGGCCTGTTCGAGATCAACGAGGCCGCCCAGCTGGTCAGCGAGGCCGCACATCCCGAGGCCAACATCATCTTCGGCGCGGTCATCGACGACGCGCTCGGTGACGAGGTCCGGGTCACCGTCATCGCGGCCGGCTTCGACGGCGGGCAGCCCCCGTCCAAGCGGGACAACGTGCTCGGTTCGTCCTCCGCCAAGCGCGAGGAGCCCGCACCGGTGCGGGCCGCCGAGAGCCGTCCGTCCTTCGGCTCGCTCGGCAGCGTCACCCCGAAGGAGGCCCCGGAGCCCGCTCCGGAGCCGGTCGGCAGCGAACTGCCCCACTCCTCCCCGCCGGTCCCGCCGTCGCGGAGCTACTCCGACAGCGCCGCCGAGGAACTGGACGTGCCGGACTTCCTCAAGTGAGAGGACAGCGCTCCGCGGAGAGCACTGTGAGCGGCGCGCACTTCGCCTTCACCGACCGGTGGGGCGGGGTGAGCGCCGTTCCGTACGAGGAGCTCAATCTCGGCGGAGCGGCGGGGGACGACCCCGCAGCCGTACGGGCGAATCGCGAACGGGCGGCCAGGTCGCTCGGTCTCGACCCGGGGCGGGTCGTCTGGATGAACCAGGTCCACGGCGCCGACGTGGCCGTGGTCGACGAACCGTGGGGTGAGCGCCCGGCGCCGCAGGCCGACGCGGTCGTCACCGCCCGCCGGGGTCTCGCCCTCGCCGTGCTCACCGCGGACTGCACCCCCGTGCTCCTCGCGGACCCCGTCGCCGGGATCGTGGCCGCCGCCCACGCGGGACGGCCGGGCATGGTGGCCGGGGTCGTGCCCGCCGCGGTGGAGGCCATGGCGGAGCTCGGCGCGGAGCCGGACCGGATCGTCGCCCGCACGGGGCCGGCCGTCTGCGGCCGGTGCTACGAGGTGCCGGACGCGATGCGGGCCGAGGTCGCGGCCGTGGAGCCCGCGGCGTACGCCGAGACCGGCTGGGGTACGCCGGCGGTCGACGTGACCGCGGGGGTGCACGCGCAGCTGGAGCGGCTCGGGGTGCGCGACCGGGAGCAGTCGCCGGTGTGCACGATCGAGTCCGACGACCATTTCTCGTACCGTCGCGACGGCGTCACCGGCCGGCTCGCGGGCTATGTGTGGCTGGACTGATCGGGCATGACGGACCGTAGGGCCGAACTCGCCGGGAATCTGGCGAAGGTCGAGGAGCGTATCGCCGCCGCCTGCGCGGCGGCCGGACGCCAGCGCGAGGAGGTGACCCTGATCGTGGTCACCAAGACCCACCCCGCCGAGGACGTGCGGATCCTGTCGGAACTCGGCGTGCGGCACGTCGCCGAGAACCGCGACCAGGACGCGGCGCCCAAGGCCGCGGCCTGCTCCGGCCTGCCTCTCTCCTGGCACTTCGTCGGCCAGCTGCAGACCAACAAGGTGCGCTCCGTGGTGGGTTACGCGGACACCGTGCAGTCCGTCGACCGGGCCCGGCTCGTCACCGCTCTGTCGAAGGAGGCGGTACGGGCCGGACGTGAGGTCGGCTGCCTCATCCAGGTTGCGCTCGACGCGGAGCGGTCCGCTGCCGGAAAGAGTGGACTCGGAGAGCGCGGTGGTGTAAGCGCCGAAGGCGTGGCGGAGTTGAGCGGACTCGTCGGGGAGGCTCCCGGACTGAGGCTCGACGGACTGATGACCGTCGCTCCGCTCACCGGTCCGTACGCCGGACGTGAACGGGCGGCGTTCGAGCGGCTGATGGATTTGTCGACCGACCTGCGCCGCGCCCATCCGGCTGCCACCATGGTCTCGGCAGGGATGAGTGCGGACCTCGAGCAGGCGGTGACGGCCGGAGCGACACATGTACGCGTCGGCACTGCGGTACTCGGTGTCCGCCCCAGGCTCGGGTAACGTCGCCAAGAAGTCGGACCACAGCAGAAAATATGGTCATTACCGCCGCTGGCGGGCATACGACCTCGTGGATCGCGGGCGCTTGGCAACAGTCAGCCGATCCACCACAGAGCGGAGGACTCAGAGCATGGCCGGCGCGATGCGCAAGATGGCGGTCTACCTCGGCCTCGTGGAGGACGATGGGTACGACGGCAGGGGCTTCGACCCCGACGACGACTTCGAGCCCGAACTGGATCCGGAGCCCGAGCGGGACCGCCGACGGCATGAGCCGTCGCATCAGTCGCACCAGTCACATCAGTCCCAACGGGACGAATCGGTACGAGTGGTGCAGCCGTCGGTCCAGCGCGAGCCTGTGCCCCATTCCGCTTCGCTCGCGGCGGAATCTGGCCGTCCGGCCCGTATCGCCCCCGTGGCATCCATCACACAAGAACGTCAGAGCCTGGAGAAGAACGCACCGGTGATCATGCCCAAGGTCGTGTCGGAACGAGAGCCGTACCGGATCACCACGCTGCACCCCCGGACCTACAACGAGGCCCGTACCATCGGGGAACACTTCCGCGAGGGCACCCCGGTGATCATGAATCTGACCGAGATGGACGACACGGACGCGAAGCGACTTGTCGACTTTGCGGCCGGTTTGGTGTTCGGCCTGCACGGCAGCATCGAGCGGGTGACGCAGAAGGTGTTCCTGTTGTCGCCTGCTAACGTCGATGTCACAGCGGAGGACAAGGCTCGCATCGCAGAGGGCGGGTTCTTCAACCAGAGCTGAGACGCGGGACCGGACAAGCACGGAAACAGGGGAGAGGGACGCACGGATCATGAGCGTGGTTGCGCAGGTTCTCTACGTCGCGCTGATGTGTTTCCTCATCGTGCTCATCTTCCGGTTGGTCATGGACTATGTCTTCCAGTTCGCCCGCTCATGGCAACCCGGCAAGGCGATGGTGGTCGTTCTGGAGGCCACCTACACTGTCACTGATCCACCGCTCAAGCTTCTGCGGCGGTTCATTCCGCCGCTACGTCTCGGGGGCGTGGCGCTCGACCTGTCCTTCTTCGTACTGATGATCATCGTCTACATCCTGATCTCCCTCGTGGGTAGTGCACTGGGGTGAGCGTGGACGACATGGGCCTGCCGACTGCCGACGACAACGTTGAGGTGAAGAAATGCCGTTGACCCCCGAGGACGTGCGGAACAAGCAGTTCACGACCGTCCGCCTCCGAGAAGGCTATGACGAGGACGAGGTCGATGCCTTCCTCGACGAGGTCGAAGCCGAACTGACCCGCCTGCTCCGTGAGAACGAGGACCTGCGCGCCAAGCTGGCCGCCGCCACACGCGCCGCCGCGCAGAACCAGCAGCAGGGGATGCGCAAGCCGCCCGAACAACAGGATCAGCAACAGCAGCAGGGCCCTCCGCAGGGCATGCGAGGTCCCGGAGGCCCTGTGCCCGCCGGCATATCGGGCCCGCCGCAGCAGCAGATGGGTGGCCCCATGGGTGGCCCGCCCCAGCTGCCCAGCGGTGCTCCGCAGCTGCCCGCCGGCCCCAGTGCCCAGGGCGGTCAGCAGGGTCCCGGCCCCATGGGTCAGGGCCCGATGGGTCCCGGCCCCATGGGTCAGGGGCCGATGGGTCAGGGCCCCATGGGTCAGGGACCGATGGGGCAGGGTCCGATGGGCCAGGGTCCCGGCCCCATGCAGGGACAGATGCAGCAGCAGATGCCCCAGCAGATGGGTGGCCCGATGGGCGGTCCCATGGGTGGCCCGATGGGCGGGCACGGCCCGCAGATGGGGCAGCCCGGTCAGGGCCCCGGCGGCGACAGCGCCGCCCGGGTGCTCTCGCTGGCCCAGCAGACCGCCGACCAGGCGATCGCCGAGGCCCGTTCCGAGGCCAACAAGATCGTCGGCGAGGCCCGCAGCCGCGCCGAGGGCCTGGAGAGGGACGCCCGTGCCAAGGCGGACGCCCTGGAGCGGGACGCGCAGGAGAAGCACCGCGTCGCGATGGGCTCCCTGGAGTCCGCCCGCGCCACGCTGGAGCGCAAGGTCGAGGACCTGCGGGGCTTCGAGCGCGAGTACCGGACGCGTCTGAAGTCCTACCTGGAATCGCAGCTGCGTCAGCTGGAGACCCAGGCCGACGACTCGCTGGCTCCGCCGCGCACTCCGGCGACCGCCTCGCTGCCGTCGTCGCCCAGCCCGTCCATGGCTCCGGCCGGGGCGAGCGCGCCGTCCTACGGCGGCAACCCGATGGGCGGTCCCGGTCCCGGCGCCCCGTCCTACGGTGGTCAGCAGCAGATGACCCCGGCCATGACCCAGCCGATGGCGCCGGTCAGGCCGCAGGGCCCCTCGCCCATGCAGCAGGCGCCCTCGCCGATGCGCGGATTCCTGATCGACGAGGACGACAACTGACGGCGTCCGGCACGCCTCAGGCGTCGGCAGCGTTCAGGGCGGAGCCCCCGGAAACCCGGGGGCTCCGCCCTTTTCCGCGTCGTCGTACGTGCTCGTGTTGCCGCAGGTGTTCGGGAACGGGCGCACCTGTACGCGGTACGCAACACCGAAGGCCCGGGTTCACCGGTTTTCTCGGCGGACCCGGGCCTTCGGATGTGTGTGCTAGACCTTGCGCAGGCGGAACGTCAGCGACAGGGGCTCGTCCGTGAACGGGGTGCCGTACGTGTCGTCCGTCCCGCCCCGAGCGCTCTGCTCGTGCGAGAAGTCCGTGGCGAGGACCTCGTCGGAGATCAGCGCGGCGTGCTCGGTGAGAGCCGCGACGACCTTCGGATCCGTGGACGTCCAGCGCAGGGCGATCCGGTCGGCCACGTCGAGGCCGCTGTTCTTGCGGGCCTCCTGGATCAGACGGATGGCGTCACGGGCCAGGCCCGCCCGGCGCAGTTCCTCGGTGAGCTCCAGGTCGAGCGCGACCGTCGCACCGGAGTCCGACGCGACGGACCAGCCCTCCCGCGGCGTCTCGGTGATGATCACCTCGTCGGGGGCGAGTGTGACGGTCTCGCCGTCGACCTGCACCGACGCCGTGCCCTCCCGCAGCGCCAGGGACAGCGCGGCCGCGTCGGCCTCGGCGACGGCTTTCGCCACCGCCTGGACGCCCTTGCCGAACCGCTTGCCCAGTGCACGGAAGTTCGCCTTGGCCGTCGTGTCCACCAGCGACCCGCCCACCTCGGAGAGCGAGGCGAGCGAGCTCACGTTCAGCTCCTCCGTGATCTGTGTGTGCAGTTCCCGGTCGAGGGAGCCGAACCCGTTCGCGGCGACCAGCGCGCGGGACAGCGGCTGGCGGGTCTTCATGCCGGACTCCGCCCGCGTGGCGCGGCCCAGTTCCACGAGACGGCGTACGAGGACCATCTGCCGCGACAGCTCCGGGTCGATGACGGACAGGTCCGCCTCCGGCCAGGTCGACAGGTGCACGGACTCGGGAGCGTCGGGGGACACCGGCACCACGAGGTCCTGCCACACCCGCTCGGTGATGAACGGCGTCAGCGGTGCCATCAGGCGCGTCACCGTCTCGACGACGTCGTGCAGGGTGCGCAGTGCCGCCCTGTCGCCCTGCCAGAAGCGGCGACGGGAGCGGCGTACGTACCAGTTCGACAGGTCGTCGACGAACGCCGAGAGCAGCTTGCCGGCCCGCTGGGTGTCGTACGACTCCAGAGCCAGGGTGACCTGGTCGGTGAGCGCGTGCAGTTCGGACAGGAGCCAGCGGTCGAGGACCGGCCGGTCCGCCGGAGCCGGGTCGGCCCCGCCGGGGGCCCAGCCCGCCGTGCGCGCGTACAGGGCCTGGAAGGCGACCGTGTTCCAGTACGTGAGGAGCGTCTTGCGGACGACCTCCTGGATGGTGCCGTGGCCGACGCGGCGGGCCGCCCAGGGGGATCCGCCGGCCGCCATGAACCAGCGGACCGCGTCGGCCCCGTGCTGGTCCATCAGCGGGATCGGCTGCAGGATGTTGCCCAGGTGCTTGGACATCTTGCGGCCGTCCTCGGCGAGGATGTGCCCCAGGCAGACCACGTTCTCGTAACTGGACTTGTCGAAGACCAGCGTGCCGACGGCCATCAGGGTGTAGAACCAGCCGCGGGTCTGGTCGATGGCCTCCGAGATGAACTGTGCCGGATAGCGGCTCTCGAAGAGCTCCTTGTTCCTGTACGGGTAGCCCCACTGCGCGAACGGCATCGAACCCGAGTCGTACCAGGCGTCGATGACCTCGGGCACACGTGTGGCCGTCTTGTCGCACCGGGGGCAGCCGAAGGTGACGTCGTCGATGAACGGGCGGTGCGGGTCGAGCTCCGACTGGTCGCTGCCGGTCAGTTCGCCGAGCTCCGCGCGGGAGCCGACGACGGTGAGGTGGTCGTCCTCGCAGCGCCAGACCGGCAGGGGCGTGCCCCAGTAGCGGTTGCGGGACAGCGCCCAGTCGATGTTGTTGTTCAGCCAGTCGCCGTAGCGGCCGTTCTTGACCGAGTCGGGGAACCAGTTGGTCTTCTCGTTCTCCTGGAGGAGACGGTCCTTGACGGCCGTGGTGCGGATGTACCAGGACGGCTGCGCGTAGTAGAGCAGCGCGGTGTGGCAGCGCCAGCAGTGCGGGTAGCTGTGCTCGTACGGGACGTGCCGGAAGAGCAGCCCCCGGTTCTGGAGGTCCTCGGTGAGCTGTTCGTCGGCCTTCTTGAAGAAGACGCCGCCGACGAGGGGGATGTCCTCCTCGAAGGTGCCGTCGGGGCGCACCGGGTTCACGACGGGCAGTCCGTACGCACGGCAGACCTTGAGGTCGTCCTCGCCGAAGGCGGGGGACTGGTGGACCAGACCTGTGCCGTCCTCGGTCGTCACGTACTCGGCGTTCACCACGTAGTGGGCGGGCTCGTCCGCCGGGAACTCGACCAGATCGAAGGGGCGCCGGTATGTCCAGCGCTCCATCTCGGCGCCCGTGAAGGAGAGGCCGGTGGTCTCCCATCCCTCGCCGAGGGCCTTGTCGACGAGCGGCTCGGCGACGACGAGCTTCTCGTCACCGGACGGGCCCTTCGCCACCACGTACGTCACGTCGGGGTGCGCGGCGACGGCCGTGTTGGAGACGAGGGTCCACGGGGTCGTCGTCCACACCAGGAGCGAGGCCTCGCCCGCGAGCGGGCCGGAGGTGAGCGGGAAGCGGACGAACACCGAGGGGTCGACGACCGTCTCGTAGCCCTGGGCCAGCTCGTGGTCGGACAGGCCGGTGCCGCAGCGCGGGCACCACGGGGCGACGCGGTGGTCCTGGACCAGCAGGCCCTTGTTGAAGATCTCCTTGAGCGACCACCAGACGGAGTCGATGTACTCAGGGTCCATGGTCCGGTACGGGTCGTTCAGGTCGGCCCAGTACCCCATGCGGGTGGTGAGCTCCTCGAAGGCGTCCGTGTGCCGGGTCACGGACTCACGGCACCTGGCGTTGAACTCGGCGATGCCGTACGCCTCGATGTCCTTCTTGCCGTTGAAGCCGAGCTCCTTCTCGACCGCCAGTTCCACCGGCAGGCCGTGGCAGTCCCAGCCGGCCTTGCGGCCCACGTGGTAGCCGCGCATGGTGCGGAAGCGCGGGAAGACGTCCTTGAAGACGCGCGCCTCGATGTGGTGGGCACCCGGCATGCCGTTGGCGGTGGGCGGGCCCTCGTAGAACACCCACTCCGGGCGGCCCTCGGACTGCTCCAGGGACTTGGCGAAGATCTTCTGCTCGCGCCAGAAGTCGAGCACGGCGTGCTCGAGGGCGGGCAGGTCGACCTGGGCCGGCACTTGGCGGTACTGCGGCTGCGTATCCAACGAACATTCCTCCGGCGGACTTCTGCCTTCCGTCCGGAGGGACGAGAGCTGTGCTGTCACCTACGCCGTGTGCGGCGCGCTCCCGCGGTACCACCCTCCTTGGCCCTCCGCCGCGTCCGTGCGGTGGTGAGCCCCCTCATTGGGATCGCGATACCGGGTCTACCGGCCGCTGCTGTCCGGCTGCGGCTTTCTTCCGGCGGCTCCGGGGTGATCTTCACGTCGCGCTCACCCCCGGGCTCCCACCGTCCCCGGGTCGCTCTTGGCCGCGTACGCCGCTACTCGTCCCCATCCACGCTTCTCGCTCCGCCCAGTGTACGGCGCCCGGCGGAGGGCGGCAGACCCGTTTTCCGGGGCCCGCCCGAGCGCCGGAGCGCGACGGCGCTGCTTCCGGCGGGCGGTACTGAGCCGAATGCCGGAGCGCCGGTGTTCGCCTCCCCGGACGGCCTCCCGCACGGGTTACCCGGCGGGGAGCTGGGCACAACGCCTTGAAGGCCCGGAGCGCGGTACGCGAGGGACGGGGAACCGGACGGCGTGCCCCGTTGCCGCGGGGCCCAAGTCGATTTATCGTCCCAGCACGATTCACGTGCAAGGTCACACTATGTGAAGGGGGCGGGGCCATGGTGGTGAGCAGGACCGCCCTACGGCGGTCGGCGTCCGGCGGCTGCGGGGCGGTCGCCGGCACCGGGGCCGCCCCGGGAGCGAGGCCCGCGGCGCCGTCGCGGCGGACGTCGCGGGGGACGGCGGCGGTCGCGGGAACAGCGGAAGGGAGAACGGCGGAAGGGAAGGCCGCTCACCGGGTCCGGCAACCGGTCGCCGAGAAGGTCGCGGAGACCGGGGCCGAGGGCGGGAAGCGCACATTCACGGCCAAGAAGGCGGTCGCTTCCGCGGCCGAGGACGCGGCGGAGGCCGCCGAGACGACGGGAGCCACGACCGTGGTTGCGAAGAAGACCCCTGGCACGGCCGCGGCGGCCGACAAGCCCACCTCGGTTCCCAAGGCGCGGCCGGCCGCGGTGGAACCCGGCGAGCTCGCGGTACGCCCCGGCGAGGCCCCGTGGACCCCCGACGAGGTGGAGGAGGCACGCACGGAACTGCTCTCCGAGGCGCTCCGGCTGCGCACCGAGATCACCCACTCCGAGGAGTCCCTGGTGGGGCTGATGCGCGACTCCGGGGACGGGGCCGGCGACGACCAGGCGGACACCGGCACCAAGAACATCACGCGCCAGAGCGAGATGGCGCTCGCGGCCAACGCCAGGGAGATGCTGGAGCAGACCGAGCGCGCCCTGGAACGCCTGGACGCGGGCACGTACGGGCTCTGCGAGAACTGCGGGAACCCCATCGGGAAGGCCCGTATGCAGGCCTTTCCGCGTGCCACCCTGTGTGTCGAGTGCAAGCAGAAGCAGGAGCGCCGCTACTGACCTCCCCCGGCGTTCTCCTGATCGAACACCGATCCGTCCGGGGTGCCTCCTGGACACCTGACCGCGGCGGACGGTGCCGTACCCTCGTGCTCAGTCAGGCACCTAGGTTGAGGGACTCACGTGGCAGAGGCGGAGCGCATCATCGGTACGCCGGATACCCCGGGCGCGGCAGGAGCCGAACCGGAGCAGCCCGAGGCGCCCGGGGGCCGGCGCCGGATCGCCGTGCTCTTCACGGTCGCCACCCTGGCGTACGCGCTGGACCTGATCAGCAAGCTGATCGTGGTCGCGAAGCTGGAGCACCACGAGCCCATCGAGATCATCGGGGA
>Ga0247763_1001501_pt1 | contig 13235 bp, 8 predicted proteins | sample UWRJL141409B4_FD_179926 | JGI IMG/M metagenome (GOLD analysis project Ga0247763, IMG submission 179926) | Plant litter microbial communities from Arlington Agricultural Research Station in Wisconsin, United States - UWRJ-L141-409B-4 | ecosystem: Environmental > Terrestrial > Plant litter >...
GGGCTCCACTGTGCCGGCGAGCGGCGCAAAGCGCGTCAATATTTAAAGGAACAGGCGGCGCTACCGATCGTCCTGCGCTGAACCAACGATGTCGAGACTCGGCCGATTTCCCATCACGAGCGTGGCGCTCGCCTCCTTATTTGTTTTGCATTGCGACTCCAACTCGAGGCCGCCGGGCATGAGCGGCGGTTCGGCGGGCGACGGCGCGAGCGGGGAGGGCGGGGTGCCGAGCCTCGGCGGTTTCGGCCCCCACCTGGGCGGCTTCGGGGGTGACTTCAACCTCGGCGGTGACAGCGGAGAGGGCGGCGCGAGCGGGAGCGGCGGCGAGGGTCCCGCGCTCGAAGGTTGCGGCGACGGCATCGTGCAGAGCGGCGAGGCGTGCGACGACGGCAACGGCGCCTCCGGCGACGGCTGCGCCGAGGACTGCTCGCTCGAGGCCGACGCCGCCTGCCCCGTGCCGGGCGAGCCCTGCGTCTCGACGGTCGTGTGCGGTGATGGCTTCATCACTGGCGCCGAGATCTGCGACGACGGCAACGTCTTCGAGGATGACGGCTGCAGCGCGGACTGCAAACAGGTCGAGCCCGGGTGGAGCTGCCTCACCCCCGGGCTGCGCTGCCAGGCGACCGCTTGCAACGACGGCATCGTCGCCGGCTTCGAGGAGTGCGACTTCGTCGACGCGACGACGGGCTGCACGAGCTGCCGCGTCGATGACGGCTACGACTGCGGCACGCTCAACTCGGGCTGCGCGATCACTCAGTGCGGCAACGGCGTGGTCGAGCGCGGCGAGCAGTGCGAAGACGGCAACGACACGCCCTTCGACGGCTGTCACGAATGCAAGCTCGAGACGTCCTGCGCCGATGGCGTGTGCATCTCGGCGTGCGGTGACGGGCAGCGCTTCGAGGACGAGGCCTGCGACGATGGCAACACGCGCGGCGGAGACGGCTGCTCGTCGACCTGTACCATCGAGGTCGGCTACAGCTGCGTTCCGGCGGCGGGCGCGCCGCCCGGCACCATCGTGCTGCCGATCCTGTATCGGGACTTCATCGGGCAGGGCAACAGCCTGCGCAGCAGCGACGCCTGCTACAACCCGATCACCGAGCAAGCCAGCGTTCAGGAGCCCGAGCCCTGCTTTCACATCGACTTCAACGGGCTGCGCGGCAGCGGGTTCGCCGGTGTCGTCGAGCCGAACCTGGGCTCCGACGGTCGCCCCGTCTACGTCTGTCCGGGGGGAAACTGTGATGCAAACCCCGGGCACCAGAAGGGCAACCCCTCGGACACGCGCGAGAACTTCAACGGCCCGGCGCCGTTCGCGGAGTGGTACGATTCGACGAGCCCGAACAACATACCGATCCCGAGCAGCCTCACGCTCACCCGGCAGCCCGGAGACGGCACCTACGTCTTCGATGCAACCGAGGACTTCTACCCCATCGACGACTCCGGCTGGGTCGACGTCAATCAGGAGAGGCTCGCGGACGACGGCTGCGAGCACAACCTGTCATTCACGTCGGAGACGCACTTCTGGTTCGAGTATCAGGGCGGAGAGCGCTTCGAGTTCATCGGCGACGACGACCTGTGGGTGTTCGTCAACGGCAAGCTGACGATCGATCTCGGCGGGCTGCATGTCAGCCAGACGGGCAACTTCGTGCTCGACGCCGACAGCGACGACGACGGACCGGACACCGCCAACGGCAGCGCGGTGGTGACCACGCACCGCGGAACTCCCACGGTGAACCTCGGCATGAACGTGGGTGGCGTGTACGAGATCGTGCTGTTCCACGCGGAGCGCAACGAGTGCGGCTCGAACTTCAAGGTCACGCTCAAGGACTTCAACAAGCCCAAGAGCGTGTGTGAGTCCCCCTGCGGCGACGGCCTCGTGGCAAACGACGAGGTCTGCGACAGCGGCGAGGCCAACAACGACGGCGGCTACGGCCACTGCTCCGCGGACTGCCTCTCGCGCGGCCCGCATTGCGGCGACGGCGACGTGCAGTCCGCGGCGGGTGAAGAGTGCGACGACGGCCTCAACCTGACCGGCTACGGCTCGGGCTGCGCCCCCGGCTGCAAGCGCCCCGCGAGCTGCGGAGACGGCGTCGTCAACACCGCCTTCGGCGAAGAGTGCGACGACGGCGTGAACGCCGGTGGCTACGACGGTTGCGCCTCCGACTGCCGGCGCGCGGAGCATTGCGGCGACGGTCTGACGCAAGCGAGCGAGCAGTGCGACGACGGCAATCGGCTCTCGGGCGACGGCTGCTCTGCGCGGTGCAGCGCAGAAGATCCACGCTAGCCAGCGGCGGCCGATCCGAGCCCATCGAGCGGCTCAGCCGAGGCCGAAGTTCTCGACGAAGGCGGGCACGGGCTCGGCCCGCGCCGACGTGACCACGGCCAGAGCGCCGGGCGGCGCTCGCCTGAGGTAGCGGTGAAAGTCGGCGATGAGGTCGCATTTTTGCCGTCCGCCAGACTTTCGCGCCATGCGACGCCAGTGCTCGTACACCGTCGCGCCCGAGCAGGCACACAGCTCGGCGATCTCTTTATCGCTCTTGCCGCTCAGGTAGTGATCCAGGATGAGCGCCTGTTGCTTGCTCAACCGTCGGCTGGCCGCATACGCGGCGACCAGGTTCTCGAAGTCATTCGCTCCGCCGGGCACCGAGGGTGACTCGGTCGCCAGATCGAGAGCGAGCGTGGAGAGCACGAACGGGTGCACGGGCTTGTGTATCGATGGAACGCCCCGGCTGAGCAACACGGCCGCATCGTCACCGCTCATGCCTTCCGTCAACACCACGATGGTTGCGGAAGGCAACAGGCTCTGCAGCACGCCCAGCGGCTCACCCGGCGCAGCGCCCGGCAGCTCCCACGAGAGCAGCACCAAGCTCGGCTCGTTGGCACGCCCTGAACGGCTCTGCGTCAACGACCCGCTCTGCGTCGCACAACCGCTCTGCGTCGCACAACCGCTCTGCGATGACAGGCTCTGCGACGAAAATTGAGCGGCCCAGGCGTCGAGCTCGGAAGCTGAGCGCACCCACTCTCCGATGATATCGAGCTTGCCGAGCCGCTGCAGCACCGAATGCCCGAGCGGAGCGTCATGTTCGGCCAACAACACCTTCGTCATTTACGCGACGACCATGATGACTTTATGAGCAACGAGCTCGGGTGGTCAAGACGCATACATGCGAGCGGTCGTTCATGCACGTTGGCGCATGAAAGTTATCGTCGAACGAAAAGCATCGAATCTGCGCGGCATGCTCTCGTATGCCCTCATCGCGGTCGCGAGCGCACGACGCGCGTTGATCGAACAGTCGCACGGCGCTGAGCGTGAGCGTCTGCGCGCGTCGCGCTCGACGCGTACGGATATGCCGGACATGCGCGAGTCGACGGGTCCACAATTGCATGACTTACGCTTGATGCTTCCGGCATGCGACGACGTCGCGGTCGAGCGCAGCTGCGGTCGACGCCGAATTTGGCCTGCTAACACGGCTGCGGGAACACGACTGCGAAACAGCGTGGCTCGAGAGGAGAGCGAGTGCGTTCAACGGGTATTGCATCGAGGCTGGTGGTTGCTTCATCCGCTGTAACGCTCGGTGTGGCAGGTTGCGACGACGCGCCGAGCACAGCATCGACATCTGCCGGCCCATCGCCGATCGGCCAGCTCGCGCTGGCGCTCGGCGTCGGCGGCTCGTCCGCCGAGGAGCATGACCATGACGATCCGCCGCCCGGCGGAGGTCATGACCATGACGATCCGCCCGGTGGCCCCGTCTACACACCGATGTTCGGCGCCGACGCCGGTGTGACGGATGCTGGCTCGAACACGGCTCCGCCGGCGCCGCCCGTGCTCGATCCGGCCACGATCCCGAAGTTCGCCCATGATCTCCTGGTCCCTCCCGAGCTCGTGCCGACGCGCGTGACCGGCACGGGTTCGGGCGAGCGCGAGCGGCTCGAGTATGTGCTGAGCGTCCGGCAGGCGCGCGTGCAGATGTTGCCGCCCCCGTTGCCGCAGACGACAGTGCTCGCCTACGGGGGCAACGTACGGCAGCGAGGCTCGAGCCGCGTCAGCTTCGAATACACGACACCAGGCCCGACGATCCAGGCGGTGCGCGGCGTTCCGCACGAGCTGCGCGTCGACAACGCGATCGACGCGCCGCATTTTCTGGCGGTCGACCCGACGCTGCACTGGGCGAATCCGAACCGGATGGCGCCACCGCTCTCTCCGTTCGTGCCGTTCCCGCCAGGCTACGCAGACGCTCAGTTTCCAGTCGCCCACGTCACGCACACGCACGGGCTGATGGTCGAATCCGAGATGGATGGTGTCGCGCGGCAGTGGTCGACGGTGCTCGGCCAGCTCGGCTCGCACTTCCTCACCCGCACCTATCGCCAGCCCAACGATCAGCCGCCGACCCAGCTCTGGTACCACGACCATACCCTGGGGATGACGCGACTCAACGTCTATTCGGGGCTCACCGGCAACTATATCATTCGCGATCCTGCCGATGCGCTCGAGAGATCGAGCGCGGGCAGCCCCGCCCCGCTTCCGACGGGCGACTACGAGATCCCGCTCGTGATCGCCGATCGAGGCTTCCTCGCCGACGGCGAGCTCGATTTTCCGCGCGTGGGGATTAACCCGGACAATCCCTACTGGACGGTAGCGGTTCCCGCCTCGGCGAACATCGTCAACGGGCGGGTTTGGCCGAACCTGAACGTCGAACGCAGGGCGTATCGGTTCCGCGTGCTGATCGCGCCAAACGCTCGTGTTTATAACCTGGGCTTCGACAACGCGATGTCGTTCTCGGTGATCGGGTCCGACGGAGGCTACCTGCCGCGCCCCGTGACGGCTCAGTCGTTGACGGTCGGCGTGACGGAGCGCGCGGACCTCGTCGTCGATTTCTCGAGCTTCGCGCCCGGCACGCAGATCATCCTGCAGGACGTCGGCAACCCGAGCCCCGACCTCGGCACCATCATGCGCTTCACGGTTCGAGATACCGAGCCGGTGGTGCCGCCCCCGCTGCCGGAGACGTTGCAGCCGGTGCCACGCCTCGTGCAGAACGGTCGCACTCGGACCAAGGTGCAGAACGCTGTGGTCGACGCGCGCGGCAACCTGTCCGTGTTCCTCGACGGCCTCACGCACGCGCAGCGCCCGATCGACTACCCGCTCGTCGGGTCGACCGAGCGCTGGGACCTGGTGCAGAACGCCGCGATCACACACTTCATCCACCTGCACCTCATCGAGTTTCAGGTGGTCGATCGCCAGCCCATCAACGCGAACGCCTACAACGCCCGCTGGCTGCTGTTGAACGGGCAGGCGCCGCTGCCGAGTCGCCCCATCGTCGTGGATCCGACGCCTTTCTTCACGGGCCCTGCGGTCGCGGCGACCGGCTACGAGAGCGGCTGGAAGGATACCGTGCGCGCCCCCGGCAACACGGTGACGCGCATCCTCGCGCGCTGGGCGCCACAAGAGCTGCCGCTCGGCGAGGGTGGCCCTGGTATCAACAGTTTCGCGATCGATCCGACGACGGGCCCTGGCTACCTCTGGCACTGCCATGTGCTCGCGCACGAAGACCACGACATGATGCGCGACATGCCGCTCATCAATCTCTGGCAGTCGGGGCGCCGTTACGAAACGGACACAGTCGTGCAATACCAAGGGGTCGACTACCGCGCCGTGTCGAATCACGCTGCTCGTGCAGAGGCCCCACCGCTCGACAGCTTCGAGCAGTGGGAGCGCGTCAACGACGATGATGGTGGTTGGGCGCCGCAGATCCAGTACGTCGTGAACGACCGCGTCCTTCACGAGGGCCAGCTCTTCCTGGCCCGTGCGGCCCACCAATCGCTGCCCGGGCAGCCGCCGCCGAGCCTACCCGCGATCTGGCAACCGCTTCCCCAGACCTTCTGCGGCCAACTCACGACGTTTTGCGGAGGCATCGAAGAAGACGCGGCGGCGACCTGCAACGCCACGGGCCTTCAGGCGGACGAAGCGGCCTGCGAAGCGACGTTCGCGCCTTGCCTGGCCCAGTGCGCGCCATCTGACCTGTCCGGCGCCGGCCACCAGCACGAAGACTACGCCTCTTACTGTGGTCAGCTCGCGAGCGCCTGTCATTCCGACCCCAGCGAGCTCGGAGTCGAGTGTCACGACCTCGGGCACGCGGGCGACGAGGCAGCCTGCGAAGCACGGCACGTCGAATGCCTGGGGCGTTGCACACCCTCTCGGCCGACGCGAGCGACATTCGAGCCGGCGCCGTTTCCGCCGCGTGAGGGCCCTTGAGGGCGCCGCACGCGATCGTGCGGATGAGCACGGTGCCACCGCCGGGCGTACTCTTCTGAGGCTCGTGAGCCGACAGCGAGCGCCGTCCGGCGCCCGCGCGCGCTCCGGGAGGACTCATGCCCCGGCGTCAGGCGCCGGGCGCTGCCTTGGCGCTCGATCGAGCCGTCAAGGTCACCAAGGCGGCGCCGACCACCAGCGCGGCAGCCGCCCAGATCAGCTCCTGAAGCGACGCTTCGGTGAAGATCCAGAGGCTCACCGCGACGCCGAGCCACGACATTACCCGCAGCGCCGGGCGGGGTCTCTCGTTCCCGAGGCGCTGTATGGCGAGGCAGGTCGCCAGATACTGCACGGCGACCGCCACGTTCGACATGCCGATCAGCGCTCGATAATCGAAGGGGAGGACGCAGACGATCGCCAGGCTCGCGGTCGCCAGAACGGCCACGTGCGGCGACTGGTGATGCGGGTGGATGGCTGCCAGACCGCGCGGTAGCTGGCCGTCGAGCGCGACGGCGTAGAGGTAGCGCGGCGTACCGAGCGCGCTTCCCGAGACGAAACCCAGCGTGGAGATCAGCCCACCCACGGCGATCACGACGCCGAGGGCAGGGGCGATCGCCAGCGCTGCGTCGGCCAGCGGTGCGTCGCTCGCCGATGATAGGTTCGCGCCGCTGCCGACCAGCGCGAACTGCACCAGGATATAGAGCACCGACGCCACGGCGAGCGAGCTGAGCACGGCGAACGGCACGTCGCGCTCGGGCGCGCGCGTCTCCCCCGCGGGGACGGGCACGACCTCGAATCCTTGCGCCGCGAACAGCGCTATGAACGTCGCCGTGCCGAGGTTGCCCAACCCCTGGGGGAGCGGCCCGCGGCCAAACACCGACGTGTCCAGCCGCCAGAGCAAGACCGCCACCAGGATCAGCAGCACGGCGAACTTTCCCGCCGTGAACGTGTCAACCGCCAGCGCCCCGGGCTTCGCGCCGCGGTAATTGAGCGCCGCGAAGGTTGCGATCACCAGCACCGACACGGCCTTCTGCGTGATTGGATCCGCCAGAGTGGGCATGAGTCGCGCTGCGTACGCGGCAGCGGCCGCGGCGACCGCCGCGAAGGAGAAGACCGAGTTGGTGAAGCACATCCAACCCACGGCGAACCCCACCCGCGGTCCGAACGCTTCGCTCGCGTACACATAGGGGCCGCCGCTCTTCGCGCAGGCGCTCGCGGCTCGCGCGTAACACAGCGCGATGGGTAACAAGCCGACGGCGCAGCACACGAAGGCGAGGGGAGAGAGCACCCCGAGCTCCTTGTAGAGATCGTCGGGCAGCAAGAAGATTCCCGAGCCCACGATCGCGTTCAGGCCCAGGCAGGTGATGTCGAAGCGACCGAGAGAGCGGCGCATGTGGTTAGAGCGCAGCATGTTAATCACATCGGCGCGCCGCGGACACCTCCGCGTCATCCCGTGACAGCTTCGGTCCGTTCCGGTCGGCGTTGGCGCAGCTCGAAACACGCTGTTGGCTGACGGGCCCGTAAACTCCGCCACACCGGCCGAAATTTCCAAACCGACCCTTTTGGGGCGGGTCATGCTGGTCGTCGAGTGTCGTTGCGGGGGCGGTGTCGGCTCATCTCCCCCGGGTGTGGACGGCAGAAACGGGGTGTGTTGGCAGTGCTGACCCTGACGACAATCACTCTTGCTAGGAGGCGCGCGGGGCTCTTGGAAAGCTCACTCGCGCCGGAGGGATAACGCCGATGGCCGATGCTGAGGTCGAAGGGCTACCGGAGCTCGTGCTGTTGCCGGAGGGGGCGGCGTTCGGAAACTACGTCATCCACCAATGCATCGGGCAAGGGGCGATGGGTAACGTGTATCGCGCCGAGCACGCGCTGCTCGAGAAGCCGGTCGCGATCAAGGTGATGGACGCATCGCTGCTGTCGAGCGGCGACGCGCGCGAGCGCTTCTTGCGCGAGGGGCAGGCGGCCGCGGCCATCAAGCACCCCAACGTGGTCGATATCACCGACGTGGGCGTGTTCGAAGGCACTCCTTACCTCGTCATGGAGCTGCTCGAGGGGGAAGACCTACAGATCTACCTCCAGCGCCAGGCCCAGCTATCCGAGCGTGAGATCGCGAGCCTGTTGCTCCCGATCGCCGCAGCGCTGGGCGCTGCTCACGACCGCGGGGTGGTGCACCGCGACCTGAAGCCGAGCAACATCTTCCTGTCGCGCGGCCCAGACGGCGAAATCGTGCCGAAGATCCTCGACTTCGGCATCTCGAAGATCGCGCATGCGCTGGCCTCCGCCGATTTTCAGTCGACGCCTTTCAATCAGCTGATGGGGTCTCCGCTTTATCTGCCGCCCGAGGCCGTGCGCGGCTCGCGCGATCTGACGGCCAAATCGGATCAGTATTCGCTCGGGGTGGTGCTGTATGAGTGCGCCACCGGTCGAGCGCCTTTCGCTGGTGACTCGCTGCTCTCGATCTTGAACTCGATCGCGGCCGGGGAGTTCGTGAAGCCGAGCGGGTTGCGCTTCGATGTCTCCGAGGTGATGGAGCGGGTCATCCTGCGCGCCATGAACCCCGACCCGGTGCTGCGCTATGACCATGTCCGCGACCTGGGGCGCGAGTTGCTCGAGGTGGCCGGCGTGCGAACCCAGATGCTCTGGGGGCGGAGCTTCGGGCGGCTCGATCTCGCGGAGCCGCCGCTCGCGGGAGGCACGAGCACCTCACCGGTGGCGGTGATGCGTCCGTCGGACTCTTCCGGGTCAGCTCGCGGGAAGCGCGAGCTGCGCAAGGTTTGGCTGGGGGTCGCTGCCGTGATCGCCATCTCCATCACGAGCTTCTGGGGCATGCGTGCGCCTTCCGACGGTCCGCTGGAGGCCGCACGCGCCCGCGTGCCGCAAACGGGCGAAGCATCGCTGCGTCCGGCGCTCGATCCCGCGCGGACCGCGATCGCGCCGGCGGGAGCTGCTGCGATAGCGCCGCCGCCACCTGCCTTCGAGGAGCCGATCCAGCCGGTCGACGACCCGTCAGCGGGCATCGTGACGTCGACGCCGACTCGCGCCTCGGACTCGGCGCGGGCGCGGTCTTCACCGCTCGCGCGCTCTGCCACGCAGACGGCAGCGGTCGACGGCGCGCGAGAGGGGGCTGCGAGCAGCGCCGAGCGACCGCGGCCCCGCCGCACGCGCCAGGTGCTCGCTGCCGAAGCACGTGCGCCGTCGCGCACGACGCTGATCCCCGAGCTTCGGCCCCGACTCGTGGCGAGCGAGGAGCTCGCGCCCGAGCCCTACGGTGACGAGATGTTCCCTCCGATGGAGCCAGCTCGAGATGGATCCAAGCCTGCCTCATCGGTCGCGACCGGCGCCAACGAGTCTCCGATCCTCGATTGATCGTGCGGAGGGGAGCGTGCCGAAGGCGGCATGAAGCAGAGCGAGAAAGAGAAGGCGAAGATGAAGAGCAGGGCGTGGAGCGCCGGAGCAGCACTGGTGTTGGGCTGCAGCATTTCCGTCTGGCAGGGGCAGGCGCACGCCCAGCCTCCAGCGAGCACCATCGCGGAGGCCGAGATCGAGCCCTACGTGCAGCGCGGGATCGACCTGCGCAAGCTCGGCCGTGACACCGAAGCGCTCGCCATCTTCGAAGATGCGCTGCTGAAGGCGCCCTCGTCAGTGCGAGTGAAGGTACACCTGGCTGCCACGCACCAGGCGCTCGGGCAATGGGTGGAGGCCGATCGCTACCTGGGCGAGGTGCTGCGGCAGCCGGACGATCCCTACGTGCGCCGTCACCGTGAGACGATCGACAAGGCGTTCCAGTTCGTCGACCGCCGCCTCGGCAGTCTCGACGTCGTGGGCGAGCCGGACGGAGCGGAGCTGGTGCTCAGCGGGCGCAGCATCGGAGTGCTGCCGCTGACGGCTCCAGTGCGCGTCCCGATCGGTTCTTACGTCCTCGAGGTGCGAAAACAGGGTTACTACTCGGTGACGCGCCCGATCGCGATGGGCGGTGGTCAGCTGCTGCGCGAGTCGGTGATTCTGGGGCGTCGCGCACCCCGAGCCACGGTAGCGACAGCCGCGCCGGAGCCGTCGGCGTCGGACAGCGGCGGGAGCCCGCGCTGGCTGACCTGGACCCTGACCGGCGCCGGCCTCCTGTCTGCGACCGCCTCCGTCGTGGCGTTCCAGATTCGCGAGAACCACGCCGAGCGCTGGAACAGCGACGCTTGCTTGCAGCCGGGCTTCACGCGCGGTCAGGCCTGCGCCGGCGAGCTCGACGATGGGCGCCGCGCCGAGCGCTGGGGCATCGGCACAGGCATCGCGACGGGCGTCCTGCTCGGCGGCGCGCTGACGAGTTTTCTGCTCGAGCATCGGGCGCCCGAGGAGGACCCGACCCTGGCGCTCGAAGGGTGCGGCTTCGGCGTCGCGAGCGCGGGTTGTTTCGGATCGTTCTGAGGCGCCGTGACGAGCTCCCCGACCCCCCCCAATCCCTCCGCGGGCGCCGTGTTCGGCGTGTGCCTGGCGGCCGCGCTCGCGGCGACCGGCTGCACGAGATTCGCGAGCGAGCTCGACGCGCCACCGGAGACCGCCGGCCTGATGACGCTCGGGCGCGAGCCGAGCGACTGGAGCTGCGTCTCCGACGAGGCGGGCAACCCGGTGATGAATCCCAACGGACCACCGCTCGACTTCTCCATCGACACGCGCGACTACATCACCGGCACCGTCCCGCCGAACCTCCGCGTCCGCGCCTGCTTCCGCCCCGACGTGTTCTGCATGCGCCCCGCGGCAGACTGGCGGGGCCCCGATGAAGCGGGGACGGTCACGCTGCCGCTCAACCAGGGCTTCAGCGGTTATCTCGAGATCGAGGGCGACGACGCGGTGCCCACGCTGTACGTGCTCCCGGCGCCGCTCACACCCGAGCTGGTGGAGACGCTGGGGGGCCAGACGATCTCGCTTTTGCCGCCCGCCGCCTTGCTGGCCTTCGGCGCCACGGCCATGCTCGAGCTCGCATCGGACGCGGGCGTCATCTCGATCAATACCTACGACTGCCTGGGCCCCTCGGCGCCGGGCGTGCGCCTCGAGCTGAACGCCGCGGCGGTGCCGTTCTCGTTCGTCGATGGCCTACCGATCGCGTTCCAGGACACCACCACCGAAGACGGGGCAGCGGGCTTCGCGAACGTGGCACCCGGTCTGCTCGTGGTGAGGGGATATCGGGCTGACACCAGCGAGCTGATCGGGCTCGAGACGGTGCTGGTGCGCACCGGCTGGGTCACCGTGAGCGCCTTGATGCCGCAGTTCGCCGGCATCCCCTGAACGCGCCGGCCACGGTGCGTGGGCCGGCGGCCACCCCGAGCGCCGCGCCAGTTCGGGGCGGCTGCGTTTTTTTTTCAGGTTATCGGTCCTGCGCTCGCGGGGGGCGTTCTCGGGGTTGCCGAGCGAGCCCGGACGCGCAAGGCTCCGGGCCATCGTGACCTGGAATCAAGTGGTGCTGTTGGGGGTCGCGGTCAGCGTCGCGTCCGTCGCGCTCGCTCGCGGCAGCCGAGCCGCGAGCGCAGCCTCGCTCGAGCGCCGGTGCCGCTGGGCGATCCGGCTCGCGCTCGGCTATGGCGCCGTGCTGCTGCTCGCCGTGCTGGTGCCTCTGGGGCGGTTCGCCTGGGCGACCTGGGGCGTCCCCCCCGTGAGCGCCGAGGAGCGCACACTCTTGCTCGGCGTCAGCCTGGCGGCGGCCCTGAACCTGGTGCTCGGCTTCCTGATCTTCGGTATGGCCCCGACGATGGTGGCCTTCATGGTGGCCCGCCGACTGGAGCGAAAGCTCGAGGCTGACCCCCAAGGCTGAGCCTCCCCGAGCCTTACGCGCGCAGCCGCGCCGACCGTTTCGTATCGGTGCAGGGTCGCGCTCTGTCACTCGCTCGCCGGACGTGCCCCCTCGTCCCGCAGCAGACTCGCGTTTAAGCTCGAGATACATGCCGACGACGGAACGAGACCACGAGGGTGCGGCGCCGGAGGGGGCCGGCGCGCAGCGCACTCCCGTCGACCATCCGTCGCGCCGGCTGCACACCTCCGAGATCGACGACCTCGTCGAGGCGGCGCTCTCGGAGCGAGTGCCGATCGACCGGGCGCGGAACGAGGCGCCCATGCCCGACCCCTACGTCGGTGTGGAGGTCGATCGACGCTACGTGATCGAGTCGCTGATCGCGGCTGGCGGCATGGGCCTCGTGTATCGGTGCCGGCACCGCGTGCTCGGCAAGAAGCTCGCGATGAAGATCATCCGCTCCGACGTCGCGCACATGCCCGACGGCGCCGAGCGCTTCATGCTGGAAGCCAAGGCCGCGTCGTCGATCGGCAACGAGCACATCGTCGACATCGGCGATTTCGGAGCCATGCCCGACGGCTCACCCTATCTGGTGATGGAATACCTCGAGGGCATCTCGCTCGCTGCGCTGCTCCGAAAGCATCCGAGGCTCGACGCGGCGCGCATCGCAGGCATCGCCAGCCAGATCGCCGAAGGCCTGGGGGCGGCGCACGCCGCGGGCATCGTCCATCGAGACCTGAAGCCAGACAACGTGTTCGTGCTCGATCGCAAGGGCGAGGACTTCATCAAGGTGCTCGATTTCGGCGTGGCGCGCATGGCCCAGAGCGCCAAGAAGCTCACTCAAGCCGGTACTATCGTCGGCACGCCGCACTACATGTCACCCGAGCAGGCGCTGGGGCTCGAGGTCGATCATCGCGGCGACATCTACGCGCTCGGCATCATCATGTACGAGATGCTCGCGGGGCGCGTGCCGTTCGACGGCGATCACTACGTGGCCGTGCTGCATCAGCACCTGCAGACGCCGCCGCCAACCTTTGCCTCGCTCGAGCCGCCCCTGACCATCCCGAACGGCCTCGAGCGCGTCATCGGCACCTGCCTCGCCAAGGCGCCCGAAGATCGCTACGCCACGATGGAAGAGCTCGCGCGCGAGCTGGCAGCGTTCCGCGAACCGAGCCTGATGCGGCTCACCCCCCCTTCCGACGCGCCGCGCTCGTA
>Ga0247763_1001503_pt1 | contig 13213 bp, 7 predicted proteins | sample UWRJL141409B4_FD_179926 | JGI IMG/M metagenome (GOLD analysis project Ga0247763, IMG submission 179926) | Plant litter microbial communities from Arlington Agricultural Research Station in Wisconsin, United States - UWRJ-L141-409B-4 | ecosystem: Environmental > Terrestrial > Plant litter >...
AAGACCATCACACACTCGAGGGCTACAACCGATGGGATATTAAGCGCTTCTACGATAAACTGTGTGAGCTTCTCGGGCCGTCCCCAGCACAGTGAGCAGCCGCCTGCGCGAGAGCTGCGGAGAGATCTCTTCAAAAAGGAATACGGACCATCAAAGTCGGTAGACCGCTTTGTTCAGGCACATAACTTGAAGCTCATCATCATAATAATCACACAGGCTCATAGACTCATAGATTTATGGCGCATCGTGGCTCATGTTCTTTATTTCTTGCCATCTGCCTCCATCGCCATTACCATTGATGGATCCGGTCGAACGGGCCAGTCATGGCCAGAGATCAAGTGTGTATCCACGGGCCGTATTGATTACCACGTGTGCATGTAAGGTGGGCGAAAATTTGCGCCAGGCCAATTTGATGTACACGGCGACAGGGAGCAGCGTCAAGTCAGCCAACACACAACAAGTCTGCTACACACCCCTCAACGCAGTCCAACGACGAGCAAAAGGAGAAGGAAACCGAAGTTATCGACTAAACTTCCCCTCCTTGAGAATCAATGTCGGCCGTGGAAAAAAGGTGCGAATGTCGAGGTGGTTGAGGAGTCTAGGTACCTACCATGGAAGACAGCACGAGACCACCAGACGTTCATGTTTGGCCTGAGATCTATTGACGAAAGAGCATCACTTTTCACGTCACTCAACCTGTCGAACCCATACTTTCATGATCAAACAGCTGCGCATTAAAGCTAAGCTCACCCCGTAGCTCACCCTACATGTAGCGCAGGAAAGGTTCAGGCCACGCACGAAGAGAGATTACCAGGTAGACAGAAGACGCCGCCTAAGAACTATGACTAAGGAAGGCGCGAGTGGAGGAAAAAATGCGAATGCAAATTGGGGGATTGGAATCGGAAACAATGGAAGGAGCAACCTGTCGAAAAGCGGCCCACGCAGCAACTTCTGTTGCACCTCTGTCCTGTTCTGCTCGTTCTCTCCAACGCATGACTGGATCAACTCACACTTTCTCTTGGGATCGGGTTTTTTCTTTTTTTTTCGAGCTTATAGCGGTGTCCGGTTTCCGGCGGTTCGTTCCGGGTGGTTGGCCATCCGTGGCGTGATGTCCAAGGTTCAGTCGGATCATGACTGGATCAGTGAAATGGGGTAGTACCTTCCCTCCATCGTAGAATTCCGACCAATAATCCCGCCGCATGCATCCATCGGTCTACCGGTCGGATCTCCTGTTCCATCACCCGGGAGTCTGGGCCTGGTGAGGGAAATTGAACTTATTACCCCACAACTCCGTGACTGGGCAACCTTTCGAACCTGTGCTCCACAACAACTCGGCTTTTGTCGAATGCAGAGCAAACCAACAATCTCAATGTCCCCAGTTCCACCAGCCTGGCTTCTAACACCCCTGCGCGCCGTCCCCGACGACAAAGAAACGGAGAAGGAAACCGAAATCATCGACCAACTTCCCCTCCATGAGAATGTCGGCGGCGGCAAAAGTGCGAATGTCTCGGTCAGCGTCCTGCAAGGCGTTCTTCGCATTGAGCGTGCCGACGATGCCAAAAAGAACTACCGCATCGTCGCTGCCTTCCACCTCCAAGTTAAGATCCACGGCTTCGAGAAGGGGTATTTCAAGACGGTAGATCGGCTCTTTGACTTTATATCCCTTCGCTATCTTTACGACAAGGACGAGATCCACGAGGTTTTGCCGGATGGAAGCCCGCTCACAACGAATGTCGAGGTGGCTGAAGAGACTACCAAGACGGAGTCGGCGCAGATTGGCATTTCCGGAACCGCCCCTACACCTGCAATCACGCCATCCCTCACTGTCCAAGTCGGGAGAGACGAAAAGCTGACCGTTACACGTAATATCGACTCCTGGAGAGCAGGCTTGTCCTACGAAACATGGCATCAAACGAGGCCGTCGCACTTTGAACACGACGGCCAATACCATGGCGAAACGACAACACAGCGGCACGCCCGACACCACCACATCTTCCAAGTCCAGTCCCAGCACGCGAGACATTGCGTGTGCAAAAACCCATTTCTGCCAGAATGCTGTCCGTTCCGACATAGTGGCCTGTATTCACGCTGCGTACACTGGTTCTGGCAGGTTCAGGCGCAACCGCATCTTTGGGTGCCCGAGGTCTACGAGAGCATCACCTTCCATGTCACTATCACCCGCATCGTCGACCCAGACAAGATCGAACCCAAGCACATCCAGACTAAGGACATGCAGCAGTATCTCCACTTTGACTTTGTGCTCAAGGCGCGTCTGCGTGAGCTCGGATGGACGCTCCGTGACTGGTTCAGTCCGTGGCGCCCCAGGAAGCCGGCCGAAATGCGAGCCAAGACAGATTTCGGGTACCCTCTCGGCGTGGAGAAAGTCAAGTTTTGTATCCGGGCCTGTCCCGAGGGAATATCGTGGCCTGGGCGGCCGACCCGGAACTTACAGCGGGAGGCTATTGAGGTGGTGAGTCGCCTAGAATACTGTTCTGTCAGAAAGCGCAACAAGAAACTGATGCGCCGTTGTTCCTCAGGTTGCTGGACCCAAAGCATTGCCCCCCGATCTCAAGTCTGTGGACCAAAAGAAGAGGCAGACCGAGCAGGGGCGTGGCCGCACATGTCGTGACATGGAACAGGCCATTGCCTCTGAAGCAGCTAAACTCAGGCGCGAGATGGAAGACAGATTCCAGGAAGTCGAACGCCACAATGCGACCGAAAATCTGAAGAAGGAGATCGAGGCGCTCAAGGATGTCCTCGCCTCCCGTTCCCCCGCGTGCCAGGAAAGATCTCCTTCCAGAAGTTTATCTGCCGATGATGACTATGGATACTACCCTCGTGGTGGGCGGTCTCCGGATTGCCACCATATTCCCGAGAGTTATGAGCGTCGGTCTCATGAATATGGCCGGGGTGCTCCTGGCTCGCGTCGTGAGTACGCAGACAACTCGAGCTGGGGAGAGGAATCTGCAGAGTATGAGATCCCACGTGGACGCACCCGACAGAAAACGTTGTACCCCATGTCAGGGAGGCGGATAATCAGGGACGACTACTACTCTCGAGACCACTCAGACGAAGTCATTCAGAGGACTGTTCTGCGAGACCGATCCAGGACGCCAGCCCCATATCGCATGTCTGGCGGCATCAAGATTCCCTTCACAGAGGAGCAGGAAGATAATGTGGTGAGCCGCTCCGTCAGTAGGAACCGTACCCGTTGTCGGACATCATTCGGCGCGGCAAGATGGGCGAGCTTCAGTCCGGTAAGACACAGCTACAGAACCCGCAGCCCTCAGCTCGACACAGGCGAGCGGCGCCGACGACACATGCGGGAGAAAGATGGGTGGGAGACCAGAATGACTGAAAGAATTCGCGAGTTAGAAAGGCGCGTCCAGGTTCAGGAGCAAAAAGCAAGCGAAGAAAGGCAGCGCGAGAGGATGGATGCTGAGCGAAATAAACTTCGACTCCTGCAGGCACAGCGGGAGGCCCAAGAGCGGAAAAGGTCGAGACCACCAACCAGGCGAGTCTTCAAGCCAGGCAGGGGCGTAAAGGAAGAGTCTTCAAGTAAACCAATAGAGCTCGTCGACCACTTGGACCTGCACGCAGTCGACCATGAGCGGGTTGGGAAGAGGTCTCATGCTCATCAAGATCACCATCAACACCACCGCCGACGCCAAACACTTGGCTGAGAGTAGGCCTGAATACATTTCACAGTCATCATTTCACCAGAATTCGGTATCTTCACAATGGTCCGGGCAAAGTTGGTTATGCCCACACCCCAGAATGTCTGCAGACAAACAAGGATCTCTTCAGCCAGCCATGCCAGCTTTTCCAGGCATGGCAGGGTCCAGGATGCGCTATTGAGGAGTCGCGGAGTCATGGGTCGACACCCGTCCGGTTTCAACACACCACTGCCAATTTGCTGGGGAACCCGGCTGTCTGGTTCCAATTGGTGCCAAGGACGCCACGGAACCCACCGCTTCGGATGGGCCGCCTAATTCCGTCCGCAACAGTATTGTCGACTCCGCTGCTCTCCAATACCACCCCTGCGGCCCTGATCGAAACAGGGAAGTTGACTTGGTCTCACGCCTGTTATAAACGGTCTACCTCGACGGTCCGTTGCCGTTTCCCCCGCGTTCGTTGTGTTGTCATCAGACAGACTTTCGCCCCGAGTTCGTCGACCTCGTGGCAGACGGTCTACTACCACCCACTCCCCCTGGTTCATCAGACTTGTTCGCTGCCGCGCACCACAGATGCTTTGTTCCGCATTCATTCGGCGCGGGGCACCCCCATTGGCAAACATTTCTTCTTCAAAGGTTTCTTTCTCGTAAGATGCCGCTCGAGAAGTCATCAATCAAGCTGAGTTTGTTGGGTCTAGTAAGGTTCTACCCCAGAACCTCTCTGCCTCAGCTCTTCCCCAGTTTCCTCCCGCTGGCGTCATAACCTTCAGTGTCCATCTGCCCTTCCAGCGGTGAACTCGAGATAGACCACAATCGAATCCGTGAGACTCTCACCCACCACCTTCCCAAGTTCCTTCATTTCCACGCCGATGTCCCAGCCCCCCCTCCCCTACCCGCCGTCATGTCCGAACCACACCAGATTCCTTCGCAAGAATCATATTGCCCAGACCAAACAAATTTCCTCCTCTGTATCCGGGCCATGGTCAACCACATCAGCAAGCGTTGCCGCTCGACCAAGCACCACAGGTCAAATTGCTCCCCGCTAAGTCAACATGCGCACGGTTATTTCCAGCTGGTTCGGGCTAATGATATTGTCACCAAAATCATGGATGGCATTCCCGACGACGTCCGAACCATTCTCGGTCGGAGACCATTCTCCGTGGTCGACCTTGATGCGCCTCCCAACCTGAGCGACGAAGACCACCACTGGGGGGTATACGCCTTGGCTTCCAAAGATTCTGGCGGCCGAAGAGGCGTATACATCGGGTCGAACACAAGCGCTGTGGGGGTCGGGGGTCGGCTTAAAGAGCATCGGAGCATAATCAGGGGCAAGAACTCGGTCGATCAGCACCGTGATCTCTATCGATGCATGTCACCCCGCGGGACCATAATGACACCGAAATCCATCGCCGTCTTCTCTCAAGAGGCTGATCTTGAGCCCGCTGTCCGAATCGCAGAAGGTATCATCATGGCGTACCTTAACACCTTTCGGACCCCGCAGAAGCGGCCAGGGCGAATCTGGAAGCAGGTCGAGACTCGTGATCACAGTGCCCACAAATTCATCCGTACAATGAGACGACGCCTTGTTGTCAAACGTCTTCGCCTCCAAGAGGAGCTGCTGCCAGATCTTTACGAGCACGCCCTCAATCGAGGGCGGGCCTTAAAGCAGCTTGATACGGGTCCCGTTATCCGGAACCATAAATCCAGCTTCACAGAATCATCTCAACTCACAATCCCCTCCAGCCAAGAAAAAAAACAACAATCCTACCCCTTTGTCTTCTTGTCCGTCTTCTTCCCTCGAGTCTGATTCGAGTTCTGATCCCATGGATATTTGTCATTGCCCGTTTTCTGGGAGACCTTTAATCCAGCCTCTCGCCCCCACACCGCCCAACAAAATCTCAGAACAAAATGGCAATCAATCAAACCCAACCCGTCAAGAGGCTTCTCTGTGCTGGGTTCCGACATCAAAGGGGATGATATCTACCTAGAGAGAGGGACAAGGGTGGCGTACTTCGTCCATGTGTCTCGAGGGGCACAACATATACAATAAGGGCGAGGGACCCGTGGATTGTTTGTCTCGGATACTTTTTTATCATATCATACAATAATTATAAATACGTCGTTAACTGAAAGCAGAATAAATACACTACGTACATAGGTAAGGTACCTACCTACCTAGGATTATAGCCCATTTGAGGACGGGTCCAGGTCAGGTTAGGGTGGAGACTTTGTATGCTCTACATGCTCCACAACCAAGGAGAGCAGTAAGATAGGTATGAACAACAAAGTAAAATAAGTTTCCGGAATATAAATATGTCCTACATCGACACCAGACACCAGGTTCACCTCTCTTATAGTTCTCAACCGTAAAGTACCGCCGCGAACAATCTTTCAACGGTTTGAATTCAATTGAATTATATAAGCGGGGGCCGAAAAAGAAAGTCCTTTTTCACTCAGCCATTAAAATCACACCATCAACACCAACCGCCAAATTACGAATTGCCAGCACTAGCACCGCATTCCTCCTCTTTTTCTCTGCCCCGCCCGCCGCCCAAGTTGGCTTGACGCTCAACTACCTACCTGCCTACCTACCTACCTACTTACAAAGATAAGAACAAAAAGGGAGACGAGGCAGAGGAGGAATGGAAAACTTGCCCTCCGGTTCTGACTGTCTGAGAGAATCACAAGGTGTATTCGATACATGTCAAACTTGCCCGACCGCATAACCTCAGGTACCTATGAAGGTCAAAAGGTCAAGGCCCACCCATCTGCAGGACCTCATAGCAGATTTGGAATGTCTTGGTTATCGTGGCAAGTCTGGTTCATTTGGGCGGTTTCACAAGGGCCGTTGGCGTAGGCAGGGTCTACATGGCAGGATCCGCGCTGTATGAGTATGAGTGAGGAGACGAAGTGTGTTTTATCTCTCCCCTCAAAAGCTTGGTTGGCCATGTCGCAGCCGACGATTCCATCAAGTCAGGGAAACAAGTACCACCAGTAACCCCTTCTCTGATCCCAATTTTGTTGAGTTCCAATATCTCGTGAGAATGTCAAACCGCGGTCATGAGCTTTCAACCTCCACCTCTACTCAAGCAATAGTCAAGTAACACGAGAAGCAATCCTTGATACCTCCAACATTACGTCAATTAGATCCTATCTTCTACCTGTCATGATATGACATGACACACATCCAAAGCTCGCAAGATATGCTAATCCCAAACGCCAATCGCTTGCTTGACCCCTGAACAAAAGCAGACAAACACAAAACTGCTAATGTCTGACGACACGCTCCTCCCTTATCCCTCCTCATCCAAATCACTTTCGATAATACCCGTCATAGGTCCCTCCTGGCGGAACAGGCTGCTGGGGCGGCTGCTTTTGGTAGGGCTGTGAATACCCATCCATCTCGGGATACCGCTCATGCTGATAACCTTGAGGGGGCTGATAACCCTGCGGAGGCTGATAGTCATTGTGTCCCTGACTCCATCCCGCGTCCGACACGTCGCTGTACCCTCTCCCGTGTCCCTTGACCGGCGCATAGTGTCCATGCCCCGCATATCCTCCCGCCTCCGACAGAGGTGGGCTCGGCAGCGGTGGGCTACCTGGGGCAGGTGCGTGATAGCCCTGTTGGTAGGTAACACCGTCCCCGCCTGCCGGGCCAGCCCCTGGATGGTCGTGGTACTTCGGCTCCGTGGGTGCTGCGGCTTGGCTGTGGGGGGTGCCTTCGAGCGCACGCTTCTTGTTCCGGCGAACGCGCAGAAAGACAAAGACAGTGAAGCCGATGAGAGCAAGAGCAAAGACTCCAGCTCCAATACCGATGCCAATGGCCGCCGGACGGGACAGAGGTGGATCCGTAGGCGGACTAGTGACGTTGTAACCCATGGCCCAAGCGATGTTGACGACAGCTGACGTAGGCAACCTCGTGTCAGTAGGGTTGGCGGCAAGACCGGCGGTCAGGACTGGCGGTGTGATCTTGTCCTTGAAGGAGCTGAAGCAAGGCGTCTGGTATGCAATTCGTTTCGTAAACTTGTAGTAGCCACTGTGATCTGGTTAGCAACCGACCGATTCCCGTCAAAAGCGTACGTACTTGGGACAACACTGGCCGGAAACAGAGTAATAGTCGTCAGGACACTTCTCGAGTAGAGCCTTGACACCGTTGGCAGGAACGGGGAATTGGCCTGGTCCGCCAGCGACACGGTTCCCGTCATTTGCTGCTGCCGTTGGCGACCCGCCTTCGACCGAAACGGACCAAGGACAGCACTGGGGCCGGTTGGCATCGCAACCAACAACAGCGGCATAGTATACGACATCGTCGGCGCTCATCAAGGTATACGAGGTGCTCTTGCAGTCGGGTTCGGCAAGGAGTTGGCCGCCTCCGTTGAAGGTGCTAGTGGGCTGCACAACGACCCGGTTGCTTGAAGGCGGAATAGCCGAGGCAGGGGGCGTGACGATGTTGACGGGTGACAACTCGACCTGGACCGTGGATGGTTGCGGAAGCTGGGCCATGACCGTGGACGCCGGTGTCGTCGGACACTCGGTCCGGATCCAATTTCGCTCAAAGGCATCCCAGTCGTTGGGGAAGCCCGCAGCGTTCCAACAACTCGATGTCGCGATGGCAGCCGAGACGCAGTCGAGATAGTTTACACCGTTCGCGCAGTTGCAGGCCGAGGCCGAGGACTTGGCCAGACACGCGCCATATTCGCCCGCCGAGCTACATGTTCGAAAGCCGTTGAAAGCCTAGACAAAGCCGTGCCGTTAGCAGTGGAGACGCCGAGAAGAGGAACAGTGGGGGGAGCGTACCGCACAGTTGGGACCAGTTGTTCCGGCAGCGGTTCTTGTCGTTTGCGGCCCTGCCGTGTCTGAGGATTGCGGTCCGGCATTCGTAGTCGTCTGAGCCCCCGATGTGGTTCGCGATGTTGGGACAACGCTGATTCGCACCGATGTCGCGATGGTGCTGTTCTGGAATTGCCTGCCTAATCTGACTCCACGCGCAGCAGGAACAAAGGCGGGTCCGACAAACGCGGCGGGAGGCGGCGGAGCTGGGACCCTGGGTTGCAGGGCCGCCATGGTGATGCCGTCAGCACTCTGTCTCGCTCCGGTCGGGTCGGGTGGAGATTTTAATTTACGGCAGGGACCGGGAAAACTGATGACGGGCTCGGGTCAGAAAAGATTGCAAATCGGTGAAGAGTAAATGGCGCAAGAACGACGAAGCAGAGCCGGACGGGGACGCTGCTGAGTTTTGTGATGGATGCACACAGCCGATGACTGCTCGTGGGTGCGTGCCCAAGCCCGCTGCGGGCTTGTCCATTCACAAGGCGTTGTCGACGCCAGCAGAGCCCAAAGCAGCAAAGACTGGCGCAAGGTTTCGGACAGCGGAGTCATGCTGCTCTGCCATTTGCCAGCGACTGAACGGCGGTGGCGGAGCCCCAAAGGCCGGGCCACAACCCGCCCACTTGGGCACCACCAGCCGCAAAGCTGCCCCAAGTTGTTCTGAGCTGATGCAACACGCAGCAAACACCTGTTTGGACAACAGAATGCGAGATCGTAGCCCTATGCAGATGGAAAGTCCCAAGCCAAGATCCACAACGACTCACTGATCGCATCGTGGTTGGTAGAACTGCTTTGCTCAACTGACCAGGCCTTCAATTCTCTGCCAAAACCCAGCGGTTGCTAACCTACGTTCGCAACCACCACCTGCAACTATCGATTCCAGCTGAACACGCAATGCACGCCAAGAGGCCCAGACCTGCCACGTCTGTGGAAGGTTCCGTGTCTTCTTGGCGGCAGAACCGGGACGAGCGGGAGCAGCCTGATACGGATGGCAAAATAACTCAGGAGCAAAGGGACCCGCATGTGTTTTGCGATCCTAGTGTAGAGTTGACGTGGGAATCCTTACTTACACAAGTTCTCGCCTTTTGTGGGCAGGATTTTTGTTGACGTCGCAACGTGGTGGTGGGATGTGACGCTAAAGTTAGCACCATGGCGGAACGGTGAGTGGGTCTTGGCATCGGGGAGGACTGGGACCAATGCTCACCTCAGACCTAGCCAGTGCCAACTCGCAAAAAGCCCACCAGTTCATCGACAGTCCCTCGTCGCAAAGTGGGAGATAAGTCCCAAAATGTGCCGGACCGCAAACATGGCCCAAAGTTCGGATGCAAAACACAGATCGGCGGGCGCACGGTCGCGTAACACGGAGCAGCCAGCCACGCTGCAGAAAATGCGAAAAATCCTCCAGGACGGGGTTTCGAAGGATCGGGATTGGCGGCTTCGGTCCAACAAGCACCAAGCCCCACTCCGCACTTCACGTCCACCCCAGCATCCGAGAGATTAGGACAAAACTAACGACAGTGGCAGCCACCAGGACCGGCGCAGGCCGTAATCCCGTAATACACAAATAATAATATCATGGCTTACCACCCCAATGATGATGTCGGAAAAACGCCACCGACTCCATGGGGAGCCCTCAACTATCCTTCAGACGCATACCACACGCGCGCCTCCTGGGGCCACGGCAGGACGGGGGGCTACGACTCGCTCGAGATGACCGATCTGGACCATCCACAGCCCTCACCAGACCCGACTTCCGACAAGAGAGCGCTGCTCGACTCGGGGCCCCCCACAGCCGGACTCTACTACTCGCGGCCCGGGTCTCCCCCCATCATGGCGAGCACAAGTAGTACCAAATCCGGCAGGAAATGCGGCAATCCCTTCGCCCAGGGATGGAGGGACGACTGGGTCATGTATAGCTGCTTTGTCTTTGGCGTAGCCTGCGCCATCGGACACCACAGCTTCTACAACTCGCTCAACGGGAAGGAGGCCACGGACCAGATCTTGATGCACCGCTACGGTACACTGCTAGCATTCGGTGCCAGGGCGGGACTGAGTGCTGCCGTGGGCGCCGCATACCACCAGCGCGTATGGGCAACAGTACGGAAGCGTATTATCACTCTCGGCTCACTGGACTCACTGTTCTCTCTCACCGAGGACGTTCTTGCCTTCTTTAGCTGGGAACTGATGAAGGCCGCCAAACTGGCCATGTTGCTCGCCTTCTTTGTCTGGATATCGGGCTTGGTTGTCATTCTGACTGCCAACACACTTCAGGTCCACCTTGACCGGGTCGAGGTGAATGACCTGTGTCCCACCGTCCGGAGTCTCAACTTCACCATGGAGGAGCTGTATGATTGGCGGTCGCCAACCCGTGTCGGCCGCTATCCTTTGATTCCTGCCGTGTTCTGGAATACAACGAAACGGCCAAACGACAAGGACGACGACGATTGGTTCGACTACTACACCGCACCGGCGCCAACCCTCGACCAGACGCTGAATATCGCAGCCTTTATGGGCGGGACAGTCATCCGGAAGGACGCTCAGGCGGAGACCTGCGGACTTGGTTGGAATTGCACCTATGAAATCAAGTTCACCGCCCCCGCCTACAAGTGCACTCAACTGGCCAGCGGTGTTGGAGCCAAACCCGTCAATCTTACTCAGGAATCGGGCAGTGTCGCACCTCCCCTTTCTCCCGATATGCTCCTCCCCAAGGGCATTTTTAGTTATGTCGCCATCTCGGAAGCGGGCGAGTACTCGGTCACACAAATGAAAGACGTCGACCCGGGAGGCATTCCCAAATCCCGACGTCCCGATCCCAAGAACCTCGGCGCCTTTAGAACCGAGCCTGTCATCTGGGTTGGTCACGCGGCCCGCGCCGACCCGACTCAGCCCCTCCCCGAGAATGTCACCCGTGCTGACTGGGGCCGGCTCTACGTCCCAAGGATCTTTGCCTGTGAGAACTACGAATCCGAATACACGGTCAAATTCAACCTCAACGACGGTGGCGCCCAGTCCACCAATGTCACCAGCCTCAAGTTCCTCCGGCCTGTTGTGAATACCACCTACTTCCCCAACATCGAGTCCCGCGACGGCACTGCCGATAACATCACGGCTAGGCCCATATCCAACTACATCTTCCCGCGCGATGTCCGACGCTACCGCCTCACGGCCGCGTACCACGCCCTCGGTCTCATTGCGCGGTCCTTCATCAACGGCACCGTCTCCCTCAACCCCAACGAGCCCGATATCATGCCGCTGGTCAACACAAAAGTAATCCAGACTAATCTCCTTGACGAAGAGAATAACTATCTCCCGCACGACAACCTCATGGAGCGCCTACAGAACCTGTTTGCCGATATGATCCTCAGCATCCTGTCGAACCCCCGCTTTGCCAGCGTCGTCTGGGCCGCTCGGTCGCACGAGCAGAGTGGCCTCGGACTTGGCGGCGAAGGACTCGGATATCCCTGCCAGCGAAGCCGCATTGCCAACGTGTATCTGTACCGAAAACTCGATCTCTGGGTCGTCTACGGACTAGCCATCGTGGTGGCGCTGACCGCTGTCGTGGTCGGCCTGCTGGCCATCCGCGAGAATGGCGGTGCCAGCAAGGACACGCACTTTTCGAGCATTGTGGCAGCAACCCGGGGCCCAGCCTTGGATAAACTAGCATGGGATGATGGCACCCCGGCGGCGGGCCTACCGCTGGAATCTAAGAAAGCGAGGCTAGGTTATGGCCGGATGGGCGGGATGTCCTCAACTGCGACCATGGCCACTGGGGCAGACCTGGGGAGGCTGGGGTTCCCTCGTTTTGGGTTTACGTTGGAAGGAGACGTGGGACAGGCGCGAGGGAGGATAAGTCGGGCTCTGTAATGTGTTGTTGTTTTTCTATTTTCTATTTTCTGTCTTGTTCGAGATATATCATGATCATCTAACATACGACGTTTACGAAGTATACGCCAAAAGCAGGGGGGGATATATATATTATATATACCGATAGAGCATGTAGTTTCCTGTAAAATGTACGAAGGGAATTTTCTGTCCTCTTGAATCCAGATCCACATTTGATACGCGGTTATTGTGATTTGAACATCCATTAGTTCAGGTAGCCTGTGGTCCTCTGGTGTTCCTGGGAACAGGGTATACAAACTAGAGTCTATGGACAAAGCCAGCATCAATGGCATAGTGTACGTATGTATGCACGTACCTACCTACAGATGTTCTCACAGTTGCACAGTTGCGTGTGCTGTCGATTCCGGTGGGAGGTTTTTTTTCCTCCATAACGATTAGATAGAAACAAAGACACATCTCAAAGAAACAGTACGGAGGAGCATGGCCGGATGGATTATCATCGTCGCCACTACCAGCTGCCCGTGCCCTGTCCTGTTCCGGGCCTTGTCATCACCGTACACTGTACTCTCCACGTATGCCAAACCCCCTACCAAGTCCCTTGGGTGAATTCTCAATGACGACACATATATGATGCATCTATCCATTCACCCATTCGTCCATCTCACTTAAGTGCTTGGACATTCATAAGTGTAGTAAGGTAAGGTATTTAATTCCCAAGGGCAATGAGCACCTGCCTACGTACCTACCTACTTACCTATGCAGACGAACCGACTTTTTATAAACCTATATATATGTTATATAGGTACGTATATTGGATACCGAACAATGGCTGACATGTATGTATAAACCTTGTGTACGGTGATAGGATT
>Ga0247763_1001504_pt1 | contig 13206 bp, 12 predicted proteins | sample UWRJL141409B4_FD_179926 | JGI IMG/M metagenome (GOLD analysis project Ga0247763, IMG submission 179926) | Plant litter microbial communities from Arlington Agricultural Research Station in Wisconsin, United States - UWRJ-L141-409B-4 | ecosystem: Environmental > Terrestrial > Plant litter >...
ATGTCAAGGGTCGTTTTGTGGCTGTCTGTTAACGAGAAATTTATTTGCCCTTCTATTCAAAACGCAACTACTCCTTTCTTTCTATCCCCCAAGAGATTATTATAGCCAGACAACTCTCGGTTTTGTAGCACAGGGGCGAGAAGACAACTTCTACCATTTTATCACCGTCTTAGGCTTCGTCGAGACGCTGTCCAGCCATACTACCTACCACACAAGCTTAGAAAAAACTCATGAACAGAAAACCGCGAGATTCACTAGCCAATTTCCCAATAAGTCTCTCACAGCCTGAAAGAAAGAAAAAATCTACACGGTGTTCTAAACTCGGCTGGGCCTAGTCGTCAATAGTGACGTTACATTGGAATGAGTTAGCCCTCTCGTGAGCACACGTCGACGAGGGTTCCAACTCGTGCAATTGCCGATACAAGTCCTACAAGGTTATGAACATCAGAATTCAGTCTCTGTGTGCGTAATACAATTGCTCCAACAAAAATGGGACGTACCGCTGCTGTGGATGGGAATCCGCTAATCGCAACCCGCTGACCCCCTTTAAACTCGGCTTCGATACGGGCTTTCATCACACCTGTCCCAAGTTCTCCGGTAATCTCGACTCCGGCATTGAGCCACTTGCCAGTCAGAGAGGGACGGAACTGACGGTAACCGCTCTTATCTGTGACGTGGAAATATGTGGTCATAGCCAATAGCTTCTCAAAGGCCTCTTGCTGATCCGGTAGCGCGAGGCGGCAGCGAATGAAGCCCTTGATTTTGACATCACCCCTAGTCTGAGCGCGGGCGGCGTTGTCAACGTGCAAGTAGAACAAGCTAGCCCGCAGCAGGTCAGCCAATGCGCTCAGCGAGTCCGACGGCTGGCTCGAAAAGCTCTCGTGCAGCTTGTCCCCACTTGGGAGAGGGAACACATAGTTCTCGGTCATGGACTTGATTTCGCCAATTCGGCCAGTAGCGTCGAGCTCGGGCTCTAGGTCGTGGCAGTTGTTGAACCTCGGGCTTAGCCGCGAGAATTTTCCCTCGACTCCGGCCGCCTCCGTGGAGAGAAAACGATCCCATGCTTCTTCGCCATCAACACTTTTAATCGCAGTCCAGAGCTGCTCAACGAGACCCTCTGGAGTTTGCGGCAGCCAGTCCGGACCCTTGGCGGCGCTCGGCCAGCTGCCAGTGCCCAGAGAAAGCAGCAAGTCAATCTTGGCAGAAGGGCCCCATATGGCTCGGCATTCGGCCAGGGCGACCGACGAAGCGCAGCTAGCCACGCACAGACTGCCATCCCGGCAGCTAGTCTTATCAATAGGACTGACAAAAGGTTCAAAGTAGAAGGGCAGGGACGAGGCAGCTTGGGCGCTAGAGCAACATGGTTAGATTTCTTGCGGTGGCCCGAGGATGTTGCAACAGATTGGACTTACGCTTGGAATGTTTCCAGCGACGCGCCAAGATAGCGTTGGCCGTCTCCGATGCAGTAGTTGGTGAGCAGCCGACAGTCATCATCAACTGCCGTCGTTACAGCCACGCGCGTTAATGAGCCGCAGAGCCTCCCGTTGGCGCTCTTGATGCCGAGTAGCATTTGAGATGGGAAGGCTTGACGAAGGGATTCTCTCATGGCGCTTGTCGGGAAGTGAGAATACCGGTAGCCAAACCAAGAGGCAAACCAACTACCGAAATTATACGTTATTGGCCGTTTGAACATGTTCTTCACGGTCCGTTCAAATGTCGTCAGACAGTCGCTCGCGGGCTGGCCATCCTTGACTAGCTTGAGGGCGGTTAAGGCACCTATTGAAAAGTTAGTATTATCTCCCGACTAGCCCTTGGAATACGGAGTCGGCTGGATAACACACACCTGTACCAGTGCCTACAATGAGATCGAAAAACTGCCCGATGGGAAGGCCTAGGCCTATCAGATGCTCCATCTTCCGGAGGGTTATCAGCTGGACAACCCCTCGAACCCCCCCCGTGTCGAGGCACAGCATGCGTAAGCCTGAAGATTGAGGGCGAATGGGTGCTTTGTATGGGGTGTCGAAGAGCTGCGGTCCACGGGGACACCCGAGGTGGACCACATAACCCTTAGCCGTGTAGTTTCCCTTTTCATCGAAACTCTCCGAAAATTCAACGAGACAGTGCTCGCAAATGTAATGACCGCAGGGAAGGGCATACTCGGGACGACCAAAGATGCAGAGCGGACAATCAGGCCCCGGTCGCGTGTTTCGGGTACGTGGCGAATGTTCCGTGGGGCGGCGAGCTTGGAGGAGGGCTTTCTGTTGCTGAACCGGGTGCCGTGCCACGTCCGACGGCTCTAAACTGGCCACCTGAAGGATGGAAGTTACCTTGGACTTGATTGCTGCCAGGAAACTATGGGTATCAAAGTCTCCAACAGCAAAAGGACCATTAGCCAGAAAGTCGCCCCAGGGGTCTTGGTGGCCTTTGGAGTGCCCCTCCTTGGTATTGACACACTGCAGACCGCTTTTCTCGTCGAGATAAGAGCATTGTTGGCCAGCTTCCCTGAACTGCTCGACAGCCTCGCGACATATGTTCTCCATCGTGGTGTCGTACACATAATCGGGGTTGCAAAACTTGATGCCGGCTCCCCTCTGACTATGTAGCGTGATGCTCGAGGCGAGAAAGTGGATTGCAAAGTCGTGTCTAGCTTTGATATTGCCGTGGAGCTCGGAGCGAAGGAAACTTGTTACCCTAGCGACGGCGGATTGTCCGATATTATCACCTTGGCGTCGCATCATTGGACTCAGATCCAAAGCCGTAGTTCTGGCCGATGTGACATGTTCAAAGACGAGTCGGAATTCCCTCGACATGAGGCTGCTGTCGACTCGTCTCCAGATCTTGGCGTATCCATTGCGAACCCTGGCCGAGTCGGAGAGGATACGCTGCCGCAGGTGGGCAATTCCTGCAGCAACTGGCTTGTCATTCTCTGCCTGAGAATACCGGGCCGGGATACGGCAAACATGCGTGGAAGAGAAGCAGCGATTGAATAGCTCACGAATTGTGCTTACTTGGCTCTGTCGGTTTAACGTTTGTCAGTTCTGGGAAACAGGAGAGAGAAGATCAGACCGGATGTTCGGATTACGTCACTCACCTTCCTCGCAAGCTCTTTCAGCTCCTTGTCATGGTCGATTTCGGAATCAATAGCTTGAAAGAAGCTCTCTGTGGCCGTCTCGGTCTCAGCATGCCCTTCCGTCTTGTTCGAGATGATGATTAGAGCAGGCAGGGTCTCCTGGTTAACCACTGCCAGGGCGCCGGTTCGTCCCCAATCAAGAACCTTCTTTGCCAGCTCTGAACTCGTTCGTTGGTTTGCAGTAACCATACAAACGACATCGCTGAGCATGTAGAGGAGTCTAGGGTAGATCTTGGCCGTGGCAAGCTGCCTAAGGTTTGACTCTTGGCTGCTGTCAACCCAGTACGATGTGCCGTACTTGAACCAGGATGACTGGTGCTGGTATGAGATTGGTTCTCCACCGGAGAGACCCTCGCAGTCGGCGAAGAATATGGGTGACGTGCTACCAAAGGATGCCGGGTCCGGGTAAAGGTTTACTTCGCCCGTTGTCGGCTTGAACGACCTGATGTCCCCCGACACGGGTTCACCAAAGTCCAGGTCCATATTGCTATCCTTCATCAAGAGACGAACTGTGTTGTTGTTGTTGTTGTTGTCTATTAGCGCGATGCTGATGCTTGCCTTGCAAAATATACCGACGCGGAGAGCTAGAGGGATTGATAGCTTACTCAGAGTTGACTTTCCTGCGCCTGTCTCTCCGACAAAGGAGACGAGACGGGGGCGTTGCCACTGCCTCTTTCTCTCTTCTGAGGAATGCACGACGGACAGATCGACCAGTTCCTCAAATCGGGGCGTCACGACGATTCTGGCGTTCTTGGCCTCCCCGTTGCTAGACGCCCCAGTCTTCCCGCCGGCGACGAGACCAAACCACTTTGAAGGTTCATCATTCTTGAAGATAGCGGGAAATATGGAAAAATCTCCCCTAAAAACTGATCGGATGGACAGTTCGAACCTGGTTGGCTGGTCCTCGAAATGCTCACGCCATCTCTTCAAGTGTTTGTTGAAACAATCTCTGCAGTACCAGTTTCTACACGAGCAGCGCACCACAACAGGTTGTTCTTCGCATCGAGTGCAGAATTGGTCCATTTTGGCCATGGGGAAAAAAAAATTGTAAAGGGAGGATAGGATGGTGAGAAGGGAATCTAGGAATTCGATATCGTTGTGTCGAGCCAAGAAACTTGATGGAGCCGATTTGAGATAATGCCCCTGCGGTTCTTCAACAGTGAAGATGAGACAGCAAGTGCTGCATCGTTCCGCAGGTCCGAGTTATTGACTTTGCTTTGCATACAGCCTTAAGGAAATGAAAGAGGGGCCCTGCTGTTTCTGCCCGGTGGGCAACCGCTTTGGGCAGTAAATTTGTGGGGGGCTCATACCCAGATGATTGGAGCCTGCAGAGTATGGCCGCGACACACTGCCTGCTGAGATACAACGTGGACCATGAAATTCCAGTGGGTTGTGGTCAAAACCCTACCAACAGTCGTCGTGCCTTCCTTCCCTTAAGCAACGACTTCCGACGGCTGCTTGTGCCCCCACTCCCCCAAACTTTGATAGGTATCGCTGTTAGACACGTCCTTTTGAGCCCTGCGTACCCGATTTCCCCAGACAAGGCGTCGGTATCCTTCGGCCTGAGAGCGGCTGCAGTGTTGAGCGAATGTTTGAGAAGAGGGTGTCAAACAGGGCATGACACATGGTAGGTATATTTTGACTTATGAGATGCTTTGTTGTCGGTCTCTTGGCTTGGGGGTCAAGACTGGTAGCTTCCGAGTTGGACTGTGTTAGGCACGGAAGGTGCTGTGGGGGCAGGTGATGGGCATTTGCGAGCCCAAAGGCCTGTATTTTGTTGGGCAAACGGACCACCAACTTCGGATCAATCAAGAGCCTTATTTTTGTTACAAGGACTCGTCAGCTGCCATTTCCGAGACTCCAGAGAAGCCCGAACCACAAATGGCCAGAGTTCCTTGGTAAGCAATACCTCCCATGACAAAAATGTGGCAAGGTCACAGCAGGGGCCTGCAGACGGCGGTGGCAAGGCCTGAGGATTCTTCTATCTACCTATCTCGGCTGGTTTCGTTGTGGTGGTGGTGGGGTAGGGATATATCACGTGGTCTTGAGCTCAGCCTGAGCAAATCGTGAGCAGGGACTGAGCCGAGCCTGAAAAAGGAAATTTCGCGAGCCCGGATTCGTCTCACATAACAGGACATTGTTGTTCCCTGAAGTTGCCCTCAGCAATTTCCATGTTCGTACGTGATCCTGAGCCGCTCCTGAGCTAGCGTGAGCTATGGGTTAGTGTAGCTTGCACAGACGTCAATGTGGCCCAATTTGGGACGCTCGACTAAAGTTGCCATCTAGAGATTCTGGTGCGATCCTCGGTTTGTGTTAACCATACCGCATAGGGTGCGGCAACGTCAGCGGTGACATTAGTCGCGAAATAGGATTCTGTTGGCATGCATTGCAGCCTGGACGTTTGATGGTATGTGGTGAGGCGAAGTACCGAAAGGGGTGGAGGAAGGACTATTCTTAATACTAATCCGCTTTTGATTTGAAGCTTAGAGTATCCCATTACTTAATCGAACCATGATTCCTCCGTCAGAATTGCTTCAACCATGGAAGGCCACCATCCATTCGGATCTTCAACGCCGACCTCTGAAGCTTAGCTCAGCTAGAATCCGGCTTATTCTGTTGCCCGTTGACATGTGGTGGTACTAGTACGACTTTCAAGCTAGTCTATTATATGCTGGTATGTTATATAGACTGGTATTCTTTGAGCTAGGATACGAAATACTAGTATATTCTGTGCTGGTGGCCATGTGCTGCTATTTCTGGGCCAGCTTGTTATGTACTGGTATATTATAAGTGCCATGATACTATCCATGTACTATTCCGTACCATGTACTGGTACATTAAAAACAGTCCCAGTTTTGGGGCTAGTATGCTATGTACTATCCCACACCATGTAGCAGGATATGCCCGTGGTCCCAATTTTGGGCTTAACTTTCAACCCGCCTGAATTTGGGCTACCCATTTGCCTGATAAGCAAATAAACATGTAAACCCCCCCCCACTTTTCACCTAGAGCAACTGAATGAATAGAAACGAAACAATTACCTTGAAGAGTATCTCAGCTTGAGGGTGAGATTTCCCACTTTCACTTTCGTAAATAAGGAATATGGAAATGGAGACCTAATGGGGGACGTAAATTGGCTTTTATGTAACTTTTGGGGCAAAGGGAGGAGGAGCGAAAAGGGAGTTAGGGGTAAGGGGAGGGGGTCCCCAGTTTTGGACCACCCACTCGGCTTTAGGCGCGAAAAGGCCTTGGCATACAGTTCCTTCTAGTCGGGTACATATTAATGTAACGCCCTTGGATGAATAAAATCAGAGTGATCGATCGGCCATGTCCAATCGAGCAAACAATCGTCGATCACAAATTTGCAATTTGGCGGGACCCAAGTAGGCTGCGTGGCGGCGATATCGGTGCCTATTACGGAGGCGGAGGGAAACTAGTCTGCAAAGTCGATAGCCCAAGTGCCCGTGCCAGTGCCGACATTGAGAAGCTCGAAGCTGTCGGTCGGGCTAATTGGAGACAGAGAGAGCTTGTTGTCAGTAATCATCAGCTGGACATTGTGTAGGAGGTCGAAGGCTTCGTTTTGGGCCGCGTCAATGGGCGCCCAGTATTCAGTCGTAGGGGAGGATTTATAGGGGCGCCCGTGGAGTCTGCGGTAGTTGAAAATGGACGAGTTGAGCGAGTCAGAGGACAACGCAATAGTGCTTCCATCATCATCATTATTAGAGAGTGTGTTTGCTAGGATAGCGGGGATTGGCGTTGTCATTTTGGCTTGTTCTGGCTCGGGGTGTGTTGGTCGTCTGGGAACAGCAAAAATGCGAAGAGCGTAATGACGTGGCCTGGATGAGCGGGTACGACTTGCGAGCCGACAGCGGACGAAGCGTTCTCTTGAGCTCAGGTCAGCGTCGCGGCCCTAGTTGCAGCTTCCAAATGCTGACACTGGAGGCCCGAACTGTTGCCCGCCAATAAAACAGCACAGTCCATTAGCTATTATGTCTACCAGGTAGTCTCTTGCCGACCTGCAACACCTGCATTGTGTGTGTCTCCGACGGACACTGATAACTGGCCTAACCTCCAGGCCTGCTGCAGCTTACCCCGCTGGCAGGGCACTTCCGTTGTTGGCCCGGACTGCCTTCTGTGTCCAAATTTTGCCCAGCCAGCAGTTGGCTTAACCTCATCTTTAGACTCCCATGATCCGACGCCACGACTTTCTATCCGGGCTCTTGGATCGAGCTTGACCAAGCCCTCGCCGTTTTGCTTGCCGCAGCGGCTGTTCCGTTTGGCAATGCATGGCGAAGACGGCCAGGAACCGAGAGTGTGAGTACCCTACCACCAAACTGGGTTGGCGGTTATTCGCGAATTAAAACTCGAATTGTGCGTCTTGGCATCCGGTTTACGCAGCCACAATTGTGGCCAGAACGCAACATGCAGCGCATCTAGTCGACTAGCTACCTAGGTAGGTAGCTAATCAAATTGGATCGGCCATGGCACTAACGGGGAGGAAACCCCCTCAGCCCTTCCTCACCAGTACGCGCGACCTTGAACTGCGGCAAGTTCCGAGGGGCCGTGCAAGCCACCAGCCCTAGCCTAGTCACTGCCACTTCGACAATTCTTCAATGATAGGGTGGGAGCAATCCCTCCCCTCCAACCTCTGGATGCCTTATGAGTTATGCGAGTGTCTCTAGGCTTCAATAAGAAGCGCAGTTCCCAGAAATGGACGTACAGAACCACTGGGATCATTTTCCCTTGACATGCAACAGCAATAGAAGACTGTCTGCGCCAACGGAAATCCGATGCGGCATCACGGCATATCGAGGGAGGAAGACCTCTCGTCGGGGTCGAACATCGCCCTGATACCCCTGGCGCTGAGTAGCCGATACGCGTCGGACCACAACCTTCGGCAGACGCCAAGACGCAACAAGCCCGATTCAAAGCGTCGTTTCCTGGAGCGATGGAGAAGATTCTGGATAGCCGAAATTCTCTGGTGCGTCGTCGGTCTGGGCTCTGGGGCAGCCATAATCACCGTGCTCGCGCAGCACAACGGCCAGAGAGCACCCAAGTGGCCGCTTGGCATCTCTCTCAACACCGTCCTCGCCTTGCTCGCATCCGTCGCTAAAGCATCGCTGCTCATTCCCGTCGTTGAAGGTCTCGGCCAGCTGCGGTGGATCTGGTTCTCCACGAGGGCGCGACCCGTTGACGATTTCGAGCTCTTTGACAGCGCCACGCGTGGGACGCTCGGCAGTCTTCGGCTGCTAGCGGCCAGGAAGGGGGGGGTGCTCGGCTTCGTTGCGGCACTGGTGACGGTGGCGAGCCTTCTGGTGTCGACGGTCACGCAGGCAGCGATCCAATATGAAACACGACCGTATCCTTTTGACAGCGGGGTGCAGACGCCACGTGTCACCGTGCTCAAGTCTGATCGCTTCTTCCTCGACAGTTCCGCGGATACCTACGCCCGCGTGCTCAGCCTGAAGAAGCACATCATGGCCGGCGGCTACTCGCTCGTCAGTGAGCCGCTCAGCCCCGAACCGGTAGGATGCAGCACGGGCGAGTGTAGCTTCCCAGACTTTGTCACCATCGGCATCTGCACTGACGTCGCCGACGTGTCTACATTTCTGAACACGAGCCGGCCGCCAGATCGAGACTGTACGTATCAAGTACCTTGGTGATACCAACTTTCCTTCCTTCCTCCCTCCTCCACCTCGGTCATACAACCAAGGGAAGAGAGACATAATTGACTGCTGTGTCTTAGGGAAAATGCCTGGGTTCGGGTACAACGCCACATGGTCAGCAGCGCTGCCCGGCGGCCAGAACCTGACCATCCCGACCGTCTTTGCCTTCGAATTCTACTCGGCACCCACGCTCGCATTTTCGGCGCTATCGAACCAGAGCTTCGCCGCCGTGTTTCTCGTCTATTCCAATGTGATCGGCCTCGGCCCTGGCTCCAACACTACTACCACCCACGCCTCGAAGGCGAATCCACGCGTCGAATTCCGCGCTGCCGAGCTCGTCTGGTACTGGTGCGTCAAGTCGTACAGCGTGAGCGTGCGCGACGGGCGTACCCGGCGGGTCGAGACGGCGCGCTCGACACGCGTAATCGAGGACACGACGTCCATGTCGCTCGACGTGGCGCGCAACCCGGCCTTTTGGCAGTGCGCATTCCAGCTTTCGCCAAAGCCCTGCGAAGAGACAGCGTGGGGCAACATCACCCTCGCACCGCCGCCGGGGTCCAAGAGCAAAAACGACACGAAGCTGGTGGTGGAAGAGATGACGAGCGTCGGCGTGTCGTCGTTTCTGTCCATGTCGTTCTGGAACGGGGTCAAGGACCCGCTGTCGCGCCCCGCGCCAGGGAGCGCGTCCGAGGGCGTCTTCAAGGCTCTTGGCCGCAGCTTCTATCGGATCCAAGGCGACCTGAGCACGGCGTTTTCGATCAACCTGTGGCAAGACATGACCGGGAAGGTGGATCCTCATTTGCAGATCCCGACCTTGCGGAATCTCACAGCGAACATAGGGCAGGGCATAGAAGACTTGTAGGCTCCCATCTTCATTACACAAAAAAACTTGAATGCGTCTTTTTTCTTCTTCTTTTTGTTTGGGGGGATGCGAGGAGGAGGCTGACTTGTGTAAAGTATCTTATCAGACTGGAGAGTCCACCCGCTGACCGAGGGTCCCGTCAACGGCACTGTGTTCGTCTCGGCCCCGTTTGTGATTATCCGTTGGGGGTGGCTGGCGTATCTGCTCGCCGAACTTGTCCTGTCGAGTCTATTTTTGCTTGCGATTATCACCTGGACCGCGTCGGTCAGAGCGGAGCCGCTGCGCGTCTCGACCCTCGCCACGCTTTGCGCTTTGGATGAATCCACTCGCCAACGGCTCGGCCACCTCGGGGAGTACGACGGGCTGCGCCGACGAGCGGAAGGATTAAGGGTTATGCTTATCGACGGGCCGGATGGCTTGACTCTGCGGCGGCGATGAGGGTGGGTCATTCATCTAATTGTTACGGGCCTCACCAGTATGCCAACAAATGGTTCCACCGTAACTCATGGGTGGTTGACGGATATTTGAGATCTCAAGTACTTGAGGAGGCATCAACTCAGTGGAAAGACATCTAGACAGTTGAGCCTGGTCCGATCCCAGGATTGTCAACCGAATCCAGACTATTATCTCAGATAACAGCACGAAATCAGCCGTCATTGATCAAAATATTCTAGACACCTCTCCTATACGTTCGCTCGTCCCAATCAGACAGATGTTCTGATTAAGTTGTTGTTGTTGTTGTTATGTGAGCGCAGGCTTCTGGTCCTCCTTGAGTCACGTGTTTACACACTTTCCTCCTACCAGACTTACACTGCCCAGTGCAAATGTTCCCTCGCCCACAAATTTCTCGCAAGTTTATTTCTTCCTCTATCATCACTCTCTCCTCAAAAAGCAGCGATTAACATCTTAATATACATTGCTTCCTGACGCAAGTATTACCTATACGATGACATACTAGGTGCAAGAACCGCGGTTATCTAATTCCCTAACGTGCATGATAAGCGAGCGCAACAGACAAGCGAGCGCAACACTTTTCACGCGTTCCACCATTTCCACATTCAACCCTTATTTTCTCTACAACCCAATATGACAGTACGTTCAAACGAAGTACGATTACTTCTGGCCCTCCAAGCTCTCCAAGACGATAAAAATCTAAGCTTACGTAAGGTAGCTGAGATCTACGATGTTGATTATACAACTCTCTTTTACCGGCGCGCCGGTCGGCCTGCGCGACGCGATATTCCAGCTAACTTACGTAAACTTACGGATTTAGAAGAGAAAACGATTGTTTAATATATAATTGAGCTATGTGCACGCGTATTCCATTCCCGGCTTTCGTACGTGGAAGATATGGCTAACCGATTGCTACGCGAACGCGACGCGCCCCCTGTTGGCGTACGATGGGCTTACAACTTTATTAAACGCTAGCTAGAACTCCGGATGCGTTTTACGCGTAAATACGACTACTAGAGGGCTAAATGTGAAGATCCAATAATTATTCGCGAGTGGTTTGCCCTTGTGTATAACGTTAAAGTTAAGTATGGTATCCTCGACGACGATTCGTATAATTTTGACGAAACCGGCTTTATGATGGGTATTATTATCGCCGCTATGGTAGTTACTACCTTTGACGGCTGTAGTAGGGCTAAACAGGCCCAGCCTGGAAATCGAGAGTGGGCAACAGTTATCCAAGGGGTGAACGCTTTGGGTTGGGCTATTCCGCTATTTATTATCTTAGCTGGGTAGTACTACCTCGCTAACTGGTATTAAGAGTGCAACCTTCCGGCCTCCTGGCGTATTGTAATAACCGATAACGGGTGGACTACTAATGAGAAAGGTATGGATTGGATTCGGTACTTTGATTTCTATATAGTATCTCGTACGAAGGGCAAATATCGGCTGCTTATCCTTAACGGCTACGATAGCCACCACTCCGAAGAATTCGAAACCTATTGCTAGGAGTACAATATTATTACACTTTGTATGCCTCCGCACTCCTTGTACCTACTTCAGCCATTGGATATTGGTTGTTTTGGGCCGTTGAAGAAGGCGTATAGCTGCTAAATTGAGCAGTTGATGCGGATGAATATTACATATATTAGTAAGTTGGAATTTCTCTGTGCGTTTAGAGAAGCGTTTTTTGCTTTGATTATAGAAAAGAATATCTAGGGGGGTTTTGCTGGAGCCGGCCTTGTGCTGTACGACCCAGAAAGGGTGATATCTAAGCTAGATGTCCGTATTCGAACCCCAACCCCCCCAGCCTTAAGCCTACGTACAGTACTACCTTGGGTCTCCCAAACGCTACATAACCCTCGAGAGGCTACCTCGCAGTTAGTATTTATCAAAACTCGAATTTCCAACCATTAGGGCAGCTCTCCAACCTTAATGCTAACTGCTGTGGATCGACTGGCTAAAGGTACGATGGCTGTTATGTACGAGGTAGCTTTTCTACGTACGGAGGTCTTAGTACTACGAAAGGCTAATGAGGGGCTTAGTAAGCGACGGAGAGCTAAAAAAATACGTGTGCGGTTTGGAGGGTTACTTACTGTACAAGAGGTACAGGATCTACTGGATTAGAAGGCTGTGGGTGAGTAGTTGGTCCAGGAAATACGACAAAATGGTGGTGGTGCAGGGGGGTTTCGTACGAAGATTCGGTGCTGTGGAGTGTGCGGTAAGCCTGGCTATAATGCACGTACGTGTAAAGAGGCTGTAGAATTGTCTGATTCATCTGTTTCCGATTTAGTTATAGTTATTTCCTAGTATTATGGTTGTGTAATTGAGGATAATTGTGGTGGGGAAGTGGAAAGTGTTGCGCTCGCTTGTCTGTTGCGCTCGCTTATCACGCACGTTAGGTAAACGGCTCGATAACGTAACGGAACCTTATAAATAGACTGCGAGTCTTTACAATTCCTAAGCCCACTTACAAGTTCCTACCCCACGTCAGTTCATTTCCATCAAGCCCTAGCTGTGGAGTCACATAGAAGAAGAAGTGGATCGGCAAACCGATTGACGCCCTCTCGATAGATGCGACCTGGAGGGGTATCTGAAGGAACTCTGTGTAACCTCTGTATGCATAACACAGCCAAATGTAATACAAAAAAAAAGGTATTTATACGCCTTTTAGAGCCTCGTTAAACCTCGCAATTTCATGAATGACTTCCCCCACCTAATTATCTCTTCTTCTTCTCCTGCCGGTTCCGCCGCCTGTTTCGTCTTTGTGATGACCTCAGGTCGCACGAATGGGTCGGAACGGCCCGAAGGATAACTAACCCGCGTAGATATTATGTGAAAGTAGTCTGCACTGTTTCCCCACACGGAGTGCTCACTCTGCTCATTACGCTCACCCGATGAGCAAGACGGGTATGGTGAGTAAGGTACGAGTTTACCTTGGTCTCACGTAGTATAGATACCATCATCGTGCCCACGATGGGTGATGTGAGGGACCAGAAGGGTCCCTCACGTTAGTAATACATTGTTCTTGAGTATCAACAAATACAATCAATCATTCAATTCCCATCAATGCCACAAGAATCCAGAGTGCAGTGTTT
>Ga0247763_1001505_pt1 | contig 13199 bp, 13 predicted proteins | sample UWRJL141409B4_FD_179926 | JGI IMG/M metagenome (GOLD analysis project Ga0247763, IMG submission 179926) | Plant litter microbial communities from Arlington Agricultural Research Station in Wisconsin, United States - UWRJ-L141-409B-4 | ecosystem: Environmental > Terrestrial > Plant litter >...
GACGGCACTGATGACCGGCTCAGCAGTTTCGGCAGACTTCTCATCGACCAGGTCAACCAGCTGCTCTTCGGTGGGGTTGGCGGTTTGTTCAGGTTGTGCCGGTGTCATAGCCTCGGACTCGGGGTCTCCGACCTTGGGCTCAATCGCGGAAGCGCCAGCTTGATCAGCTGCTTCCACGTCGTGGACGGGGTCAAGAGTTGCTTCGCTGCCCTCAATAGCTTCGGAAACTTTTGCTTCGACATCGCCCACCTCAACAAACTGGGCGGGTTCGGGCTTGATAGACTTGTCAAGATTAGATTCAGTCTCGACCGGAGCCACAGTTTCGGGTGTTTCAACAACGGTCGTGGTGGGCTGGAACGCAGTGATTGTTTCTGTTGCCGCCGGCTGCGACTCTTCCTTTTCTGCCTCTAGAGCTTCCTCAGATTCTGCGGGAATATCCTTCACAGGGTCCTTCGTTTTTATCTCTGGGACAGACTCTGCCTCAGAGACTAAAGAATGATCAGCCAAAGCCCGAACTGGAGACATTGATATCATACCTTCAGGAACAGCAGCCATCTCCTCAACATCCCCATGAGCGTCAGTGCTAGACGCTTTGGCTGCCTCCTGAACCGGAGCAGCTTGCTCTGGCTCCGCCTCCTCGGCGTTATTCTCGTCTTGTTGTACAATTACAGGAGCGACAGTCGGCTCCGGGGTATCATTAAGGGTATCATCGGGGGTATCATCTGTTGTTGCCAGTGTCGCTTCGGGTCTATCCTGGCTTCGCAAATCCACAACCGCCTCCGTTGGTTTCGAAATGCTTTCCGCGCCCTCCTCCACCTCCGCGCCACCTCCAGGGGTATCAAGAAACTCAGGGACCTCACCTTTAGCCTTCTCAGCTGCCTTCTCCTCGCCAGGAATTGGTCCAACTGTATCTTTGGCCTCGTCCGCTTCGTCTGCTAGGGTTTCCTTTGTCGCAATAGGCTCTGTTTCTTCCTTCTTTAGGGGTTCAGGGGTATCTTCGGCAACTTCGGCCGCGTCAGGGGCACTGCTGTGAGATTCCTTAGTATCCTCAACGACAGCCTCCGTCGTCTCCTTGGGCTCCGGCCCAGCAACGTCTGCCTTCTCAACTGCCGCAGGCTGCTCGACTTCAGCAGGCACGGCAACAGTCTCGGCAGTGGCCTCATCGACCAGTGGCTTTTCAACTTCAGTCGGTTCCGGAGCAGCGGCCTTCTCCTCGCCAGGGTTCAATTCTTCTTTCGTGTCCTGTGCCTCGGCTGCTTCAGAAATTGGTGCCTCAGCGACGTCCTGTGCTTTGGCGGATTCCTTCTTCACCTCAGGCTCTACAACAGCAGCTGAGGTCTCCGCCTCTGCTTCGTCAGCCACCACAGCCTTTTCCATAACCTCAGCAGGGGGTTCAACGGCAGGCTCAGTGGCAGGCTCAGTGGCAGGCTCAGCGGCGATAGGCTCATCCACAACAGTAGGAGCCTCCAAAGCCGCGGGTTCCTCAGTGATAGTAGCCTTCTCAGCCGTCTCGGGCTCCGCAGTAGTGACAGGTTCTGCAACTACGGGTTCGTCAGCAACAGCTGGAGCATCCACGTTCACGGATTCATCGACGACAACAGCATTCTCAACAACTTCAGGCTGTGCTACAGATGGCTCCTCCTTCTGCGACCCGGCAGGTTCGGGCACTGCCAGTGATTCCAGCGCCTCAACGACAGCGGCGGGTTCCTCAACAGCTGCGGGCTCGGCGGCCGGTGCCTGCTCGAGTGCAGATGTGCATTCATTGACAGGCTCAACTGAAGCAATATCAGCCAGAACGGTGGCCTCCTCGGCAGATTCCGAGGTTTCCTCGGCAGCGTCAACAGGGGCAGCAGCTTCGGTTGTCTCTTCACTCGTAACAGAGGCGTCGGTCGTTTCAGCAGGAACAACAACAGGAGCTTCAGCAACCTCTTCCTTCGCTTCGGCTTCACCATCCGCCTTGGCTTCAGGCTCCGTAGAGACTTCAGCTGCCTTGTCAACAGTCTCAGTCTCGGGCTCAGCCAGTCTGGTCTCAATAGCGGCGGGTGCCTCTTCCGACTTGGCTGGCTCCTTATCGTCCGCTTCATCAGCTTCAGGAACCTCGGCTGCAACCGGGACGAGAGCATCCTCCGCTTTGTTCGGCACAGTTTCTGTGGCCTCCGTAACAGGAGTAGAGTCAGGAACGGCTGCCTCGGGCTTTGTCTCGACTTCGGAGGGAACCTCCTTGCTCGATTCCACCGTGTCAGTTTCCTGGGATGACTCTGCCACAGGCTCAGGAACAGCTTCAGCGACCGCTGGCGTTTCGGCAGCCGTTACTGCCTCTATTTCAGACATGGCCTCAGCGGCAGCGGGAGACTCAGAGATGTCCTCGATCGTCGATATGACGGGCTCCTCAGCCTCAACCTTGACAGGCTCGGCAACCGGCGCTTCATCTACTTCCGGCTTCTTAGCCTGGTCATCGGTTTCAGTCGACTCCTTGGTTTCAACAGCCAGCTCAGGGTTGCTAATTTCGGTTGCATCAACAGCCTCGACCTTAAGTTGTTTTGCGGGCTCGTCTGTAGGCTCCTCCGCCTTCTCTATGACTGGTGCTTCGATTGTCTCCGCAACCTTGGGTTTGGTGTCATCTGCCTCTTCTGTTTGCTCAGCCGCAGCCGGCTTTGACTCTTCGGCCTCAATTACCTTGGCAACAGGCTCTTCGGTATCGGGTTCCTTCGTCTCCGCAACGGGCTCAGCTGTGGCAGCATCGGCTTCAACCTTTGGCTCTGTGGTTTCTGCAGAGATAGCCAGAGTGTCCTCCATAGTCAGATTATCATCCGCAGGATCGCCAGTTGCAGGCTCTTCCACGACAGGAGCCTCGGTGGTCTCGGGAGTAGCATCAGGGGTGGCCAACACTGGTTCGGGGGCCTTGACGTCATCTACGACAGGTTCACTGATAACAATTAGTCAAGTTCATGGCCAAGAAAGCGCCAGTCTTACATTGTAGCAGGCTCAGCTGCAGGCTCCTTGGGGGTCTCAACAACAGTCTCGACCTTAGCCTCGTCTTCGACGACCTTCTGGTCCGCCTCGGGCTCTGACTTGTCCGTAATAACGCCTTCAACAGATTCACTGAACATTGATTAGCCACAGGAATTCTGTGCGCAATTTGACTGCTTACGTCTTGGCCTCAGGCTCGACAGCCGGCAATCTGGTCCCAGCAAGTTCCGCGGTCGCATCGACTTTCTGGGCCTCCTCCGTTATGGGTGTTTCCTCCTTCGCCTCTCCAGAAGCGACAACTTCAGTTGCGACCTCAGGAATGAGCTCAGAGCCGTTCTCCGAGACAGCTTCGGGGGCCAGGTCGGAGGTAGGCTCGACGGAAGCAGCCTTCTCGTCCGCGGCGCCTAAAGTAACAGCTTTCTCGTCTGCCACCGTCTCGACAATGGCAGGCTCAGTTGCCTTAGTCTCTTCGACTTCGACGGCCGCTGGTGTCTCCTCTTTGACTGCTTCAACCTCTGTAACTGGCTCGACAAGCTCCGTGCCGTCGGCAATAGCCTCGACTTCGGTCGCCGCTAGCTCGGGTTCGTCTGAAGTAGAGGCGTTGGAAACAGCGGTGACAGGCTCCTCTGTCTTCTCGGGTTCCTCCGCTACTACATCCTCGGCCTGCTTAGGAGTGTCAACCGGCTCCGGCACAGTTTCTTGTGTGACCATAGCGGGAGCTTCGTCCTCTGCCGGAAGGGCTTCGGATTCCGGCTTGGAGGTTTCAGCAACTTCTACCTCTGCCGCGGATTCTACCACAAGAGCAGATTCTACGGCTTCTGGCTTCGTCTCCGGCGCCAAAGTGGCGTCCGCCTCCTCGGACTGTGGTGCAGGTGTGCTTTCAGGCTCAACGGGCTCAGGAGCAAGAGTTGCATCTGTGGCTGTATCGGTAGACCCTTCAGGAACACTAGATGCATCGGGCTCGGCGGACTCGGTGACAACAGTCTCCTCTGGTTTGTCGGATTCCGGTACAGTATCCGCTGTGGGCGACTCAGAAGTGACCGCAAGTGTCTCGGGTTCGGTAGCAGACTCGGGAGAAGATTCTGTGGTTGCCTCCGGAGCTGTCGCAGCGGTAAGGTCTTCAGGTTCAGCGGTCTTGAGATCAGCCTTGGTTTCAGCCTCAGCCGGTTCGGCGGTGACAACCTCCTTGTTAAGAGCGGGTTCTGCGGTCGCAGCCTCGGATTCTGTCGGGGCAGCGCTGTCTTTGGGCTGGGGCTCCTCAGGTGATGCCTCGGCCTTGGTATCTTCGCTCACGGCGCCGTTGGTCGCAACAATCGGAGACTTAGCGTCGTCGGAAGCCTCGGATTTAGGAGGAGACTTTGCGTTCTTATCTTTCTTGCCCTTACCCTTCTTCTCCTCTTTCTTGCTCTTGTTCTTCTTGCCCTTCTTGGGGGACGACCATTCATCCTCCGGTTCAGCCTCAGCCTCGGCTTGAGCGGGTTGTGGCTCGGGTTCTGCCGCCGGCTCTGGCTCTGGCTCTGGCTCGACGGGTTCAGCCTTGACGGCTTTCCCCTTCTTGCCCTTGTTCTTCTTACCCTTCTTCGGAGACGACCATTCCTCAAGTTCGGCTTCGGCCTCAGCCTCGGCTGGGGAGGGTTGTGGTTCAGGTTCTGGCTCCTGTGTGGGCTCCGCTTCGGGCTCTGGTTCAGCCTTGCCACCCTTACCCTTCTTATTCTTTTCCTTCTTCGCTTTCTTGCCCTTTGCCGGAGTGGGCGAAGTGGGTGATGCTACCTCCTCGATAGGCTCGACATCATCCTCTTGTTGCTCGACCACCGGGTCTAGAGGGGCAGTCTCCATTTGGGCGGCTTCCAAGGACTCCTTGGATTCGGCAGCCTCACCTATGCTACATATCAGCGCGAGGCCCATCTTATAGGATCGGACACGCGTAACTCACCGTTGTCTACCTCTTCTCCAATCTCGTCCTCCGAGTCCGGTGGCGGCTGGAAGTACTTGACGGGCGCATATTGGGTTACCTGGATAGAACTAACGTCGGCACACTGGACCTTGGACCAATCAATGTTCGCCCGGGATGGGCAGAACTCAACATCATCTGGGTTGTTCATACTTGTGGGACCTCAACCTGTGCCTGGTCGGAGGGGATCTCGACGGTAAGGGCCTGAGGGGTGTTCTTATTATCCTCCATGCAGAGCTATCTCGTTCCGGGCCTTCGGAAAGCTGCAGATGACCACTCAAACCGAGGTGGGACCTTGGGCCGTGGTTGGCGGGATGCGAAACGTATATCTAATAGTATATGCAGAGGGTGCGTGAGCGCCGCAGGTCCTTCGGATGTTACGTCCTGTGGTTGGCCGCGGGCTGGTGTGTTGGGTGCGTTTTTTTGTTAAACGTGGGCAACTCCGGGAGCTGTCTTGGGGTTGAGAAAATTGGGGATATCGTGGGTCTCGGTCTCGAAAGCGCTGCGGCAGCACAAACAAAAAGCGGAAACAATTTCACGTTCAGCCTCCCGACGCGCAGGAGAGACGTGCAGAGTAAAAACTACGAGTGCAGAGAGAGATGATTGACGGGGAAGAGGGGCGTCCTTGAGAAAAGAGCAAGCAGCATTGGATCTTGGCAGAGCAGGAGTGAGAGACATGGAGCACAAGCAAGCATCCCACCTGCCCGCTCGGTACGACCTGGACCCCCGTCAACACCAGCACCAACCCCACGGAGGGAGAGGACGCAATGCGGCCGGCGTTTTTAGCTCCATCAAACATTGGCCCACGCAACATGCAGTGGCGCCACGTCGACACGGGGTTGGACAGCACGCCAGCAATGAGCAACCGCACGCCGGCATCGACGGGACACGGCTCTGGGGATGCAACAGAGCGAATTGTGAATGGCGGCCCAACGACCAACGAGGCAATTAGACTAGACCGATAGGGCAGATACCGCGCTGGAGCCCGAGCCATTGAGCGAGATTGGTCCGAATGAGAGGACATCAAGCGGCAAAGATTGGCAGCAGGAAAAAGCCGTGCAGCTGTGACACACCACGTTACTGAGCACCGTCTTTCTGATTGACCAGCCGATATCACTTCCCCCCGCTGGCCATTCGCAGCGGCGCGGGCAGCATTGCGAGCTCCGCGCAGCTTTCTCATGGTGGTCATCTCGAATTGAGCGCAATGGACCCTTTCGGCATCCCGCCGGTGCCTGGATTGGGCGCATGCTGTCATGGCGGATTATGGTAACCGGTACCGGCTCACTTGCGGGATGCGTGGCCATGCTGCTGGTCGCCAGAACTTGCAGAGGGCAATGCAACTGAAGAAAGTGGGAGCACCCGTCCCGGCCTCTGGTCGTGCAGATGGTGCAAGCTGGCGCGAGCTACGTGGTGGTTGTTTTTTGGCTTGTCGTTTGTGGAGATCCATGCAGGCAGGGATGTTTTGCTAACCGCTACGGCAACTGGACCTAGCCAGCGAAACCGAAATCGGTACGTGGGGCAGGCGGCCAGCGAACAAGCGACCAGCGAAATTTTCCATTGAGCTCTTTGCGGCCCATCGGCGATTCGCCGTCCCTCCAAATACACGGCTTACTACGAAGATTGACCTGTGACATCTGACCATGAGGGAAATAACGCATTGTCGAATGACGAGGCAAACCTCTGTGTGATTTTCGACTGTTAGGGCAGGAACGAAAAGTTGCCTGACCGCTAGTGGATTTGCGCTACGCTCCGACCCACTTCCGATGTCCCGAGCTAACAGCGCTTGGAGGAACGTCGGGGACTTCATACCCCAGACGCCATGGGTTCTTTGCAAATTGCACTAAGAGTGACAGTGCTCGTCACCAGCCTCGCCCAGGAAAATGAAATTAGCAGTGAGGTTGGTGACGGCCGACACTGGTGTCCAACGATTACTACTTGCCTCGGTCAAATGCTGCACTTGACCTTAGGCATCGACAGGCGATGATAACCAGCACATCCCGGAGCATTCGTGAGACAAAATTATGCGGTGAAGAAAGCTAAGGTGCAGGTCACTGTACCTGCCGGCTCACCCTGACTTGATTGTAGATCCTGTACCAGGTACTCAATTGCAATCAAAGCTGATTCCAGCGGACCCCGGGAAAGATTGCCATGACTGGATCAACCATGGGAACACTGTTCATAACATCGTCAAATATCTTCCTAGCCATCTGTCATCCAATCCGAGGAGCAACTGGAGCAACAGCGAAGCGGGGCTCATTGTACCCAGCCTCGTCTCGCCGGCCCAGGCGTTGACGAGGCTGGGGAAAAAAAATCGAGATCTCCACACCGAACGGGTCGCCTTCGATAACGCCAAACAGCAAGTTGACCAAGCCGAATCCGTCAAAGGCCAAGCGGAAAGGCTCCAATGACAGTCCATGACAAACGGCGGTGAAGACCACACCTTGCACACCTGCCCTGGTCATTCCATCGCATGACCCTCAGGCAAGTCGACAGAGTGGATCCAACGCTCGTGCAGCTCACGAACTCCCGCAAACTCCTCACAGCGGAAAGCCGGGAGAAGATATCGGGAGGATGACAGAGCCGCACGCTTTGCATTGCAGAAGTGCCATGTGGTGGTTGATCTAGTTCGACATGGTCCTGCGCGACCTCACTCCTCTGGAAATGCATATGTGACCCTCAAAACGCCAGCGCCACCATGGTACTCGAAAAGGTTCGAAGGACCGTGTCTCGTAACAATCCACAGACGAATGACATCCACCACGTAACCCTCTGCCCCGTCGTCCTTGGAATCCCCAGTCCAATTCGCGACCACCCGGCAGTTGTCCGCCCGCAAAGCAAACGAAGATTGCAATGCAGTCCCATTACCCCTGTCCCGATAGCCATCCCTCGGCCCAACGACCTTCGCCAAGACTTCGTCCTTACATGGCCATCTCGGCTTGTAGCTTCTTGAGCTCTGCTTCTTCGTCATCCTCCTCGATCGCCGGTGCCTTCCCTTTCGCTACACACCGTCAGCCTCGAATCAGCACTTGGGTTCGAAAAATCTTACGCTCCGTCTTTCCAACAGCTGGCAGCCGATTGATTGCATCTGAAACGGGCACAGTCCCAGTCTCCAGCATCTTCTGATCCAACTCCTCTTGGCGGAGAGCATCCAACTCGTCCTCGAGATCCGCCTCGTCAACTTGGTTAAACATGTTGTTGTTGTTGATAGCATCCACAATCTCCTCGCTGAGCGCGTTCTGTTCCTGAAGTTTTGCCCTGCAAGCCCGTTAGCCAGCGCCCCGGACGCGAGGCAGAACACGTACATGGTCTCGTCGACCTTCTCTGGTGTGAGCTTCCCGTGTATCGCCTTCATAGCCTCACTTGCCCTCTCCATCGCGGCAAGTGTTTCCCGGTTAATGTTCGCCGACTCGATAGCGTTGATCTGTTGCTCGAGGGTCCCGATCTGGCCCAAAGTCTGATCAAGAGAGTGCTCGTGTTGTTTCTTGCGTCGCAGTGCCGCCTTCGCCGCTATCGCGCCCACCAAGGTTAGCTAACCATCTCAGGATCCTGGGCAGACGTCGACATACCATTCTTGTTCGTGTTGACATGTTTCCGCGCCAACGCATCCTGCTCATCTATCTGGTTTTGGAGGTGCTTTTCGCGCTTCTGTAGCATCTCCAGCTGCGATCGCAGGGCAAGGATGGCATTCTTGGGGCTATCTTTCCGCTTCGCGGCGGCGGAACCGCCAAAGAGGGTGCTGGGCCACCATCCAGACATAGCGATGGTTGCGTATTTTTCGAGTTAAAAGCAAGGACTTGAATGTAGTGAGCCGGTTGGTGAGAATGCTCAAGGTTGGATCTAGTGCGCAGGTGACCAAGTTGAGTGATGACGCCTCCCCTAGGATGGCGGGGTCGCAGCCTGACCAAACCTCGCACGCACCGCTAGGCGTCCTCTGGCAGCCGACGCAGGCAGTCGGACTTTGAAGTAGTGAATGATGGGCTGAGGAAGGTCGGAGGCCAGAGAAGAATTTACCGAATGATGGCACAGGCCGTCTACGAGTTCTATCGTCGAGTATGATGCAAGTCGTTTACAGGTTCCAGCAAGATCTCCCAAACCAGATGACAGGCTAGCGTCGTCCTGCTGCGGTAGCCACTAAATGCCGGAGTTCACCCGCGGACATCATGTGATTCGCCTGGCGGGGGTTGACTAAGCCAGCAGCTCATAGTGCGTGACAGGCCCCGCGCGGAGCTGAAGGTGAGACTAAAGGGCAGCAAATCCTGCAGCAGTCGCAAGAGATCCGCAATGTGAGTTGGTCAATATGTCCAATGGTCCGCCAGCTTCGCGGCTCTATCTCCTTTCATCACTTCCGTCAACCGAAGTTGGCGAAAAAGTGAGATTTCTTGGATGGTGAGCACCGTGCGAGGGCTTTCATCTTAGCCCTCATTGAACTCCTCAGCTCTCACACGTGCATCGCATCCAGCTCTCCAACAAGCTTGGATCTATCATTGACCCGAATGCCCGTCACGTAGCCTACTATTGACGCCTTATTTCCGTCTTGAATGCTAATACGCAGAATAGTGTTGCTTCCTACAGTCCAGTTTCGGCCACTCTGGAGCTGCTTCATCATAGGCCCGAGGATGTCATGCCAACCCGTGCTCTAGTCAACGTGGACCTGCTCCTCGACTGTCTCGGGCCAAAGCAGACGCGCGTGGGAGAATGGGTGAATGTTATCGGCTACATCAAATCCATCACCAACGGCAGAGGAGCGTCGGGCACTAGGACGTCGAGCGTGCACGTCCAAGCACTCCTGGTGTGGTCGGCTGGCAGTGTTGACGTGCAGCGATACGAGGCAGCCGTGAGCGAGATGGCGTCTCGGACGACTAGAGCAAGTGGCGATATTCCCTCGGACGCGCTGCTACGGTCCCGGAGATAGACTTAATGCGTGCCTCACGGTCCAGCTCACCAGCAAATGTCGTCGGGGCTGGGAGACAGAAGCATATCTACCAGTTACCACACACCCACGGACAAATCCTCGTTCCGCCCCTCCATCGGAAGTGCAATTTTGAGCTTCGACTCGAAACGTCTGGCGGCATGAGGCAGCATTCCGACTGAGTGCAACGGCATATGTCGCGGCACCCCTACCGCAACGCGACTCGGCCGTATCGGCACTGCCGCCTGCGCGTCATGGGATGAAGTCTAGCCAACGACTGAGGTTTGCCGACTGTGTTTCACTTGCGTTGATTGGGCTGAAATATCCCGGGAGGTCGGTTGCGGCCATTCGGACGCTGCAGCTTATCAGCCACTGCAAGAATACCACACGAAATCGATGCGCCCTCTGAACTTTGTCACCAAAGACGCTGGCTCAGGACGGCACAACTCTCGGATCGGGAATGCACGGTTTCCGGATGAAGAATGCAATTGGGCTGTTTTTGGCAGACCGCTCAAAACCCGGCTAGCCACCCCCCCCTTCTCTGTATGCACAACCCGACATGTGTATGCAGTTATCCGCCGAAGATAGGAAAATGCGGACCATTGGGCTCACGCACCGCCAGCTGGCGCAATATCGCTGGTCGGTCTCCAAAATCAACGCTGCCATGCTTCCACCGATCCAATATTCCCCCCATGCGTCCCCCAACGACCACCACTCCTTCGCCATCTCCACCTCGGTCACGGCCCGGCAGCTAGTGGCTTGGTCCGCTATGCTGGTGCATAGCAGACTCTATGCAACATCCCCTCCAGACACATGGTGCAGTCCTATCCAACAATTTCCTCTCGGGCCTATGCATCCCCGAGTCTCTCATCGACGCCTGTCGTCTTGCCCGCTGCTGCGGTGGCGGTCGTCCTTCCTTCGCCTCGACGATCCAGCTTTGAAAATTACCACTGGTTGGTGGAGCGGTCGTTTCAAAGGCTTAGATGAGCTGCCAGACGCTCGGGCAGCCGCCTGCTTCTCCCACATCTCCTTGGACTTGACGCAAAGGTCGTCAATCTGCTCCTGGACGCAGAAAGTCAGTCTCATGCACCATAAGGCAGCCGCCCTCGTCCGAGCTTACATCTGTCAAGCATGGTCCGGGTGTCGTGATAAGAAAGCCGGCTTCTCCCTGCAAAACGAACATGTACAGTCAGCCGGACTCACGCTCGGCCGGTCATGATTTTGGTACCTCGCAAGTATAGGGCCTTACGGTAGCCTCAGGCCCTAGGTAACACTGGATCTCTTGGGTGATGACCTTTTTGCTGATGTCCAAGTGGGGTATCCAGTACTTATTCATTGATGTGGACGACATGCTGCTCTGGTGCGTTTCGGGTTCGGACAAGGTGCGGAACCGTTGATTGAGAGTCTAAAGAGCCGGCACCCCGAGTTTGAGGGCCCCAGAAGAGGAGCCCTTATTTATGTTTGGGAAAAGACGCTCCCCCTCGGCTGGGTCCCAGTCGTGTTTATGATTGCAGAGAGAGGCTTCTGCCGTCCAAAAAAAGTCACCAAGTATCCTTTCCTGGCCCACACACCGCCAGATTGAGATCCAGCCACTGAGAGGTCGAGCTGCAGAGCTACGATGCAACATTGGAGTGCTGCGAGTGTGTCCGAGTGACTGGTGCTCATGAACCCCGCGGTCCGCCTCACTTTTGACCTTTTCGGGCACCACGCCCACTCATAGCTCGAGAGCCACCGACTTCCCCCTCGCCGACATTGCTAGCTTCTGCTCACCTGTTCTTGGCCCCCGCTCCGGGGAAGAGAGGGGACAGAATCAGAGCAATTTTCACCGCATCTGCCGCTCTCCTTTGACCGACGCTCCCATCTGGGAAGAGATCGAGGATCGAATGCAAAACAGTTTCGAGATGCCATCTCCCCATACCCAACCAGCGCGACAGCCCATTCGCCATTTTCTAGCCCACAATCCGGTGACATAGGCGAGATGCAGCCCTATCAGGTCGCCATCCGCCCATCCACCCTCGAGTTGAGGGAGCCAGCGATGGTTGAGGCCTCATCTTACCCTTTTGGATGCATCATCAATCAATCACAATTCTGGGGTGAAAGCAGGGAGGATTAGGTTACTAGGTCGTCAAATCCTGATTTTCCCTTTTTTTTTAACCCTTTCTTTTCTTTTCTCGTCTTTGTCCTCTCTCATCATCCCGTTCAGCCTCCCATGGACATTGATTGGGCTTTTTCGTTCTCGTGTGCAGATCAAACTCCCCATTTCATCACACCACTTGACCACGCAACTCTCGATATTTTTTTTTAGTATTTCCCTTTTGCCACCCTTCGCCTCGTCCCGAACTGCTGGGGGGTCGGGGGCGATTACCCAACTGCAAAGGAGGGAAATGATTTACGAAGATTCGTAAACTCGTGGCAGCGCCTTTTTGGAGCTTGGAGCACTGATGCCGCATTCGTTTGGGGGGTTCGCGCTGGTCATCTCCCGATCTGTGCAGGGGTTGGACGATGGATCTTGCGCGTGGCTTCAGCCTCGTCGGAGACAAGGGGCATGAATGACCAGCGGATGACGAGGCCAGGTCTGCTCTCTAGAGTCCCTTGCTACCACCCTAGGTATCCTCCCTGTCCGGTTGCCTTTTCTTCCTTTCTCTCGGCGGTGTAGCTAGTTATTGCGCGGTTGCTGCAAACTGCAATGCAATGCGACACGGGGATAAGTTTGAGTTCCCTGGTTTGGTGGAAACGAACCTGGGCGGCTGCAGTTCACCTCCCCGAATCAAAATTGTCTCGGCGGGTTCATTTAGGTTACCACCTCCATCGGTCGCTGTTGGCTGTTGGGTGTGCAACAAGCAACAATCAACAGGCAATTTCCGGCTTCATGTCTTTCGGTGGTATTGTGGTTCAGCCACGAGCTGAATTGAACTCCTCCCCTCTTCCGCGCCCACCACTCCCCCCCCCCCAGTTTTCCTGCCTGCTGTGTTACATTAGGTATATGGGCTCGGAAGGTCCGCTGACACCCTCGACTTGCCCTGGATGCTGTGAGGTGGCGCAGGTCGGGTGTTTTCATTTTTCTGTCGCTCCTCCTTCTCGGCTAGATAGGTAGCTCGGACAGACAGACAGCCTGCACCGTGTAAGTGGTAGGGAACATGAGCGTGTAGTAGTGCAGGTAGCAACGGGGCGGGTGTCGGGTGTGACACTTGGACTGGCACGACGGTCAATGGAAGAAGCAGAATCTGTTTTGGCAAATAAATGGCTCGTCCGAAAGTCCCGGACAAAAAAATACCCACACGTCATGTTCTCTCGGTGTCCCGGTGTATGTAGATGCGGGATTTGTGGGCCTGCAACTCGGAATAGCCCCGGTTCACCCATCGAGCACAT
>Ga0247763_1001508_pt1 | contig 13172 bp, 7 predicted proteins | sample UWRJL141409B4_FD_179926 | JGI IMG/M metagenome (GOLD analysis project Ga0247763, IMG submission 179926) | Plant litter microbial communities from Arlington Agricultural Research Station in Wisconsin, United States - UWRJ-L141-409B-4 | ecosystem: Environmental > Terrestrial > Plant litter >...
TTCCCCAGCTGCCAGCACTGCCCAACCTTTCTTCTAACAGGATATCCTTCCTCAACAACGAGAGTGACACGTTGGGCTCGGATGAATCGACGCTCAAGGCACTAGAATCGCGGCCCGTGTCGATGCAATCGCTGCCCCAGCGTAGCATGCGGCGCTCTGGAGGCCTGGGCCGGATGAAGTCCATCAGAGAAGTGGCGCGCGGCGCGCACGAGGCCAACAAACGCTTTACTCAAACGGCGGCCCATATTGGGCCGGAATCGTCGGTGGCGCGCCAGAATACCAACAGCAACCTGATGCGACGCAAGAGCACCAAGATGTTTGGTCACAGCATTGTGCAGGTGCAGCCGGGGCGCGGCTCGCTGCACATGGCCAGCATGGGGCTCACGACGGTACCGCAGGACAGTCTGCCGGGCCAGGAGGACCGGGATAGTCTGCCTAAGCGGCAGACGACGTTCCGCTGGTTCAAGGGTCAGCTCATCGGCAAGGGCACGTTTGGTCGCGTCTACCTGGGCATGAATGCCACAACGGGCGAGTTTCTGGCTGTCAAGGAGGTCGAGGTCAACCCCAAGGCGGCACAGGGCGACAAGAAGAAGATGCAGGAGCTGGTGGCGGCGCTAGATCAGGAAATCGACACGATGCAGCACCTGGACCACGTCAACATTGTGCAGTACCTGGGCTGCGAGCGCAAGGAGACGAGCATCTCCATCTTCCTTGAATACATCTCGGGTGGCTCCATTGGGTCGTGCCTGCGCAAGCACGGCAAGTTTGAAGAGCCCGTAGTGGCCTCGCTGACGAGGCAGACACTGTCGGGCCTGGCGTACCTGCACCGCGAGGGCATCCTGCACCGCGACCTAAAGGCCGACAACATCCTTCTGGATCTAGACGGCACGTGTAAGATCAGCGACTTCGGTATTAGCAAGAAGACGGACAACATCTACGGCAACGACAAGACCAACTCGATGCAAGGCAGCGTCTTCTGGATGGCACCCGAGGTGATCCGGTCCCAGGGCGAGGGCTACAGCGCCAAGGTGGACATTTGGTCCCTGGGCTGCGTCGTGCTCGAGATGTTTGCTGGCCGCCGGCCCTGGAGCAAGGAGGAGGCCGTCGGTGCCATTTACAAGATCGCCAACGGCGAGACGCCGCCTATCCCTGATGAGATCCGTGAGGAGATTTCGCCCATTGCAATCGCATTCATGCTGGATTGCTTCACCGTGTAAGTCTTTTTGTGCGGCGTGTTTAGAGTCTTTGTTACTCCCTGGAGCAATGACTAACGAGCTCCGAAACAGGAGCCCAACCGAACGGCCAACAGCCGACGTGCTGCTGTCTCAGCACCCCTTCTGCGAGCTGGACCCGAACTATAGCTTTTTGGACACGGATTTGTACGCTAAGATCAGGGGAACCTATTGATTTGCGGCCCGCAACCTAGTTCTCAAAGGTTCTACCAGTCTTGCTAGGGCAAGTGTTGCATCCTCGATGTAGTTTCTGTTTTTCTGTATAAATGGCCATTTGCAAATGAATGTTGCCCACCACCCATCGTGACCTTCGAGCATCTTTTGTCCTCCACTGTTACTATCCATGAGCCGGGTGTCGTACCTTCCCACGGCTACGAAGTGGGGTTTGCCTCACTGGGAAGCGGGGTGCAGGTACCGAGCAGCATCGGTCACGAGCCACATATGTTACAATACCTAGTTGATTAGGGATAACTGCCATCGGCTCTTGCTCGACAAAATACCCGGACAGCCGCACTCAAGCACTTTACTCGACCGTCGCACCGTCAACCGTGTCCACTTTCTTCTCGATGCGGAGATGCCAAGACCGCCGACGCTTGTCACCAGGATTGGTTGTGGACAAGGCAAGCCATACTCTTGGCATCAGCGTTGCCGCATAGCCGCCTGTGCTTGTTCCTTCCATTGTGAAATGCTCCCTGCGGTGCCCCCTTTCGTGATGCTTATGCCGCCCTCTCGCCCTCCTGGGGAGGTGGGTAGTCTCTCTCAATCTCTCTCGCTGGTGCCTGCACAACTTGTATTCCCATCCTTAGCTCTGTAACAGTCTTTCTCGTCTCTCGTTTCGGCTGACAGACGGCTCGACAATAACGGGCAACCTTTGTTTCTCTCTCTTTGCGAGGTGTTGGAATTCTCGTGGTCGATCAAATTTACCCCTGTCGCGAGACCTTCAAGAAAGGCGTCGCCTAGCTACTCGTTGCTCCGTCGCGCTGCAGCACTGCACTCCGCCAACCCCTCACCCAGCGCACCACGAGGCCTCATCGAACTCCACTACAGCCTACGCCTAGCCATGTCCTCGTCCCCGAGTGTGTCGAATCTGAAAGTATATCGTTAAACGAAATCTAATCGCGCGAGCTCCGAATCCCCATTCCCCCGAGCCATCCCTTCCATATAGGAAGCATCGGCCGCCCGCAGCGCGTGCCAGCTTCAAGATGCCTCGTCTCAGAAGGTATCGCGTGTTCTTCGTCTTCGCCCTCATCGTCCTCGCCCTGTTGTACCACGTATCCAGAAATTCGCAATGGGAGCGCACTCCTTCGGTTCACTTTCCAAAGCCGAGCAAGCCCAAACCTGCCAATGATAATCATGCCCATGAAGCTCAGAAGCTACCGGCGCAGAAGCCTGTTCAACAGCAGCCAGCCCCACCGAAGCATGCGCCGAAACCCACAGCTACGATCACACCGGGATCCAACGGCGAGCCGACGATCAAGATCCCCAAGTTGAAAGAGACCAACGAGGTCCAGGGCGCGTACCGTCTGCCCACAAAGGCGCCCACAAGGGCAAAGACAAAAGTCCCTCCTGCGAAACCCACGACCAAGCCTGCCGCGGTGCCGGGCTCGCGGCCGGGCAGCGGGCATCATCACAACGAGGACAAGAAATTGGGAGACGGCGAGCTTCGTTATGCCGATTGGCCAAAGCCTACGGATTCAGACCCCGATGCCACGTCCACGGTCGTGTACTGGACGAAGCCATATGAATTCTTTCCCATTCCTGAAGAGTCGCTCATCATGCTCCCAACTGGCAAGCCCAAGCCAATCCCGATGGTACAATATGATTTCAAGCCAGAATCCGATGTGGCTAAAGGACGACGCGAGAGCCGTCTGTTGAAGATCAAGGCCGAGGCGAAGCGGGCTTGGACTGGCTATAAGCGCTATGCGTGGATGCACGACGAGGTCAAGCCCGTAACCAAAGGGACCCACGATCCCTTTGGCGGCTGGGCCGCTACGCTTGTTGACTCACTTGACACTCTTTGGATCATGGGTATGAAGGAAGAGTTCGATGAGGCCGTAGAGGCCGTTAAGCAGATCGACTTTACCACAACATCGCACCGACCTGATATCCCTGTTTTTGAAACTATTATCCGCTATTTGGGTGGTCTCATTGGCGCGTACGATGTGACCGGAGGCCACAAGGGCGAATACCATATCCTGCTGGACAAGGCTGTCGAGCTGGCCGAGGTCTTGATGAGCGTCTTTGACACGCCCAACCGTATGCCCATCCTCTATTACTATTGGAAGCCGGCCTACAACCAGAATCCCAAACGCGCCAGCACAAACTCTGGAGTGGCCGAGCTTGGAACTATGAGCATGGAGTTTACACGCCTCGCCCAGCTGACAGGTAAAAACAAGTACTACGATGCAATCGCTCGCATCACCGACGCGCTAGAGGATCTTCAGAACCGACCAGGCGGAACTGCGCTCTCCGGCATCTTCCCGCAGAATCTGGATGCCTCTGGCTGCAACCGGACCGCCGCCGAAGAACGAAAGAAAGCGCGGGCCAGCGAAGTTGCGCGTAAGCAGGCAGAAGCGGCCGCCGCCAAGAAGCATGCCGAAGACGATGAGCCTCAGGGATACACATCAGCCAACGGGGACAACCTCAAGATGGATTCGGACGGCGATAGCAAAACGAATCTTGCATTCGAGGTGCAGCCTGGTAACCATTATCCTGGTCCTCACCGTCTCGCGAAGCGGGACTACTTCAACCCTCCAGGCCAGAGTGAAGACTCCGAGTGTGTGCCTCAGGGCCTGACGCGTGCTGGATACGGCATGGATTCGTACAGCATGGGTGGCAGTCAGGACTCTGCCTACGAGTATTTCCCCAAACAGTTTCTGCTCTTGGGTGGACTAGTCGACCAGTATCGCAAGATGCATGAGAAGACAGTCGAAGGTGTTAAGAAGTATTTGCTCTTCCGACCCCAGGCTGAAGGCGACCCCGATATTCTGTTCTCGGCCAAGGCATTCAGCACTGATGGCACTGACCAGGCTCTCTCGTACGAGTACGAGGTTACACATCTCACCTGCTTCTTGGGTGGCATGTTTGGACTCGGTGGCAAGATCTTTGAGAATGAGGAAGATGTTGAGATCGGCAAGCGTTTGGCAGCTGGCTGTGCTTGGGCGTACGAGGTCATGCCAAAGGGCATCATGCCTGAGCATGCTCAGATCCTGCCTTGTGCTAACGCTAGTGACTGTCAATTCAATAGGAAGGCGTGGGAGATGAAGGTCGATCCATACATGGCCGACCGGGAGCGCCAGATGGACGAGTATCTCACCAAGTTGGAGAAATGGAAGGTTGACGTTGAAGAGGCGAAAAAGGCGCGGGCACGCCAAGATGCCGAGCAAAGGAGGATAGCTCAGGAGCGGAAGCGGAAACAAGAAGACGAAGCGAAGAAGAAGGCGACTGAAGACGCCAGGAAGAAAGCCGAAGCGGGAGATGAGAAGCGGCTACGGCCTGGAAACGGCACGCCTCCTCACAAAGACGATAAGCCTAGGCAGAAGCAAGAGGTTGAGAGCCACCCCGGTCATGACTTGAAGGAGAAGAGCACTATTCCTGGAAAGGGGTTGCGGAGGCGCAACTTTGACACCGGGTCTCTGCCCCCTCCTGATCCAGTTGTGAAGAAGCCAGCGGAAACCCAAGTTAAGAAGGTGGAGCAAATGATTGCCAAGGAGACATCCAAGATGCAGACCAATCCGGGTGCCAACAAGCTTCGGGAAATGGATGAAGATGCACAGAAACCAATTGTGGAGATTCATATTCCTACCGAGCCAGTCAAGCCCACAACACATCAGGAATACATGAGCCAGCTGCGCTTGATACCGGGGTTTGCTTCGATCAACGACCGACGGTATATTCTCAGGTAAGCTATACCCATGTTTGTAGAGAATTGGGGGAGATTCGTCATAACACTTCACTCGCAGACCCGAAGCCATTGAGTCCGTCTGGTATATGTATCGCATCACGGGCGATCCCGTCTGGCAGGATCGCGGCTGGAAGATGTTTGAGGCGGTCATCCGCTCTACCAAGACTGAGATTGCGCATAGCGCCATCCAGGATGTCACCAAGGCCAACGGCCGCGCCGAGCCCACCGACAGCATGGAGAGTTTCTGGCTTGCCGAGACGCTTAAGTATTTCTATCTGCTGTTCACCACCCCCGATATCTACTCGTTGGACGAATGGGTTTTCAACACTGAGGCACATCCTTTCAGGAGGCCAGTGCCGGAGTAAATGTACCATGAGTGGGATAGGATATCGTGTCAGGGTAAAGAAAACGGACTCGACAAAGTGAAAACCTCACAAATTTCCTAACTGGTAACATATATATCTGTTGTATATATATATATATTTCTAGGAGAAGGGATACCCGATGGGTCTTCAGGGAATCGAGGGTCGATACGTAATTGTTAGCGTGCATAAGGCGCAGGGAAATCAGGGAAGGCACAAACTGGTGAAGGGATGAACCAAGCACTTCCTGCATGGCCAAGGCTGGCGTTTTTATTGGGAAACGGAATGGAAATATATATGTTGAATTTGGGCTTGGTCTTAGTGTCATATCTTGCTTAGTAAAGCATTATCCCCAGATATAGTCTTACGAGAGCAGAAAAGAAACAATCGCGTAAAAATACGTACCCATGGCCAAGGAAAGCCTATCATACCTACATAATGTCGCACGTCCAAAAGGGGTCAACGATAGCGAACCCCCAGAGAGATGAGGAGAGAAGAGAGAAACCAGAGAGCATCGCCGGGACACTCTAGTACATCTGGCCGGTGACCACCATTTCGCTGTGGTGACTCCCCGACTATACCCAGTTGAGACACAGGCCGTCAGGGGGTAGCTGGAAGGCTTTCAAAGACGCCGGCGAGCAGGGATACAAGCGTGCAGATACCTTTGTGCGAATTCACCCATGAGCTGGAGGGTCGAGGAAGATGACAGATTGGTTCTGGATAATTCAACTATTGGCATATCTACCCTTTCTCGAGAGTCGGGTTTCATATCTGATAGGGCCCGAAGAGCCAGATCTGCATGCAAGCAGCCAAGCCAAAAGCCCAAGCTACGCAGTCTTGCAGAAACAGTGAATTTTTCTTTATACAGAGCTGCGAGCCATAGATGAAAACAAAACCAAGGCCAAAACCAAACAGATGCACTGTACCTCATATATGTCCATGTATGCACACATCCCATTAACTGACGAATGATCTCTCGCATCTCCACCGCTGCGGTCCAAAGACAAAATACCAACCCAACCTCGCAGGCCTCAAACTGCGAGGCCAACCATCCAGACATGTAGGTCTGTCTAACCACCGCCCTGCGCTGATTTCCGCAACAAAAGTCTACGTCCGCTTCTCGCCACCCTCATAATAGATCCTGACCTCATTGCAGTCATACATATGTGACGCGCAGCGCTTCGCCATATCGAAACAATCTCGAAACGTGTTCTGCCCTTCTCATCAGTCCATGATGGAGGCCAGGACGCGAATACTCAATATCATGACCAAAAGGCCAATGGTGACGATGATGAGCAGCGCGAAACTGAACCAACCCATCACCATGGCCGAAGTGCCCACACCCGATAATACGCTTCCGTTTCCAAAATCTTGCGCAATTATGCTTGCCGCCACCGATGCTGTATGTTGCCACAAGACAGACACCAGCACGAAGATCGAGGCGATAAAGATGATAGCAAGAGCGATTTGGCTGACCGCTCGGCTGGGGAACGGTTTGACTTCGCGCTCCGACCCTTCACTATCTTCTTCTTCGTGCCAGCCCGGAAACGTGGCGAGCAGCAGCAAGCAGACAAAGGCAAAAATGATAGCGATGATACTACGATATGATTAGCTAACAGAGAAAAAGACTGAAATAAACGGGTGCTTACAGAAGGTATGGGAAAACGATCATATCCTTGAACTGACTAGCAAGCCAGATGAGATTCAGCGGGTCTTGGTCTACTGAGACGTCGGCAGCCAGTCTTGTGGCATTGTTACTACAAAGCCAAGAACCACCGTCGGCGCTCACGCAGATGCCAAAATAGCCCACACGCGCTTGTAACTTGGCGTTACCCACGATGTTGCTGATGGCTGTATTGACATTGTAGTCGACCTGTGCTGTGTCCGGCACGGCCGTATATTTTTGGTAGTAGAGCGAGAGGAGGAAAATATCGGGGATAAGGGGTGACGAAGATGAGCAACCCGCCAAAAGTAGTGCTTTTTTCACACTAGTTAACTGACGAGTCCCATATAAGCTTTAAGGTCAGAGCTCACATAACAATATTATCGCCACCATGATGAGAATCATCAACACGTGATGATACCCCAGAAATGGTACCCATCCTGTCGTCTCAGGTTAGCAGCCGTCTCGGTCAGCCTCAGCAAGTGGAGAACCCACTGTAGAAACCCAACTGGAATCTGTTGCTTCCCGCCATCTTGGCTGGGGCGGCTCCGCACGTCTAGATCGCACTTGTCGGTTGCCGCTTCGGAAGCCCGCACCTGTCCCCCTCCGCACGAGGCCGGAGTGAGGCAAGGTTAGGGCGGCAGCTGGAATGTGCTGGTAGGATCGATCGTCCCTGAAAGCTTCGCTGGAATAGGGACGATTGTTCCCGTGTCTCTGAAGCTGCAGGCGGAACCGGGTTGCGATCAAGTCGCCGAGCGAGGTGTGCGAGGAAAATCTGGGCGCAGTCTCTACTGTATTGACCTAGTTCGTCAGGATGCTGTGACAATACAGTGTGAGCAAACAAAACCAAACAAACGGCAGATGCCTGGGGAGCAGCTGGGAAGTGGTATTCAGCGTGGCCAGTGGCGCTAGAGAGAGTGAGGTGTCGTTAGAGAGACTGGAATGCGATAGAAAAGTGTGATGGGAGTGTGCGGGTGACGACGCACGGAGAAGACGGAAGATCAAGAGGTTCGAGGAATGTCGGAAGTTTGCAATGTTGGTGGCTGGGACAATTAGCAGTTCGACTTGAAGATCGGAGGAGGTTGTGTTTTGGGCTTCTTCCAGAACAAAGCAGCTGGCTAAGTTTTGCAGAAGGCTGGCTACAATTGCATGCTGGCTGGGTGCGACGAAAGGAGTGGTTGTCCCAACCACCAGTTTTATTTACTTTGGCGCCGTTGTCCGGGCAGTGACGACGGGATGCATGGGCGGGCCAGTCTTGGCGGGGGGCTTTGCAGGGGCCCTCGGCGGCGTTTGAAGCGGGGCGCCACACCATGCAAGGGCTCCGCGCTGCGCCTTTTGACTCCCCTGTCGTCGCTGACGCAAGTTCGTTGCCCGTGCTGGGAAACCAGGCTGCACGTTGTGATTGGATTTTTCTTCTTTTTTTCTCGGGTGGGCGATATTATCGGCGTATCAAACCACTGTTTCATTGTGATTATTGCATGGAGCGAACTAAACTTGATGAATATGTAGACATGCTCGAGTTTATGCCATCGATATTGACATGGGTCACCATCTCATCTAACAGCCCAACCTGTCTGTTGTGTTGAAGCCGACTCCCGCCACCGACTGTTTGGCGCGCATAAATGCGGCCAAGAAGATTTCAGGTTCTTGAGCTCCAGATAATTCGTAGCGGTCGTTGATGGTAAAGTTTGGAACACCGCTGATTCCCCTTCTATATGCATCTTCCACCTCATGGTCAACCTCCTCCCCACCCTTACCTTCGGCGAGCCAATTTCTCGCTTCGGACGCATCGAGACCGGCCTTTTCGCCAACAGTGGCCAGCATATCGAGGGAGGTGATGTCGCCGCCTTCCTCAAAGTATGATTTGAACAGCTCTGAGATGACCCGATTCTCCATGTCGGGCGATTCCATCTTGGCCAGCTGCACGAGACGGTGTGCATCCCGCGTGTTGCCTACCTTGCCCTCCCCTGTGAAGTTAATGCCTTCGGCCGCCCCCATTGATTGCAGGCGTCTCGCCATCATGGCTGCGCGCTCGGCACCAAATTTGTTGGCCAGATGGACTTTGTTGTCAACCGGGCTATTCGGTAGAGTCGGGTCAAGGTAAAACGGATGCCAGGTGACATTGAATGTATCGTTCTCCCCCCCAGGAACCGTTTTCTTGTGTAGTGCGATTGCTTTTTCCAGGCGGACCTTGCCGATGTAGCACTAGACGACGTGTGTGAGCCAGGAACGGAGGGTGAAAAAGGCGGTATATCAATAGGAACTCACCCAGGGACAAATGGCGTCTGACACAATCTTGATGTTGAAATTGGTCATTTTGAACGATACTGAAAATTTGCCTCGGTGAAGTACTACCAAGTGCTAGCAGAACAGCTTCCTCGATGTGGCTAGCCAAAGCAGTCGAGGCCATGATGTTGTTCATTTATGTGGTGGTCCTTCCAGAATACGCCTCCCCAATGCTGACAAATCGACTTCCCGAGCCCCTGTTGGTATCATCGTAGACGCATATATTGCGTCGAATATATTCCCTAGCACAACACCCTGAATTTCGCATTAGAGATCATTCTAGAAGAGTTATGGGTACGGGAAAGCAGATATTCAAATCCGTCTTAACTACGACTTACAGCACCGTATCACTCTGTTGCGTTCAAGGTTGGATCCCATATGGACGACTAGAGCAGACCGTCGATGTCGCTCTCTATCCTGCGCAGCCTCACTTGCAGCTCGCGTTTTTCCCTCTCCAACTCCCGTACCTCTTCTTCTTCCCTCTTGAGATCCACCTCAGTCAACGCCTCCGGCATATCTTCGAAACGATCCTCTTCGTCCTCTGCGTCATCCACCCGTCGCTCTGCATTCATTTTTTCTAGGATTTCCTGCTGTTCCGCCACCTTTGCTTCGTAGTATGCGAGGGTATTGCTCTGCTGAGCGTATTTTCTGCGCTGGACTGGAATTCGCTCCAATGCACCTGGAAGAGGATACACATTGCATAACTTTTCAGCGCCACGTAACAGCATCTCAATATCAACATCGCCGCTCCCTTGCCCACCTCGGCGCACAATCTGCGCGTGAAGGTCGCCGCCCAGCACAGCTGCCACAGCTGTGTTACGGCGCGCTGGCCCACTTCGCATCGAGCTCGGGGGTGGACCTGCTGTGACTTCGCCTGCTGTTACGTTGAACACGGTTTGCCGCCGAGCCGATGCCTTTGGAGGGTCCGGGTTCTGGCTTGTTGCTAGTGGCAGTGGCGGAGGGACCGAGAAGAGTGCACGCTCATGGGCCTCTGTGTCGCGAATTAGTGACGTGATGTCGTGGTTGGAGAGAAGCGCGTTGGTGAAGATTTTGGGAGACGGAAATCTAACATAATCTGCGCGTCAGTGAATCTGAGAGCTTGGTGTAGTATAGAGGTAAAGGACAAGCTCACGGAAGACTGTCAATGCCCTGACAGGACATTGAAATCTGCTCCAGGTGCGCTAGTAGGAGCGACATGTTGGTTGTTTCTTGTCGCAAACAGCTTGATGGGGCTCTAAAATGGCTACTAGCTAGTGTTAGAGTATTTTTCATCAAGATTTCCCGGAAAGGAACCTCAGTTCTCAGTTGCACCGAAACCCGGTGGACGGATAGTCTGGAACTGTAAAATGTAGTTCGGGTGTTGATACCTCCTTTCTCAAGTCGCGACACGGGCCTCTTGCCCGTTCGTAAACCTTGAAAAGTCTACCCCTCCGAGCACTTTCCTTCGACCGCCCCCACCTACTTGGTAGCTTCGTACCCCACCAAGCGGTTGCGAAAAAAAAAGGCACTCACAAAAAGAGGCACGTGCCTTCCCACAGCCACCAACCTAACAGAGGGCCTAACAGCTCCACTATCTTCCATCAGCTTATTACCCAACAACCACAGCCATTACAACAATGGGCCTTGGAGACCTCCACCACAGAACACCTCAAAAAATAGGTTTATTGGTACTTCTACCTAAAGGCCTTGATTTTGGAAGGTTGGAGGCGAATTGAAGAGGAAGTCGATTAATCAGATGGTGGATTCTATGGTAGTACGGATGTCGGATGTGATAGTAGCAGGGGGTCACATGACTGGGTGGTAGTGGGCTGATTGGTACAAAAGGAATACTCCTCTTTTGCTGGTAATTCTGCTGGTAGAAAAAGTAATGCGAAAGTAATGAGTGCCTTTTATTTTGTCAACCACTTGCCCACCACCTTAACCAGGACAAGCAGAGAGCTATGTGCGTGGCAACTATCTCCTTCCATCTAGTGTACACTAACATTTCGACATAGACGGAAGTTGTTTTGCCACTCGGTGGGGGTAAAAAAGCCTCTACGAAGTACCCTTTCCTTGCTTCCGACTTGACAGCTTGAGCTCTAAGCGATAACGGACGGAAGTGCATGGCATCGAAACATTGGGCTCGAGCCTGGAGCCAGCCACCTCACGAATCGGAGACGCTACCAGCAGATCGGGAGAGGACAAAGAGGGTCTACGAGGTACCTGAACTAACTTTAGCAAATCTAGCACCTCCGGACCGGCCTAGAGATCCTGGGCATAACTATCTGTCTGGTCTTCGCACCGGCCCGCCCACACGCTAAATCTTACAACCCGCGTGTATTGTTGTCTTGGGACTATCTTTCATGATGAAGAGTCCATCTACACCGACCTAGTCTGCTGGGAGTTCAATATCGTTGTATCAAATATGCCTAAACCTCCGTGATCTATCCCGTCCATGATGAATAGGCTTGACTCGGATGCGAGATTGTTTACGACAAATTTTTGAGTGCGCTTTTGCGCACTGCAACCTCCAAGCATACCCAAGCCCACCCAGCATCTATTTTCACCTCCCCACACTTCTGACGCATGGGCGCATGGCGAGATGGGGTTTCTCCCGTTCATTGGGCATTGCTGCCGCATCTTGGCCTATTTTCGACGGCTCTGCTACGCTAGATGGCATGCATCGAGACCCCCAATCCTCGCCCCTCTTGGATTTCGCTGATACGTTGCGCAAACGCGGAAGATACCAGCCTTTTGGGCGAAAGAATCTGCGCCATCCTGTCGCCTGCGCGGTTTCGCTGGCTGGCATGACTGACAACTCAGAGCCTGTCCGAGGTTGGCGGTAGAGGAGTCCTGAACTGGTGTTTTCTGCTGACCGCCGGTCCAGGTACCGAGCTGTCACCTTTGTTGCTGGCTCCGCAGGTCAAATTCCCGCGGCCGGGGACAAGGGGGGACTGGAGCATTGCTGCCCAAGCTTCCCGTTCCCCACTACGACCTGGAAGTTAATAAGCTGCTTCAACAGTACGAGTCGGTGCGGAGCTGTCAAGTTTTTCGCCCACACATCCACGGGCTCCACGGCGGAAGATGGCCTGCCTGTCTTCGCAGATGAGCAAGGCGTGTAAGAATCTGAACCCTGTAGTATCAACGCACAAGGAAATACGGCAAAACCTATAAGACGAGTCCCCGGTCCGTCCTTTGGACTTCAATTCGGTCGCCGTCCTAAAATTTTGTCCAAGGCACCTTGCAAACCCTTTGCCTCTTTGTTGGCATCGCCCCGTTTTTGGTACGCTGTTCTGAGGCACGAGTTGAAGCGCTCTTCTAGAGCTGCCGGCGCCCTTCCGTCGCCTTCGTCCACCGCAGAACCACGCAGGCATTTCCTTGTATTCTCGAGAGCGCAGAATCACGCTGGCTGTTCTAACCTGGGCATCTGCCACTGCTCAACTACTTCATCTCGCCTGATTGTCCCCCGGACTGGAGGAAATCAGCCTGTGCTGCAACATCACTGCGCCCTGTGCTCGCACGAGATTATCATGAAAACCAACCGAAGCCCCTTATCTTCTCCTGGCTGGAGGTTCATTCTTTGGGTTCTGACACCCTGAGGCACATTGCTGCCCTGTCGACGTCCAACTCCGAACGCATTTGCGCTACCGCTACTCTGCTTGCCGCTGCTTGCTGCTGCCGGTGCTGCTCTGCTGCGCTCCTCCCCCTCCCCCCCGCCAATTATTATTTCTCTTTACCCCACCTCC